>JAABUZ0100001993.1_pt1 | contig 35784 bp, 27 predicted proteins | sample 5562091 | NCBI WGS metagenome assembly JAABUZ01 (sample SAMN12813069, study PRJNA571459) | rock metagenome | isolation source: Antarctica rocks | place: Antarctica: Victoria Land, Linnaeus Terrace sud | collected 2015-12-21 | reverse complement strand
AAATTGGCACGCGATGCGCTTGCAGTTCCCCCAAACTGCACTGAATCGCCACATGCTTCAAAAACGTGGTTTTGCCAGCGCCGGGCTTCCCCAAAACTATCAGCTTCGAGTATTTTTTCACCGCTTCTAGCCCCGACACCCGGTCTTGAGCAATTCTACCCAACCCCGGACGTTCAAAGTCGGACACACAAATTTTCAGCAGATCAGCAATGTCTAGCCGCCGACGCCCGTTGATTTTCTCCAGAATGTTGACGTTGGTGTAGATGTCATTCAACCCAATCGGCTGGGACATATCCAGCACCCGCATCACCCCACACCGCATCACAATGCTGGTGCGTCCCAAACTGCGCACCTCTTGGACCAAGGCATCCACATCATAGCTGTTGTTAATCGTCGCTAAGGGCGGCTCCACTTCAGGATCTTCAGGTAAATCAGCAATCTCTCGCCAAGGCAGTTTTAACTTTTGGCAAATCTTATGAAAGTTTTCCCGTCCCACCGCTTTACCGGCAAAAAAGTTCTGCACCGTGGCGCGAGATATCTCCAACTCAATTGCCAAGTCAATCTTTGTGGCAAAAATTAGCACTGCTTTGTTGGCTCGTTTTATCCCGTCCGGTGATGCTTGTAGCGATCGCCTTGCCCGTACTATCATGCTGGAGTTAATAAATTTTACCTGGTACTTTAACGTGGTTATGCCTTGTCAGGTGTGGAACAAATGGTCATCGGTTGTACCGGAACCACGTTAGGAAGGCATACTCGTCAAGTATAGTATCAACTGGCTTGAGCGTGGTGCTAACTGCCACGTCCAAGCTCTTACTCTACGCGAAATTTTCCTCTGAGTATGTGACTAAAATAACAAGCCTTAGAGTTGCAACAGACCTTCAACACAATCCTGGACAATCTTTGTAATATAGACTAATCAAGCTATTGACCCAGCGTTCGTTCTCCATCGGCATAATCTGCTTGCCATACAGTAGCTCTTGGGACAGTATAAACGCAGACAGAGCACCGAAAAAAGTTTGGGCGACCGCCTCTGGGTCTAGGACGTTGAGTTCTGGACGTGACTTGAAATATACACTCAGGCGGTGGCAACTTGGCTGGATTACAGTGCGCGTGTAGAGTTGCGCTAGTTCCGGGAAGCGTGCCGATTCAGCCACAACCACTCTAAGTAAGTCTATATACTCCTGATCGTACCTTTTGTTCAAATACGCTTGAGCTATCTGCCGTAGAAGGATAGCTGGCTCGCCCTCAAACGATTCTGAACCGAACTCGAGTTTGAGTTTGTTTGTCGTTACCCGCTCGATCAAGGCAGTAAAAAGCCCCTCCTTATCCTGAAAGTGACTGTAAATCGTCTGCTTAGAGACTCCTGCTTCAGCTGCCACCCGATCCATGCTTGTGCCAGCGTAGCCATGTTGGAGAAAAACGCGCGTGGCTCCCTGCAGAATTTGCTCCCGCTTGACAAAAGCACCCGCTTTTGCATTTTCTGGTTTGCTACTCACCTGCGGCGGACCATCATTCGTTGGCCTGCCTTGATCAAGGTGTTCTAAGGAAGAATGGACGGACATTGTGCTAGAGCCGTGTAAAATTTACCTTAAATCATACTGCACAGTCTAGCAAACAATTAGGACAAATACTCTTTTAAACTAGTTAATCCCCAAATGTAAAGTTTTGTAAATAATCAAGCAAGATCACACTGTACGGTCTAGTATAAGATTAGTTTGATTTCACCCACACTGTCTTGGCTTCTATCGAGGGCTCACTCTATGACCCAATTAGGCACGCCCACCCAGGAACGCTCTAGGCCTCCTGAATTACCCAAGCCTAAGCGTAAACCCAGGTCCTTCCTGTTGCTCCTCTTAAGCTTGTTAATTGTTGGTGGGGGGCTGTCGTGGTACTTTTTATCGCACCCTAAATTGAGAAGCAATTTGGGAATATTACAGAGTGGCTCGCTAGATAAAGGCACACTCGATTTGAGTGGTCGGATTGAGGGCTACGAAACCAACGTCGGTGCAAAGACGGCAGGTAGAGTTGATTATATAACGGTTCGGGAAGGGGATCAGGTTCGCAGAGGTCAGGTGATTGCTCGGCTTGCGGATGAAGAGATCCAAGCTCAGCTGCGAGGAGCGGCGGCGCAGATTACCGCTACGGAGCAACGGGCGAGCCAGACCAACATAGGGATTGCTGTAATTCAAAGCCAAATCCAGGAAGCTCAGTTGAATCTGCAGCAGGCTAAGGGGAATGCCCTGGGTACGATCAATCAAGCCCAAGCGAACGTCGCACAAAACCAGGCGCAGCTTGCCCAGGCCGAAGCTCAGGTTAAGCAGGCTCAAGCAGACTTAAAACTGGCGAAAGTCAACCGCGATCGCTACGCTCAATTACAGAGCGAAGGGGCAGGCACTCAACTGCAGGCAGACCAGGCTCAAGCAACCTATGACAGTGACCAGGCTACCCTGGTTGCGCGTCAGGCTGCTGTGGACGCAGCCCGCAAGCAGGTAAATGCAGCCGAGGGCTCACTGGTGCAGGCACAAAGCACTGGGCTCAACCCGAGTATCAAAAATGCCCAAATCGAGACTTTGCGCCAACAACTGGCTCAGTCTCGGGCGCAATTGAAAGCCTCCGAGGCTGACGTTGCCAATGCGGTTGCAGCACGGCAGCAAATTGCAGCTCAGATTGGTTACCTGAACGTGATGAGCCCAATTGACGGTGTAGTGACTGCCCGTAGTGTTGAACCAGGCGCGGTGGTGACCAGTGGCAAGACCTTGCTGACGCTGATCAACCCCAACACAGTTTACCTACGTGGCTACATTCCCCAGGGTAGTATCGGCAAAGTTCGGGTCGGTCAGCGAGCTAAGGTCTTTCTTGATTCGGCACCAGACCAATCGCTGAGCGCACGGGTCACCGCCATCGACACTCAAGCATCATTTACACCTGAAAATATCTACTTCCGCAACGATCGCGTCAAGCAGGTATTTGGCGTCAAGATCGCTATCGATAACCCTGCTGGCTTTGCCAAGCCAGGAATGCCGGCGGATGGAAAGATCATGATTACACCACAGCAGGAGCCCCCCCAATGACCCATACAAAGAAGGGAGTGGGGAATCGGGAATGGGAAGTGGGGCAAATATCTCTCACTAGCTCCACAAATCCTGAGAAAAACGTGAATGGTGAAGAATCTCCCTCTTTCCCTACTACCTACTCCCCCTTGGGAGATGTTGTGATTCAGGTTCAAGGTCTGCGTAAACTGTACGGCAAATTTGAAGCCTTACACGGAATTGATTTTGAAGTACACCGGGGCCAGATATTTGGGCTGATTGGACCTGATGGAGCTGGGAAGACGACCACCTTTCAGGTTCTGGCTGGGGTGATGGAAGCAACCTCTGGCTCAGCCTGGGTTCTAGAGCAACCGCCTAGGGATGCCCGCCTTGGCATCGGCTACCTCACCCAGCAGTTCTCGCTCTACTTAGACCTCAGTATTAATGAAAACCTGCGCTACAGCGCCGGACTGAGGCAGGTACCCCATAATCTGTTTGTGAGCCGCCGCGCCAAATATTTGCAGTTGATGAATCTGGAGAAGTTTGGGGAGCGCTTGGCTGGGCAACTCTCCGGTGGCATGAAGCAGAAATTGGCCCTGTGCTGTGCTCTAGTCTCCCAGCCTCAGATCCTGTTACTCGATGAGCCAACTACCGGAGTCGACCCAGTATCGCGGCGGGAGTTCTGGGATGTGATCGCCGCTCTGGCGGCAGAGGGAGTGACAATCGTAGTTGCAACCCCCTACCTGGACGAAGCAGAGCGCTGCCATCAAGTGGCACTGATGTACTCAGGACAGATCCAGCAGACGGGTACCCCAGCCGAATTGCAGGCTAGCCTTGGCTTGCAACGCTTAGAGGTGCGTACCAGTGATATCGAAGCCGCTGAGCGCGCCCTCCTCGGAACCGGAAGCAATAACGGTGCCACAGAAATCGTGGATATCCAGTCTTTTGGAGATCGGCTTGATGTGCTAGTCGCAGACCCCAGGGCTGGCGAGGCCCAGATTCGAGCGGTTCTAACGCGCTCCCATCTGCAAGTGGACACTATATATAGTGCGGAGCCAACGCTAGAAAATGTCTTTGTGACTCGCCTACGCCAGCAAGGCTCCGACCCCGAATTCATTACCTTTCCGCGTCTGCGTGACGCCAAAAATCACCTTGAGGCATCCGCAGGTAGGGAAGTTGCTATTTATACACAAAACCTGAGCAAAGTCTTCGGCAGCTTCCAAGCAGTAAAAGACGTCAACATCGAAGTCCACTACGGCGAAATCTATGGTTTACTTGGTGCCAACGGTGCTGGTAAAACCACGACGATCAAGATGCTGTGCGGTCTGTTGGAGCCAACAGCCGGGGCGCTCTCCCTAGCTGGCATGCGCGGCAACCTGCGCAGCAGTGCCTTGCGCCAGCGCATCGGTTACATGAGCCAGAAATTTACTCTCTACGATGATTTGACCGTCATCCAGAACCTGGAATTTTACTGTGGTGTCTACGAAGTGCCCCGCCGGTCACGTCGCGCCAAGATCGACTGGGTTCTAGCCACCTGTGGTCTTGTCGGCCAAGAAAATATGCTGACTGGTCGGTTGCCGGGTGGGTGGAAGCAGCGAGTGGCCTTTGGCGCTTCTGTGATGCACGAGCCAGAGGTGCTGTTTCTTGACGAACCGACCTCAGGGGTAGACCCGCTAGCCCGCCGTCAGTTCTGGCGGTTGATTGAGGAGTTCGCCCGCCAGGGCACAGCAGTGCTGGTGACGACTCACTACTTAGAAGAAGCTGAGCATTGTAATCGCATGGGCTTTATGGTAGCCGGAGAGGTGGTGACCCAGGGTTCGCCCAGTCAAGTCAAAGCCGAACAGCCAGGATCGCTGCTCGAGGTAGCGTGTAACCCGACTCAAGCCGCCTCCAATTTGCTGAAGACTCAATACGAACCTTGGCGAGTGTCAATCTTTGGCGATCGCCTGCACGTCGTTTTGGATCACCCCGAAGTGGAAATCCCCCAGATGCGCTCAATTCTCCAAGCAGCTAAAATAAACATCCACAACATTCGGTCCATTCCCTTCTCGCTGGAAGATGCCTTTATCGGAGTTGTTTCTAGGGCGCAAAAATGAGACGAATTTTGGCTCAATGCAGCAAAGAGCTGGCTCAATTTCGGCGCGATCGCCTCACCTTAGCGCTGGCATTTGTGTTGCCCATAGCAACATTACTGCTCTTCGGCTTCGGCACTAGGCTGGAAGCTAAAAATATTCCACTAGTGGTTCAAGACTTCGATCAAACCCCACTTAGCCGTGCCTACAGTGAACGTTTTTTTGCAACCACCCAGTTCGACTCCACCCTCTGGTCTGGCAGTGATCCAGCTACCGATGCAATTGCTCGGGGTATCGCCAAAGTGGCAGTCGTACTCCCACCAGATTTCGCGCGCCGGATCAAAGCGGAGAATACCAGCACGGTTCAAGTCCTAGTTGATGGCACTGATGTTAACAATGCCCGGGTGATTGCAAATAGCATCCGAGCTACGACTAGCTTCTTCTTGAGCAGCCAGGGGTTAGTATCAGGCACTCCCAAGGTGGTGCCAAATGTTCGTCTTTGGTTCAATCCGGGGCGGAAAGAATCGCTTTATTTCGTGCCGGGGGTCTACGCGCTCATACTTTGGCTCTATCCCTCGCTGCTGGCGGCAATTGCCATGGTGCGTGAGAAAGAGCAGGGCACGATTGTCCAGGTTTATGCCTCCAGCCTGAGTGCGTTCGAACTGATATTAGGCAAAACTCTTGCTTACTTACTGATTGGCTTATTAGAGGCTGTTGTCATCGGTAGCCTTGGTTCACTTTTGTTTGGGCTCTGGTTTGTAGCAGATCCAATCCCCCTACTGATTGGTACTCCCATCTTTATAATGACCAGTGTCCTGTTTGGCTTACTGATGGGGGCGCTAGCCGGTGACCAGAGTGCTGCTGTCCAGGCAGTCTCGACTATTGGTTTTTTGACAGCACTCTTGCTTTCTGGTTTCATCTATCCGCTGAGCAATATTCCCTTTCCCCTATCGCTAATTACCTATATTATTCCCGCCCGCTACTATATCGAACTGAGCCGCGATGCCTTTGTGCAGGGGACCGGTTGGGCGGGAATCTGGTTTGCCCCTCTAGTGCTGGGATTGCTGTGTATGCTGCTCTTTAGGGGCGCAACTAAAACATTAAGCCGTATGCAACTACCGGAGTAATCGTGTGCTGATCAAATTCGTCAATCGTTTGTTCGAGGGTCGCTTTTGGGCGCTGGCGATTAAAGAGGTCAATCAGATTCTCAGAAACAAAGAGCTGATTTCCCTATTGATCTTCCCACCAACGCTGCAACTGATCATTTTCGGCTTAGCCCTCAACCCTAATGTGGAAAACATCAAGCTGGGAATTGTCGATTACTCCAACACCCCTGCGAGTCGTGAACTGGTTTCTGCTTTTACCGAGAATCGTGTTTTTAGGGCCGAAAGCTACAATATCAGTGCGCAACCCCTCAGCCAGCAGGTTCAGGAAGGAAAAGTGACTGCCGGGCTGGTAATCCCACCTGAATTCAACCGTTACTTGAACCAGGACGACAAAAGTGCAGAAGTCCAGGTACTGGTCAATGCAGTCGATGCCAATACTGCTGGGATTGCCAGTGGTTACATCACCCAAATCGTGGATCAATACAGTCGTAAACTTGATCCCAGCCAGGCACCTGCACTCGTGAATCCACAGGTTAGCTACCTCTACAACCCTGGGCTGACTAGTAGTTGGTTCTTTGTGCCTGGGGTATTGGGGGTGGTCGTGACCCTGATTAGTACACTGGTTTCCGCGGCGACGCTGGTGCGCGAAAAGGATACTGGTACGCTCGAACAGTTGCTGATGACTCCAGCGGCAGCCTGGGAAATTCTGTTGGCCAAAATCGTGCCTCTGTTTGTGCTGGTAATGGGCGATTCTATCCTAGCCCTGAGTGTGGCCCACCTCGTGTTTGCACTTCCCATGCGGGGTAATTTTCTGCTTTTCTTGGCTTTCTCAAGCCTTTACACCTTTGTTGGGATTGGGATAGGAATCATACTGGCGACAATTTCACATAGCCAGCAGCAGGCCCAACTGACTTCGTTCTTTGTCACTCTGCCGGTGATGCAGTTTTCTGGTGCGATCTCGCCAATCGAGAGCATGCCCCGGTTTCTTCAGCACTTGTCGCAGCTTAATCCTTTGCGTCACTACGTCCAAATCCTACGCGGACTACTGCTGAAAGGCGTTGGCCTCGACGTGCTCTGGCCAAATGCACTTGCACTCTTGATCTTCGCAACCGTTCTATTAACAATTAGTATCAACAAGTTTCGCAGCCAACTGAGTTGAGTTAGAGGGGCTCCAGGGGCTCCAGGGGCAGAGGGAAAACCCCTGACCCTTTTCGTTGAAGTTAAAGATTTTTCTTTTCAAACTGTAAAAGTGCGTGTCCAGTCTAAAGACTTGGTAACCTATTAAGGCGACTTGTAGGTGAAAAATGTGGTAAAAAAATAACCGCCCGAGCATTGGCTATCAGCGATGCATCGTAGTCGTTGTTGGCTGCATCGGCAAAACAGATTTGCAGCTAGACATTGTAAACTGTTGCAGGATTGAGTTTCATTGATTTTTGTGTGAGGAGACGTGGTGGTGAAAGGACAGCAATCATTCAATAGCTTCTGGATCGCTAGTACCACAGCGGTATTAGTAACTCAGCCTGCTTGGGCTGATACTGTGCAATTGACTACAGTACGGCTCAACCCTACACACAGTGGTATTGAGGTGCTCTTAGAGACTCCCAAAAGTGGATCTCTTGCCGTCTTTACTTCCAGCTATGGTCGAACCTTCAGCGCCGACATCGTCAACAATACCCAACTGCGCTTGCCAAAGGGCAATACTTTTCTCGCGTCTAATCCCACTAATGGCATTACTGCCGTCACAGTGATGCCCGTGGATGCCAAAAGTATCCGGGTCACTGTAACCGGAAAGGCTGGTTTGCCTGTAGGAAAGGTGGTTCAAAGCAATCAGGGTCTAGTTCTCAGCTTTCGAACAACTGACACCTCCGTGGTTCAGGCTAAGAGTCGCCCGCCTAAAAGTCACCAGATGCCCACTACCTCAACCCGACATCAGCAATTACCACAGCATAAGGTAAGCAGTGCTGGCAGGAGTAACCCAGCTTTAAACAAGAGAAATTCACAAGTGGCTCAGGCTGTCCCTGCTCCAACCCTCAGCCCCTCGCCTGCTACTGAACTTCCGACTCAGCCAACCCCAGCTCCTAGCTATCTCAACCCTAGCCCTAATCCCTTGCAGTTTCCTACTAGACCTGAGGAAGTGCGGATTCAGGGAACCCAGCCTATTACTTTGCAACAGGCTTTTGACCTAGCACGACGCAATAATCGGCCACTACAGGTGGCGCAACTGACTCTAGAACGCAGTCGAGCCGCCCTACGACAGGCCCAAGCTGCTCTGCTTCCTACGCTTAATGCTACTGCTGGGTTCCAGAATTCCGGTCAGGCTTTTATTAATGGGTTAAGTAGTAGTGGAAATTCTTCGTCGGGAACTGCCAATAATTCAGGGTCTAATGCCACAGGAGTTGGCGGTACAGTAGGTACAGTAGGTGGCAGTAATACAACAGGTGGCGGTATTACAACAGGTGGCGGTAGTGCAGGAAATTTGACTGTTGGTAACACCACAGGCACTAATGTAGGGACTACTACTACAGGAACTACTACTACCACAGGTACCACTACTTCAGGAAGTACTACCACGGCAGGTGTCATTAATAATACAGTAAGCCCCTCGACTAGCACTTCTGTAGGCCGCACTGCCCAAGCTGCCACTCCTGTAGGAGGCACTACCACAGGTGGCACTAATGTAGGAGGCACTACCACAGGTGGCACTAATGTAGGAGGCACTACCACAGGTGGCACTAATGTAGGAGGCACTACCACAGGTGGCATTAATGGTTTGAATAATCAGGCGGGTGCTTCCTCTACGCAGATCGGACGCTTTTCTAGTACGGCTTTGACCGGTACTCTAGCACTGGGTTACAACCTCTACACTTCTGGTGGACGAAACGCCAGCATCCGCGCCGCTGAGGAACAGGTACGCTTCGACCAGCTGGGTGTTGAGATCCAGGCTCAGCAGCTTCGCTTGGATGTCTCCAATGATTACTACAATCTTCAAGGAGCAGATCAGCAAGTACTGATCTACCAGGCTGCTGTCAGGAATGCCCAGGCTAGTTTACGCGATACTCAAGCTCAAGAACGGGCGGGAGTTGGCACCCGGTTCGATGTCCTGCGCTCTCAGGTGCAGCTAGCAAATCAAATCCAGAATTTGACCAGTTCCCTAGCTCAACAGCAAACTTACCGGCGTCAGTTGGCTCAGCGCTTAAGTATAGCTCAGGCGGTTGATGTTTCAGCGGCAGATCCAGTCCAGATAGCGGGTCTGTGGAATTTTTCTCTGGAAGACAGTATTGTACTGGCTTTTAAGAACCGTGCCGAGTTGGAACAGTATTTGACAACGCGGAACATCGCTGAGCAGAATCGACGCCTTGCTCTTTCTACCCTAGGACCGCAAGTTAGTCTCTCTGGCCAGTACAGACTAAATGATATATTGTTCGGTCTCAGTAGCGCACCAGACATTCCCTATGTAGGTGGCGCTAGTGATACTTACACTGTGGGAGTCCAAGCTACCCTTGTATTGTTCGATGGCGGAGCGGCAAGAGCATCCGCTACTCAGCAGGAGGTTAATAAGGCGATCGCTGAAACTAATTTTGCTAACCAGCGCAACCTAGTACGCTTCAATGTAGAGCAATACTATGCTACATTGCAATCTAATTTATCGAATATTCAGACGGCCACTCTTGCTGTAGGACAAGCAACAGAAGCCCTGCGGTTGGCACGTTTACGATTCCAAGCTGGTGTAGGTACCCAAACTGATGTAATTAGCTCCGAAAACGACCTCACCAACTCTGAAGGCACCCGGGTCAACGCTATCTTGAACTACAATAGATCCTTGGCTAATTTGCAACGAGAAGTTAGCTCTGGTAATATCCGCTAAGCTCTGCGAGCGGCAGTAACAACGTCTCCGATATCTCCTCACGCACTGTACGAGTCACATAACGAGCGCTATTCAGGCAATCCACCAACAACTGATTGGCATCGTAGTACTGCTTTAACGCAACCCTCTGTTGTTCGCTAAACTGCCAATTGTGACCGATATGGCGATACGAAATCATCACAGCTCTTAATTGCTCAGTCCAAGCCCCACCGTTAACTTTCCACCACGTACTAAATGTTTCTCCTTCTTCAGCCGAGTCCGATAGTTGGTCTTTGAGTTGCCTGAGCGATCGCTCTAGCTTAAGATCAAGCGCATGAGCTCGGGCAAGGGCAAGGGCAAGAACAGCAGTAAGGATACGGGCAAGGGCAAGGACACGATCAAGGCTACGGGCACGGTCGAAGGCCAAATTAAGTGCACAGATGAGGGCAAGGGCACGGGCAAGAGCACGGTCAAGGGCAAGGTCAAAGTCAAGGGCAAGGCTACGGGCAAGGTCAAAGTCAAGGGTACGGGCAAGGTCAAGGGTGCCACCGACTAGGTCAAGAGCACGGGCAAGGTCAAGGTCAAGATAAAAGGCTCGAACAGTCACTAGTTTGTAGACGGCAGGCACGGCACGAGATTTTTGGCTTACCCAGCTAAGAAATGCTTGTAAGTGCTGATCTTGGGCTATTAGCTGATCGATCTGTTGCTTCATCAACTGCACTAGATAGTCGGCATTACGCAACATGCCCACACTCAACAAAAACACTTCGCGCCAGCGGTTTTCCGTGATGTGGCTCACCAGTTGTTTCAAAGCTGTCTCTAATGCCTGTGGCTCCGAACCAGCAACGATTTCTCTGGCAGCGAAATACTCCTGAAACGTCAGATGGGAAAACGAGTAAATTCCCCGCGCCCGTTCCACTAATAGCCCATGTTGGGCTTCAATTGATTTGAGTACGGCTTCACTGTCAAGTTGCAACGCCTCAACGTCACTACTAACACCAGGTAAGTTACGAATATAATCAGCAATGTACTGCTCTATTTCTTTCTGTCTAAAGAAGTAGTCACCTCGCTCAAAGGTAATCAAGGCAATTTGACTTAGTAAATCTTCCTTATGGAGTACTAATAGCTTCTTATAAATCTGTTCTCGCTCAATGCTGCGTTTGGCATCCCATTTTCTCAGCAGTACATTCAGTCCTTCTTTGTAAAGCTCTGAACGATTCGCCGGAAAATCCGCTGATTCTTCAAACATCAAACACAGCAGCGTCAGCAAGAGCGGATTAGTTGCCAGTTCTTGAATCGGGCTGCTTGCTTTGAGTTTTTGAGTAAATTTGTATCCCTTTGTTGGGTCGTTGGCAGCAAACCACTTAGTTGCAAATGTTGCAATCTGTGACTCCTCAAAATCTGCAACTTCCACCTCTGTAAACTGTTCGAGAGTATATTCACGCGTCGCAATTCGACAGGTGATGACAAACTGATTGCGGTGAAACTGAGTCGAAAAATTGCGGACTTCCTGCAACACCCGATAACAATCGGTTTCCCGAACTTCATCTAGCCCATCCAGTAAGACGAGCGCCCGACCCTGGAGCAACAATTTTTCCGCAACGCTAGTATCGCTGATCCCGTAATTAGTAAATTGCTCACTGATGTATTCGAGTAAGCTCGGGCGCTGTTCGATTTCCGCAAAGTCTTTGAGCGTGATAAAAATTGGCACGCGATGCGCTTGCAGTTCCCCCAAACTACACTGAATCGCCACATGCTTCAAAAACGTGGTTTTGCCAGCGCCGGGCTTCCCCAAAACTATCAGCTTCGAGTATTTTTTCACCGCTTCTAGCCCCGACACCCGGTCTTGAGCAATTCTACCCAACCCCGGACGTTCAAAGTCGGACACACAAATTTTCAGCAGATCAGCAATGTCTAGCCGCCGACGCCCGTTGATTTTCTCCAGAATGTTGACGTTAGTGTAGATGTCATTCAACCCAATCGGCTGGGACATATCTAGCACCCGCATCACCCCACACCGCATCACAATGCTGGTGCGTCCCAAACTGCGTACCTCTTGAACCAAGGCATCCACATCACAACTGTTGTTAATCCTCGCTAAGAGCGTCTTTAACTCAGGATCTTCAGGTAGATCAGCAATCTCTTGCCAAGGCAGTTTTAACTTTTGGCAAATCTTATGAAAGTTTTCCCGTCCCACCGGTTTACCGGCAAAAAAGTTCTGCACCGTGGCGCGAGATATCTCCAACTCAATTGCCAAGTCAGTCTTGGTGGCAAAAATTAGCACTGCATTGTTGGCTCGTTTGATGCCGTCTGGTGATGCTTTTAGCGATCGCTCTGTCATAGACCACATATAAAACTAGCGCCTATCTTAAAATTGCCCGAATTAAAGTCTTATCCAACCCATAGGCCATACATTCCGGAAAATCTACCTTGACTTATTCACACACTTATGCGTGCAAAAATATGGATGTAGTGATGCCAATGACCGTAAGACGACACCGTGCGGCTGCCCGAACTTGGCATTAAACTAGACCGTACAGTCTGATTACCACCAACCATACTAGACTGTTTAGTGTGATTAGTCAAGGATTTTGCAGCTAAATCAATTGTTTTAGAGTTTTGAGTAATTCCTGCTCGTTGTAAGGCTTAGAAAAATAGGCTGTTGCGCCCAAATTCATCGCCAGTTGGCGATGCTTATCGCCACCACGGGAAGTAAGCATCGCAATCGGTAACTGTTTAAAAGCAGGATCTGATTTGACACGAGCCAACAAGCCATAACCATCAAGGCGAGGCATGTCAATGTCACAAATGACAGCTTTGACTTGCAATCCACCTAGGAGTTTTTCGAGGGCATCTTGACCATCTTTGGCAAGTTCAACGCGATAGCCAGCTTTTTCTAAGCTCAACGACAAAAAGCGGCGAACATTAATAGAGTCATCTACTACCAAGACGGAGTCTTTCTGGTTTTGAAGCATTGGAGTCGTTGGGGATTTATCCTCTTGCTCCTTGCTAGATGATTGCTTACAACTAGCAATCCAGTGCAGCAAATCTGGGGCATTTACCAGCGGAACAACCCGACCATCTCCTAGAATCGTGCAGCCACTGAAGCCAGGAGGCATGGCTATAGTTCCTTCAACTGGGCGGATAGCAACTTCCTGTTCACCCCAGCACCGATCTACTTGCAGTCCTACAAACTCATTACCTTGAGCGATCATCAGCACAGTTGGAGCGCTCATGATAGGCGTGGCATCAGTTTCGAGTGAGAACTGTGGACAGCGAAACTCTAGCCAATGACTAAGGCGAATCAGGGGTGCCATGGTTCCTTGCCAACTGAGGACTTCCTTACCAGCAATTGTCAAGATCTGCTCTGGATTCAGTAAAAGCATCTCAACAAGAGCATCAGTGGGAAATGCCAGCAGCATCTTATTGCTCTCTACCAGTAGTACTCGTGCAATTGAGAGGGTTAATGGAACGCTGAGGGTAAAAGTTGTTCCTACTCCTAGCTGTGTATCAACTTTGATGTCGCCGCGGATTTGTCTAAGATTGGTGCGAACGACATCCAGACCCACGCCTCGACCTGATAGGGCGGTGACCTGACCTGCGGTACTAAAACCTGGCTCAAAAATTAAGCTTAGAAGTTCTTCATCGCTGGCGACGGCGAGCGCCGCAGCATCAAGACCCAGATGCTTAGCCTGCTCTTGAATTTTATCCAGCTCGATGCCACTACCATCATCAATAACAGAGATCAGCGTCTGGTTACCCCGGTAAGCTGCTGTAATTTCAATCACACCCTGTTCCGGTTTACCACTAGCCCGACGAGTTGCAGGGTCTTCAATTCCATGATCGAAGGCATTGCGTAGCAAATGCATCAGGGGGTCGCTTAGGGCTTCCAGGATGCTGCGATCAACTAGGGTTTCACCCCCATGAATTTTTAGCTCAACGTTTTTGCCGTACTGTAAAGAAAGTTCTCGCACGAATCTGGGAAATCGCCCCACTAAATCAGACAAAGGCCGCATCCGCACTTGGGTTAGGTTCGTTTGCAGCTGCTTGGCAGTCCGGTTTAGTTCGCCAACAGTTTGATCGGTATCTTCAAGAGTGAGGTCAATATCATCCGTTACTTCTTGAATCCGGACAATGGTTTCCACCATATCCTCGGGCAGTAGGTTCAGAAGAGGCAGAGGGACCCCGAGCCCCCCCTGCTCCTCTGCCACCCTAGACCTCTGCCCCTCTGCTCTATCGTAGGCAGTCCGCAGCTGAGTATCGAATTGCTTTAGCGTACGAACCCTACTAGCGAGAATTCTAACTAAGTTACGTAAACGTTCTAGGTGTACATCTAGGCCATTGCGTTCAATGGTTAGTTCTCCGAACAAATCATTGAGCTGATCGAGCTGCTTGATCGGAACACGAACTGTATTTTCCTGATCCTTGTTCTCGGCGGTTGGGGCTAACTCTGGTTTGGGTTCTGATAAGACAGAAAGGTGGACTGTTTTGAAATCTGCCGTTTCGACACCATTATGTTCGGTAGTTGACGAGGGCTGGACTGATTCATCCTGTAATCTCGGAATGTCTTCTAATTGGTTGATTACAGAATTGCTCGGCGAGCTAGCTAAATCGCCCAAATCTATCTGCGTAGGAAGTGTATCAACTTGACCAACCAGCAGCGCCGCCTGTGATCGCCGCCATTCTTGCAAAGCCAGACGAGCAATTTCATGGGCTCGCTCAGGGGTGGCTTCTAGATGTTGATTAATTGATTCACACAGGCTGCTAAAAGCAGGTAGCTCTAGCATTTCGCCCAAGCCACCTAACTCCTCCGCCATAGTTGAAATTTCTTCAGCCAAGTAGTGCTGTTCAGGGTCAGCCAAAACAGATTCCAGGCGTTCCAGGCATCCTTCTACTTCGGTTTCAAAGATCATTGCCACCATGTCTTGACCCTCTTCTGGCAGCGTTGCCGTGTCCTCAGGCGTAGGAGTGCCAAGACGCTGATACAGCAGATCAAAGACTGGATTGACATTCTCCTCTAACCACTGATCGTCAACAACTATTCCTTGACGATGAAGGGCAATCACGCTTGTCAAATGATCAACTGCATCTAGCAGTAGACTTTCCAGCTCATTGTCTGTTGAGGGTTTCTGCTTTTTTAAGACTTTGAAAAGATCTTCCATCCGGTGAGCCAGATCACTCAAAGTCTGAAACCCCATCATTGCCGCGCCACCTTTAATTGAATGAGCTGCCCGTAATACAGCATCCATTTGTTGGTTGTCAATCTGGGAAGTGGCTAATCCCAGCACTGCCGATTCAATTATGTTGAGGTACTCAGTTGCCTCCTCTAGAAACATCAGTCGAATTTCAAGTTCCTTGTCCTGTGGCATGGCTTTAACCTTCAGTACCAACTTTGAATGCACCCACGGACGCTTGCAATTGCTGCGCTACCTCTACAGTTTGTTGTAGAGAACCAGAAACTTGGCGAGAAGAATTGGAAGTGCGTTCCGAAACCTTGGCGATCGCCTTCATCAACTGAGTGACGGCTTCCGCAGTCCGCGCTTGAGACACTGTAGCAGTCGAAATAGATTGGACTAAGTGGTCGATTTGGCGAGATACATCTAATATCTGCTCTAGACTGTTCTTGGTATCTTTTACCAGATGGGTTCCTTCAATTACCTGGGTATTTCCCAGTTCCATAGCCCGAACCACTTCACTGGTTTCGCGTTGAATGTTTTCAACGATTTGTTCAATTTCTTTAGTCGCTGCACCTGACTGAGCTGCCAGTCCACCGACTTCTTCCGCTACCACTGCAAAGCCTCGACCTGCTTCACCCGCCCGAGCTGCCTCAATACTGGCGTTGATTGCTAACACGTTTGTTTGCAGGGCGATTTGGTTAATCAAGAACACCACTTTGGAAATCTGTTGGGATGATTCACCCAGACGCTTCACCTTATTAGCTGTTTCCGCAACTGTCTCCCGCAAATTTAAGATGCTTTGTACTGTGCGATCCATTGCCGTCCCTCCAGCCTCAGCGGTTGTAGAAGCGGTGCGTGCTACAACTGCTGCAAGGCGTGCACTATCTGCGACGGCTTGAATCGATTGCGTCATCTGCTCTACCGAATCAAGAGTGTTGGTAATATCTTCCGCCTGTTTGAAAGCTTCATCAGCCAGCTGACGGATGGCACCTGAGTTGTCCCCGACTGAAACGTTGACCTGGGTAGCGGCTTTTTTCACAGAAGTCACAAGTTCCCGCAGACTTTCAACAATGGCGTTGAAAATGTCAGCCACTGTTCCGATTTCACCCGCTGTGACTTCAGCTCGCACAGTCAGGTCCCCAGTGGTTGCCCCTTCGATGTTGGTGAGTAATTGTACCAACTGCTGCTGGAGGTTTTCTTTTTGTTGACTTTGCTCAAGAGACGCCATTTCAGCTGCCGTGCGCGCAACTTCAAGCTGCTCTAGGAGATTCGCTTGGTTTATAGCAACTCCTACTTGAGTTGCAACCTGCGCGAATAAACTGATTTCCGACTGCTGCCAAGCACGCGGAGAAGAGCAGTGATGAGCAATCATTAAACCGTACAACTGGTTGTTTACCAAAATTGGCACAACCAAATTTGCCTTGACTTCAAACTGCTCCAATGTCTTGATGTGACAATCTGTCAATTCTCCTGCTTGATAGATGTCATTGATGGCACGGACCCGTCCCTGCTTGTACAGGTGTGCATGACGTTCCTTAAAACAGGGATCATATATATTTACCCCCAGCATCGGAGTTAAACCAGGAGCAACAGACTCTGCTATGAAAGAGCCATCTAAGTTCTCCTCGAGGCGATAGACAACCACTCGATCCGTTTTGAGTACTTTTCTAACCTCTTTAACTGCCGTTTTAAGGATTTCTTCCAAGTTGAGAGACTGACGAATGCGGAGGGCAATGTCCGCAAATAGTTGAAGTGCTTCTTTTTGTTGACGTTGCTCCTGAGAAACCATTTCAGCTGCTTGGCGTGCTTTTTCTACCTGTTCTAGGAGATTCGCTTGATCTACGGCAAATCCAACTTGAATCGCCAGTTGGGTGAACAAATCAATTTCAGCCTGCTGCCAAGCACGCGGTTCTGAACACTGATGAGCAATCATCAAGCCGAGTAGCCGATTGTCTCTCAGAACTGGCGCGACCAAATTTGCCTTGACTTCAAACCGTTCCAACAGTTTAACGTAACAATCTGTTAAACCGGCTTTGTAAATATTATCGATGGCACGGACACGACCATTTTTGTACTGATCTACATAATGTTCGTGTTCCTTAAAACAAGAGTCATCTATTTGTCGGTTCAGAGATTGAGTCCAACCAGGAGCGACAGATTCTGCTACAACAGTTCCACTCCAGTCTGGGTTGAAGCGATAGATGACCACTCGATCAGTTTTGAATACTTTTCGAACCTCTTTAACTGCCGTTCTCAGGATATCTTCCAAGTTGAGAGATTGACGAATGCGGAGGGTAATGTCCGTAAATAGCTGTAAGCGCTCGGTTTCAGCATCTTGTTTCTGTAGTTGGAGCTGAAGTTGATCTGCCATCACGTTGATGTTAGACCCCAAGACAGCCAATTCGTCTTTCCCTTCTACCGCAACACGGGTGTTTAGTTGCCCTTGACCTATTTTTTGCACTGCGTTAGTAGCATTCAGTATAGGACGCAAGGCACGGTTTATCAGGTAGGCAGCGATCGCACCCCCCAGCAGTGCGATCGCCACAGTCCCAATTGAATAGGTCAACAGCAGGTTTGTGCGCGCTGCAAATGCCTCTGATGTAGGCTCCGCAACCATGGCACCCCAATTCAATTCTGGCAACCCCGCGATTTTTCCAGTGGGAGCGTAGGATACTATGTACTCCTTACCGTCAATCTGATTGGTATCGACTACGCTACCCACCTCGTCAGCCGCTTTTAATTGAGTTGCCACATGGGGAAAAACTGTCTGAGCATTTTTACCTATATACTTCCCTGACGTTGCTACGAAAACTTGCCCGATGTCATTAAACGCAAAGTTTTCGTGTGATTCAAAGCCTTTGTTGTTCTCTGCTACCTCTTTTGCTTCTGTCTGAAGCATCTGATTTAAATATGTCACAGGTGTGCGTGTGCGCACCACGCCAATCGTTTTGCCCGTAGCAGTGTCTACAATCGGCGCAGCAACAAAGATGACATACTCGTTTGACAATTCTGACTTTCTCGGCGAGGTAATAACAGGACGATTGGTTTTGATAGCTTGCTGAAAATAATCCCGCGTACCGAGCCCTGTGATCGGATGCCCTGCCGATTGTAGAATTGTATTGCCAGCAAGATCCGCAACAGCAATATTGTCATAGCCCTTCTCAAGGTATCGATCCAAGGCTGCTTGCTTTTCTTTGTCAGAAGTAACTTCCCGCACGCGTGGCTCGGTGAGAATACTCATTTGAGCGATTGTTTGAACGTCTTTATAGCGATCAAGCGTGAAGTGGTCAATTTCATTTCCTAAGGAGATAACATGGTCTTGTTGTTCATGAACCACGCCCTCCGTGATTTTTTGGTTCGTCAAGTAATAGGCAATTGCCCCAAATGTTAGGAGTGGGAGGGTGCAACAGGCGATCGCTATAGCTGTTGCTTTTGTTTTTAAGCTCAGCCGCTGCCACACTGAAACACTGGAGTTCTGTTCAGTATGACCAGTGTCAGGTATACTTGACGCCGTCGCTGGAGTATCATCTTCTACCTGGGGTAAGACATGCTGCGTCAAAATTACAGTCGAGTTACCATTTATCTGATTCTGATTCCCATCCCCATTTTCTTCTTCGTACCGTCGCTGTTTATAAGCCTGTGAATCCTGCTCTAATCGAGTAGTCATATTTAGGAGCGCCTCAAAGTGATGTGAAAAAAGCGTGCATTACTGCTAATTTTGGTGTATAATACCCGACTTTACAATGGCTTCAGCGTTCAACACGAGCAAAATCTCTTTTTGTTGCAAAATACATCCATGTAAATATGGCATTAGAACCGTTGTAACAACTCCTTGCGGAGATTGGATGCAATCAGGTGTAAACCGCGTTACACCTTTAACCTCCGGCACAACCAAACCCAAAGGCTCTTGCCCTACTCGGATGATTGCCATGTTGTAGTGTTGGACACTTGTATCGAGGGGCTGTAACTTCAGCATCTGCGCTAAGTCAATAACCCACAACACTCGATTGCGCCGATTCAATAATCCCAGCACACACTTAGGCATATTAGGCATCGCCGTAACACGCCCAACCGGCACAATTAGCACCTCTTGCGCATACTCGATTGACAAAATAGCAGGTGTCTGTTGATCCAGCTCAAATTTAAGATAAAGCTCCCCCAAAGTACTGTGTGGTTGATTCAACTGGGGTGATAGTATTGAAGTATTCATGGGCTCAAGCCACAACAGATTTAACGGCACGAACTAATTGTTCTCGGGTAAAGGGCTTGGTTACATAGACATCGGCTCCCTGTTTTATACCCCAAAACCGATCAATTTCCTGATTTTTAGAACTACAAATAATAATTGGTAGTTGTCCAGTGGCTGGATTCTTTTTAAGTTTACGACACAACTCAAAGCCACTCATCCCTGGCATTACCACATCAGTAACAACTGCATCAAGTTTTTGGCTCCCTGCCTTATTTAGAGCCTCTTTGGCATCTGTAGCAATAATTACGGTATAACCACTATCTCGGAGATAACTACTTATCAACTCCAGCTGAGAAAGAGTATCTTCAACAACTAAAACTGTACTCACGTCTGGTTATCCTCAAGCAAAATCATGTAAGTAAGAATCCTATATTATACCAAATTAAGCTAAATGTTTAAACACCATTTTTAGCAATTCTGCTTGGTTAAAAGGTTTCGTCAAATACCCAGATGCTCCTACCAGTCTGGCTTTTACTCGGTCTATAATTCCCGTATTTCCCGTCACCATAACGATGGGCGTACTCCTGAAACGGGAGTGATTTCGTAGGAGGCGACATAGCTCATAACCATCTATTGATGCCATCCTAACGTCAAGCAAAATTAAGTCGGGATTGAGCCGGATAATTTGCATTAAAGCCTTAACTGGATCGCTGATAGGAATTAATGAAAAGCTTTCATCATCTAAAAAGTAGCTAATTTCCTTCAACATGGTTGGACTATCATCTACGCAAACAATGGTGTACGTGCCTTTTTTAGCTGGGGCAGCCGGTGGCTGGGATACTGCATGTGTAGCTGTCTTAGCGGTAGCGGTAGTCCTAATCGGTGCTTCCGGTTTTTGAACTTCCGGTTTTTGAACTGAAGCCCTCCCTAATTCCCCCTTTGTAAACAGAGGGATTTTTTCTGGAGGAACAGGAATTGGTAGTTGTTTTAACGTCTCTGCTAGTTGATTAAACGTATGAGGTAATTGATCAAATGGTGGGTGGGGATCATGCAATGAAATAGTGCCGTCCACTATGTACGGGTGTAAGCTTTGAGCCAGTTGGAGTTCATCTTGATTCACTAGAACGGCAAGATGGTAAAAGCTGAAACCTTTCAGCATGGCACTTAATTTCTGTCGGATTTCTGGTAAAAGTTGCTGTTGGGCTCTGGTTCGACTCAAAAAGTAAGGACGCTGATATGGAGACCAAATTTGTGGCCCCAAGGATTGCCAACCTTGCAATTGCTTTTGACTGTGTTCTAGTATGGGTTTGAGATCGAGTGTACAAAACTCAGGTAGTACATCGATTTCGCTGCTTAAGTGGTAATTTCCTTCTTTTACCAATAGAAATGACTCAATGACTTCTTTAACCAATCCCTCTATAAGTGCAGCTGCCTGTACAGATTTTAGATACTGGTGATTGACCAACCAGCAAATAGCTTGATAGTCAGGATTTTGAATTGACTGACCCTGAGCGTCAGTTTCAACCATTAGGTGGCGTAGTTGCGCACGAGTTTCACTGACAAGTGTAGGAACTTGATGAGCGAGGCGACGCAAATGACGATCAAGTCGATCAAACGGCTCAACTGAATGCGAGGCATAAGTAATTTTTCCCTGAGCTAGGTAGATTGACCAGGAAACCGAGCTGTTAGATACTTGTAAATGAGCACTGTCGTAACAACCAGATAAGTGTTCTAACAAACTCAGTGGGCGCAGTTTTTGGAAAGTTCCACGGTTGTCCATTTATTAGTTAAAGCTTAAAGAAAATATCCAAACTAAATGTTAAATTTTATTAAGATTTTCGAATAGAGTTCGCTAATTCTGACGTAACCTGGTAAAAGTAAAAAGCCTGCTATTCTATGTTAACTTGTTATCCATTTAATCGTTAGGGGGTTACGCTCAACAGAACCCACAAGGGTGATGCTTGTAAATCAGCGAAGGGTACGAACGTAAGTATTAGCATTTTTTTCAACTGGATATTGACTTTTTAGCCCAGGCATGGTTTAATGCAATCATGGTTGCCGGAACTATACGTGCTTATTTTTAGATTAGAACAAGTGAGTTGATGTAATAGGTTTCGGGTTTAACTTTTATCATTTTTGCATTGATGCTTAAAATTCTGGATGTAGTAAAGGTCTGATATTGTATAATTTATGTACTTTATATGTATATCTTAGTTGTAAATTTCGCTCAAAAAGGTAAAAGATGTAATGGTGGTGAGAGTTGACTTGCTTCTGTGCCAGGCGAAAGGCAACAACCCCACCTCAAGAGGTATTGAGGTAAGACCTGGATGGCAAAGCAACAAATTAAGCTAGACACTACTTAAGCTGACACTACCTGGTTGACTGCTGAACTATCATAAGTTAAGCAGTGTTCATGTAGCCTTACTAGTGAATTATGTGATAGAGAGGAACATGAAACTGAGCATGCTGTCTACTGCCAAAAGATATGTCGGATAAACTAAGACTTGACGAAGTAGTTGAGTTCGCTGAGAACCCAGAACCACGATGCCCGTGTGTGCTCTTACTAGACACCTCGGGCTCGATGCAAGGGGGTTCTATCGACGCGTTGAATGAGGGGTTGCGAACGTTTAAAGATGACCTGAGTAAAAACTCGCTCGCTTCACGGCGTGTTGAGGTCGCAGTGATCACATTTGATTGTGATGTGAATGTAGTTCAGGACTTCGTGACCGCTGACCAGTTCGAGCCGCCGACGCTGACAGGGCAGGGGCTTACCCATATAGGCGCTGCGATTAATAAGGCGCTGGAAGTGATCCAAGCCCGCAAAAGCCAGTATCGCACCAACGGTGTCGCCTACTATCGTCCATGGGTATTTATGATTACCGACGGCGAACCGCAAGGAGAGCCAGAAAGTGTTATAGAGCAAGTGGCACAGCGGATTAAAGATGATGAAGCCAATAAGCGCGTGGCTTTCTTTACAGTGGGGGTGGAAAACGCTAATATGACGCGCTTAAGTGAAATAGCTGTACGCAGTCCGATCAAGCTCAAGGGACTAAACTTTACGGAGATGTTCCTCTGGCTCTCAGCTAGTATGTCAGCAGTTTCCCAGTCAAAGGTAGACGAGCAGGTGGCGCTGCCACCAATAGGGTGGGGAGTGCTTTAATGGAGCGCGGCTTAGGTTTAAGGAAGATCTAGACAAACAGCGGATGGTTACCTCTAAAGAGTTATTCCAATGGCGGGTAGTAGCAGCGTCGGTTCGTGGCACTAGCCACGAGAGAGTAAAACAGCTGTGTCAGGACGCTCATCACTGGGAGATGTTGCCAGAAGGAGTTTTGGTAGCAGCGGTTGCCGATGGTGCCGGTTCGGCAACATTGGGAAAAGTAGGGGCTATCGTTGCCGCTCAAACAGCGGTAGAAACGATACGTTTAAAAAAGGCTACGTCGCCAGCACTCTTAGATGACGATGGCTGGCAAGTGCTTTTGAGTAACGCCCTTGAAGCAGCGAAGACAGCCGTTGAAGCAGAAGCGGTAGCGTGCAAAATGACGGCGCGGGATTTAGCGACGACCTTGATTATAGTAGTCGCCACACCTGAACTCATTGCCGCCGCGCAGGTGGGCGATGGTGTGGCGGTGGCGGGTGATAGTCAAGGGAACCTCATCGCACTTACTGCGCCGCAGCGCGGGGAATACGCAAACGAGACAAATTTCCTCGTCTCTCCTAATGCACTGGACACAGCACAGGTAACTTTATGGCGCGGAGTACCAGCAAATATTGCAGTCCTCTCTGATGGGCTGCAAATGCTTGCTCTTGAGATGACTGATGGTAAACCACACGTGCCGTTCTTTTCCCCTCTGTTCCACTTCATGGCGGACGTGACTGATGAAACTGAGGCAAAAGAGCAGCTAGTAGCTTTACTGCGCTCAGAGCGGATTACGCAACGGACGGATGATGATTTGACACTTTTATTGGCGAACCTTAGTTAATTGATTAAAGCTTGCTGATTTAACTTGTCCCAGGAAAAATCTTGGCGGATCATAGGGGCAGTAATCGCCCCTGCCATCGCCCTCTCAGTTGGCACCTACGCTGTACTGTCCAACGTTGGTGTGCCGATGAGAGCTAACAGTGATTGCATTCGCCCCGCTCGCCCTGCCTCAGTCTGTGTTTCTCTGGTAAACAAACTCTCTGCCAGGGAAACGACCTCAATTACCATCAGCCCTGATGGTCAGACTCTCGCCAGTAGTTATGGTAAGACAATTCAGCTTTGGGACCTAAATACAAGCAAACCCTTGACTATGCTTGCGGGGCATTCAAATTGGGTGACTGCTATTACCTTCAGCCGTCAAGGTAAGACCCTTGCCAGTAGCAGTCTTGATAAAACTATTCGGCTTTGGGACTTGGACACGGCAAAGCTGCTATCTACCTTCGATGCGGGTAGGATGACAACCCTTGCTTTCAGCCCCGATGGTCGAATGCTCGCCAGTGGTAGCCGTAATCACTTGTGGAGCGATGGTCAACTTGGCAGCAGTGGTGTTCAACTGTGGGATCTAAAAACCGGAAAACAGTTGCTCACCTTTGGTTCAGGTCAGGTAACATCTCTTGCTTTCAGCCCCAATGGTGAAGTTCTCGCCACTGGCAGCAGTAATACTCAGCTTTGGAATCTGAAAACAGGACAACTGCTATACACTCTGGATTCAGGTCAGTTGACTACCCTGGCTTTCAACCCTGATGGTCAGACGCTAGTTACTGGCAGTAGCAAGCTCAAAGTTTGGGATGTAAGTACTGGAAAACTCGTTTATACCTTAAATTCAGGTTCTTCTGACCTGGCGCTGAGTCCGGATGGGGAAACCCTTGCTGTTTCAAGTGGCAGCACAATTCATATCTGGCAACTGAAAACAGGAAAGTTCCTTGGCGCTTTTAGAGGCTCTTGGTATAGCAACCTTTCTGTCGTCTTCGGCTTAGATGGTCATAGCCTGATCACTAGTAGTAGTGATGGGATAAATATTTGGCGACCACATAGACTCATTTTCTCAGGCGCTCTAGGAGGATGAATTCTGCGATCGCTAAATCCCCCGGCGTTGTCACCTTTAAATTTGTCTCCTCTCCCTCCACAATTCGTACTGGGAAACCGGACTTTTCAAACAAAGCCGCATCGTCTGTGACTTCCCAACCCTGGCGTCGCCCTTCGGTATGGCACTGTTTCAACAGTTGGACATCAAATGCCTGAGGAGTTTGAGCCGCCCACAACTGCCGTCGGTCGGGTGTGCTTTGAATTAACCCAGTCTGATCTACGACTTTGATCGTGTCCTTTACCGGCACGGCAGCAATTAGACCTGGACAGTGGCGAATCTCCTCGGCACATCGATCTAGCAAGTCTGGTGTGGCAAGGCACCTAGCTCCATCGTGAATCAACACTTGCTCTGCTTCTACTGGCAGCGCCTGCAAGCCGTTATAGACAGATTCCTGGCGGGTAGCTCCCCCAAGAATCAGCTGCACCGGCTTGGTGAGCGCTAGCCCTGCTAGAATTTCCTTCATGTCTGCCCAGTCAACTAGTTGAGTGATAATACCTATCCAGCCGATAGAACTAGACGCTTCAGCTGCTAAAAGCGTCCAGGCAATTAACGGTTGCGATCGCAACTGAAGCAGGAGTTTGTTGCGATCGCTCCCCATCCGCCGTCCCATCCCCGCAGCTGGAATTAGTAAATACACAGGATTCCTCAATATTCACGCTCTATCTTCTCCTAAAATAGGTAGCGAGTAAACGTAAAGAAATATTATGCGAATAGTAGCCCTTGTCCCCGGCGGGATTGGCGACCAGATTCTATTCTTTCCCACTCTCGATGACCTGAAGCGGTATTACCCAGACGCTCAGATTGATGTAGTTGTGGAACCCCGAGCAAAAGGTGCATACCGGGTTTGCAAGTCAGTTCAAGGGGTGATCCCGTTTGATTTCAAAGACCGCAATAGCATGGCAGACTGGGGCAACTTTGTGGGCGTCATCCGCGATCGCGAGTACGATGTCGCCCTGTCTTTGGGGCAGCGCTGGAGCGTCGGTCTGCTGCTTTGGCTGACTGGGATTCGTACACGCGTTGGGTATAGTGGCGTGGGAACTTATTTTCTCACCAACCCCGTGCCGCTGAAAACCTCCCAGTATGCTGCGCACATGTACCACGATCTGTTACAAGGACTGGGGATTAACTCACCTTGTCCTGACCTAGCGGTCAATGTACCATTACCGGATATTGACTGGGCAGAAAGCGAACAAAAACGTCTAGGCATTCAAGAAAGTGGCTACATTCTGATCCACGGAGGTTCCAGCCAGTTGGCTCAAGATAAAGGAATTAATAAAATCTACCCAGCCCAGAATTGGAAGCAGATCATTCAAGATTTTCAAGCAAGACAGCCGGATTTGCCGGTGGTGGTGATCCAGGGACCAGAAGATGAGCAGTTGGTGCAACTGTTGCTGTCTCCCAACATCAAGGTAACGTCTCCATCTGATATCGGGAAGCTGGCGGCGATGATTGCTGGTGCAAACTTGATGTTGTGTACCGATAGTGCACCGATGCATCTGGCAGTGGCAGTTCAGACATATACCATCGCCTTGTTTGGTCCTACAGAGCCGCAAAAATTGTTACCTTCGAGCGATCGCTTCATTGCGATTAAATCCCCAACTACAAAAATGACCGACATTTCACCCCAAGCAGTTCTGGATCGGGTTTGGGGTGGCTAGACTTGCGGTATTTCTTGACCGGGATGGCGTCCTGAATGTCGAGGCAGGCTATATCCACCGCGTTGAAGATTTACACCTGATACCGGGTGCCGCCCAAGCCGTGCGCCAGCTAAATGACAAAAAGTTGTTTTGCTGTCTGGTTTCCAACCAATCAGGGCCAGCTAGGGGCTACTACACAGTGGACCATGTAGAAGCACTTCACCGACGGCTTTGCTGTCTGTTGCAACAACAGGCTTGGGCGCGTTTAGACGCACTTTATTACTGTCCCTACCTTAGTCCACCAGAAGGGGGAATCGAACCGCGACTTGCCCGGTGGAGTACCTGGCGCAAGCCCAATACGGGGATGCTCACAGCAGCTGCCTGGGAACACGATTTGGATCTTAGCCGTAGTTTTATGGTGGGGGATAAGGCCACAGATATTGATATGGCTCACAATGCTGGGTGCTGTGGGATTTTGGTGCAGACTGGTTATGGCGATCGCGTCTTGGGTGGTCAGTACCAGCACCACACCCAACCAGATTACATCGCGGCAGATTTACCAGCTGCTGTTGAATGGATTTGCCAGCAAGATGTGCAAACAGCGCTTTTTTCACCCAGAAGAACGTAGTTCCTCTCGCAACACCTTCTGATAAATAGTTGGCAATTGCCCGGTCATGGAATTGCTTTCTATTCCGTACCCTAAACTTGTCCAGGTGCTAGAAAGTCGCCGTCGTACCTGCTCCAACTTTCCCTGCCGCAGCAATTGTGGGATATCGGCTCCCCAGGCTTGCCGGTCACTCAGCCAAGCGTAAACTACCTCGTCTTGACATTCTGGCTCAAAGCTATAAGATTCCCAAAACAGAAACCGCGATGGCTGGGAGTGATAGCGCTGGGCAAGCTTGTACCAGGTAGTATTCAACAGCTGATACCTACCAGCAGCTGTTGAACAATTTCCCTTATTGGGGCCGCTTAGAATCGTCACACATTGCTGAGGATGACGGCTCAGGTCGTGGATATGCTGACCACCGTACAGAATGGAATAGGGTTGTGAATCGTTGGCTTCACTCCCCGAAATGGTTCGCATCAGAGCCCGAATGTAAGGATCACCCCCATGCATCACTAGCGGTGGAAAATTCACATGGAATACTGGGTCAGGGCGCGAATGCGGTTCCTTTCCGAGCCAATTCCACCACATGAATACCAACACGATGACGGCGGCGCTAGCTGCAATAAAACATCCGACCGAACTCCTAAAGAGGAGGCAGAGGGGCAGAGGGGCAGGGGGGACTCGGGGACCCCTCTGGGGATAGGGGGGAGAGGGGGGAAACTTCATGGATAAATCCCCTCTTCTTGGAACGAAGACGTTTTGTGTCTTGCGCCTTCGGGTTCTCGCAACAATTTTTTCCTTCTTTTCCATGTCTAAAATACTTAAGCCTTACACCCCCCTGCCCTTTCTAGGCCACAGCAGCAAACAGCTCCTCAAAACTCTTCTGTGGAGTTTCCGGCTTGGCAACGATCTCCACAATCTTATTGCGGGCAGATGGTTGAGACAGTGCCTCTACACACACCTGTGCCACCTTAGTGCGAGGAATGCTGCCATCAAATAGACTGTCAGCAGAGGACATCACAACTGGATAGGGGTTGTCTTCATTTTTCAAGCCCCCTGGTCGCACAATGGTATAGGTAAGACCGCTTTTTTGAATATACTCCTCTGCTTGCTTCTTCCAAACCAAAATCAGCCAGAACAAGTTCAGCGGATGAAACAGCTGGGAAGTACACAGAGAAGAAACAAAGACAAAATGCTCAATGCCTTTAGCCCTGGCGACATCTACCAGATTTTTGGTTCCTTCGAAGTCCACCTTATAAGGCCCAGTCGGGTCAAAGCTCGGTTTGGCACCAGTCGCGCAGAGTAGCACTGTGCTATCTCCCAAGGCAGCACTGAGGCTGTCCGGCTTTAAGATATCACCTAACACTAATTCTGCCTCAGTGGGTAGAATTGCTCTAGCTGTCTCCAAGTTCCGCACCAAAGCCCGGACGGGAATATTCCGCTTCACTAGCTCTTGCACAATCCGGCGACCGGTTTCGCCTGTTGCCCCTGCTACAAATGCTTTCATATCACAAACTAGCTATTAAGTAAACTAAAAATTTTCTAACGTGTCAGAAAAGCTTTACTTCTTAATTGTAGTTGTGTGAACTGGGTGGCAGATTCCTCGTCTTTTAGTCAAAATTAAGGGTCAAGGTGAAACATTGAACCCAAAATGGGAATCCTAAACACAGTCCAAATCAACACAGGAAGGCGTTTATGCTGTCACGAAAGCGCGAATATCAATCGATTGAGGCTCCCGAAGCACTTTCGCATGTAGAGTCAACTCTACCAGTGGCTGACGATTCAGTAGCAGACGCACCGACTCGCTTTTACGGCAAGTTTGCCGACTGCATGGAGATGTATGCTTCTGCTCAAAAGGTTGCTGAGTATCTCAACGCGCACCACGAGTGGTTTTGCCGCTGTGCTCACCCGATGAAGGTAGAACCCTTAGGGAAAAATGGCTACGCTTTGGCAATCGGTCGCTTTGGCGCTTTTGGCTATGAAGTGGAGCCGAAAGTTGGCTTAGAACTTTTGCCCCCAGACAATGGCGTTTATCGCATCAAGACAATCCCAGTGCCGAATTACGTCGCCCCCGGTTATGAAGTAGACTTCAAGTCTGCCATGGAGTTAGTGGAAACCTCGGTAGATTCTACTGAGAGGTTTAAAGATCCGGAGCGGTTTTCCGGCGAAATTACACGAGTTGAGTGGCAACTGGAGCTAGCAGTTTATATTCAGTTTCCCAAGTTTATTCAGCGGTTGCCCAAATCTCTGGTTCGAAGCACTGGCGATCGCCTGCTTCACCAAATCGTACGACAAGTTTCCCGCCGCTTGACCTACAAGGTGCAGGAAGATTTTCACAATTCCCTTCCAGGCGCGAAGCGCCGGGAGAGGGGGTGAGGAGTGGTGGGGAGATAAAATGTACATTCTCCCCCTGTCATAAGGTCACATTTTACTGATAATATTTTGGACAATCTGCACGCCGCTCACAGCTTGCCAACTAAACAGTGCCAAGAGCGTCGCATTTAAGACAATGTGAGTGTAACGCGCCCAATCTTCCCCTTTTTGCATGAAGGGAGAAAGACTAGCAGAAACTGCAATCATTGTCGTCATGGCTAATCCTACTAGCAGGTGAGGCCCGAAAAACAGCTTGCCATTGTTGATGTAGGTGACACCCATGGCCGCAATCGCACCGATTACCATCAGCGCTAACAGCACGGAACCGATCTGGTAGTGCTTGACGTTATACCTGCCTTTAATCAGCTCTTTCTTGACTTCACCCTCAGCATTTCTTGTCCGCCGTACTTGAACGCCTAGGTACAAAGCATAAATCGAGACTCCCAGCAGCACCCACATTAAGATGGGGTGAATGAAATTCAGCCAAGGTTTAATCTCCACTGGAATTTCCAAGCTCATAGTGTTCTCAACCCCTTTTTAAGAATCTTGATAAAACTTAGCATGTTCAATAGATTCTGTCTCCAAAAATAATTAAAATAGCTCTTTATGTTGATGGGGCAATCTAAAAGATATGCTATTAGCTTCTAGGCGCGTTTTAAAATAGCTTTTTATACATGAGTTCCACTAACGATCTCTTGCTGATACGAGCGGCTAGAAATGGCGACATCAAGCGGGTCAAAGCGCTACTGGCTCAGGGTGCTGACGTAAATGCCAGCGATCGCGATGGCACCACGGCTCTGATGTTCGCTGCCCAACTAGGCTACACCAAAATCGTCCGCGTCCTCCTTGCTCAAGGCGCTGATATAAACGTGCCGAGAAAATTATTTGGCGTCACAGCTTTGATGTTAGCAGCAGCGAATCATCGAGTTGACATTGTACAGACACTGGTCGAGGCAGGCGCTGAGGTGAATGCCAAAAATGTCGATGGCAGTACAGCGCTGATGGCAGCAGCCTTGAAAGGTGACGCCGACATTGTGCAAACCCTCTTGGATGCTGGTGCGGACATCAAAGTCACAGATAAGGACGAGGATACCGCCTTGAACCTCGCTGCCCAGCACGGTCACAGCAGTGTAGTGCAAGCATTGCTGGCTGCTGGTGCTGATTTAAATAAAACCAGATGGGGCGAGACGGTATTGACCTTGGCAGCAAGTCTTGGTCACACCCAGACAGTACGAGTGTTGTTGGAGCATGGGGCAGCGAGGGATAGTAAAAATCTGGATGGTAGAAGCGCCCTTATGCAAGCAGCTGAAGCCGGTTATCTATCTGTTACCCAACTGTTGTTAGCGTCGGGCTCTGATATCAATGCTAAAGACAAAGAGGGGGAAACTGCCTTAACGCTGGCAGCAGACCAGGGTAACACTGAAGTTGTGCAAGCACTGCTGGAGGCAGGGGCTGATGTAAGTATTAAAAACCCGGATGGTGGAACTGCGCTCTTAGCGGCAGCGGCGGGGGGGCATAATGCGATCGCGGCGGCTTTAATTGACAAAGGCGCTGAAATTAATGCCAAAGACAAAGATGGTGAAACGGCTCTCCACCTTGCTGTTGTGGAAGGCCATGCTGATGTTGTTCAAGTCCTACTTAACCAAGGGGCTGATGTTCAAGCCAGAAACCATCTGGGTGATACACCCTTGCTTGTGGCAGCGTTGCAGGGGCATAGCCGAATTGTGGAAGCGCTGCTGCGTCAGGTAGAGACGCAACAGGTTGCATCTGTGCTGAATACTAAAAGCTTGGGTGAGACGCCTCTGTTGCTAGCGGCATCGCAGGGTGAAGCAGAGACTGTCAAGGTGTTGCTAGACCACGGCGCTGATGCCAACACTCAAGCGGACGATGGGAAAACAGCCTTGATGAAAGCAGCGGATCAAAACCACACTGCTGTGATGCAGCAGCTGTTGGCAAAGGGAGCAGAGGTGAATTTGCAAGATCCATCTGGGGCAACGGCTTTGATGTGGGCAGCTCATCGGGGTTATGGGTCGGCTGTCGGGCTATTGCTAGGCGCTGGAGCAAATGTGAACCTGAAAAACCGAGGTGGCTACACGGCTTTAATGATTGCGGAATTTAATGGGTACAGAAATGTAGTGCGATCACTTAAAGCAGCTGGAGCGCAAGAATAGGTTAGTTCGCTAGCCCCTGACCCCTTTTATTAACGCCATCATCTGGGTCATCTGTTGCTTCAAACCATCAATTTCTGCCTGCATCTTGGCAATTTTCTGATTTAACGCCGGAATCTCAGCCGCTCCTGCTCCCACTGGTGCGCTTTGAGTTGAAGCAGGTTGCACTGCCACTTCCTTGCGAGGCAGTTTTGCCTTTGCCATCGCTGACCTGATCGCCCCAATCAGTTCCTTCTGATCAAAGGGCTTCAGAATAAACTCGAAGTACTCAAACGGTTCCTGGAATTTCTCCGTCACCTCTTCCTTACGGCCTGACATCAGCACGAGGGGGATCTTTTGCAAATCAGGGTTTTGTTGAATCTGCTCAAACACCTCCCAACCACTTAGTTTAGGCAACAGGAAATCCAGCATAATCAGGTTTGGGCGTGACTCGCGGATCAAATTGAGTCCTTCAAGGCCGTCTTTGGCTTCTAGGACTTCAAAGTTACCCGGCGGCAACATTTCCTGTACTCGTAGCCGAATCACACGACTGTCATCGATAACTAATATCTTGCGACTTGCCACGACTAACTCCTCTGGCAGAGACTCTAAACAAACTTAGCGCTACCTCTGCTCAATATCCAAGCGAAATTTCACTGATAAAAGAAGCCCAGTTTAGGCTTTTGAGCCAAATTACTTGGGTGAATGTACGGTGGTGGGGGGAGGGGGAGAGGGGGGGATGTTAAAATTTGTGTCATTGTGAGCTTGATTACTCCAGTGGTTCACTGGAGCGAATATATCTAACTGTTTGCTGAAATTGTTTGAACGTCTATGACCAAATCACCTGCTTCCCAGCTGAAGTCTGAAATTGAGGCTCTGCCAACGTGGTTGCGCCGCCCTATCGGCAAAGCCAGTGAACTCTCGACAGTGCAACGAATTATTAAGCAGCGTCAAATCCATACAATTTGCGAAGAAGGACGCTGCCCGAACCGCGGGGAGTGCTATGCCCAGAAAACGGCGACTTTCTTGCTAATGGGGCCAACCTGCACCAGGTCTTGTGGCTTCTGCCAAGTGGATAAGGGTCATGCACCGATGCCCCTAGACCCGGAGGAACCGCAAAAGGTAGCAGAGTCGGTGCAGCTGCTGGGGTTACGCTATGTGGTGCTGACTTCCGTGGCTCGTGATGATTTGCCTGATCAGGGAGCCAGTTGGTTTGTGACTACGATGGCAACTATCCGTCAGGTGAACCCTGAAACTCAAATTGAGGTTCTGACACCAGATTTTTGGGGAGGTCAGGGCGCAGGGGTACAAGGCCAATGTCAACGCATTGCCACAGTCGTTAATGCAAGCCCAGCTTGTTACAATCACAACATTGAGACGGTACGACGGTTGCAAGGGCCAGTGCGACGGGGAGCTAAGTATGAGAGATCGCTCCAGGTTCTCCAATTTGTTAAAGAGCTTGATTCCACCATTCTGACTAAATCTGGGCTAATGCTGGGACATGGTGAAACAATCGCCGAAGTAATCGAGACGATGGAGGATTTACGGGCAGTGGGCTGCGATCGCCTGACACTGGGGCAGTATATGCGTCCAACGCTGGCACATCTGCCAGTACAAAAATACTGGACGCCAGAAGAATTTGACCAGTTGGGTGCTCTAGCGCGCCAGATGGGATTTACCCACGTCCGTTCTGGCCCCTTAGTTCGTAGTTCCTACCACGCCGGAGAGAGTGCTTGAGCAACCATCACCACAAAAATATTTTTAACAAAATTTTGTAATGGGGACACCTCTTTGGTATTTCTTAATAAGTTCTGAAATTAGGAGCAACGCCTATGACAGCTCAAGCCAAGAAACCGCCTGCTAGCAAACCAGTTGGAGCAGAGGTTGCCAAAACAGCAGCCAAGCCCCCTTATCCGTTTCGCACGGCCGTTAGCCTGATTCTTCTTCTAGGTAACTTTCTAGTGGCGGCGATTTACTTCCACCTGGTTAATCCTTAATTCTGAAGGGGTCAGGGGTAGAGAAAAACCCGACCCCCAAGGTTCATACCGAACCCGGTCAACCACTCAGCACTCTTCGTGACTGAGCTGGGTAAGGGGGGTTGGCGTCGAGGGGAAATAGATACACCAGTAATGGTGCTGCCCTTACAGGCAAAACAGCCGCTATGCGTACAGGGAAAACAATTCGAGCCGGTAATTGGCCCGGTGAAAGTGGATTCCAAAACCACACCGAGTTTACTATCCCCAAGGCGGTAGCGGCAATCAAATATTTCAATGTGGTTAAAACCACCCGTGTCGCTTACCTCCGCGCTCCTTTGCGGCACATTAGCAGTTGCACTCGCTCATAGAATTCAAAGGAGCCACTTTTTACTTTAAACTCAGGCATTAGGTTTTAATCTGACTTTGTCTAACTTTTTAGTACTGACAAAACTGAAGCTATAGCTTAAAATGTCGGAATTAGGATTCCGCATTACCTGATTCAACTCCAAGTTTTTAATAAGTGTGACTATGTTTCAGTTGGTTGATATTTACAATTTTCTGACTCAAATTTATATTTTCGCGGATGGGTAACAAGCCCTACACTACTTACTAGGTAGGGAAGGGAATCCCCCTAATCATTACCTACGCATCTGGTTTTATTAGATTTAAAGCTAACAAAAATAAATGACATCCAAGTGTTACAAGCAATTCGGGTTCATCCCCGCATCAGTAACTTAATTATTGTTAATTTAGTCTCACGCAGACAACAATTTAAATGCCTGCTATGCTATAAAAAATCATAAATATATTGTCAAGCCATTAGATTTTGAACGATTTATTACTATTATTAGTCCTGAGTTTTTACTGGATGCTGTTGAATAAACTACCACTGCTACCGCATTAGGATTAATCTAATAATAGACAGGTTAGAGTAGTCTAAAATTATGAATTGGCAGGAAATAAAACTCCAATCAAACCTTCACTTGCTGATTGTGGAAGATGTGATAGCCGATGTAGATCTGATGGTGCTTGCCTTAGAAGCAGCGGGTATAACCTTCTCCTACGATACAGCTGATACCGAAATCGGTTGCCAGCAACTACTGCAAGAGCAAAATTATGATGCAGTGCTGGCAGATTATCGCCTGCCAGGGTTGCATCGTCTTCAGGTGTTAGAGTTGGTGAAACAATCAGAGCAAGAAATTCCCTTGATTCTGGTTACCGGCGCTTTAGGGGAAGAGGCAGCTGTTGAGTGTATTAAGGCTGGGATGACGGACTATGTGCTGAAGGAACGGTTATTCCGTTTGCCCATGGTTTTAGAGCGATCGCTCCAAGAATTTGAGCTACGCCGTCAAAAGCAGGCAGATCGTGCGCGAATCTTTAAACAAGCCCAGCAGGAAGCAATTATCAACCGCATTGTCCAAGCGATGCGTGGAACGCTGAGGGTAGATGAGGTGCTGCAAACGACTGCCGATCAGTTGCACCTTGCCCTCAAAGTGAGTCGCTGTCTAATTTTTCAGCCCGACGCCCTTGGGCAAATGAGGATTTACCACATCAGCGTCGCCACTGCGGAACGGGAAAGTTTCATAGGGACTAAATGTAGCTTCTACAACTATTACAAAGAAACGCTTGCCCGAGGCGAGGCAGTAGTTATAAACCGGATTGATGCCAGCCTACCACTCGAAATTCAGGAGATAGCTGGTGGATGTGGAATTCGCGCCATCATGATTGCACCGCTGTTGTACCAGCAGTCATCCTTGGGTGGAATTATTCTCCATCAGTGCGATCGCGAGCGGCAATGGACTATCGATGAATTAGCCCTAGTGTCCGCAATCGCGGCTCAGTGTGCGATCGCCATTCACCAAGCCCAGCTGTTTAGCCAAGTTCAACAACAAGCGATTCGGGAGCAATTGCTGAATCAGATCAGCCGAAAGCTGAATTCCAGCCTTGATCCAGAATATATTTTGCCGGAAATTGTGAAACTGACTGGTGAATGCTTTGGCGTTGACCGGGTGGTTATCTTTAGATTCATTGCAGAACAAATTCAGGTGCTGAATGAATGGTGCGTCAGCGACCAGGTTGTCTCCATGCTAGATTTCAGGGCTCCTATGTCAGAATGGCCCGATCTACTGGACCCTAACTCTGAATTTTACTCTCGTCGGGCTTTTCATGCTCCTGATTGCGCAAAACTCCGGACAACGCCAACCCGACTGATGCAGATCCAATCTTGCCACACCCTTTCTGTGTTGAATGTACCGATATTTATTCGCGACCAGCTGTTCGGTAGTCTCGCTATACATACAACAACCACCTGCCGGACATTTACCGACGATGAGATTCACTTACTACAGAGGATAGCTGACCAAGCTGCGATCGCCCTTTACAATGCCCAAAGTTACGAGCGTCTTGCGCAATTAATTAGAGAGCGCACCCAACAATTGCAGGGTAAGAGCGTCTCAATCAGGCTTGACACAAGGGAGCAGAAGAATCTAAAGTATTGTCAACGAAGCAAGAACTGAGAACTCGGCTCATATAATCATTATCCATAGCGGCTCGTTTACTTT
>JAABUZ0100001990.1_pt1 | contig 35809 bp, 30 predicted proteins | sample 5562091 | NCBI WGS metagenome assembly JAABUZ01 (sample SAMN12813069, study PRJNA571459) | rock metagenome | isolation source: Antarctica rocks | place: Antarctica: Victoria Land, Linnaeus Terrace sud | collected 2015-12-21 | reverse complement strand
AGCCACACAGCATGACTGATAATATCAGAAGGGAAGCGGAATCCTTTGTAATCAGGAGCAGTGGTGTTTGTTTTCATGAGGCGATTCTAGCACACTGGTCAGCTACCTTCCCAAGTTGACAATACCCAATGTCTCTGTGCGACGTGATTACTTGTCATCTATTTTCGACACGATAATGGGAGGCTTGCGCACACTTGCACCGCTTCTCTTGCTCTGGCTAGGAACAATACAAATCCTGAACGGCTCAATGACAGTGGGAACAATGCTCGCGGTAAACGCACTGGCAACTGCCTTTCTGACACCGCTCTCTTCTCTTGCCAGTAGTGGGCAAAAGCTGCAACTTGTTCGTGCTCATTTTGAGCGTATCACAGATGTTGTATGCGCGGAACCAGAGCAAGATATCCAGGAGGTGCAACAACCACCTCTCTTCAAGGGGAGCGTCGAACTCAAGCACGTAAGTTTTCGCTACGATCCAAATGTACCGCTGGTACTACGTGACATCAACATTAGCATTGAGCCAGGACAAAAAGTTGCGCTCGTGGGTCGAACTGGATCAGGAAAAAGTACACTTGGCAAACTCCTACTAGGGTTGTACATCCCTACTGAAGGCGACATTCTCTATGACGGTCTTTCATTACAAAGCCTGGATTACCGAGCGGTGCGTAGCCAGTTTGGAGTTGTGTTGCAAGAGTCATCCTTATTCAGTGGCTCTGTGCGCGAAAACATTGCCTTTAACGATCCAGCAATGGATATGCAGCAAGTGATGAAAGCAGCTAAGGCGACCGCCATTCACGATGAAATTCTCCAGATGCCGATGGGATACGAAACCATGGTTTCAGAAGGAGGCAGTGCGGTCTCCGGTGGACAGCAGCAACGTCTCGCTCTTGCACGTGCATTAGCACGGCCTCCTGCAATCATGCTGCTAGATGAAGCAACAAGTCATCTCGATGTTGTGACGGAGCAGATTGTCGATCAAAACTTAAATCAACTAGCTTGCACGCGAATCGTGATTGCTCACCGCCTCAGTACCATTCGTAATGCCGATCTTATCTTAGTCATGGATCAAGGGATGATTGTGGAACGAGGTACGCATGAGGAGCTAATGATGCGTAGCAGTTATTATACACACTTGGTACATAGTCAACTAAAAGATGAGGAGCGGGAGGCAACTAGAGCTAAGATGCTCCGAAGAGTCCATCTTTCCCCTGACCTTTACAAAAAAGGATACAGGGAAATTTCTTAACTAGCACTCTGGTCTGAGTACATCAGGCATCGTGGACATAGGCGAGCCACCATGTAGGAACCCTTGCTATATAGCAAATGGGGTAACAGTATGTCGTAGATATGACCATATGTCTGTATGTGCAGGGCTGATTGCTATAAAGCTATTGGAACCATCTATTACCGTTGTTTTTGCTTTGAGAAAGGAACCTATCATGAGGAACATTGACCACATCATCAACGCTTGGAGAAGCGAGGAGTACCGCGACAGCCTGAGCACAGAAGAACAGGCACTGCTACCCCAAAGCCCTGTTGGCGAGATTGACTTGACAGAGAGTGAACTACAGGATGTCGCAGGCGGAACGGATACAGTGTTTGTTTGTGGCGTTACTATCGCGGTCACAGCTACTTTGTGCCCAAGCATCATTACTGGGGGTACTTGTAGCATCGGCACCGCTGGTTGTCATTGTTGATAGGTTGCAATATGACCTATTCAACAGTTTAGACTCATAGTGAGAGAAGGAGATCTGATTAAATGAAGAAGCCAGATATTATTCGTGCGTGGAAAGACGAAGAGTATCGTAACAGTCTCAGCCCCGAAGAGCGCATGTTACTGCCTGAAAACCCAGCAGGTGCCGTCCTGCTGAACGATGAAGATTTGCAAGGTGTCTTAGGAGCTGGTGGTTCGAATCCGCTCTTTACAGCTGGCTGTTGCCAAACATACAACACCTGCGATTTCTGGAAGTGTGCAGCAACAATTGTTATTGGGCCGATATGCTCGATCTAATCAACTTCTAGCCTTCTCGTAGGGGGATCTGTACCGAAGGGCGTGCTATCTCAAGGTGAAATAGCACGCCCTCCAGAGAACATCAGCTGATGCCGTATGATAGCCTCAACAACCATGCTTCCTCCACCTACCCAGAGCAGTAGAGAAAGATTTGTACAGAGATGACCGGAACATTAACATACATTCCTATAGATAGCCAGGCGTTATTACGAGACCCTGTATGGTATCGTGCGCTCAACCTGCCAGAGCGACTCGCTTCGCTATACACGTTTTCAGGAAAGGGATCATCACAGGGCGAGTATGATTGTGAACGCGCTACACGCCGATTGCAGAGATGGAAAAAACAATATCCATTTGAGAAAGCGGATTTCTTTGCCGAGCGTCTGGCAGTGGAACAGATGACGGAGGATGATCTACTTCGCCTTTTGGGTGAATCCGCCGAGGCACTACAAGCTCGCACACCAGTTCCTCCTGATTGGTTGCTTACATTGGTTCGGGTCTTTGAAAACATTGACACTTGCAATGGGTTTGAACTGCCGGATGTAGGACTGGATCAGGGGTTTTGTGAGTTTCTTGATGTGATCAAACCTTTTGTCAAACTGGGTTTCGAACGGTTGAACGTAGGTATAGGGGAACTGAGACAGAAGTATACACACCTTCCGTTTGACCCTGATACAATTGTGAGCCTGCTCTACGCCAATTTATCAGAGCCATTACTAGGTATGCTGAGCAAGACTCTGGTGCTTGAGTTGAATATCGCGCGTCTCCAAGGGTGTCTCCAGGGCAGGACGCCGGAGGAACGCTTCCACGCCTTTATCCAGGATCTTCGTAATCCGACTACCCTGCTCGTTTTGTTACAGCGTTATCCCGTTCTGGCTCGCAAAATCATTACTATGATCGATCATTGGGCCAGTTTCGGATGTGAATTTCTAAACCGCCTTTGTGCTGACTGGAAAGATTGTTGCGCGATATTTTGCCCCAATGGAGACCCCGGTGCGGTGGTAGAGGTGAAAAGTGGCATCGGCGATACGCATAGACAAGGGCGCAGCGTCCTACAGCTGACATTTCGCTCCGGCTTCCAGCTCATCTACAAGCCTAAATCCCTCACCATTGATGCCCACTTTCAGGAACTATTAGGCTGGCTTAACACCAGAGGCAATCACCCCTCTTTCCGCGCTGTCAAAATACTGGATAGAGGAACCTATGGATGGTCAGAATTCGTGCCAGCCCAGGGATGCACGACAGAAGAGGAGATCGCGCGGTTTTATGAACGCCAGGGAGGGTATCTCGCGCTGCTGTATGTTCTTAATGCGACCGACATGCATCATGAAAATTTGATCGCCTCGGGAGAACACCCGGTATTGATCGATCTGGAAGCACTTTTTTACCCTCGTGCCAAAGGATATGATGCGCGTCTATCCGAAAATCCTGCGGAGCGGGTCTTGGACAATTCCGTCTTATGCACCAACCTCCTGCCAAAGCGGCTCTGGTCGCGTTTAGATAATGAGGGTATCGATATTAGCGGATTGGGCAGCAAAGGTGGACAACTCTCCCCTTATCCGGTTGCCTTGCTGGAAGATATCGGCACGGACCAAATGAAAGTAGCATCGCGACGGATCCAGTTACAAGAGAAAAAGAATCGTCCCAGGCTCAATAGCGCAGAGATTGATGTACTACAATATACAGAACGCATCGTTACCGGTTTTACCAACATCTATCGTCTCCTTAGGGAGCATCGTGGGGAACTCCTAAGCACGATCCTGCCTCGTTTTGCTCATGATGCAATACGTATTATTCCGCGTCCAACCAATGTTTACATGCGTATTCAACAAGCAGGTGAGCACCCTACCTTGCTCCAAGACGCTCTCGACCGAGATCGCTTTTTTAGCTGCCTATGGCATCCGATTGAGCAGTTACCGCATCTCTCCAGGATCATCACCGTTGAGCGCGATGAATTCTACATCGGCGATGTACCCATGTTTACCACATACCCCGATACTGTCGATATCTTTACGAGTCGGGGAGAGCGTATCGCCGATTTTCTCGAAGAACCGAGCCTTGAGTTGGTAAAAAGACGTATTCAATCGCTGGATGAGGAGGATCTCAACAAGCAATGCTGGTTCATTCGGGCGTCTTTCGCCTCGGTAAAGATGGGTAGCGAAAAGGCGACCTGGAAGCCATCACAACTACGCCTCTCGAAAACGCCTGTGAGCCGAGAGCAGTTGATGAATGCTGCTCGCACTATCGGTGATCGTTTATGCAAACTAGCCCACAGGGAAGAAAACGAAGCATACTGGATCGGTTTAACCCTCGTCAAGGAGTACGAATGGGCGATAGCACCAGCCAGTATAGACCTCTACAGTGGTATGAGTGGTATTGTCCTCTTTCTTGCATATCTTGGGGCATTAACCGCTGACACCCGGTACACAGACTTAGCACGAACCGCGTTTACAACCATTCGGAAGCAGAGCAGCATAGTGATGATGCGCTCAGCGGGACCGGGAGCTTTTGATGGTTTGGGATCATTGCTCTACCTGAGTGCTCACTTGGGAGCGTATTGGAATGAACCCCAAATTCTGGCAGAAGCCGAAGAAACGTGCTCATTGCTCTCCAGAAGTATTGAGCAAGACAGAGCATATGATGTGATCAGCGGTTCAGCGGGTGGTATTTTGAGTCTGCTCGCACTTCATCACGTAACCTCCTCTCCGGCTACGCTCAAGGCTGCTATCCAGTGTGGCGATCATCTGCTGGCATACGCGCAGCCGATGTCACACGGGGTGGGATGGCATTCTCCACTTGCGAGTACACATCCTCTCACCGGTTTTTCGCATGGAGCCGCGGGCATCGCGTTCAGTCTTCTTCAACTGGCTGCCGTGAGTGGGGAAGAGCGCTTCCGCGAAACTGCTCTTGCCGCAATAGAGTATGAACGCAGCCTCTTTTCACCGACAGTGCAAAACTGGCCGGACTTGCGTGAAGAGGTCATACGTACTGCCGGTCTTCAGGGCATCTCGGCAACACATCCAGACCTCTACCATAAGGTTGCTTGGTGTCATGGGGCCCCCGGCATCGGGCTGGCACGCCTTGCCTCACTGCAATATCTTGATGATGCAGCTGTACGTGAAGAAATCGATACAGCACTCAAGACAACTCTCTCGCGAGGATTTGGCATGAATCACTCACTCTGCCATGGGGATTTGGGTAACCTGGAGGTATTACTGACGGCGAGCCAGGTGCTTGATGATGCAAGGTATCGTAAGGATGTAGAACGCATCGCCGCTATGATTCTCAACGGCATTAAGACCCACGGCTGGTCTACGGGCGTTCCATTGGGAACGGAGACACCTGGACTTATGACGGGTATAGCTGGTATTGGCTATGAGCTTTTGCGTTTAGCAGAACCTGAACGAGTACCATCAGTTTTGTTACTCGCTCCACCTTACTTTGTTCATTAGTGATGAGATGAGGAGACGACAGCATGAGTAGCTTTTCAATGAGACAACTAGGCAAAACAGGTCTTCAAGTTAGCCCTTTAGGAATCGGAGGGGGTATAGGAATCAGTGCTCAAGATCTGCTCTATGCTTTTGATCAGGGTATCAATTATTTCTTCTTCTCCTCCGACCTCCATCATTTTACCTATCAAAAATCAGTAGAGGCTCTTAGAACTCTTTTTATGAGAGGATCGGCAGTTCGTGACAAAGCTGTTTTAGCAACGGTATCCTATGTGAATCACCCTAAAAAACTCATGGGAATTCTAATCGATCAATTTAGTGAACTGGAGGTCGATTATATTGATGTGTTTCATTGGGGATGGATCACCGATGACTACAACCTGCTACCGCTTATTAAGAGTGCACATCAACTTAAAGACAAGGGACTCTATACCAGGATGCTTCGAAATTTGCAAGTGCAAAGTGAACAGGCAGCGGAAATCAACGAAGAGTTGCTCAAACGCGGACTCGTGCGCTTCGTAGGAGCATCGTTCCATTCTCGTGCAGCAGCTCGTATGTGGATGAAAAATTTGGATGTATTGATGTTACGCTACAACATTGCTCATCGTGGCGTGGAACAAGATGTCGTACCATTCCTTGAGGGAAATAAAGAGCGTGACCCAGGAATAGTTGTCTTCAATGTTGCCCATGAAGGTATGCGCTTTTTTGACGCACCTCTTCCAGGCTGCCCGCCTGATCAGTATGTCCCGTCAATTCCTGACTGTTATCGTTTCGCTCTATCCAACACATGGGTAGATAGTGTTCTTACAGGACTTTCAAACAGGAAGGAAGTAGATCTTGCTCTCACTGCTCTGGAGCAAGGTCCTCTAAGTCAAGAGGAGTGTAATGCCATGCAGCAGTATGCTGCTCTTTTTACATCGTTGAAAAATCATTCAGCGTACGCTTAATGAAGAAATTGGGAAGGTTTGAGATATGGTACAAAATGCATCCCAACCCCAACAGCTTCATACTACCCACGAACTGGTCGAGAACCCTGTTTGGTACAAAGCACTCACTCTCACTGAACGTCTCGCACTGCTCCGTGACCAGTCCAGCAGTAGGCATGCAGCCAGTTCCTTTGACTCAAATCTCGCCGCACGCAAGTTCCAAAGCTGGAAAGAGCAAAGTCCCTTTGATAGAGGGACATATTTTGCCGAGCGTTTGGCAGTGAATAACATGACAGAGGACGAGCTACTACTAATCTTAGGCGAAGCGAGCGAATCTATAAAGGCGCGTTCTCGTGTAACTCCTGACTGGCTGCAAGAAATTGCTGAAGCGTTTACAACACCTGATCCTTCAGACGTATTCCCGGGTTACGATCATGATACTAATGATGAGCAGACAGAACTATTACATCCTCGTTATAACATGTCCTTTCTTCCCTCTGTGTATCCTCTGATTGTAAGAGGAGTAGAGCGATTAAAAGCTGGAGTCGAGACACTCACAGCCACCTACGCTGTCCTCCCTTTTGACCCCGATACAGTTCACCTGATTCTTCTTGCCAACCTCCCAGGGCAGATTCTGCCACAACTAACTCGAACTCTTACACTGGAATTAAATGTTGCCCGCTTGGAAGAACGTCTTCATGGTCATACTCCTGAGGAGCGTTTTCAAAATTTTTTGCAGCAAATCAATCGAAAAGAGACTATGCTCTCTATTTTGGAAGAATATGTGCCATTAGCCCGTATGCTCGTCGTGACAATTGATAACTGGGTAAACTACGGACTTGAATTCTTGCGTCACCTTTGCACTGATTGGAATGATATTCGACAGGAAATAATGTGTGAATGTGACCTTGGGAGGCTTGTAGAAGTCAATGGAGGAGTTGGCGACCTCCACAAAAGTGGTCGGAGCACCCTCAAGCTAAAGTTCGATTCTGGTTTTCAACTTATCTATAAACCGAAATCAATGACCATTGACGTTCATTTTCAAGAACTCCTGTTGTGGTTGAATGAACGAGGGGACCATCCTGCTTTTCGATTATTGAAGATTGTCGATAGAAGAACGTATGGCTGGTCGGAGTTTGTTACGGCTCACAGCTGTTGTTCAGAGGAAGAAGTTGCACGGTTCTATGAACGCCAAGGTGGGTATCTTGCCCTCTTCTATGCATTAGAGGCGACAGATGTCCACTTCGAGAACCTCATTGCAGCAGGTGAACATCCTGTCATGGTTGATCTAGAATCGCTCTTCCATCCACGTACTGAGTTGTACACGCCGCTGAGTTCAGAAACCATAGTCATGGAAACGCTGAGCTATTCAGTGTTACGCATTGGTTTGCTGCCACAACGCATTTGGGGCGATATGGAACATGAGGGCATTGATACAAGTGGATTGGGCGGTAAGGGAGGACAAACCACTCCTCGTCCTGTACTTCAAGTAGAAGCCGTGGGTACTGATCAAATGCGTTTTGTTCGCCAGCATGTTGAGCTGCCAGATCGACAAAATCGTCCGCAACTCGCAGATAAAAACGTTGATGTCTTAGATTATGCAGATCAACTCCTGTCAGGTTTCTCCAAGATATATCGCTTACTGATAACCTACCGAGAAGAGCTACTAGCTGGACCTATACTACAATTCGCACATGACGAGATACGTTTGATTGTACGCCCCACACAGACATATGCGCAACTATTACAAGAAAGCTATCATCCTGATCTTCTCCGTGACGCACTTGATCGCGACCGTTTCTTTGATCGCTTATGGATGGGAACAGAACACCGGTCTGATCTAAAAAGGGTAATTGCCGCCGAGCAGGCTGACTTGCGTACAGAAAACATTCCTATGTTTACTAGCCGCCCTGATGCATGGGATATCTACACCAGCCGAGGAGAGCGCATTCCTGATTTTCTGCACGAGCCAAGCCTGGAGGCCGTGAGAAAACGTCTTCACCTGTTTGATGAACGGGATATGAAGAAGCAGACCTGGTTCATTCAAGCATCGCTTGCAGCAATACTTATAGCAAATGGTCATGCAGGCCACAAAAGATCAATCCTCGTTCCCTCACAGTCGGAGGCAACTCGTGATCGCTTACTAAAGGCTGCATGCGCCATTGGTGATCGTCTTTGTGAGCAGGCACTGGTAAGTGAACATGGCGCAAATTGGATTGGTTTGTCCTATGTAAATGAACGAGAATGGTCACTCTTACCAGCAAGAGCAGACCTGTATGGAGGCACCCCTGGAATCGCTCTCTTCCTTGCTTACCTTGGTGCTGTCACGGAAGAGGAAAAATACACCACGTTTGCAAAAGCAGCTTTAGCGACGGTGAGAGAGCAGGTGAAAGAGCTTAGGAAACAGGCCATAGGTCTGGGTGGCTACGATGGGTGGGGCTCTATTCTCTACCTGTATGCTCACCTAGGATCGCTCTGGCGTGAACAGACACTTCTCGATGAGGCGATGAATATACTCAAGCTAATTCCCGACCTGATTGAAACGGATCAAGCCCTGGATATGATAGCGGGTTCAGCTGGTGGCATCTTGTGTTTGCTGAGTCTCTATTTCGTTACACCGTCCCCTGACATCTTGACTCTCGCTATTCAATGTGGAGACTGGCTGATTGCAAAAGCGGCTCAGTGTAACGGTGATCTTCAATCTCCTACAGAGCAAAACAAGACGCCAACATCTTTAAACCGTCCATTGACAGGATTATCACATGGAGCGACTGGTATATCCCTCAGCCTATTGAAACTGGCAGCCGCCAGCGGCGAGGAGCGCTTCCAAAAAGCTGCTATTGCAGCTATGGAGTACGAGCGCAGTACTTTTTCTTCAGAGAAACAGAACTGGCCTGACTTTCGTGACCTGGAAAAGGCAGATACTACTCGCTCAAGCCAGTTGGAAGGTGAAACTATATATATGGTTACCTGGTGTCATGGAGCTCCAGGTATTGGACTTGGGCGTCTTGCCTCTCTACAATACATTGACGATGCGGCCATACGTGAGGAAATTAGTATTGCGCTCAAGACCACTCGCTTGCAAGGCTTTGGGTTGAATCATTCGCTTTGTCACGGTGATTTAGGCAATTTAGAGGTATTGCTCACCGCTAGCCAGGTGCTTGATGATCCCCAGTACCACGAACACGTCAAGCATTTCGCTGCTATGATCCTCGACAGTATTGATACTCAGGGATGGTGTACAGGTATTCCAATGGGGGTTGAATCTCCTGGGTTGATGACAGGAATAGCGGGTATCGGATATGAACTACTTCGGTTGGCTATGGCTGAGAAAGTCCCATCGGTTTTGCTGTTGGCACCACCTCATACTAACCATGTGTAGGAACAACCAGTGAGCATTATGGTTTCCCGGACCTTGTTGCAGCGACCCGTTCTGGTCTTGGCGGATCGCTGGTATGCAACAGCCGACTTGTTGCGTGTTCGTCGGCAAATGCTCCATTGCGCATGAGCTTTCACGCAAAAGGAGACTGACTCCAGGAAGACGGCGCTTTATCCTTCTGCCCGGTGTACCAGCCCTTGTTGCCAGGCGAATACGGCAGCCTGGGTGCGATCAAGAATGTGCAGCTTGCTCAAAATATTGCTGACATGCACTTTGACGGTTTTTTCGCTGATCACCAGCTTTTCCGCAATTGCAGCGTTGGTGAAGCCGTCCGCAATGAGGCGCAGCACCTCTTGCTCTCGTTCAGTCAACTCTGTGAAGAGATTGGGCGTCTCTTTTCTCGCGCCGCGCAGTTCTTGAACGACACGCGAGGCGACACGTGGATGCAGAACGGCTTCTCCTCGAGCAGCTTTGTGTATCACATCGATGAGTTCATGGATGTTGACATCCTTTAAGACATAGGATAGTACTCCTGCCTTCAGGGCCGGAAAGATGTACTCGTCATCATGGTAGGAAGTAAGCACTAGGACTTGTGTATGCGGGCTAACACGCTTGATCTGGCGGGCGGCCTCTACGCCACCTATGCCAGGCATCACTAAATCGAGCAATATCACATCTGGGACGAGTTCTGCCACCTGCCGCACTGCCGCTTCTCCGGAGTCGGCCTCGCCTATCACTGAGAGATGGGGGTCTACTTCTATTGTTGTACGTATGCCCTGCCGGACGATAGCATGGTCATCTGCGATGACGACAGTAACCTGCTCTGACATAGCAACTCCCTATATGATCATGCGTTGTCTTTCATACTGAACAATCACGCTGGTCCCCTTTCCTGAAGCGCTTTCTACGTGTATTTCTCCGCCTACTGCCGCTATGCGCTCGCGCATAGAAGCGAGGCCAACACCCTGGCCCGGTTCAAGGATGGCGTCAAAGCCTTGCCCATTATCAGAGAGCGAGAGCGTAACCGTATCCGGCTGGTAGACCAGGTGTATTTGTATACTGGTTGCCTGGCTGTGACGTATCGCATTCGAGAGCGCCTCCTGGGTGACGCGGAAGAGCGCCTCTTCCGCCGATGGAGGAAGAGGTTGCAGGCTCTCTCCTGCAATCGCTAGGGAGGCAGCGATACCTGTTTGTCGGCTCCATTGAGTAGCAAGCGTTTGCAGCGCACTATTCAATCCTTTCTCCTCCAACACCACGGGCCGCAGTTCATGAATCAGGGCGGCGAGTTCCTGTTGCACCTGCTGTAATATGCTTTCCGCCTCGGTCAGGTGCTGCTGAGTAGTCGCCTCGCGCTGTCCCAGTTGTATCTTTGCAGCCCCTACCTGCAAAATGGCAACAAAGATACGTTGTTTGACGCTGTCATGGAGATCGCGAGCCAAGCGATTGCGTTCTTCCAGAGTGGCAAGGTTCTGGCGCGTTTGGAGCAGGTGTTGTAGCTGCTCGGCCATGCGGTTCAATTGCCGAGCCAACTGCCCGATCTCATCGCTGGAGGTGTCCTGAATAAAGCTTGAGAAATCGCCTTTACTCCAGGGATCTACCGCCAGGACAAGTTTTTTGAAGCGCCGTGTGAAATTGCGCGCCGTGTACAAACTGCCGATTGTGCCGACGAGAAAGGCAAAGATGACGAAGAAGATTGTGCTTCCCAGGAACGTTGGTGCATAAAACAAGATCCAGAATGTAGTCTCCCGGCCTGCCAGGCCAGGACCAGTATCGTCAAATAAGGCTCCGTTGATGCGATGATTTTTGTCCCTGATCGGAACAATAGACACCACTGAACCGTCCGAGGTTTGATAGGCGATACCTTGATGATTGACTTTTCCAGCCAATACCGCTTGCAGATGCGCCGCGGTTGCAGCGGGTACGCGCGCTTGTAGGGCTTCATTGAGCGGCAAGCTACTGCTCCCAACCTCGGCAACCACCTGCCCTTGCTTATCTACCACCGCGTAATATTTTGGCTGGTAGGTTTCAAAAGCAACAGGCATATGTATCCATGCAGCTAATGCCTGCTGATCTGGGACACCATTATGGACAAAGAACGGGCTGGCTTGAAGAGCAGCTTGTTGATCGCCGTAGAGTACCAGGCTCGGCATAAAGAACAGCTCGATAATGGTGATGGCGGCAGCAACACACACAATTTCTATCACGAGCATTCCTAATGGAATGACCAGGATGTAGGGAAACAGCATTTTCCATTGTAATCGTTGCAATGGTCGGAAGGAGAATTTCACGAGCCGCTACTTGCTTCTAAACAACGCTCTACGAAACAAGGCATTCAGGGATAGTATAGCATAGGGCGCAATGAATTGTGCCCTACGCATTACAAATCTACAAATCCTGGCGCTGGAAAATCCACAGCGCCATGCCGAAGAAGACGAGCGTGTAGACGGCGATGACGAGAGCCGCAACCAGCGGGTTGGCTTGCCCACCGCCTCCCAACGTCTGAGTGACGAGATGCGCGGCGTCATAATTCTGCGCGCTCATCGTCTGTGCCAGTCCAATGGGGAGGTACTGCTCGACGTGCGCAAAATTGGAACCTAGCGCCGGTAAAATGAAGCTGAGCGGTAGCTCTACACCCAACATGAACACTGGCACTCCAACAATTGCCGCTGTAGAACGAAACATGACGATCAAGAGGAAAGCCAGGGCCACGTAAGGGAGCATACCATAGGCAGTACGCAGCATACTCAGCAGAGCAAAGGCAGTGTCACCGAAATGAATGCTGACGCTGCCATGCAATTGATAGGCAAAGACGAGAGAGAGGATAGTACCCACCAGGAGAAAGGCGAGGCTGACGAATAGCGTGGCAGTGAGCGCGATCACAAACTTCGCGCTGAGCAGCAACGGGCGGGATATGCCATGGCTGAGCCACACCTGCATGGTCCGCCACGAGTACTCCTGGGCCGTCACAAGACCGATAACAATCGCTAACAGGTAGACGGCGTAGCCTGTCCCGCCAAAGTAGCCGTTGGCCCATGCCATCATCGTGGCTATACCACCAGGCCAGATCAGGATGATTGGAGAAATGGTTTGACGCCCTACATAAAATGAAACAAAGAAGAAGATCAACCCTGGAATGAGCGCAATGATGAGACCAAGCCAGAGCATCCGACGCAGGAAAAGCTTGTCACTCTCCATGTGTAATATGTTCCAAAACATTCTATCCTCCTTATGCATGTTCAGCATGCAAGCGGCATATATGAAACTAACAGGTTACTGAGTACTTATGAAGCTTTCTGGGTTAATTCCAGGAAAACGCTCTCCAGGTCCGGACGGCTGATAGATACTTCTTGCGGGATAAGCCCCTGTTTGACCAGAAAAGACAATACCTGCTCACTGGAAATTCCCTGGACTTCCACGGAGGATGCGTCTGTAGACACCTGCTGGCATGCAGAAAGCGTGTGCAACGCCTGCGCGGTCAATTCAGGATGGGCAGTGCGTATACGGACAACATCTTTGGTCGAAAGCAGTTCTGTTACGACACCTTGCGTCAAAACCTGCCCGTGTTGGATCACTGCCACACGGTCACAGAGGAGTTCCATTTCATGGAGCAAATGGCTGCTAAGGAAAATGGTGACGCCCTGCTCCGCCAGTGAGCGCAGGAGCAGGCGTATCTCTTGCATCCCCGCCGGGTCCATGCCATTGGTTGGCTCGTCAAGAATGAGCAGGTCCGGCTGTTTGAGCAAGGCCAGCGCCAGCCCCATGCGCTGCTTCATGCCGGTTGAGAATTTCCCCACGGCTCGATGAGCATCGGCTGCAAGTCCCACTTGTTCCAGCACCCGGTCTATCCGTTGCGTGGGAAGTTCGGGATACAGGTAGGCTAAGGTTTGCAGATTGCGGCGCGCTGAGAAAGCCGACATGAGGGCCGGTGAGCCAACCATCGTACCGACGCGGTGGAGAACGTGATTGTGTCGTGGCGTCACGCGCTCACCGAGAATCTCCACTTCTCCCGCCGTGGGATACGTCAGGCCCAGGATCATGCTGATGGTGGTAGTTTTCCCTGAACCATTTGGCCCAAGAAAACCGAAGATTTCGCCATGCTGGACGCTCATCGAGATATCTTCCACCGCGTGAACGGAGCCGAAGTATTTCTTGAGATGATGGGTTTGCAAAACGGGTACTGTGGCCATACTGCCTCCTTTGGATCATAGCTACATCAATCACTATACAAAGGATAAGGTATGACCACGCTTTGTTCGTAGTACCGTAGCCGTATTGTGCCTACGCCTACAGGCGTATTGGGCTTGGTGCTACGTAAGCTGCTATGAAGGGTGAACCTTGCCCCAGAAGAGACGATACGTCACGACGAAGTAGATGATAGCCAGGATCATGCCAAGAATCCACCAGACGAGGCCCACCGCTTGTCCATATTGAGAGGCTGAGGCGTTGTGGATCGTCAGACTGTTCGCAGAGGTGACTGCGGGCAGGACCACGGGGTACATACTACTAGCGGCGCTAGTAAGCATACCCACCAGGTAGGCACAGGATGAGAAAAAGGCGACGCCATCTCGCTGTTTGAGGATTCCATAGCCCACCCCGATCAGTCCACCGAGCGCAATGAGCGGGAAGATGATCTCCCAGGGACGAGTCCCGAAGCTGGCACTGATTCGCGGCTGCACAGCGAACGTCGCAATCGTTGCGAGGACCGTGAGCACTATAGTGGCGAGCCACGCCAGTCGAGTGATGCGCCGGGCACGAGCATTCACTGTGTATTCAGTCTTGACCGCGATGTAGCTGGCTCCATGTGCTGTCAGAGCCGACAGTGCCAGTAACCCAATCAGGACCGTGTACCAGTCCAGGATGCCGGGGTTTGGGCTGAACGGGTTAAAATCCGTCCACAGAGGCTCAAAGAAGTTTCCTGTGCGGTCCAGCGGGACACCCCGAATCACGTTGCCGAGGGCGGCTCCGTAGAAGACGGCGAGCAGAGCACTTCCCAGAAAGAACATGCCATCCCAGAAGGCTGCCCACAGCGGATTGTGGATGTGTGCACGAAATTCGATGGCAATCCCACGCAGCATGAGAAGCCACAGGACGATGATTAAGGGCAGGTAGAACCCGCTGAAGCTGGATGCATAGAGAACGGGGAAGCTGAAGAAGAGCGTTCCGCCCGCAGCTATGAGCCAGACCTCGTTGCCGTCCCAGACCGGGCCAATCGCTTGCAGAATCAGGCGACGCTCTTCGTTCGTTCTAGCTGCCACGAGATGAATGACGCCAGCTCCCAGGTCAAACCCGTCCAATACGACGTACATGGTGAGCATGAATGCGACCAGGATAAACCAGAGTGTTTGCATTGTTTCCTCCTCTTCCTTTAATCTGTAAGTCCCTGTGCCTGTTGCGGAACCGTTTTCCCACGCAGAAGCCCTTCCTCGCGCACGGGACCGCGTCCTGCCTCATAGGCCATCAGGACCGCATAGAGCAGTCCCAGCAGCAGGTACATGCCAGCAAACCCGATCAGCGTAAAGAGCACATTGCCCGCTGAGACTAGTGCTGATGATCCTTGCACTGTGTGCAGCAGTCCGAAGACGATCCAGGGTTGACGACCCAGCTCGGTCGTGAACCAGCCTGCTGTGTTGGCAATGAAGGGGAAGGGTGTCGCCAAGAGCAGTATCCACAGCATCCAGCGCGACCGGAAGAGCCATCGTCGCCAGAGCAAGAGGGTTGCAAGTCCCATGATAGCAACGAAGAAAGTCCCCAATCCCACCATGATGTGATAACTATAGTAGAGCATTTCAATCGAGTCGGGCCGTTGATCAGCGGGAAAGTCATTGAGTCCCTTCACCTGAGCGGTCCAGCGTTTGTAGGTCAGGAGGCTGAGCACATTGGGAACTACGATGGGATTATCCAGCCGCCCGTTCTGCGAATCAGGCTGACCGATAATGACGATGCCAGCTCCTCGTTCCGTCTGAAAGAGCCCCTCCATCGCCGCCAGCTTGGTCGGCTGATAGACCGTCACCTGCTGTCCTTCCAGGTCTCCGCTGGGGTAGAGCTGGATGACGCTCGCGATCAGTCCGACGATCACTCCCAGAGCGACAAACAACCGACCGTAGTCGATGTGCTGTTTCATGAGCAGGTAGTAGGCACCCAGCCCTGCCATCACGAAGGAACCTGTAACTACGGCCCCACTCATCGTGTGCATGTATTGCGGGAAAATCCATGAATTGAAGAGTACCGCCCAGTAGTTGGAGATTTGGAGCCGCCCATTAGAGGCCATCGTATAGCCGACGGGGTGCTGCATCCAGGCGTTGGAGGCGATGATAAAGCCACCAGACGCCCATGTTCCCAGCCAGACCATGAAGGCCGAGAACCAGTGCATCCTTTGCCCGAACACGCGTTCTCCAAATAAGAAGATTCCAAGAAACGCCGACTCGATGAAGAAGGCAAAAGCCCCCTCCATCGCCAGGGTCTGCGCGATGATGTCACCGGCGAAGGTAGAGAAGCGCGCCCAGTTGGTGCCGAACTGAAACTCCATTGGGATACCAGTCACCACACCCATGATAAAGGTGACGGCAAAGATTCTGGCCCAGAACCGTGCTGCTGTGTTGTAGCGCTCGTCCTTGCGCCACAGCGACAGCGTTTTGAGAATCAACAGCAGCAGGGCCAGCCCCATTGTCAGTTGGGGAAACAAATAGTGATAGGCAATGGTGAAGGCAAATTGTAACCGCGAAAAGAGCGCTGACGTATCCATACGAGACCTCATAAACTTCCTGGCAGGAAATCTGCCTGTATTGTAGCGTTGTTTGTTCTCAACAAAGCACCTTTTTTCTTCGCTGTTCCTGCTCCCGTGAGCGCGGTGGCTCATGGGAGGGCCAGCATACTGTTTTGCAGATTGAACATCTGCTGGTAGAACCCATGCGCCTTTGAGAGCTGATCGTGAGTGCCGCGCTCACTGACCAGACCGGAATCGAGCACTATAATCTCATCCATCCGCTCCATCGCCAGGAGCCGATGGGTGATTACCAACGTCGTGCGTCCCTGCATCAGCACGTCAAGGGCATCCAGCACCGCCCGTTCGGTGAGCGGATCCAGGTTAGCGGTCGCCTCATCAAGGATGAGTAGCGGTGCATCCTTGAGCAGCGCCCGTGCGATTGCCAGGCGCTGCCGTTCACCCCCAGAGAGTCGAAGTCCCTGTTCACCTACCCACGTCTCAAGGCCATCAGGAAGCTGAGCAACCCATTCGGTGAGTTGCGCTTGCTCCAGGACATGCGCAAGCTCGCTGTCATTGGCATCAGGCCGGGCCAACAGTAAATTGTTACGCACCGTATCGTTGAAAAGATGCGTTTTCTGGGCAACGACGCCGATGAGACCCCGTAGGTCTTCTACTGCATAGCTCTCAAGCTGCTTTCCATTCAGACGAATCGTTCCACTCGTTGGGTCCCAGAAGCGCAAAGCGAGCCGTACCAGAGTACTCTTGCCTGCTCCACTGGAACCGACAATCGCGATGCGCTGACCAGGGCACACGCGAAAGGTGATCCCGTTCATGACCTCGCCCTCATCAGGAGCATAGGCGAAATGGACCTGATCAAACTCCAGCGTATATCCAGTGACCGGGGGGGTGGCTGGCACCGACAGAGGATCGGCGCAATCTATCACCTGGGGCGTGGCGTCTGTCACTCGGAAGAGTCGCTCGCCCGCTGTCAGGGCGTGTCCAAGAAATTGCATCGCCTGCGCCAGGGGCTGGACGGCTTCAAAGCTTGCCAGGATGACCAGAGAGAGGAAGGCCAGGTAGACTCCGTCAATGGCCTTTGTGGTGACAAGCGGGATAGCCAGGATAAGGATGGTCAAAAGTGCCAGGCGCACCAGGAAATCGTTCAGCATCTGCTCAAGCCCCGTGATCCGCGCCATCCGGCCCTGAACCCGCCCAAGCGTAGAGTCGAGAGCACTGATCTTGCGCTGGTGATGGGAAGCCGCCCCACATGCGAGCAGGTCCTGCACTCCCTGGATGCCATCGACAAGCTGCGCGTTCAGCTCTGCCCGTGCTGCAAGTTGCCGCTTCCCCCAACTGTGAGCGAACATTCCAGTCAGTAGTGGAACGCCTATGGCTGCCATGATCAAAAAGGCCAGGGCGACCCACGCCAGCATCGGACTGAAGATGGCAAACAGGCAGAATGTGAACATGATGATGACTACCGCAACCACTCCGGGTGACACCACCCGCAGGAAGACGTGCTGCAACTCTTCGACATCCGCGACAAAGCGAACGAGGAGGTCGCCGCTGCGATACGCCTGCACCTGGGCGGGTGCCAATGGTTCGAGGCGGTTGTAGAACCGGGTGCGAAACTCGGCGAGCAGACGGAACGTCGCGTCGTGCGCGATCAGGCGCTCCGCATAGCGTGAGACGGCCCGCGAGACGCCCGCAAAGCGCACAATGTACATCGGCAGTGAGAGCGAGAGCAGGAGAGGGGCGAGTGCCGCCGCTGCAATCAGGTACGCCGCCATGCCGAGCAGGGCAATATTGCTTGCCACCATGATACAGCCCAGCAGGATCGCGATGGCAATTCGCCACCAAAAGGGGCGTAAAAACGAAAGCAGGCGCAGGAAGACCTTCATACCGTGACCTCTTCCTTTCTCGATACGTTCATCAAACGGGCGTATGGGCCATCTCTTCGTAGCAGTGCTGACTGTGGCCCCACCTCGATAAGTCGCCCTTCTTCCAGCACTGCAACCCGATGCGCATGGAGGATGGTGTTGAGCCTGTGGGCGATGACGAGAACCGTCCGGTCCTCCATCAGCAGTTCCAGTGCCTGTCGAATTTGCGTCTCGCTTTCTGGATCAAGGCTGGAGGTCGGCTCGTCAAGGATCAGCAGCGGGGCGTTCTTGAGAAAGGCGCGAGCGATAGCGAGACGCTGCGCCTGGCCTGCACTTAAGCGAGTGCCTCGTTCCCCAATCTCGGTCTCGTAGCCGTGAGGGAGTTGAGCGACAAACTCTGCCGCTCCGGCAAGTTCGGTTGCCCGCTCGACCTCCTCGTCGCTTGCGTAGGGCGGGCAAGGCGGATATTGGCACGTATACTCCCACAGAACAGGTAGGGACGCTGCGGAACCAGGGCCACGTATTCACGCCATGTTTCTACAGGTAGCTCAGCGAGCGGAAGACCGTTCACCGTGATACTGCCAGCCTGGGCATCCAGGAAGCGGAGCAGCAGATTCACCAGCGTGCTTTTACCCGCTCCACTCCGTCCAACCAGCGCGGTACAGGTACGGGCTGGCAGTTCCAGGGTGATTCCTTGAAGTGCTGGTCGGTCGTTTCCAGGATAGGTGTATGTGATATCACGCAGCGTGATGGTGAGCTGACCGCTAGGGCGTTTGGAAGCTCGTGTGTCTGTCTGGATTGGGAGTGGAGTCTGCAAGATCTCGCTGATGCGCCTGGCAACCGCCTTCCCTTCCATTGCGGCATGGCGGTGGACCCCCAGCTCTCGTAAGGGACGGTAGAACTCTGGCGCGAGAAGCAGGACAAGGAAGGCATGCTCAAAAGAAATCCCGCCATTGAGTAGGCGTATCCCCAGCGTCACGGCGATCAGCGCGATGGCGAACGCCGACAACATTTCCAGGACCATCCCGGAGAGAAATGCGATACGCAATACATCCATGGTCCTGTCTCGGAACCGCTCACTGACACTGGCAACCCGTTCTCGTTCTGCTTTGCTGCGCCCAAAGAGCTTGAGCGTAGGCAACCCCTGCACGACATCTAAAAAGTGAGCGTTCATGCGCGAGAGGGTGATCCACTGATGTTGAATGCGCTCCTCAGCATAGCTACCCATCAGGACCATCAGCAGCGGGATGACTGGCGCAGTGACCAGCAACAAGAGCGCACTGATCCAATCCACAGAAAAGAGAAAGGTACCAATCACGAGTGGGACCAGGACACTCAGGGCAGTCTGGGGGAGATAGCGGCTGATGTAAGCATCAAGATGCTCAATGCCCTCGCCAGCGGTTGCCACCAGTTCCCCGGTCCGTTCGCCCTTGCTGTAGGTAGGACCGAGCTGAAGTACATGAGCGAACAGGCGCTCACGTAGAGCAGACTTGACACGGATTGCACCCTGTTGCGCGGTCACTTCGCGGAGCCACAGCAGACCCGCATGTGTGACCATTGCACTCAGCAGAAGTAGGAGGAGTGGTGCGACCTGGACAAGCTGCTCGTGCGCCAGAAACACCCGGTCGATAATCCTGCTCAACAGAGTCATCTGAGCAATCATCACAAGAGCTTGCCCAACTCCAAAAAGGGTTGTCAAGATCAAGGTAGACCGAAGATGCTTGATCTGCTGAAAGAGTTCGTTCTTCATTACAAACACTCCCGAAAATAATGTGCTGCGAGACCGCTCCACCATGTGCGCGGTGCAATGCATCTTTCCCGATGCATCAGTACCGTGTGACCTTCATGAGAAAAGGATAGGCCAGCGCACTCACAATAGTATCACAGGGAGGAAAGCATACCTCACGATGGCATCACAGCGTGATCTCTGGACGCTACGAAAGAAGACTTGTACCTGATCTTTGCAACAGTTACCTCATCAAACGATCTCTCAGGAATCAAAACGAAAACGGAGGTACTTCCTGGCGAACCTGCTATGACCATGCTCCTTCAGACAGAATAACTTCCTGAACTCTGGTAGGAGAAGCCTCATGTTCACTCCACGCAAAGTTGCTCAAACTTCCCATTTTTCTCGCTCCCACCTGACACGATCAGCGGTTTCCTGCCAGGCCGTAGAGCTGTACAAGTTCCTCAATCACAGATTCCGCCTTTCCACTGGTGATCCCCTCAGGAACACAGGTATGCAGGTGGTTTTCCAGGATAATCGCCTCCAGCTTCTCAATGGCCTTGCGCACAGCATAGGTCTGGCGCAGAATATCAACGCAGTATTGACAAGTATCCCTTCTATCAGTTATTATTTTATCATATGGAAAACAAATTTCCACATAAAGAAAAGTTAGTGTTAAGGGGGAACGTCATGCTCAGATTTGACCTGAATACTTCGATCCTATTAAAGGAAGTTCCTTTTCTCGAACGCTTTCCACGAGCAGTGAATCTTGGCTTTGGGGCAGTTGAATTTTGGTGGCCTGGGAATGAACTTTTGCCTCAGGTTGCAGAGCAATTGCGTACAACAGGGCTGAGAGTTGCACTGATGAACTTCGATGCGGGTAACATGGCCGCTGGTGAACGAGGCTTTCTCAATGACCCTCAGCACAGAGACCACTTCCGCGCTCATGTTCCTGTCGCTATTGCCTTTGCACAGCGTGTTGGCATTCCTCAGCTTAACGCATTAGTTGGCAATACACTTTCCCATATAAGTCGTGAGGAACAACTAGACACAGTTCGTGAAAATCTTTTGTGGGCAGCAGACCAGGCCGCCGAAGCGGGTATAGGCGTGGTCGTGGAGTCGTTGAACACCTTTGAAAATCCAGAGTATTTACTCAGCAATACACGCGACACCCTCAAACTGCTTAACGAGGTTGGGCGACCGAACCTCAAATATCAGTATGATGTCTACCATATGCAACGTATGGAGGGCAACATTATCGCAACCTTACAAGAGAACATTGCGCGTATTGGTCATATTCAGGTTGCGGACTCTCCTGACCGTCATGAACCAGGAACAGGCGAGATTCATTATCCTCATGTTCTCGCAGCCCTGGATGCGCTCACGTATCAGGGATATATTGGACTTGAATACAATCCCTCTACCAGTTCTGAGGCGAGTTTTGCATGGTTGCCTCCACAAAAACAAGCCGGGCTTGCGGTCGCCGATCTCCATCTGTAACGTGTTCTCTTGTTACGACAACCAACGTGTGAGTTTATCAACATAGAAAGAAAGACCTGTAGCGACGACATTGTAGTCAGAGGAATAGATGTACCAAGGAGATCGTCAAGTCATGGAGTCAGGTTGTTGTAGCACTCACGATTGAAGCAGTGAGCGAGGCTCTTGTCCTCGGCTCCAAAGCGGGTGTTGATTCACATGTTTAGAGGATTTAGCGCATCATTCGATTGAACAGTAATAGTGAAAGGATACTCCACAATGGCACGTATGTCCGCTACCGATGCAGCCGTTCAGGTGATGCTGGACGAAGGTGTAGAACTTGTTTTCGGCATTCCTGGTGCCGCCATTCTTCCCTTGTACAAGTCGCTTCTAAAATCTGGCAAAATTCGCCATTATAGTGTGCGTCATGAGGAGGGTGGCACACATGCGGCAGATGGCTACGCACGCGCAACGGGAAAAGTCGGTGTCATGCTAGGTACGTCAGGACCAGCAGGCACAAATATGATTACGGGTCTCTATACGGCGACAGCCGATTCGATACCGGTCATCTGTATTACAGGTCAGGCTCCTACCGCAGTTCAACACAAAGAGGCGTTTCAAGCCGTGGATATCGTCGGCTGTGCTGCTCCCGTTACCAAGTGGAGCGTGATGGTGAGAGAGCCAGCGCAAATGCCCTGGGTTTTTCGTGAAGCATTCCGTATTGCTCAGGATGGACGCCCAGGCGCTGTCCTAATAGACCTTCCAGTAGATGTACAGCGTGGCATGATCGAATATGATGCTGCACTCACTGCCTCTTTACAGCGCATGAAACCTACGCCCTCGATTGCAGCAATCGACCGCGCCCTCGATATGTTGTTGACTGCCGAACGTCCCTTGCTTATGCTGGGTGGAGGTGTGATTGGTGCCAATGCAACAGATGAATTCAAAGCACTTGCAGAACATCTGAACATTCCCGTGACTATCACCTTGATGGGCAAAGGCGGTTTTCCAGAGGACCATCCGCTTTATGCAGGTATAGCAGGTATTCAGACACAGACACGGTATGGTAACCAAATTTTTCTCGAATCGGACCTTGTACTTGCTGTTGGTGCACGTTTTGCAGACCGCCATACGGGCGACCTCACAATCTATCGCGGAGAGCGCAAGTTCATTCAAATCGATATCGACTCGAAGCAGATTGGACGCGTGTTTGAACCTGATCTTGGTATCGTGGCCGATGCGAAATTTGCTCTACAAGCTCTGTTAGAACGCGCTCGTGCTCGATCACCGCGCTATGCAACACAATGGACAGAGCGCGTCACAGAGTTACGCAAAACATTAGAGAGGCGCATGAATTTTGATGAGACGCCTATCAAACCACCGAGGGTGTTCAAGGAGATCAACGAATACTTTGACCGCGACACGGTGTTCGTCACTGCTATTGGTCTCTATCAAATTTGGTCCGGCCAGTTTCAGCATAGCTATCAACCACGCCACTACATGGTCTGCGGTCAAGCAGGACCACTGGGTTGGGAAGTATCCGCCTGTACTGGTGTAAAGCTAGGGAGACCTGATAAACTTGTGGTTGGGGTTGTCGGTGATTACTCCTTCCAATTTATGGTAGAAGAGGTAGCCGTTGCGGTGCAATACCGCGTGCCCTTCGTCATCGTAATGATTAACAATGGCTATATGGGTCTCATCCGTCAAGCCGAACTGCCCTATGAGATGAATTATGCGGTCGATCTCGCGTATACTGAAGGCAACGATGATGGACAACTGGCTGAAGTGGAACTTGGCATGGACCATGTAAAAGTGATGGAGGCAATGGGTGGCTTGGGTCGCAGAGTCGAGCGACCCGAGGATATTCATGCTGCACTAGAATGGGCCACGCACACATCGAGCGAGCGACGGATCCCAGTCCTTGTTGAAGTCATGGTTGAGCGCGAAGCGAATGCCGCGATGGGGCCAGCAATCAATGCTATCAAAGAATTCGAGCCGCTCCCCGAACACGCCAAGACTGCTGCACTGCACGCGTAGAAGAAGTTCCTGTACAGATTCAAGCGGAGTGGTATAGAACAAATGATGGTGGAGCAGGTATGGTGCAAGCGTTAAGGGCATCACTTCTTATGGAGCAAAGAGTAGTTTTTAAGGCAACTACTCTCTCCACCTTCCTCGTAAAATATGCTATACTCTCATTATGGTTTTTCATATTATGGAAAGTGAGAGGATATGCAGGAAGTATCAGGCGAAAAAGCAGAAAACATAGGAATGAATGGGGTGCAATCGATTGAGCGCGCCCTTGATTTGTTAGAGTGTCTTGCTCGCGGTCCGGGTTGGATGGGAATTAGTGAATTAAGTATTGTCACAGGTTTGCCGATCGCTACAATACATAGACTCCTCAAAACACTCACGACACGTGGTTATGTTGTACAAGATAGACACACACGTCGCTACTCGCTTGGTGCCGCATTCAGTTTGTTGGTCAACAACACGGCACAAATACCTGACTGGAATGCAATTGCCACTCCCTTTTTACAAGAGCTTGTGGAAGTAAGCGGTGAAACCGCGAATCTAGCGATAATGGAACGCGATAAAGCCGTTTATGTTGCTCAAGCTCAGCCAGTACGCATGGTTCGTATGTTCACCGAACTTGGGAACAGAGTCCCTTTACACAATACAGGGTGTGGCAAGGTATTGTTAGCATTTCAGCCCGAAAGTGTTGCCAACACAATTATCGCGGGAACAGGACTGACAGCATATACAGAAAAAACTATCACCAACCTTGACCAATTTCGTCAAGAGTTAGCACGTATTCGAGAGAATGGCTACGCCATCGACAACGGTGAGCAAGAAGAGGGTGTCCGTTGTCTTTCTGTACCTGTCTATGGTGCAGGGAGTAGGGTAGTAGCAGCGATAAGCATTTCTGGCCCAGCAAGCAGACTCGATGCAACAAGAACGTCCGCTCTGGTTCCTCAACTCAAACGTGTCAGCGCAGATTTGTCTACAACGTTAACCGCACACCGTCAGTGAACCCACCCCTGCTATAATGAAGAAGTCTTATAGAGACTCTTGACATCGCAAAAATCATCAGCCTACATAAATGGCATAAAATACGACTCAAGCGTGTTACAATAAGCAGCAGTATTCAGAGCATATAAACAAGCGAGGAAATATTTATTATGGCAAAAGTCTATGGCGTTATCATTATCGGGTCAGGACCATCAGGCTACACTGCCGCGATCTATGCAGCACGCGCTAATCTGTCGGTACTGATGTTCCAGGGGTATCAGGTGGGTGGTCAGTTGATGACGACGAGCGAGGTGGAAAACTATCCTGGCTATGAAGAGGGCATTCTTGGGCCTGAGATGATGGATAAGTTTGAGCAGCAGGCCCGTCGCTTCGGCACAGAGTTGATCGCCGAAGATGTGACGGCTGTCGATTTCAGCAAGCGACCTTTCAAGGTTACAACTGACTCCGGTGAGTACCAAGCTCGCAGTATTATCATTGCTACAGGTGCAAGCGCCAAGTGGCTGGGTCTGCCCAGTGAGAAGCATTTGCAGGGGCGTGGCGTGACTGCCTGCGCGACCTGTGATGGTTTCTTCTTTAAGAAGAAGGATGTTATCGTTGTGGGTGGTGGCGATACTGCAATGGAAGAGGCGACCTTCCTGACTCGCTATGTCAATCATGTGACGCTGATACACCGCCGAGATGCGTTCCGTGCAAGTAAGATCATGCAGGACCGTGTACAAAACAATCCCAAGATCAGCACTGTGATGGATACAGAGGTTACTGAAGTGCTGGGTGAAGACGCAGTCACGGGTGTGAAGGTGCGTAACATAAAGACGGGTGAAGAGAACACGTTGAATGTACAGGGCGTCTTCGTGGCGATTGGACACCAACCGAATACCTCGTTGTTTAAGGGCATCCTCGACATGGATAAGGCTGGGTATATTATTCCCAAAGAGTATACCATGACTAATATCCCTGGTGTCTTTGCAGCCGGTGATGTAACTGACCACCGCTATCGCCAGGCGGTAACCGCGGCGGGCGACGGTTGCCGAGCAGCTATCGACCTGGAACGCTGGCTGGAGAGTCAGGGCGAGGATGTTGGCATAGAGAACTGGAATTAGTTTTTATTGCAATTATAAGATAGGGCTTGTCCCTTCATGCTCCCACCACCCATGCGATATTCCGATCAAATATCTGCTTGCTATACCATCGCCCCATTAGTATAATGAACTCAGCATATCTCTATTGGCTGCCATACGTAACGTCTTGCTATTTGCGAGAGGGGTAACAGATCATGGAGATGACCGATAAGCCAGACATACGTGTGAGTACACGTATTCCCACAGAGAAGCGGCGGCTTTCCGTCTTCGATCAGGTTAACTTGAATGTCTTCTGGATTGCGAACAATTTTCACTGGCAAGCATTGCTTTCGGTTGTCATCCCAAGTATGGTGGCACGCTTCCTGGATCCAGCACAGAAGAGTATCAACCTCGCGATTGTCGTCACTTTGGGAACACTTGTTGCCGTTGTCGTCAATCCGCTGGTCGGTGCTCTCTCTGACTACGCGACGTTTCGCATGGGTCGGCGGCGACCGTTTATGATCGTTGGCACCATTCTCAATGTCATCGTGCTGATCCTCTTTGCCTTCGCACCCTCCTGGTTCTCTGCTGGCGCGCTCCTGTTCACCTTTGCGCTGCTCTTTCTCCTGCTCCAGTTCAGCAACAACGTTGCGAACTCGCCGTGGAGCGCGATTATTGCTGATAAAGTCCCCCAAAATCAGCGCGGTCTCTCTTCGGGCTTCAATGGTCTTTTTACCTTACTCGGCACTATCGTAGGCTCGGTTGTAGCCGGTATCATTCTCGGTGGAAACCTTCCCTTGCCACTATATCGTAACGCAGTTGTACAGGTTTTTTTAGTTATTGCGGTCGTACAGATTCTTTTTGTAACTTACACGGTAATTACTGTGAAGGAATTGCCACTACTCCCTGAGCAACATATGAAGCTGAGTATTAGTGCCTTCGCAAAAAGATTTTTCTTTAAGCCTTCGCAGTATCCAGACATCTCGTGGGTGCTATTGGCACGCTTCCTGGTTATGATGGGGATATGGAGCGTCTATTACTTCCTTCTGTACTACTTCGATGATGTACTCGGCGGAAAAGGCGTGAAGACTATCATACTTAACACACCATTTTCAGGTGAGCAGTTCAATGGCGTCCTCTTCCAGCCGATTCTGCTGCTGCTGGCATTGCCAACCTCGATCTTCGCTGGCTGGGCTTCGGATCACTGGGGACGCAAAGGACTGGTCTACCTGTCTGGCATAATGATGACGGTTGTATGTCTTGTCTTCATTTTATTTCAAAACCAATATGCAGCATTGGTTGCAGGAGCATTCTTTGGAATTGGCTACGGTGCCTATACGAGTGTTGATTGGGCCTTGACGACCGATGTGTTACCCCCGACCGATGAAGCGGGCAAGTTTATGGGCATCTGGTCGGCAGTAGGTATTCTGCCACAGGTCGTCGGTATTACCGTTGGTGGTGTGCTCTTACAACTGTTGCAGAGGATTCCCAACCATTTCGGCTACACCTCGTTATTCGGGTTGACCATTGTCTACCTCATTCTCGGTACTATCGTTATTCGGCAAGTGAAGGGAGCTAGATAATAGCTGTGCGCACTCGCTTTGTGTAGTTCAGGAGAGCGATTGCGAAGTAGATCGCGAAGCACGCTATGTATACAAGACAGATCCAGCCAAATGCAGGCAATACGATACTGTAGGCATTGAGAAGGTTTGCAAGATCGAGCATGGCAACGCCGCCGTGTAGTATCCCCAAAGCGACGGGAACAAAGAACAGGAGCAGCAATTCGCGAGTGAGTATGCGCTCCGTTTCTCGTTTGCACATGCCGATACGCGCGAGGGCTTGAAACTGCCGTTGATCTTCTTCTTGTTGATTAAACAGCTTGAAGTAAATCGAGCTTCCAGCGGCAAGAAAGAAGAGGCAACTAACAAAGAAACCCGCGAAGAGCATCACCGAGAGGACCTGTTCCACTTCCGTTTTGTTAGAGTGCAGGGTGTCTACTTGCACCATCCGCAAGACACCAAACACCGCTCCCATGCCGGTTAACACCATTGCGTTGAGGACCGTCACCACTGTCATCATACGTGCATAATCACGAACTCTGTATGAGAGACGAGACACTATGAGCAAACTTACGCCGTGCAACGCGCATTTCCGCAATTGCCTGAGCAACAGCACACAGACCTGACTGAAGACAAAGTACGTGCCGATAATTGTTAATCCAATAATAGGAATCATCGTGAGCAGTACGAGAATGCTGAATTGTAGGGCGAGGTCATACGCTACTCCTATGCAAAGAAGGCCCAACACAATCAAGAAGAGCGATACACGCGGCGGTGCTTGCCGTGCTCTTACCCCAAGGATGAGAGAACGCGGTGCACGTCGCATGACGCGCCACGCGAGCATCCAGGCATCCATTAAAAACACGATACCGAAGAAGATGAGCGTGGTGAGAAGCGCACTGACAGGGAGTGCAAACGGCAGTGTGCTTGGTAACGCTAAAATGCTGCTCATCGCCCAAAGAAACACTTGTGTACATCCTATACCAAACACGATACCGGCGATCAAAGCAGAGATGCCGATGAGGATACTCTCATTGAAAATCATCATTCCTATGTGACGAGGTGTCACGCCGAGTGTTATCAGCAAGCCAAATTCTTTGTTGCGCATGCGTATCAGGGCCGCGTGAAAGTAGAAGATGAAGAACACTGCAAACAGAGCCACGATTACTCGGCAAATCATCAGCAGCTCGGCCGCGGTTCGTGTTGTGTAGCCATGCTGCACTGCGGGATTGTCTACGAAGGCCGCAAACATGAAGAAGACAGTGACGGCGACTGCGCTTGCTAGCAGGTACCCCAGGTAGCGACGAAGACTACGCAAGGTATTTTTGAAGATGATACTACGCCAATCCATTATTCCCCTCCAAGCGGGCCAATAGAGCGAGAATGGCCTGGAAAAATTGCTGCTGGTCCTGTGTTCTGTTCAGGTGTGTGAACACTCGTCCATCCTTGATGAAGATCACGCGCTTGCTGTAGCTGGCGCACAACGGATCGTGTGTCACCATGAGAACTGTTGACCTCATCTGCTCATGTAAGCGTTGAAACAGTTCTAGCAACGACCTCGCCAGGAAGTCACGGTATTTTGCCTACCCTCTGCGCAGCAAGAATGCAACACGAGGAACGGATGGTGAACGAGAGGTGACGCCCATCGGGCAGGCGAGGAGACGCCTGATTGACCCGTTCACACAGGACGGTCAGGTCTCGATTGAGCGCACAGTCGTTGAACGGGCGGAGTTCAACCTGAACCAGCGTGGCATCCTGCGTGATCGTACCGGGGAGTTGAAAAAACGGCAGCAATCGCCTCCAGGTGGCCTGCGCATAGGATAGCGGAAAATAGTGGTCACGCACCCACATCGCCAGATTCGCCAGCGCCACTTTACACACGGTCATGAGCTGATCCTTCCGGTGATCCAATTCATACATGGTTTTCTCCTGAGCTTTCATATCTTCTAAGGCACGCAAGACCTCTCGTTGTTCTTTGCAGTAACGTTCCTGTTTGCGGAACTCAGCATTGCATTGTTCATACGCCCGCCATTCTTTGACGCGCAGCTGTTCCAACTCCGCATCCGCGACGGCTTTGCGTTCCTTGACCTCCCGCCGCAGCACGTGATCGGCTACCCCTTGCTCTTCCAGAGTGCGCTGATACGCCCACAGGTCTTGATACAACTCCTTGCTGCGGCTCGCGAAGGTTTTTCGCAGCCGCTCCCGTCGTCGGCTGGCCTGGGCCTCGCGCTTGCCCGCGCTCTGTGCCCATTGCTTGAGCCTGGCGAGCCGCTGTTCCAGGTGTGCTCGCCGTTTGGCGACCTCCGAGTTCTCTACCGCAACTTTGGCGAACCCGTGGTTGTTATCCAATCCGAGCGGTCGCAGATAATCCTTGATGATATTTTCTTGAGCAGGCCAGCGATGAATGTAGGTCCGTGCGAGTTCCACCGCATCGCTGGCCTGGGTCTCTTCTGTGGTCACAATGGGGATGAGTTTGGCTGTCGTTGCTTGCGCAGGCGCAGCCGTGGCTTGCCAGCCCTCGCGCCACCAGGTCCGCTCATCAGGAGGCAGATCGCTGTCCCAGCGCAGCGGGACCTCTGCTTCTTCTGGATCAGGCCGAACTGGAACCGTCCGGCGCAAGTCACGAATGAGCGCCACCTGTAAGCACAGCGGGGTGTCAGGGTGGTCTTCACGGGGCAAGCTGATGTGAGCGGGAGCCACTTCACGGATGACCTGTCCATAGATATCCCTGCTCAACGGCACAAAGGTTCCCACGTCAGAAAACGAGGAGAGGTCCCGATATTGATTCGTCTGCAAGATGGTGACCACATGGCGTCCCTCAGCATGCAGGCTGGCGAGGAATTCGGTTGCCATGCCTTCGCGATCCACGATCATTCGTGTGACCTGACGGTGCGCTGCGTGTTGTTCATAGCGCGCCAGGAACGCAGGGACTCCTGTGGTCAAATGCTGGTCCCCTCGACGGGTGGCAACGAACAGAGGATGGTCGTGATCATCGTGCAGCAACAGGAGCGCTCGGCAGCCCAGAATCACGCCCAGACGCCCGATCAGTCCGCGTGGGAGGAGCACCTCACTGTAGACGGGTTTGCGATGTCCATCCACATAACAGGTCAGCGCGTGGGGCTGCTCGGCTCTCTCGGTTTCCTCAGTTTCTCCGGTCGGATGCCAGAGATAGGTGGCCCAGGGCGCGAGGGCATCGGTGAAGCGTTCGGCCCCATCGGCACGGGCCACCTGCGACAAAAAGGCTTCGGTATACCAATAGCCATAGGCGCGCATCCATCCGCTGAGCAAGGCCAGGCCATCGGCGGTATACCCGCGCAAGTCCCATGTGCGCTGCAACCCGACAGCTCCCAGAAATAGCAGGGTGAGCAGCAGGCGTCGGCGCACTGCTGCACTCGCTGCCAGGGGAAAGGAAGGTGGGGCCAGGGCCGGACCAGCAGCGGGTGGCAGGGCTTGTTCCAATTGCGTGAGCAGGCCGGTCTCGGTAGCCGCAGCCAGCAAGAGCAGGCCACCAGCCTGTTCGTGAGATCCCGAGGCAATGGTGAGGCCCGTTTTCAGCTTTTTTTTCTCCCGGCGGATTCTTTCGGCTTAGCCCGTGAGCAGCGCGCACGCGGTTGAGTTGGCTAACACTCACACAGAGACCGAAGCGCTCCACCACCAGGCATTGGACCTCGCAGCTTGCGGCAGACGCGTGGTTCTGGTAGTAATCCAGCACAAAGGTGAGCACCTCTCCCCGAAGCTTCGTGGGGTGGCCGTGGCGCCTCTCGACGAATGCCTGCTCGCCTTCACGCTCGACGCGCTTGAGCAGCCGATACGCGGTGGTACGATGCATCGGGACAGGGCAGCGCCTCCGTGCCTGTGTGGCGGTCATCCCGTGTTCCACGTACCGGACAATCTCCCGCTTGGCGAACTCACGTCCTTGGCGTTGGTCTGGTGTCACCACAGGTGGCGTCGTCATCACCTCCATCCTGTCCATCATCTCCTTTCCTCCCGGAAGGGATCGAATCTTTCCCGCGAGCAGACCCCCCGCGTACTCCCTTACGGATTGTAGACTGAAGCTCGAAAAGGTGTCCTGAAAGTGTATCTCCCCTAGAACACAAAGGGAATGAGCCGTTTTGTGCGCCGCATATACTCCTGATAGCGCTGGCCCAGTTGCGCCTTAAGGACATGCTCTTCCACTCGGATACGATAACTGAAACCAATGAGCGCACATCCCATGATGACAAGTAGACTCAACCAGTTCGTCAAGCTGAGCCCAAATCCGAGCAATATGATGAGGAGACCGGTATAGGAGGGATGCCGAATGAGCCGGTATGGTCCGTCTTCTACCACCTGCTGAGAAGCTTCAACTGCCACGCTGGTCGTGAAATAGCGACCAAGCACGGTGATGGCGTAGAGACGTAATGCGATCCCTGCGTACATCAGGAGCGTGCCCAGCCAGAAGAGGAACACGCTCGCACTGGTAATGGCGAAGGTCTGAACCTTCAAAGCCAGCAGCACGCCGAGGATGATACCGAATGCGATCAGGCAAAGGAGGACCACGTGCGATCCTTTATCCTGGCGCTGAATGCCAGCACGGAGCCGTTTGAGCGTCCTGATATCCACGCTCGCTTCCATCACTCTCCAGATGAGAAGGCCCGCCAGCCAGACACCAAGATCCAGCAGATTATGAGGGAAAAGTGGTTGCATGTTCCACGTCCTTTTCTCGTGATTCTCCTGGTCCTTGCGTCACCCATTCCCAGGCAGAAGCTCGACGGAATTTCCCCATTTCCAGGAAGGAAGAGCGAGACAGCAGTGGCAAACGCCAGTATTTTTGCGATCATGTTCAGAGCAATTGGGAGAGGAGCTTCCGGATACGCAAAGCCAAACAACGCCCACACCGCGAAGATCAAAAACATGCCTGTCAACAGGAACAGCGTATATCTCGACAGCCTCGCGACAGGTGATAAGGTGAGCATGGCAAAACTTAAAGCCTCGACGAGAAAGAGAGGGAAAAAGAAGAGCAAGGTAAACAGGACTTCAGGAGCAGGAGGATACGTTCGCCACATTACGATGAGATCGAATGGAAATTCAAAGATCATTGGCGCAGCGATGGTCCCAACAATGGCACTCCCAACAGCGATCCAGAACCCGCTCCGTCTGGCCAGGTACACGATAGCGAGAAAGGCAACCACTCCCGAGGTCACGGTCACGGGAGTGACGGGGTTCATCGGTGCGGTGAAATGACCTACCTGCTGATAGAGCGCAAGCACGTAGATGCTCAATGCCACCAGGAATGTTGTCACAGCCAACAACCACATGACGACGAGAGCAACGCCAAGAACCTTTCCCGGTCTTTTGACTGCTCTTGGATGATGGAATCGAATGGCGAAAAAAATCAAAACGCCTGTGACGAGAAACAGGACTCCCGCCAGGATGATGGAGTTGCTCCCTGCATAGGGACTCCACGCTCCATATTGATGAGTCATAGGTACCTCCCTACTCTGCTTGAGAGAACCAACGCCGACTTCTGCTTGAACATGAGAGTCTTCTCGCGCGCTTTTTCTCCTTTTGTTCCTGTTCAGAACATGCTTGCTCTGGCCTTTCCACCGGGTTCTTTGCCCTTCTTTCTTTGCCTCCAGACTCGCGCGTGCAGGAACGATGGAGGGGCTGACTCATTCCTTGCGAGTGGCTCGGTCAAACAGCGTCACCAGGTCCCGCGCATAGGACTCCACGTCAAGGTCCGGATTGGTGGCGAAGAGAGGGGCAACAGCGTCAATGGCTTTTCTGATAGTCACTGCCATCACGCGCAGGTCGAATGCTCTAAACTCCCCTTTTTCTTGCCCCTGGCGCAAGAGGGCCTCTAAAGCGGTCAGAATCCACTCTTCGGTGGTTCCACTGTAGCGAAGCTTGCCGTCCGCTGTGCGAAAGTTGAGGGCGATTTCCAGGAGCGCCACCATCCGCAATCGCTGAGTGCCAATATACTCAACCGCAGACCGGATATAGGCTTGCAGCATTAGCGTCGCAGTCGGTTGGGCAGTAATCTGTGGAGTCACGGCCTGCACCGCAGCCGTGTATATCTCCGTGACGATCTGCTCGATCAACTCCTCCTTGCTGGCGAAGTAATAGACGATGACCCCTTTGCTGATGCCTGCCCGCTGAGCGATTTGAGCCAATGAAGCCTGACCATACCCCAACGTCGCAATGGTTTCAATGGCACACTCAATGATCTGTGCCCGCCGGGCTACTTCGGTGAAAGTTGGGCGGTTCTGTCCGCCCGTTTTATGTTTTATCCGCATGGTCAAAGCGTAGCACAAACAGATAGGGTTGGTCAACCCTTTTCCGATGCGTGCGCATGCGCTCGACGAGAAATACCAACGAGAAGTGAACCGGCTCTGACACCGATCAAACGCCTTTTTGTCAGCAAGTCATTGTTGCATTTTTCCTGCGTAAGGGCACAATGAAATACCGTGACTTCCTGCTCGCGGATGCCGAGTCGAGATTACCAGTTGGTTCATCCGCGAGTAGGAGAAGTGGATTGTGTACTACGGCCCGTGCAACTGCCGCACGCTGCTGTTGTCCTCCCGAAACTTCATAGGGATATCGGCCCATGTACGGTGCTATACCCAGAAATTCCATCATTTGTTCCACACGCTGTCGAATTTCCCGGCTCTTCTGCCCATCCAGGCTGAGTGGAAGCGCAACATTTTCTCCAAGCGTCAGCGTATCAAGCAGGTTAAAGTCCTGGAAGACAAAGCCCAGGCTGCGCCGCCGGAAGAGGGCAAGCTGGTCCGCGCTTAAGGCCGCCATATTTTTCCCTTGCAACCACATCTCCCCACTCGTAGGTTGATCCAGTCCAGCCAACAAATTGAGCAACGTCGTCTTCCCACTTCCTGAAGGTCCCATGATACTGATAAATTCGCCCTGATGGACTTCGAGGTCGATACCGTTTAAAGCCTGGGCGGCTGTCTGAGCGCGTGCATTTCCATATACCTTCGTGAGACCGCGTACACGGAGTACGTATTCCTGTCCACTCTGCATAGGGGAATCCTGAGCAAGTGGCATCGTTCTTTCATCAACAGTGCGCATAGTGTAATACTCTTTCATTACATACTTCCTTTACTTTTTCTATTAGGACAAGCTAGAGGTAGGGACTTTCAACGACAATACTAAAGCTAAGATGTCGTCTGCGTATCACGTAATTGTCGCAACTTTGTCGCAGAGTAGCGGGTGGACGTTCTGAGAGGCTGTATGTTATTTCGCTGTAACTGGATGAGAGGTATAATACGTGAGCAACTCTCCTTGGTATGTTGTCGTAAAGCATATGTACATGCTTTGGCTATTCTAACAACATTTATTTGACCTCTTCGAGTTTTTCTGTAAAGTACGAGTTAAGGAAGATCAACAGGCGATGACAACGGTAATGGTGGTCGAAGATGAGCGTGATCTTGCTCAGATCATTATCCGCGAATTAGAGATAGCAGGCTACCACGCGCTGCATGTCGGCGACGGCATTTCCGCACTTGAGATGCATCTAAGAGCACACATCGATCTCGTTATTCTTGATTGGATGCTGCCTCGGCTCAGCGGTTTGGATGTCTTGCGCCAGTTGCGGCAGACAGCCTCTACCCCCATTTTGATGCTCACGGCGCGAAGCGAAGAAGTTGATCGCGTGATTGGTCTTGAAGTCGGGGCTGATGACTACTTGACCAAGCCTTTCAGTATGCGTGAACTCATTGCGCGTGTGCGGGCCCTCCTACGTCGGACCGAGCTGATTCAGCAAACGCTTCACACTGACCGGAGCAATGCAGAGGAAGTGCTCAGCCTTGGCACCTTGCAACTCAATCCGCGAACGCACCTGGCTACGCTTGATGGCATGCTGCTTGATATAAGCCCAACTGAATTTTCGCTGTTACAACTCCTGTTACGCAGTCCAGGGCGTGCTTTCAGCCGTGCCTACTTGATCGAGACACTCAGGAGCGAGTCGTATGTGGGGGGAGACCGTTCAGTAGACAATATCGTCCTGCGGCTGCGCAAGAAGCTCGGGCCAGTGGGAGAAGCGATAAAGACCGTTTGGGGAATTGGGTATCGACTGCGCCCTGAGACGCAGCGCAAGAAAGAGTTCACTGATGGCGATCACAACTAAACTCCAACACCTGCGATTGTTCCGCGCCGGAGTTGTACGAGCATTCCTTGAGACAATGCTGGTACAGGTAGGTTTGATACTTGCCTGGCTGCTCTTCTTAAATACCCTGCCCCCCTTCTCTGAGAGGAATAATCAGCAGTTCGTTTTCCTGCTCTACAGCCTGTGCAGTTTCTTTTGGTGCGCCTTGCGTTGGCGGTTCCGCCCCAGTTCGCGCTCTCGTTGGAAACAGCTTCTTGTTGAGATGATACTACCCTGTGTGCTAGTCCTAGAAACCGTGGTAAGCATCAATCTCTTCGCCATTCTTTTGGGACAGAGTATCTTGTCGCAACCATATCCCTACATGGCGGCTCTCGGGTGCGGTTTCCTGTTTTTTTCTAGGATGGCAAACTTGATCTGAAGAGACTTCCTTGGGATAATGGCGTAGTTTGGTCAAAGCGTGCAAAGTACGCGATGATAAAGTCACGCAATTCACGCGCGGCAACAGAGAGGTAGC
>JAABUZ0100001988.1_pt1 | contig 35843 bp, 31 predicted proteins | sample 5562091 | NCBI WGS metagenome assembly JAABUZ01 (sample SAMN12813069, study PRJNA571459) | rock metagenome | isolation source: Antarctica rocks | place: Antarctica: Victoria Land, Linnaeus Terrace sud | collected 2015-12-21 | reverse complement strand
TGGTCTGGGTCAACTGCTCCATCGCCGCGAGGCGGTTGGCCACCTGGTACGTCGCGTTCTTGGGGTCGAGGATCTGGTAGTAGATGACGGAGGTGACGTTGATGGTCACGTTGTCGGAGGTGATGACGGGCTGCGGGGGGAAGGAGACGACCTGCTCGCGCATGTCGAGCAGGGGCAGCATGCGGTCGATGAAGGGGATGACCACGGCCACGCCGCTGGGCGCCGCCTTGTGGTAGTTGCCCAGGCGCTGGATGATGCCCACCCGCGCCTGCGGGATGATGCGGATCGTCCGTATCCCGGTCACGATCACGAACACGGCGAACACCACGATGATCAGGGGGGCGATGACAGGGTCCATGGATGTCTCCTCCTGGCTATGGCTTGTTTCTTCCGGCGTTGCTTCTATGATGCGGTCTCGCGCCATCCGGCGCAAGTGGTAGGTCCATAAGTCCATAAGATGTGCTTTGCTCCCCTCTCCCGCGCGGGAGAGGGGTCGGGGGTGAGGGCTACTCCCCGCCCTCCCGCGCGTGACGGACGTGGGCGACAAGCCCGTCCAGGTAGGTCACGCGGACGCGCTCGCCGACCGGGACCTGTTGCGCCGGCGCGTCGACGCAGGCGGTCCAGAACTCGCCGTGGCCGAGACGGATCGTCCCGCCGTCGCGCGTGACCGTCTGCACCACCGTGCCCAGGCGGTCGGTTAGCCTGCCCTGGTTGGTCAGCGCCCGTGCCGAGGTGCTCCCCGTCAGCGTCAGCGCGCGCAGCAGCCGCGGTCGCAGCAGCCCAATCAGCGCCACGGACAGCAGGACGAAAGCCGCGACCTGCAGCGGTACGGCAACGCCCAGCGCCGCCAGCAGCGCCGCCGCGGTCGCGGCGACGGCCACGTTGAGCAGGAACAGCGCCTGGCTCAGCGATTCGCCGTACAGGGCGACGCCGCCCACGAGCAGCCACAAAAGCCAAATCATCATCGACCTCCCTGTGATGTGCTGTTGTACCCACCGCTGCCGCGCGTCCCAGACAGTCGTCCGGCACGACAAGGCGGTGATTGTGCCAATCGTTGTTATCCCGTACGTGAGGGGCCATCAGGGTCTGTGAATTGTCCGCTACGGACGCCGATCACCCACTGGGCAGCGAAGCGAGCCGCTGCGGTCCCCGTGGCCAACAACTTGCCGCGGGGACCACGGCGGTCCCAGTAGACACGCCCGTCGCCGACTTTTCACGAGCCCTGGGGGCCATGGGTAGCCTCTTGCGATTAGCGGTGTCATGCCGGCGACGCGTGCGTGAGGCGATACACATTGACGGCCCAGCCGAGCCCAAAGTCCCCGCGGGGCACGATCAAACGGGCGTCCTGAGGATTCCACCACGCCCGGAGGGTCCTGGCGAGCGTCGGCCGGCGAAACTCGTAGGGAATGCCGGCTATCTGGCCATGCCAGGTTCGCTGCGGCGGAGGGAGCCTGAGTTGCTCGACCAGGGCCGCCACCGCGGCCAGCGCCAGATACCCTGCGACGAACCCCTTTGCGAGTTGACGGATGTGCCGCATGACATGCGCTCCTTTCTCTCCATCGCGGCGCCAACATGGCTGTCCCGGATTCGGGCCTTGCTCCGCCGTCCCATCCGCGATCTACAAGCCCAGTTTGCGCCACAGACGCGGCCGGCGCCACCACTAAAGGGGCCCGGAACCCACCTAACTACCCACCTAAATCGCCCACATCAATGTGCGCCTGCGATCCCTGCCGCCAATCCTCCTACTCAACGACATGGACGACGGACTGTACGGAGGACTGACGGCTAGCAACTATAATGGAGGCTATGCATCCTCTTTTCTCCTTTACCTTGCTGGCCACCGACGCGCGCACGGGCGCGCGCGCGGGCCTGCTGCGCACGCCGCACGGCGACGTGCCAACCCCCGTCTACATGCCCGTCGGCACGCAGGCCACCGTCAAGACGCTGACCCCCGACGAGCTTGTCGCGGCGGGGGCCAGCATCATCCTGTCCAATACGTACCACCTGAGCCTGCGGCCCGGCGCCGACCGCGTGGCCCGCTTCGGCGGCCTGCACCGCTTCATGGGCTGGGACCGTCCCATCCTGACCGATAGCGGCGGCTTCCAGGTCTTCAGTCTGGGCCACCTGCGCCGTGTCACGGACGATGGCGTCATCTTCCGCTCGCACCTGGATGGCTCGACTCACCAGTTCACACCCGAGCGCGTCATCGCTCTGGAGGAAGCCCTGGGTGCGGACATCATCATGCCGCTCGACGAGTGCCTGCCCTACGGCGTGGACGAGGCCCTGGCCGCAGCCTCGCTCGACCGCACGCACCGCTGGGCCGCGCGCTGCCAGGGGGCGCAGACCCGCCGTGACCAGGCCCTTTTCGGCATCGTGCAGGGCGGCATGCACGCGCGCCTGCGCCGCGCGTCGGCGTCGTGGCTGTCCGGACTCGACCTGCCCGGCTACGCCATCGGCGGCCTCAGCATCGGAGAGTCCAAGGCGGAGATGCACGCCATGCTCGAGGAGGCGGTCCCGCTGCTGCCGGCGCACAAGCCGCGCTACCTGATGGGCGTGGGCGCGCCGGAGGACATCTTCGAGGGCGTGGCGCGCGGCGTGGACATGTTCGACGTGGTCCTGCCGACGCGCCTGGCGCGTAACGGCGCGCTGCTGACCCTCCAAGGGCGGCTCAATATCCGCAACGCGCGCTTCGCCGACTCCCAGGAGCCCATCATGCCCGGCTGTCGCTGCTACACTTGCGTGCGGTTTGCGCTGGGCTACCTGCACCACCTCTTCCGCGCCGAGGAGTTGCTGGGCTATCGCCTGGCCACGCTGCACAACGTCACGTTCATGGTCGACCTGGCCGCGCTCGTGCGCGCCGCGATCCTCGACGGGACCTTTGCGGAGGTGCGCGAGACCTTCACGCGGGGCTACCACGCGCCCGACGCCTCCGTGCGCGAGGCGCAACGCGAGCGCTGGCTGGCCGCCCAGGCGCGGAAGGCAGGATCGGTTACACAAAGATAAATGTTCAAATATGTGCGGCAGGTGCAAGGCCGTTGGCCTGCGACTAAAGTCGCATGGCAGGGGCAAGGGCGCGGGCCTGCGACTAAAGTCGCATGGCAGGGGCAAGGGCGCGGGCCTGCGACTAAAGTCGCATGGCAGGGACCGGACACTGAAGTGTCTTATGGTGGATGGGCTGGCTTGTCGGTATGAATTGGTATCCTTTTCCGGTATCGTGTTCGCTACAACACGATGTTGCCACCAACACGCTCATCCTCATGAATGACACTTCAGTGTCCGTCCCCTGCCATGCGGCTTTAGCCGCAGGCCCGCGACCCCGACACAGGATTGTGCGGTTGTCCCTTGCGTCTCACCGGCGGGTGGTCAATAATAAACGATGAGCGATAACCGCACGATGATGGACGACGGGCGCCATGATGAGGGAGTGGTAAACGGCTGATGAAACGAATCGCAGTGGTAGGAACGGGCTACGTAGGGCTGACGACCGGCGCATGTTTCGCCGAGTTGGGCAACGACGTGGTGTGCGTCGATATTTCGCAGGACAAGATAGACTCGCTGCTGCGCGGCGAGACGCCGTTCTTTGAGCCCGGACTCGGCGAGATGGTGACGCGTAACGTGGCCGCCGGCCGCTTGGCCTTCACCACGAACTACGCCGAGACGATCCCCACGGCCGAGATCGTCTTTATCGCCGTCGGGACGCCCACCGGGCCGGATGGGCGCGCCAACCTCAAGTACGTGCGCGCCGCCGCCGAGACCATCGGCGCACACCTGCACGGGCGCACCATCATCGTCAACAAGAGCACTGTCCCCATCGGCACGGGCGACTGGGTCGGCAACATTCTGCGCCGCTCCGCCCCCGCCGGTACGTCCTTCTCGGTCGTCTCCAACCCCGAGTTCGTGGCCGAAGGAACCGCTGTGGCCGACTTCATGGCGCCCGACCGCGTGGTGTTGGGCGGCGACGACCTCGCGGCGGTGCAGGAGGTCGCCAGCCTTTACCTGGCCTTGCAGGCGCCGTTTATCTCCGTCGACCTGCGCACCGCTGAGATGATCAAGTACGCCAGCAACGCCTTTCTGGCCACCAAGGTCAGCTTTATCAACGAGATCGCCTCGATCTGCGAGCGCCTCGGCGCCGACGTCAACCAGGTGTCCAAGGGCATGGGCCTCGATCAGCGCATCGGCAAGCACTTCCTCAAAGCCGGCCTGGGCTACGGCGGCAGCTGCTTCCCCAAGGATGTGCGCGCGCTGGCCCAGATGGCCGACTACGCCGGCTGCCACCCGCAGCTGCTGCGCACGGTGATGGAGATCAACAGCGACCAGCGCGCCACCGTGATCGACAAGGTGCGCCAGGGCCTGGGCGGCTCTCTGAAGGGCGCTCGCATCGCCCTGCTGGGCCTGGCCTTCAAGCCTAACACCGACGACATGCGCGAGGCGCCCAGCCTGACCCTGGTCGAGCGCTTCGTCGCCGAGGGCGCCACCGTCGCCGGCTACGATCCGCAGGCCGGTGAGACCGCGCGCGCGCTCCTGGACGGCCAGATTAGTTACGCCGAGAGCGCCTACGAGGCGGTTGAGGAGGCCGACGCGGCCGTCCTGGTGACGGAGTGGCCGGAGTTCCGGGCGCTCGACCTCAAGCGCGTCAAGGGCAGCATGCGCGGCGACGTCTTTGTCGACGGGCGCAACCTGTATGAGCCCGAGGCGCTGCGCTCCATCGGCTTCAACTACTTCGGCATCGGCCGCGGCTACGCCCCGCGGCCCTTCGCCGCCGACGCCGATGACCTCTACCTGGACTCGTCCGCGCCGGAGCCGCTGCCCGAGCCGGTTGCCAGTGCGGCCACCGTCGGCGGCCAGTAGGATGCCGCGACCGGGGGGGGAGGAGACCGACGCCACGGGTGGGCCGTCAGGCGGCCGCGTTGCGTCGCGCCCCCTGGGCTCGACCGCGCAGGGACAGTGGGGCGATTGGCTGCCCCCGGCCGAGGCCTGGCGGCGCGTCCTGGCCGCGTGGGGACCTCCCCCGCCCCTCGCGGCGCATAGGGTCGCGCTCGCCGCGGCCCACCACCGCGTGCTGGCCACGGACATCTGGGCGCCGGCCGACTCTCCCCTGTTCGACCGCTCCGCCGTCGACGGCTACGCCGTGCGCTCTGCCGACGCGGCGGGCGCCGAGCCCGAGGCGCCCGCGCGCCTGGCCTACGCCGGCGAGGTGTCCATGGGCGCGGCCAGCGCCATCGCCGTGGGACCCGGTCAGGCGGTGTGGGTGGCCACCGGCGCCATGCTCCCGGCCGACGCCGATGGCGTGATCATGGTCGAGCGCACTGCGCGCGACGCGGAGATGGTGCTGCTCCGGCAGGCCGTCCCCGCCGGCGACAACGTCGTGCGGCGCGGCGCCGACCTGCGCGCGGGCGACCTCGTGCTGCGCGCGGGCCACACCTTGCGCCCGCAGGACGTGGCCGTGCTGGCCTCGATGGGTCTGGCTGCGGTCGATGTGCGCGAACACCCGCGCGTTGCGGTCATCGCCGGCGGCGACGAGTTGGCTCCTCCCGGACAGCCGCTGGGGCCGGGCCAGATCTACGACGCCAACTCGTACGCCATGGCCGCCCAGATCGAGGCCTGGGGCGGTGAGCCCCATATCCTGCCGCGCGTCCCCGATCAGCCCGACGCGGTCGAGGAGGCGTTACGGCAGGCCGTGGGCGAGGCGCACCTCGTGCTGCTCTCCGGCGGCAGTTCCGTCGGCGTCAAAGACCTTAGCGCCGAGGCCATCGACGCGGTCGGTACCCCGGGCGTAGTGGTCCATGGCGTGGCCATGCGCCCGGGCCGGCCCACCATAGTCGGCGTGGTGGACGGCGTGCTGGTGGTCGGCATCCCCGGCAACCCCGTCTCGGCCATGGTGGCGTGCGAAGTGTTCGCCCGCCCCGCCGTGGAGACGCTGCTCGGCGTCGCGCCCGCGCGCGTGGCTGGCGTCACCGGCGACGGCGTCGTGACCGGCCGCCTCGCCGCGCGCGTGGCCTCCCAGCAGGGCCGCCAGGACTACGTGCGCGTGCGGCTAACGCGGAAGGACGGCGGCACAACCGTCGAGCCGGTTCCCGGTGGCTCCGGCGTCATTCGCTCCATGGTCGACGCCGACGGCCTGCTCATCGTGCCCCCCGACCGCGCCGACCTCGCGGCCGGCGAGACGGTCGAGGTGCATCTGTTCTAGACGATCGGCCTCTCTGATGCAGGACCGTCCCCAAACAGTGATCGTTGAACTCGACGTTCCCGCGCGGATGCGGGATGGGACGATCCTGCGGGCCAATATCTACCGGCCGCCCGGCGAGGGACGCTGGCCCGTGTTGCTTACCCGCCTCCCCTACGGCAAGGACCCGGGACCTATAAGCCTGCTCGACCCCCTCTCGGCCGTCCGTCGCGGCTACGTGGTGATCGTCCAGGACACCCGCGGGACCGGCGCCTCGGACGGCGATTTCTATCCCTGTCGGGCCGATCCCGACGATGGCTTCGACACGGTCGCCTGGGCCGCGGCCCTGCCGTTCTCCGATGGCCACGTCGGCATGTACGGCGCCTCCAACTCCGGGTTCACGCAATGGGCGGCAGCGGCCCGGCAGGCTCCCGCCCTCGGGGCCATCATCCCCTTCGTCACCTGGTGCGACCCCTTGAACGGGGTGTACTATCGCGGCGGCGCTTTCGAGCTTGGCCAGCAGGCGAGTTGGTACCTCATGATGGGGCGGGGCGTGCTGTTCCTCCGCTATGCGCAAGACGTGGCGGGGCCCGGGCCCGCTCTGGCAGCGTGGATCGCCGAGTGGGACGCGCTTGGTAGGGCTGGCTACGGGTCGCTGCCGCTCGCCCAGTTTGCGCCGCTACGCCGGCAGGAGATCGCCCCTTCCTTCTTCGAGGTCATCGCGGCGCCCATGGACCGCACGATGGACCCCGCCGCGTCCTTGACCGTCCTGGGCACGCACGAGCGGGTACGGGCGCCCGCCCTGAACATCGGTGGCTGGTACGACATCTTCCTGGCGGACACCATCGTTAACTTCCAGGCCATGCGGGCACAGGGTAAGCCGGCCAGGCTGCTGATCGGTCCGTGGACACATACGTCCCAGGGTTCTTCCATCGGCGAGCGCACCTTCGGGTTCGTCGGGCAGGGGGGAGATGGGCTGACGGATCTGGGCAGCGTGCAGTTGCGCTGGTTCGACCATTGGCTGAAAGGTATCGACAACGGCGTGCCGGCGGAGGCGCCGATCAGGCTGTTCGTGATGGGCGCCGATGTGTGGCGCGACGAGCAGGAGTGGCCGTTGGCCCGCGCGCTGGATACGCCCTGGTACCTGCGCGCGGAGGGAGGGTTGAGCCTGGAGCCTCCGGGGGCGGAAGCGCCCGACCGGTACGATTATGACCCCCTGCACCCGGTCCCGACGCGGGGCGGCGCGGTGCTGATGACGCAGGAGTATCCCGCCGGCCCCTTCGACCAGCGCGCAATTGAGGCGCGTCCCGACGTGCTCGTCTACACCAGCACGCCGCTGGAGCAGGACACTGAGGTGACCGGCCCGATCACGATGCGCCTGTGGGCCGTCTCCTCGGCGCCCGACACCGACGTCGTGGCCCGGCTCACCGATGTCTTTCCCGATGGCCGCTCCTTCAACCTGACTGACGGGATCGTGCGCGCCCGCTATCGCCACTTTGCGCGGGGCAAGCCGCCATCCCCCATCGAGCCAGGGCGCCCGTACGAGTACGAGATCGACCTATGGGCCACCAGTAACGTGTTCAAGGCGGGCCACCGGCTACGGCTGCAGGTCACCTCCAGTTGCTTCCCGCGGTGGGATCGCAACCCCAACACGGGCCATCCCTTCGGCGTTGATGCCGAGCTGCGCGTGGCCCACCAGCAGATCCTGCACGACCGTGAGCACCCCTCCCACATCGTGCTGCCCCTGGTCAACCCGGCGTAAAAGACTTTCACTGGTTTTCAGTTCCGCATATCCGCGCGCGATTTGGCGCGGTTTGGCGTCCTCTATCTCAATCATGGCCGCTGGCGCACACGCCGGATCGTGCCCCAGCAATGGGTGGCCGAGAGCACGCGGGCTCAGGCGCGCACGCCGTCCGGCGCGAGGTACGGGTACATGTGGTGGGTGGCCGTCGAGGGCAACAACCCGCTATCTCCGCGCGTGGCCCTCCCCGATGGCGCCTTCGCGGCGCTCGGAGTCGGCGGGCAGTTATTGCTGGTGATTCCATCGCGCGACTTGGTGGTGGCGCATCTGACAAACCCAGACGAGCCGGGGTACCGCCCTGCCTCACCGCACCCGGATCAAATTGTTCAGTTGCTCAATCTGATCCTGGCCGCCTCTCAATCCCAGGGCTCCTGAGCGAGAATTGCGACACTTGATTGGTGGGCCGCTGCAATTTCCTCGGCTGTCTCAGGATGTTCGCGATAGCCTCGGATGTACCGTTCGACGGCTTCGCGCGTCGCGGGCGACGCCGCGTCCAGGGCGTGCCAGAAGAATGCATCGCGCGACTCACCTCGCACCCGGCACTCCCTGTCCACAGTTTCAACGACCTCTTCCGGGAGTTCGATCGTAATCGTCACGGTCCTGCTCATACAGTACCACCATCTTGGCCTTCGAGCCATAGTCTACCATTCCGCGCAAACGAATCAGAGAGCGTCTGGCCGTGAGGATAGTGCGGACGGGATGGAAACGGAATGAGCGCAAGAGCCCCTGACCCACCCTCGCCGCGTCGAAGTAGTCCAACACATGGTCGTTACGATGCGCGATGCGCGGTGCGCGTGTCACAATGCTGAGCATGACGATGAGGAGGGATTCGAACCCTTTGGCGCTGCTCCCACACCACCAGGAGATTTCTCTCATGCTATTTGCATGTGCAACTTGGGCAGTTGCCGCCTTGTGTTCGCTACCACTCCCGCGCGGCTACCAACTTGCGCTCATGATCCGTGTTCCCCTAGTCCAGCAACTCGGTCGTCCAGTTGGCGGCCTGGATAGCTGTATCCAGTTCGCGGCGCTCCTGCGCCAGCCTGTCGATCTGCCGTCTGAGTGCGCCGACATCGATCGTCGCCACCTGGCGTATCTCGGTGCGGCTGTAGCGGCCCACCGTGTTCGCCGCCGCGTCCGCCGTGCTCTTCAACACGCCACCGCGCAGTGTCAGAATGTCGCGCCGGGCCAGCGCATCGGTCAGCGTCAGGCCGCCTTCAAGCGTGGCGCTCAGATTCGTGCGGTTGATGCGCGGGATAAGGTCGGTCAGCTGCTCGAACAGCCGGTCCAGTTCCGCCAACAGTTCCCGCGGATCTTCGGGTGGCTGCTCCCCTTCCTGAACCAATGCACTGGTCCGCAACCGTTCGCGCAATTGCTCGACACGCTTCTGCATGTCGGCCCGCAGCACCAGAGCCTCGCTGAGCTTCACGCTATCACCTCCTCTCCTTGGTTAAAGCCCTATCATCTTGTCGAGTCTAACACCAACTCAGCCCAATGTCTACAGCGACGCGGGTCAGCAATCGCTGTGTGCGGAGGCTGCCGGCTATGAAGGTGGGCTTTGAAGCTTTGTCAGGGCCTGTTGCACGAGGTGCCGCTCCGTCTCAACGCCCCGCAGGGCTGTGGCGATGTCGAACCGCAGGATGTGCAAGAGGTCGAGCAGGGCAGCCTCACCTTTTGAATAGGCCTCATTGGCCAGATAGAGTGGATGGTAGCATGCTGCTGCTCGTCATCATATCGTATTCAGCGTCTCCAGTACGGTGGCCAGGTCTGGGGGGAGAGGCGAGGTGAACTCGCGGTACTCGCCCGTGGAGGGCAGGCGCAGGCCCAGCAGGGAGGCGTGCAGGAACTGGCGTGTGAGGCCGGGGGGCGGGCGGCGCGCGCCGTAGAGCCTATCCCCCGCCACGGGATGGCCCAAGGCGGCGAGATGCACGCGGATCTGGTGCGTGCGGCCGGTCTCGATGCCCACGTCGAGCAATGAGTAGCCGCGATAGGCGCGCTCGATGCGGTAGGTGGTGCGGGCGGGACGCCCGTCGAGCGTCGGCGCCATGCGCTTGCGGTTGCGCGGGTCACGCCCGATGGGCATGTCGATCCGTGCCTCGGCGCGGCGCGGCTCCCCTTCGACCAGCGCCCGGTAGCGCTTGACCACCGTTCGGTCGCGCCACTGGCGCGCCAGCGCCTCGTGCGCCGCCGGGGTGCGCGCCACGGCGATCAGGCCGGAGGTATCGCGGTCGAGGCGATGCACGATGCCCGGCCGCGCCGCGTCGCCCGCCGCGGCGATGGCCGGGTCGTGGCCCAGCAGGCGGCTGACCAGCGTGTTGGCCGCCTGGCTGGGATGCCCCGCACCGGGGTGGACGGTGAGACCGGCGGGCTTGTCGATCACGGCGATGTCAGGGTCCTCGTAGACGATCTGTAGACCCTCGTGCGAAGGCGTCAGGATGGCAGGCGCGGGCTCGTCCGCCACCCGCACGGTGATCTGCTCCCCGGCCACCACCGCGCGCGAGGGGCGCGCCCCTCCGTGTATCATCCGCACTTGGTCCGCCTCGATCATACGCTGCACGGCCGAGCGCGTCGTGTGGGGCAGCAGCGCCGTGAGGGCCACGTCGAGCCGCTTGCCGTCGAGCTCGGGCGGGACGACGAGGTCATGGGTCGTGAACATCGTGGTCGTATCGCGCGGCTCGGCCACTACTCCGCGCTCATCGCCGATTCCCGGCGCGGCGCCGCGGCCGTTCCGGGCAGACGTGGGTACGACTCCAGCGCAAAGTGCAGGTCCGCGGTGCGTCGGCCGTGGGCGCCGTAGGTGGGCGACATTTTCACCAGCCGGCCCTCCACCAGTTCATAGCGGTGATCAGGATCGTCGGGCAGCGCCGCGAGATCCGCGGCCGTCCATGTCCGCGCGCGCTCCAAAACGGCGACCATCGCCTTCCTCCTCCGTGTACCCTGTTTTGCCGTCAGTATCCCTCACTAGGACAACGGTGTGTTGGTGGGGCTGGCCGGCTGGCTTTGCGCCGGAGCGAACAGCAGATAGTAGGCCAGGATCATGACGCCGACCACGATGCAGGAGTCGGCGACGTTGAAGACGGGAAACGACCGCACGAGGATGAAGTCGGTCACGAATCCCTGGCGCAGCCGGTCGACCAGGTTGCCCAGCGCGCCGCCCAACTGCAGGCCCAGGCTGAGCTTGAGCCAGGGGCGGTTGGCCGGCAGGAAGCGGAAATAGGCCACGATCACGCCGATCACCACCACCGCGATCAGCACGAACAGCAGCGTCGCGTTGGCTAGCAGGCCGAACGCCGCGCCCGTGTTGCAGGTGTAGATCAGCGAGAGCCAGTGCGGGATGAGCACCTGGCTCGGCGCGTAATCGCAGGCGCCGAAGTGGTCCTGCACCCAGCGCTTGCTGCCCTGGTCGGCCAGAAAGGCCAGCGCGCCGACCGTGAACAGCAGCACGTTGCCCGGACGCCGGCCCAGGAGACGGCGCATCGTGGGCCGCGGGGGACGCGGCGACCCGGACGTGGCCGGAGAGGGCACGGCTGGGGGTGGTGCGGATGGGGGTGGTGTGGCTGGGGGTGGTGCGGATGGGGGGAACGACGACATAGGCGCGCCGGCGGTCATTGCGGCCGTTGAGCGTCTTGCTTGGCCTGATCGTCGATACACAGCGTGGCGTGCGGCAGGGCTTGCAGCCGCTCCAGGCCGATGTCCTTGCCGCAGATGTCGCACTGCCCGTAGGTGCCCTCGTCAAGTTTGGCCAGGGCGCGCTCGACCTGTCCCAACTCTGATTGAAAGCCCGTATCGATGGCCAGGCTCAACTCCTGATCGTAGATCTCGGTGGCGGATTCCGCCGGGTGGTTGCCCTGGCTGGAGAACTCCTCGTCGTATTTGGAGCCGGCCGCAATGTCGTTTGTCTCCAGCGTGTTGGTGTCTTCTTGCAACTGCGCGCGCTCCCCCTCAAGCCTGTGGCGCAGGTCGTCGAGTTGTGCCTGTTCGAGTACGGCCATGTCTCCCCCTTAAGTGACGAGTGGTTAGTGGTTAGTGACGAGTGGGGTAGGACGTTGGAGCATCTCACTCGTTGCGATTAGGTCTACACCGATAATGATGCCAGATGGAGCCAAAGCCTGCGCCCGTAGGCGCATGACAGCGCGCGGACGCTGCACTGCGGTGTCAGGACGGGGTAGGGGTGTACTGCATACACCCTGGCGGTAGCAAGCGAGGACGTATGCAATACGCCTCTATGGACCCCACTCGTCACTAACCACTAACCACTAACCACTAACCACTAACCACTAACCACTAACCACTCGTCACTCCGTTCACCTATCCAGCAGCGCCGACTCGATCTCTCCGGGTCCGAAGTCGGCGTCGACGCGGCCGGTGGCGTAGGGAAACGCCGCGGCGGTGAGCAAGCCGCTCCGGGCCCCGGCGATGCGCTGTTGCTCGGCGGCCGTCGCGACCCACCGCTCCTTCAGCAACGTGGCGGGGTCGGTCCCCCGCAACTCCTCCTCACGGCAATTGAGGTGCTCCGCCCACAGGCGTAGCCGCAGCGCCTCGAGGCTGGCGCGATCGGTCGTGGTGACGTTGAGTTCGCTGTCGCCGGCCATGCCGCGGCCGTTGAGGTTGGCCGAGCCGACCGTGCCCCACTCGTCGTCGATCACGGCGACTTTGGCGTGGACGTAGACGGGGCGGTACTTGTAGGAGTGGTCCTTGTCGTCCCAACACGACGTATAGAGGGCGTAGGCGCGGAAGACGTCCCGGCCACCGTCCGCGCGCATCAAAATATCGACGTGCCGGTCCGTGTCGCCCTTGCCCACGTTGGGATGCGAGGGCAGCACCAGCGCGATTTGCAGGCCCGTGTCGCGGCCCCGTTCGATGGCCTCGCGGAGGGCGTCGGTGATCTCCGGGGACCACAGGTATTGGTTTTCCAGATAGATAAAGCGCCGGGCGCGGGCGATAGCGTGACGATAGGCGTGGGCGATGCCGTAGACCCCGCGCGGCGCGAATGGATAGACTCCCTTGGGGATGGTGCGCTGCACCTGCACCACCGCGTCGCCGACCTGCTCCCCCTCTCCCGCGCTAGAGAAGGGTGCGTGCTGCTCCCCCTCTCCCGCGCGCGGGAGAGGGGGGTGGGGGGTGAGGGAAACCGGGTCGTCGGGCGCCGTGGCGTCCCATCGCTGAGCGAAGTTGGCGGCCACGTCGGCCACGCAGGGGCCTTCCAGCTGCCAATGCGCGTCGTGCCAGTTGCGGCCTTTGCGGAAGGTATGCTGTTGCACGTCCCAGCGGTCGGCGTCGAAGGCCGTCACGTCGAGCCCACCAACGAAGGCGACGCGCCCGTCCACCACGAGCGCCTTTTGGTGCTGGCAATGGCTGAGATGCTCGTGCTTGTCCAGCCGCACGCGCAGCCTGGGGTTGGCGCGCAGCAAGGCACGGCGGTTGCGCTCGACGTGGCGGTGCGAGAACTTGCCGACCAGTGCCCCAGGCCACATCAGGATACGCACGTCGACCTCGGATGCCTTGCGCGCGATCAGCGTCAGGAAGGCGTGTGGACCGCCCTTGCCGGTGGGCGGATCGGACGGGTCGTCGGGCGGGCGGATCAGGCGCAGTCCGGGCGTCACAAACCAGGCGGCGATCAGGATCGACTCCTGGGCGCCGTCTATCGCCTCGTACATGGCGCGCATGGCCTGCTCGCCGTCGATTAATGGAGTCAGGCGGTTGCCGCGACACGGCGGCGTATCGGCGGGGAACCAGCGGTCGTCGTCTCCCCACCACACGCCGGGCGGCGCCTGGTACTCCCCTTCCAACTCCTTGTGGCGGCGCGCGTGCAAAGGACGGCTGACCAGGGCGGCCGCGTTGTCGGCTATCGCCCGCGCGCGTCCGACCACGCCGAGACTGTCATCACCGTAGGAAGGCATGTGCGGTCTCCTAAGTTGCCAGTTGTCAGTTACCAGTTGTCAGAAGGTGCGAACGCGTGGGCAGCCGATGATAAGCCTACCATATCGGCGATGTCCAGCATCAGAGAACTGGCGCCAGGCGCCTGGCAGGGCGTATGCAATACGCCCCTACGGGTAACCGGTTACCGGTAACCGGCCCCTGGCGCCTGGCACGGATTGTGCGAAAAGCGTAGGTCGGGTACAGTAGTACTTGGTCACGCAAACGTGGTCGTGGAGAGCCGGGTGGGTATCCTTGCCGATACAGCCCAAAGCAAAAGCAGCCCAGGACAGACAGAGCGTGCTGCGGTAGAGCGACACGCACAGCAAGCGCCGCAAGCGCATTAGGAATCGTAGGAGTTACAAGGACCGATGAAGACCAAGCTAATCGTACTAAGTCTGGCCGCTGTGATGGCGACGGGAGCGCTAGCGCCGTCGTTCACGGGCAGCGCCAATGCCGCCGTCCGCACCGCGCCGATTGTCGCGCGGGTTCACAGCAACCCCGCTTTCCTGGACAAGACGCGTTTCCTGCTGCACATGGGCTTCGCCTACTACGCGGTGCATCACTTCGTGATCCTGCCCTATCAGCGTCACGACTTCTCGGCGGGCTCGGCTCACCGCACGACGGCGTTTATTAAGGCCGGCGTGGCGCTGCTCTTCGCCTACCATGAGGTGAAGGTATCCTACAACATCGCCCAGAACAGCAACAGCGCCTTGCTGAAAACCCTCATCAAGCCGCTCACGGCCTTCGGCGCCACGCTGGGTGTCGTCGGCAACAAGCTCCATCCCTCCAACAACCAGGGCACCCCGGTGTCCGGCGCGGTGGGGTCCGAGCAAGACATCAGTGGGACGGTTGGCGCGTTCAACTCGTTCGACCGGACGGCCAGGGGCCAAGGCCTCAACATCAACGATGTCACGCCTCCGGGCAGCGAAGGGCTTGCAGCGTAATACGCAGCATCTCTTGAGTACCGGCACGCGCTCCCATTTGGCTCTCTACCGAGGTTTCCTGCCGTGTACTCAGCGCATCCCGAGGCGATCCGCCCCTGGCACAAGTCGTCCCTCGCGGAAAAGGTGGTTCCTGATCTCCTACTACCGCGCCGTCCACCACCTGTGCGGCGGGCAATAATGCGGCCCGCCGCACTTTCGACAGGCTACACCAGACTCACACTGTCCGTGTTTGCACACCGTGACCCAGAGAATGAGGCTCTGTCGCTTAGACCAGATCCGCCACCTATCAGTTGCACTACACGTCCATCATCTATGCCTGAGGAGGGACTAGCGATGAGAAGCAAAGTCATCGTCCTGAGCCTACTACTCGCGCTGGTAACCAGCGCGCTGGCTCCATCAATCGGCGGTGCGGCGCGCGTCAGCGCCGCCGTCCACGCCACACCTGTCACCGCGCGGGCGCATAGCAATCCCGCGTTCCTGGACAGGACGCGCTTCCTGCTGCACATGGGTGCAGCCTACTTCGCTTTCCACCACTTCGTCTACAATCGGTACCGGAATCATGAGTTCTCGGCGGGCGCGCCGCACCGGACGCGCTATATCGTCGAGGCCGGTATCGCCACGCTCTTTGCTTATCACGAGGTCAAGGTCGCGCTGGGTATCGCCAACGGTAGCAGTAGCAACTTGCTCCATGCGCTGGCTTCTCCCCTCAACAAGCTGGGCGCGACGATGGGCGCCATCGGCAACAGATTGCAGGGCGGCCAGTACACCGAATCCGACATCGGCAGCTTGAACGGCGCCGTTAGCACGTTTGGGAAGCAGGCCGACGCCAGCGGCTACCATATCAGCGACGTGTCGGTCCCGATCCCGGGGCTCGGGGCATAGGCCTCGAAAGAAACGTGGTCGTCTACGCATCCAGATGCGTCCTATGATATAGGGCGCCCTACGCGGTCATGCGACAGAAAGACAGAAAGAGGGGCGGACAGGCTATACAGCCTGTCCGCCCCTCTTTCTATACCTGTGAACTGGCCGGTTTCAGTAGCCCGTTGGCCGATTTTTCGGTAGCGCGCAAGGGCTCCGGGACGACGGGGAGCGCAAGCAAGTGCCTGCGCGCTCAATCCTTTTACGCGCCAATGATCTCTTCGATAGGGATACAATCCTCTTACTGCCAGAATTAACCGATGACGGGGGGCATGTCATGGGAGACTATTGCTTCTGAAACTCGAGGGCGGCGGGCTTGGCGCTGCGGTCGCGGCGGTAGAGACCGTAGAAAGTGTCCTCGACCGCATCGTTCGGCCCATCGAGCAGCGAGTACCAGACCACGTCCTGCACGTAGCCAACGCGGCGCGCCGTGGCGAAGAGGATGTCCAGATTGGCGGCCTGGACGTCCTCGGGCACTGCCGGACGGTCGGGCTGGGCGCCAGTGCGCCAGCCGGCCTCGGTGACCACGACGGGCTTGCCGGGATCCAGGCCCGCGTAGCCACCGTGGAACCAGTCCAGGTAGGCGCGGATTACCGCCGGCGTGGTGCGCTGGCTCTGATCCACGTAGATGTGGACGCCGATGGCGTCGACGGGATAGGTCCCGAACCGCGCCTTGATCTGCGTCCACAGTTGCGAATGGTTGATGCCCTGGTCGTAGGTACCGGCGATGAAGGAGGCCACGTATGCTCCGGGACCGTAGACCCCGGCGATGCTGTGCGCGAAGATACCGCCGGAGATCAGCTGCACCGCCGGTATGGCCGGGTCGCTCTTGACCGCGAGGTACGATTGGCCCAGCAGATCGGCAAAGTTCGACGGGTAGAGGCTCGGTTGTTGCGTACAAGGGTTGGTGGGGCCGGGCGCGCCGGGCAGCGGGCACGAGGGCAACGGCACGTTCGGCTCGTTCCATAGCTCCCAACGCGTCACGTTGTACGGCGCGACGCTGAAATGCTCGATCAGCATGCGCAATTGCTGCACGTACCCCTGGATAGCCGGGTTGTCGCCCTGCCCCCCGGTCGTCTCCTGGGCGTTCTGTAGCCAGTCCTGGGGCGTGGAGTCGCCGGTGATTCCAGGGCCAACCTGCGCAATGACGCCGATGTTTCTCCCCTGGAGCATGGTGATGGCCGTCTCGTAGGCGTGCAGGCGGTCCGTCGTCCAGGCGGTCTGGCCGTCGCCGATGTACAGGGAGATGCGCGCGTACCGCACTCCGGCGTCGGCCATCTCCTGCAGCTGGACCGGATTAAGGTTGATGTACGGACCGCCATTGGCCACCACCTGGCCGATGTCCGCCCCCTTGCTCATTGGAACGCCGGCGGCCGCTGGTGTGGGAGCCGGCGCGGCCGCGCCGGTCGGGACAAGCGCCCATAGGTCGTTGGCCACGGCGTCTTGCTCGCGCCCGCCGAACATCAACGCCTGGTTGTCGGCTGCGTCCCAGAGCAGCGAGGACATCTGGCGCGCGGGCGGCGTCGCGGGGTTGGCGATCGGGACCTGCAGCCAGTCGTGCGGCGGGTCCGCGGGTTCATAGGACCACACATCACCGCTGTTGCCCTGCATGGAGAGGCCGGGTCCGACCAGGAAGCGCCCGTGCGTCGCGTCCCAGCTATAGCCGCCGGCCGCGCGGCCCTGCGGCTGGTCCGGCACGTTCTCGAAGGTCCAGCCGGCGCCCGACGACCACGTCCAGGTATCGCTCAGAGCGCCGGCGCCGGAGTTCTTGCCCCCGAAGACGCGCAGGACGCGGTTGGCGGGGTCCCAGGCGATCTGGGACTGTTGGCGCGCCGTCGGCAGGTTCTGGTTGCTGATATTGGGCGAGAGGCCGCTCCAGGCGCCGCCCGACGCGCCGGTCGCCCCTGGTGCGCCCGGCGCGTTGGGGGTGAACGACCACAGGTCGCGGGTCAGCGTGGTGGGCGAGCCGTCATCGGTCTGGCCGCCAAAGATCAGCAGGCGGCTGTTGGTGCTGTCCCAGGTCGTCGCCGCGTGCGCGCGAGCGGGCGGGGCGGCGGGATCGGTGTTGGGCGAGAGGTCGGTCCAGGCGTTGGTGGCGGGGGTATAGGCCCATAGGTCATTGGTGAAGGTGGCGTAGGGGCCGGCGCCGCGCATGCCGCCGAAAACGAGCAGCCTATTCATGGTAGGATCCCACACCGCGCTAGCCCCGGAGCGGGGCGGCGGGGGCGGCGTGGTCGGTGAGATGGCGATCCACGATCCGGTGATAGTGCTGAAGGCCGAGATGTCGTTGTAGAACATCGAGGTATGGGCGTCGGTCCCGCCGAAGATATAGAGGCGATGGTCCGCGTTGTCCCAGGCCGCGGCATAGTCCTGGCGCGCCGTCGGCGGCGGGGCGCTGCAGGAGGGTAGGGGCGTGGCCGTGGGCGCCGGGGTGTTCGTCGCCGTGGCCGTGGGCGTGGCTGTCGGGGTGTTCGCGCCCGGCGGGGTGGCCGTCGCGCCGGCTGCTCCGGGCAGGCCGACGACCACCGGGGTGAAGGTCGCGGCCGGCCCTCCCGGCGCCGCGGTCGGCGGATTCGCGGCCGTCGTGATGGTGGCCGTGGCGGCGAACGCGGGGGCGGGGCAGGGCGGCAGGGCCGGCAGCAGTTGCTTCCAGGTCCAGAGGGCGTTGAGCGGGCTTGCTGGATAGGGCGTGGGGATGGGGACGGTCGTGCTCGATGGGAGAGGTGTCGCGGTAGGGGGCAACGTGGGCGTGAGGGTCGCGGTGGGCGTGAGCGTGGCCGTCGCGGTCGGCGTCGATGTGCGCGTGGCCGTCGGTGTGCGCGTGGCCGTCGGCGTATGCGTCGCGGTCGGCGTGCGCGTCGGCAGCGGGGTGGGCGTCGGCGGAGGCGACGGCGCCTGGCCCGGCGTCCAACCGGGCTGCAGCCATGGCCGCATCGTCTGTGTTTGCCGGCTGCCGGGCAACTCCACGCGCACGCGCAGTGCGGCGGGCGCCACGGCGCCTTGCAGGCGCACGGTGGCATAGGCAAAGCCCGTGGCGTCGGTGCGCACGCGCGCGGCGACCGCCGTGGCGCCGGAGACGACGCTCAAGCGGGCCGGTTGGAGCGGCGCCCCGTGCAGCGTCAGCACGACGCGGTCGTAGAGCAGCGGCGTGAGCGTCAGGGTCAGGTCGAAGCGTGGGGGCGCCGGAGCGCGCAGTTCTTTCAGGCGCAGGATGGAGGAGGATGTCCGCCGTACCAACACGACGGAGGGCGCGCGCGGATCGAAGCCAAGGGAGAGGATATGCCGGGGCAGCGGCAGGCCCGCGTTGCGCATCGGCCGCCACGTCGCGCCGTCGTCGTAGCTGTGGTAGAGGTCCAGGTCGGTCAGGGCGTAGACCAGGTGAGGGTTGTACGGGTTGACGAACACGCGCACGCCCTGTCGCGCGCGCACCGTTCGCACGGGCCACCACTGGCCGCCGTGGATGGTGCTGCGGTAGAGTTGCGTCCCCTGCGCGTCGTACAGGACGGCGCCGTGCGCGGGGTTGAGCGTGAGCGTGTTGCGCGGCGCCGTTTGCGCCTGCTCGTTTCCCGAGGCGCGTGCCATGGGCGTGACGGCGGGCAGGCCGCGCAGGGCCGGTTGCCAGGTGCGGCCGCCGTCGAGCGTGCGATAGAGGCCCGGGGGCGGCGCGCCCGGGCCGGGCCAGCCGCCGGGCGGCAGCGCCGCGTCGGCGTAGAACAGGTCGGGGTTGGTCGCGTCGGGCGTGAGGTCGAGCAGGTCATAGGTGCGCGGGGTATGGCCTCGCGGGTCTTGCGCATAGGGCAGGCCCGCCGCCAGCGAGTCGGTGTTGCTCAGGCCGCCGTGGCCGTTGGGCCGCAGCACGAATAGTCCGCCGGTCGCGGCGTCACAGACCGAAGCGGCGAGGCGCTGGCCGCTCCGATGGCCGTGACCGCTCCCATGTTGAGTACCAGCCCCTGACGCGCGGGGCGTTGCGGATGCCGCGGACGCCGCGGGCCGGCCGCTGGTGGCCACGAGCAACGCGCCGGGCAAAAGCGGGGACGTTCCGACGGTCATCACGGTCTGGTATCGCTCGATAGAGCAGCCGCGGGCAAAGTTGCGCGGGTGGTCGTTGGGGCCGAAGATCGAGGCCCAGTGGCGGCCGGCGTCGAGCGAGCGTTGCAGGAACAGCCCGAACACGCGGTAGTCCAGGCGGCGGCCGGCGCCATTGGGCGGCAGCGTCACGTGAAGGCGTAGGTCCGGGCGCCCGACCGCCGGGCCGGCGGCGTGAGGGCGCGGCGCGGTTGCCGGCGCCGCGTGGGCGCGCGGTGTTGCCGTTGGGCGCGGCGCCACGATAGCGGTGACAGGGCGCGGCGCCGCCACGACACGAGGAGCGACGGGAGGGGCGGACGGCGCGATCGACGCGGGCAGCGCGAACGCGGCGAAGGAGACGACCACGAGCGACAGACGGCCGACGGGCGCGCGGAACAAAACGGGCAACATTCCACCTGCTCACTGTTGCAAGACGCCGGAGGAGACAGGTGTAGGCTATCAAAGAAGGGCCGCGCCCGTCAAAGGAGTGTTGTGGCAGGGGTGAGGGGTGAGGGAATCAGTACGTCTCCAAAATCTTCGCCACGTGGCGCGCGGCGTCGTTCACGGGGGTGAGATGGCCGGGCAGCAAGAGGTCGATCCGCAGCGCGGCCATCCGTTCGAGGGTGCGGCGCTCTGCGGCGCGATCCTGGGTCAGGAACCTTGGGGACGGGCGCAGCTTGCGCCCGCCGAACACGGCGTCGCCCGCGAAGAGGACAGGTCCCGCCTGCACCCCGATGTGGCCCTGGGTGTGGCCAGGTAGGTGCAGCACGGTCAGCCCGTCGAGCGTATCGCCGTCGTGCAGCACGCGGTCGACCGCGACGGTGTTGGTGCGGCGTCCCACGGTGGCGCGGAGCAGCGAGCGCGCCCAGGGGCCGGGGCTGGGCAGGTCACCCAGGGTGTGGGCGTGGGCGTCGCGGGCTAGGTAGGGGATAGCGTCGGCGTGCGCGCAGACCTCGGCCCCGCTGAGGCGTTGCAGGGCGCGGACGTTGCCCACATGGTCGACGTCGCAGTGCGTCAGCACGATGCGCCGCAGGTCCTTCACTTTTACCCCGGCGGCCTCCAGGGCGCGCGTCAGCGACCCGAGCGTCCCCGGAAAGCAGGTGTCGATCAGTGTCAGCGGCGGTCCCATCACCAGGTAGACGTTGCTCGCCGGCGACGCCTCGATGCTATGAATGCCCGGCCATACTTCCATGATGCGTCCCTCGATCTCTGGTCGTTAGTTGTTAGTTGTTAGTTGTTACACTACCTTTGTACTTTTCGATTATCGTCAAGTAGATGCCGCTTTACGCGCTACATGTTGTGGTTCAGCGGCTCGCATAACCCCTACATGTAGCGGCCAAACAAAAAGTGCAAAGATAGAGTTGTTAGTCGTTAGTCGTTAGTCGTTAGTCGCTCGGCGGTTGGCAAATAGGGCCTTGTTCCCAGTATGCCTATATGCCCAGTATGCCTAAGACATGGTTCAGCGTAGGCGCGTTCCACCTTGACAGTCTGACCAGTCGACAACAAATGGGTGATGGCCATGTCATGCTGACGGGGGGCATTTCTCAACTGCCGTTACTTTGGGCCAGCGGATCGTGTCGTTCCCCATGACGATGCCATGCGGGCCGCCTACACTACATATCGACGAGATCGAGAAGCGTCGCGTGTCCTGAATGGACATCGTCTGGACCGCTCGCGCCGAGCGGCATCTCGTCAGCATCTCCGCGTACATTGCACGGGATAACCCGGATGCGGCGCGGCGAACTGTCGACCGTATCAGGGATGCCGTGACTCACCTGTCCGCCTTTCCGACGATGGGGCGGGTGGGCCGCGTGGATGGGACGCGCGAACTGGTCATTGCGTCCACGCCGTACATCGTCGCGTATCGCGTCCGGCGAAGCTCGCTGCGCATCCTGGCCGTGTTGTACGCGGCACGGCAATGGCCGGACAAGCTGTAGCCTGAGGGCGCTGGCTGGTACGCCGCGTCATTCTCCCGCCGTGGGCTGGGCTGCCCGTCGCGGCGGAGTGTAAACGTGGTACCCTGGATCGGACACGCGGGCTCATGTGTTCGCGCGGGCCGTCAGGCCATGTGATAGCCGATGACAAGGGAGGATGCGACCATGACCACGACCCCAGGCCAATCGACACAGGGATTGACCGGGCGCCCGGCCTGGACGGCGCTCGCGGCGCACTACGAGCAGATGCGCGACACGCACCTGCGCACGCTGTTCGCCCAGGACGACCGGCGCGGTGAGCGGCTTGCCGTCGAGGCCGCCGGCCTCTACCTCGACTACTCCAAGCACCGCGTCACCGACGAGACGATGCGGCTGCTGCTCCAACTGGCCGAGGAGTGCGGCCTGCGCGCGCGCATCGACGCCATGTTCCGCGGCGATAAGATCAACGTCACCGAGGACCGCGCCGTGCTGCACGTGGCCTTGCGCGCGCCCCGCGACGAGTCTATCGTCGTCGACGGCGAGGACGTCGTGCCGGGAGTCCACGCCGTGCTGGACCGCATGGCCGCCTTCTCCGACCGCGTGCGCTCGGGCGAGTGGACGGGCTATACCGGCAAGCGCATCCTAAACGTGGTCAACATCGGCATCGGCGGCTCCGACCTTGGCCCCGTGATGGCCTACGAGGCCTTGAAACACTACAGCAAGCGCGACATGACCTTCCGCTTCGTCTCCAACGTCGACGGCACGGATCTGGTCGAGGCCACGCGCGACCTCGACCCGGCCGAGACCCTGTTTATCGTCTCCTCCAAGACCTTCACCACCCTGGAGACGATGACCAACGCCCAGAGCGCCCGCGCCTGGACGCTGGCCGCGCTGAGCGACGAGAAAGCCGTGGCCAAACACTTCGTGGCCGTCTCCACCAACGCCAAGGAAGTGTCCAAGTTCGGCATCGACACCGACAACATGTTCGGGTTCTGGGACTGGGTGGGCGGCCGCTACTCCATGGATTCGGCCATCGGCCTCTCCACAATGCTCGCCGTGGGGCCGGACAACTTCAGGGCCATGCTGGCCGGCTTCCACGAGCTGGACGAGCACTTCCGCACGGCGCCGTTCGAGCGCAACCTACCGGTGCTGATGGGCCTGCTGGTGGTCTGGTACACGGACTTCTTCGACGCCCAGACCGTCGCCGTGTTGCCCTATGACCAGTACCTCAAGCGCTTCCCGGCCTACCTGCAGCAGCTGACCATGGAGAGCAACGGCAAGCACGTCACGCTGGACGGCGGGCACGTCGACTACCAGACCGGGCCGATCTACTGGGGCGAGCCGGGCACCAACGGCCAGCACTCGTTCTACCAGTTGATCCACCAGGGCACCAAGCTGATCCCGGCCGACTTCATCGGCTTCAGCCAGACGCTAAACCCGCTCGGCGAGCACCACGACATCCTGATGGCCAACCTGCTGGCGCAGACCGAGGCCCTGGCCTTCGGCAAGACGGCCGACGAGGTGCGCGCCGAGGGCACGGCGGAGGCGCTGGTCTCGGCCCGCGTCTTCGAGGGCAACCGCCCGACCAGCACCATCCTGGCCGAGCGGCTGACGCCCGAGACGCTGGGCCGGCTGGTCGCGCTCTACGAGCACAGCGTCTTCACGGCCGGGGCAGTCTGGAACATCGACTCGTTCGACCAGTGGGGCGTCGAGTTGGGCAAGGTGTTGGCTAAGCGTATCATCCCCGAACTGGAGAGCGCCGCGCAGCCCAATCTGACCCACGACAGCTCGACCAACACGCTGATCAATCGCTATCGGGCGCGGCGCAGTTGATGCTCTGCTGCCCAATAACCTCCCGATACGGGCGTCCCGTTGAATCTCGCGGCGCGGGCCGTGGCCACGTCGACCGCGTCGATGGCGAAGTGCTGCTCGTTGTGGGCAAAGCGCCGGTTGTGGATCACCGAGGCCACCATCATGCTCCCATCGGGCGACCACGCCGGGTATAGGCCGGTTAAGAAATCCGAGTCGTTCTTGACGATCTTGCCGCTGGCCACGCTGTTCGTCTGCTCCGTGAAGTACTGTACGATGTTCGTCGCGCCGTTGTAGGTGACCAGCCAGCGATACGTGACGCAGCGCCCATTGGGCGAGAAGGTCGGCTCGTCCACCTCTTGTAGCCCGTCCCCGACGCTCCGTGCCGCGCCGCCCGCGGCCGGGATGACGTAGACGTGCAGGCCGCGGGCGTAGGCGACGAGGCTGCCGCTGGGCGAGACGGCCGGGGACAGGTCGGGCTCGGCCTGATACTGGTTCAGGCTCGACTCATCGGCCCCACGGTTGAAGTAGGCGTCGGCATACGTGGGGTCGAGCGCGATGGCCCGCGTGTAGTCCGCGATCGCGGTTTTGTAGGCGTTGAGTCCATCGTAGGCCTCGGCGCGCCCCTCGTAGGCGCGCGCGAAGTCCGGCTTGAGCCCGATCGCGTGCGTGAACGCCGCGATGGGGCCCTTGTCGTTGCCCTGCTTGAGCTTGCGCAGCCCCAGCTTGTAGTCGTCCCGCGCGCCCGTCATGGATAATCCAGGCCAGGGGGCATCCAGGCGCGCGTGGCGGTGGTGGGCGTGCGTCTCTCGTCCCGCAGCGCCGCCGCGACGACCTGCTCCAGGGGTGCGGCCTGCCCAGCGCGCCACGCGGCCGCGAACCGCTCGTCGCCCAGCACGCGACGGACCCGCGCCAGCGCCGCCGCCACGCGCTCGCGGCCGATCAGCCGCGTCGGCAAGAGTGGCAACGACGCGGACGACGCGGACGACGCGGACGACGCGGACGACGCGGACGACGGCTGAGCGGCGCCAACGGGCGCCGAGGGCGGGCGCCACCCGGACCCGTACGCGGCGTCGAGCGCGGCGCGGTCATGCGGCGTTAGGTCGAGGGCTGCGGCCAACGCCAAGAACATGGTCTCGTGCGGGGCGCGGCGTCCGTTCTCGAGCAGCCCCAGGTAAATGACGCTGCACCCGGCGCGCGGCCAGTTCTTCCTGCGTCAGTCCCGCCGCTTTCCGCAGGCGTTTGAGGAGGGGGCCGAGGGTCGTGGTTTGCATCGCGAACCTATCCCGTCTTGATCGTCGCGCGGCCGTGCGTCACGCCGCTGCTCAACACAGTAGTAGCACGATAGACATATACGCCTAATAGTAAACTACCGGTATACCAGCTAGACGCGGCCGGGGAAGCAACATGGGCAGGCCAAACCCGGCATGCGCTACCGATCAGCCCCAGACACGTATATGATGGAGAGGAGTAGCTCGTGCCGCGCCGAGGATCGCTGGCCTGCGTCAACTCTGGGTTGCGACGCCGCCCGTGGGCACGCGACGAACGCTCAATATGGGGAGAGGGAGAGATACGACTGATGAACAGATCGCGCGTTTCCGGGCCATCTCGGTATTGTGACGGGATAGTAATTAAGAGGAAAGCGGCAACACATTGCCGTTCTTACCGGCGTCGCGCTGGCGGCGCTGGTCCCGCTGGCGCCTGCCGCCGCGCAGGCCGTGTCCGGCGTCCGACCGGCTGCGGCGCGCTCCGTGGCGGCTGACCAGCTCGTCCTTCACCTGCAGGTCACCGGAGCCTATCAGTATAGTGGGACGCTCACGCGGCGGATCGACAAGAATGGTACCGGGTGCTTCGCCGGGAAAAGCTCCAAGGGCCTGGCCTACGTGATGGCCTACAACGCGTCGTCCTTCTCCAGCGCAGCGGCCTCATCGGGGGGGGTGCTCGAGGCCGGAGCACTGCCCTATAAACCCGGCAGCACGTCTCCGTACCGCGGCAACAAGACGGTCGCCGTCGCTTTCACCGCGAAGGGCGTGACCTATCAGGCCGGCCTCGGAGAATCGGCCGCCGCCTCCTCTCTGGAACTAGGCTTGACGGTTGGCGGTCGCCAGGGGTCCTTCACCGGGACGCGCATCCCGGCCAAGAACCATAAGACATCCGTCTCGATCAGGGCAACCTGGAGCTGTCCCAGCGTCGTCACTCCGCCCGGCGCCTGATGCCGCGGTCCCGGCCGCTCCACTGTCGACAACCCTACTAGTACAATGTTAAGACCAGCCTTCGACTAACGTCGCATGGCAAAAAACGACGACTAACGTCGTTGGGGCAATGTGGTGAGACGCTTTAGTGTCCGTTGCGTGCCATGCGACTTTAGTCGCAGGCCAGAGGCAACGCGTGGTGAGACATTTTAGTGTCCGTTGTGTGCCATGCGACGTTAGTCGCAGGCCAATAGCACGTTGTCGTATGAGACCGCGCGCAACAGTTTCCTGGCGCCTTTGACCGGAGGGAGAACGATGCACAGACGGTCGCCAATGGTCCGTCGCGGCGGTCTCGCCCTGGCGTTGGTCGTCGCGCTTGGCGCGCTGGTCGTCCACGGGGCGCCGCACGGTTCGGCGGCGCTGACCGTTGCCCTCGACGGGCAGCCCGGCGGCATCGTGGTCGACGGGGTCTCCGGGCATGCCTTTATCCCGACTAACCGGATCGATCCCGTCACGCACAACCAGGACCCCGACACGCATCTGGCCATGCTGGACCTTCGCAGCGGCGCGCTGCTGCGCACCCTGGACATCGGGGCGCCCATCGCGTCCGTGGCCGTCGGCGCGCGGACGGGCAGGCTGCTGGTGGAGGCAGACGATAGGGTCCTCGTCGCCGACACGCGGAGCGGCCGCGTGCTGACCGTGGACAGGCTCAATCCGCCCCTCGGCGCCATCGCCGTGGACGAGCGACGCGGGCGCGCCTACGTCCCGGAGACAAGCGGCGGCGTCGCGGTGCGGCTCGCCGTGCTCGACACCCGCAACGGCGCCGTGCTCCGCGAGGTCACGGCGGCCGCCCTCGCCAACGCGGCCGACCCCTTGACGGTCGGCGACGCCGCCGTCGACGAGGCGGCGGGCCGCGTCTTTGTCCCCTTCAGCATCTTCCACCACGGCAGCATGGAGTCAACCGACAGCGTCGCCACGCTCGACTCCGCCGGCGCCCTCGTCCATATCGCCGTCATCGGCCACTGGGCCGCGCAACCCGGTCAGCCCGTGACACCCTTGGCCCTCGCCGTCGACGCGACGCATGGGCGCACGCTGGTCATCGATGCGAACACGGGCGGCATCGCCGTGCTGGACGCGCGCGGCGGCCGCGTCGCGCGGACCGTCCGCATAGGGTCGCCGAGCATCGAGCGGCCGGGGACGTACGGGACTCCGGTCTTCGGCGCCTGGACCCTGGACGCCGCCACCGGGCGGCTCTTTATCGGGACGGAGTCGCACTCCGTCTGCACCCTCAGTTCCTGCGCCGCCGCCGGTCAGCCGGGCGGCCTGTACGTGCTTGATACAGGCGACGGGCGCGTCGTGCGGCGCCTCCTGGCCGGCGCCTCCCTCGGCGGCATCACCGTCGACGCCCGCGCGCGGCGTGTCATCGCCGTGAGCTATCCCTCCCCCGGCGCCGCCGCCCTCAACATCCTCGACGTTGGGAGCGGCGCGCTGCTGAGCCGGATCGACGCGACCGGCGCGGGCCTGCCCGTGGCCGATGGGGCAAATGGACGGGTCTACCTGGCGGACGATCGGGGCGTGGCGGCGCTCGATGCAGGCTCCGGGCGCATCTCCCAGAGGGTGGCCCCGGACGCATCGGTTGGAACCGGTGCGGCGGCGCCCCCGCGTCGCGGACAAGACAATCAGAGCACGGTCATCGTCGGCGGCCGCGTCCTGGTCCTACGCGACAGCACGACCGGCGCCCCGCCGCCCGATCCCCTGAGTTGGCTGCCGGGCTGGCTGCGCCGGCGCCTGCCCTGGCAGCCTCCACACGCTCAGGTCCTGCCGGCAACGGTCAGCATGTTCGACGCCCCGAGGTAGCGCATAGCAGCGGATAAGGTCATGCCGGGAAGATCTCAGATAGCGCGACGCTGAACCCCGGCACGACGGGATCACCGGTGAGCGTGTCCGATCTGGTGAGCGCCGTGACCTGCCCGTCCGGCCGATAGATCTCGATCGTGCGCAGCCACGGGTTTACCACCCACACGGCTTGTACACCGGCGTCGAGATAGGCGCTCACCTTGCGCGAGATGCCGGCGAGGGCATCGGTGCGCGAGGCGATCTCCACCGCCAGATCGGGGGCGAAGTCCGCGTCCACGTCCAGATCAGGCGGCAGGTTGGCCAGGCGCTCCCTGGCCACGTAGGCCAGATCGGCATCCCGCGTGTCTGTCCCGATGCGAAAGGACGTTTGCGCGGAGAAGACGTAACCCAGGTCGTGTTTTTCCACGAAAGGCCCCAGGGCTTGTTGCAACCGTGACGCGATCAAGCCATGTCCAAGCGTGGGCATCGCGTCCTCCGCTTCGTCCTCCGTCTCGACAGTGGGGATCTCCATCGTCTCCTGGAGCATCTTAATCATTCCTCGTCGTCTCGTCGTCTCGTCGTCTCGTCGTCTCACGCGACGCTCACACGCCACCAGTATAACCAGGGACGCGGGGGATACCACTCGTCACTCGTCGCTCGTCGCTCGTCGCTCGTCGCTCGTCGCTCGTCGCTCGTCGCTCGTCGCTCGTCGCTCGTCGCTCGTCGCTCGTCGCTCGTCGCTCGTCGCTCGTCGCTCGTCACTCGTCACTCGTCACTCGTCGCGCGCCCAATCGCGCGCGCGGTCCACGGCGCGCTTCCAGCCGCGGTAGCCGGCCGCGCGGCTCGCGTCGTCCGTGGCCGGCTCGAAGACGCGGTCTTGCGCCCACTGGCGGGCGATCTCCCCCTGGTTTGCCCAGTACCCGGCCTGCAGGCCGGCGAGGTAGGCCGCGCCGAGGGCGGTCGTTTCCGTCACGGCCGGCCGCACCACGCGCAACCCGGCGATATCCGCCTGGAGCTGCAGGAACGCGTTGTTGACCACCATGCCCCCGTCGACGCGCGCCTCCGTGATGGGCAGGTCCGCGTCCGCGCGCATCACCTCCAGCACGTCGCGGGTCTGGTAGCAGACCGACTCCAGGGTGGCGCGCACGATGTGGGCGCGGCCCGTCCCGCGCGTCAGGCCGACCAGCGCGCCGCGGGCGTATTGGTCCCAGTAGGGGGCGCCCAGGCCGGCAAACGCCGGGACCAGGTAGACGCCGCCGGTGTCCGGCACGCTCGACGCCAGCGCCTCGGTCTCGGCCGCGCTGGCGATGATGCGCAGTTCGTCGCGCAGCCACTGCACCGCGGCGCCGGTGACGAAGATGCTGCCCTCCAGGGCGTAGGTGACCGTGCGGTCCAACCCCCAGGCGATGGTTGTCAGCAGGCCGCCCGGCGACGCCTTGGGCTCGGCGCCCGTGTTCATCAGCATGAACGAGCCGGTGCCGTAGGTATTCTTGACCATACCGGGCTCGAAGCAGGCCTGGCCGAACGTCGCGGCCTGCTGATCGCCGGCCACGCCGTTGATGGGAATGGCGCCGTCGAGCACGTGCGCCGCCGTCTCGCCGAAGGCGAAGCTGCTGGGGCAGACCTCGGGGAGCAAGGAGCGCGGGATGCGCAGCTCACGCAGGATGTCGTCGTCCCAGTCGAGGGTGTGGATGTCGAAGAGCATGGTGCGCGAGGCGTTGGAGAGGTCGGTACGATGGACCTGCCCATCGCTCAAGCGCCACATCAGGAACGCGTCGACCGTCCCGAAGGCCAACTCGCCGCGTTCGGCCCGTTCCCGCGCGCCGGGTACGTTGTCGAGCAGCCAGGCGACCTTTGTGCCAGAAAAGTAGGCGTCGACGACGAGGCCGGTCCGCTCGCGGATGGTCTCGGCGAGGCCGCGCTCACGCAGGGCGTCGCACAAAGCGGAGGTGCGCCGGTCCTGCCAGACGATGGCGTTATGGATGGGCTGGCCCGTCGCGCGGTCCCACACAATCGTGGTCTCGCGCTGGTTGGTGATGCCGATGGCGGCCACCGCGGACGCCTCGACGCCGGCCTGGGCCAGCGCCTGCCGCGCCACGGTCAGTTGGCTGCCCCACAGGTCCTCCGGGTCGTGCTCCACCCAGCCAGGTCGCGGGTAGATCTGGCGGAACTCCTGCTGCTGGACCGCGGCCGGCCGGCCGTCGTGGCCGAACAGGATGGCGCGCGAGCTGGTCGTGCCCTGGTCGAGCGCGAGGATATATGTGTCCGCGTTGCTCATCTATTTTTCTCCTCGGCAGTACGTCGTTGTCCTTCACGCGATCACTCGTCTATCTGGTCGTCGTGCCCAATCCTTGATCTGGTTACACGAGCCACGCGCGTGCCCATAGAGGAGGGTGACCGCCCACCATCACAGCATCATGGCGCGGCCCAAGCGGGCCTTCGAGCCGTGAGTCATTGAGCCCCAGCACCTCGACGGTCGCGCGGCCGATGTCAGTCAAACCGCGAATGAACAGATAGCGATGCAAGAAGACGAAGTGCTCCGGCCAGACGTCCTGCCGCGGGTCGAAAAGGCGTGAAGACTGCCGACCGGCGTAATACGCGACCTTCTGACTCTTGTGTCCATTGCAGAACTGGCAGGCCCAGGCGAAATTGTCGACGTGGTTGTGCCCGCGCCGTCCGGGCGCTGGCCGCACGGCCAGTAAGCGATCCGCAACGTAATCGGGCCAGAGCGATTCGGGAATGATGTGGTCGATGTGGAATTGGCCATTAGTCGGGAGCAGACAATACTCGCACGCGTTGCGCGCCCGCAGTTGCACGGCCTCGCGCACACGACGATTACGCGGACTATTATGGCGTCTTCGCGCTAGCTGAGCTAACTCCCTCTGCAAAGCCAGTGGGTAGATCACTCAACGCGTGTCGCTTTCAACTGCTCGATGCGTTTCTCCACGTCGTGCTGTTGTTGCGGATCGGATTCGAATGCCCGCAGCCAGTCGAGCGCTTGATCGAACGAGATTTCCATCTCTCGACGCGCCTGCTCATCGGAGATCTTGCGCTGTCGAGCGTACTGGCGCACCCGCCGCTCATGCATGTGTCGCGCGGACTTCGCGATCAACTCTCGCATGTCGGCCTGCTCGCTTTCCAGAAGCGAACCGCGATCCTGCCGCGCGATAAGCATGTCCAGGCGTCGGCTATCCTTGGAGCCGAGGTCCGACATGTCCTCCTCCGCATCGGCACTAATCGGAATCGCTCGCACTCTGAAAAGATCTCCCAACTCGATACCAAGGACGGTCACCACGGCCCCGATAGCCGACAGATCCACCTGTCCGATCGGCCCATCATGCATGAGGCAATCGAGAACGTCCGGATCTACCAACACCCCGAAATGCTCATCGATGTGGCGCTCCAGCTCTGCCACTGTCCAACTCTTCGTCCGCAACAGTTCGCCCAGCCGCGAGTACACCGTCACGCTCATCGCACTGTCTCCGCTTTTCTTCGTCGCCTTACCGCCTATCATGCAGTGTACGTCAAAACCGTTCCCAACGCTCCGGTCGACATATATCCATTACCAAGAAACATAGTGCGCGAGAACAAGGTGTCCGATCGATACCGGTGACAGCGCCAGGCATCGATGCGCCCGAAAAGGCAATCGTTGCGCATAAATAGGACTAAAAGCACTCAGAGTGCGTCAAAGTATGCTAGAGTATAGCAGAGGAAGGGAGGGGAAGGACGATGGAACCTTTGCTGACGACGGACGAGGTGGCGGCGTGGTTGCGGGTCGAGGTGGTGACGGTGCGGCGGCTGATCGGCCGCGGCGAGCTGCCGGCCTATCGCATCGGCAACGAGTATCGCTTCAAGGCGAGCGATCTGGAGGCGTTCCTGGAGCGGCAGCGCGTCGACGACGGGGCCAATGGGGAGGGGTTGGGCCCGTCTCAGAGCGATCAGTTCACCAAGCGGGCCTACGCCGCGTTCGGTCGGGCGCGTGTGGGAGCGAACCGGAGCGGGCGGCGCTATGTCGACGCGGAGGACCTGCTGGGGGGCTTGACGCACGACGAGAAGAACGTCGCGGCATTGGCGCTCGGCGCATTGGGTATCACCCTCGCCGAGGTCCGCCGCGCGCTGGAGCGGGAGATGGAGCAGGACCATGCCGTCTCCGGGCCTCACGATGGCAACACGGGCGATGTCGCGGGCCAGGCGACGCGACAACTGAGCGAGCGCGGCGGTGGCGTCACGCCGGAGATGGATCTGACGGTGCGGGCGCATAAGGTCCTGCAACTTGCCGTGGATGAAGCGCTGCGCATCGGTCGTCCCACGGTTGGCACGGGGCAACTGTTGCTTGGCCTGATGCGTGAGGATGCCGGAGCGGCGGCACGCGCGCTGCGCGCACTCGGTGTGCCGCTGGACGAGGTACGCCAGCAGACGGTGCGGATAGCGACAGCAGGACAAACAACAGGCGATTAGAGCAGTAGGCGCATATCTCGACCATACGCGCCACATCCCACCCGAGCGATTACCCCACCTGTCCTACGGGCCCGCGGATGGTCCGCCTGGTGGTGGCGGGGGTGGCGCCGGCGGCATATATTCGCCGCACGATAACTCACGAAGCCATCGGTTACCAGGCAGCACGGACCCACGCACGTCGCGTGGTGGAAATTGGCGACCCACGTCGTGACGGGACGCCATGTCCATAGCGGCGCCAACGGTACAACGGCTAACACGATCAGGGCGGCGGCTGAGCGCCAGCCACGAAGACGATACATCACGACCTCCTCTATCACGGTACGCCGAGTTGGCGGGTCGCGCGTGACAATGGGACCGACCATGCCAACAATTTCGTCACCTGGGCCGGGTACTGTGACAACGCAGGACCGCCCGACTTACGTGACGACTGCACCAGCGTGATGACCACCAACCTTCCGTCGTCGCGCGGCGCAGAAGTTGCGTTTATAGAAATACGTATCGATGGTGTATAGGGGGGAGAGGCGATCATGGGGCAGATTCAAGGGGTATTGCTTGACGTCGATGGCACGCTGGTGCTGAGCAATGATGACCATGCGCGGGCCTGGGTCACGGCGTTCGCGGAGCATGGGTATGACGTGCCGTTCGACCGGGTGCGGCCGCTGCTGGGTATGGGCGGCGACAAGGTGCTTGATAAGGTCACGCCGGGCTTGAGCGACAAGGAAGGTCCCGGCAAGGCTATCGGTGAGCGGCGTAAAGCCATCGTTTTGGAGCAATACGCGCCTCACATAGCGCCCTCGCTCGGCGCGCGCGATCTGGTGCAACGTATGCAAGGGGCCGGCCTGCGCGTGATCGTGGCCACCTCGGCCAAGCCCGATGAGCTGGAGGCCATGCTCAAAGCAGCCGGCGTCGACGGTTTGTTGCGGGAGCGCACCACGTCGGACGATGCCAAGGAGTCCAAGCCAGCGCCGGACATCGTTTCCGTGGCGCTGCAGCGCATCGGCCTGTCCGCCGAGCAGGTGCTGATGATTGGCGACTCGCCCTACGACATCGAGGCCGCGGCCAAGATCGGCGTCTCCACTGTCGCCGTGCGCTGTGGCGGCTTCAGCGACGACGACCTCAAGGATGCCCACGCCATCTATGACGACCCCGCCGACCTCGTGGCGCACTACGACGAGTCGCCCCTGTCGGCATAGGAGAGGCTATCCGCGTCCGCTCTCCAGTTGCAGCACGGCGCGGCGTAGGTGGGCGCGCGCCAGGGGGGAGAACGAGGGCGGCGGGCGGCGCAGCAGCGCCTGTAGAGAGGGCAAGGCCTCATGCACGTCCCAGCGGCCCAGCGCCGCCACAACCTGCGCCGCGAGGTCGACGTACTCGTTTTGATAGCGCCCTACCTCGCCGCTCTCGGCCGCCCAGAGCAGGCGCTCGGCCGCGCGTTCCGCGAGCGCGTCGTCGCCGCCCTCCTGTAGGCGCAGGTTGTTGCAGAAGGCCAGCGCCACGGCGGCCTGCTCCTCGCTGGCCTCGAACAAGGACAGCACGGCCACGCGGACGCCCGCGCGCTCGTCGCCCTCCGGCAGCCCGCGGAGGTAGGCGCTGACCAGTTGATGCCGCTCGGCCGCGTCAGCCAGGCCAGTCGCGGCGGGGATGACGAACCAGTCCCAGAAGCACAGGAAGTCCCCCAGGCGCCCCTGCGCCCGCGCCACGGCGAAGTAGGCCTCGTCGGAGAGGCGCGGCCAGAGGTCGTCGCCCAGGGCCGGGCGTCTGTCCTCGTCGTCGGACGGGTTCGCGGCGCTCCCTAGCGCCTGCACGCACTCGCGCACCGCCGCCACCAGCAGCGCCGCCAGCACCCTATCGACCTGGCTGAGGGTCGCGGCGAGGCGCAAGGCCGTGCCCTCGCCGTCTTCCAGGGTTGCCAGGCCACGCGCCGCCTCGTGCAGGCGGTCGTAGCGCTCGATGGCCCCGTCATGGTAGGCGTAGCGCCCCAAGCCCAGCAGGTACGGGACCAGATCCGGGGCGGAGCTATCGGTCATCGAGAGCAACCCTCATCCCCAACCCCTCTCCCGCGCACGGGAGAGGGGAGAAGAACTCGGAACTGGCAACTGGCAACTGGCAACTGGCAACTGGCAACTGGCTAGTACGCTTTGGCGAAGACGACGCGCTTGCCGATGCCGGGCTGGCCGTCGACAATGCAGGGTCCCTGCTCGTCGAGCGCGTCGAAGGGGATGTTGCGGATGGTCGCTTTGGTCTGCTCCTTGACACGGGCCTCGCAGGAGGGGTTGCCGCACCAGTGAGCCTCGACGAAGACGCCCGGCTCGGCGCCGCCCGCGCTCCCGGTCCCCTCGTCGTCGGCGTCCTTGTCGCGCGCGAACGCGGCCACGAGGGCCTCGTAGTCGTCGAGGCGCATGGTATGCTCGCGGCGGAAGGCCAGCGCGCGGGCGTAGAGGTCGCGTTGCAGCTCGTCCAGCAGGGCCGGCAGGCGCGTGGGCAGGTCCGCCAAGGGCACGAACTCCTTGGCCCGCGTGTCGCGCCGCACCAACACGACCTGCTCCTTTTGTACGTCCTTGGGGCCGATCTCCATGCGCAGGGGGACGCCCTTGAGCTCCCAATCGTTGAACTTGTAGCCGGGCGTCTCCTCGCGCCAGTCGACGTGCAGGCGCACCTCGCGCGGCAGCGCCGCGCGGACACGCTCGACCGCCGCCTCGACGGTGGCGCGCTCCTCGTCCTTGCGGAAGATGGGCACCACCACCACCTGGTAGGGCGCCACGCGCGGCGGCAGGATCAGGCCGCTATCGTCGCCGTGGGCCATGATGACGCCGCCGATGATGCGCGTGGAGAGGCCCCAACTGGTCTGATGGGGATTCTTGCGCGCGAGGTCCTTATCCTGGAACAGGATCTCGTAGGCGCGCGTGAAGTTCTGCCCCAGGTTGTGCGAGGTGCCGGACTGCAGGGCCTTGCCGTCGCCCATCATGGCCTCGATGGAGAGCGTGTAGTCGGCCCCGGCGAACTTCTCGGCCTCCGTCTTACGGCCCCGAATCACCGGAATGGACAGCCACTCCTCGGCCAACGTCGCGTAGACGTCGAGCATCTTATCCGTCTCCACGGCAGCTTCCTCGGCCGTGGCGTGGAAGGTATGACCCTCCTGCCACAAGAACTCCGTGGTGCGCAGGAACAGGCGCGTGCGCATCTCCCAGCGCATCACGTTGGCCCACTGATTGATCAGCACGGGCAGGTCGCGCCAGGACTGGATGTACTTGGCGTACGTCGAGCAGATGATGGTCTCGGAGGTCGGGCGCACCGCCAGCCACTCCTCCAGTTCCTCGCCGCCGGCGTGCGTGACCCAGGCCACCTCGGGGGCGAAGCCCTCCACGTGCTCGGCCTCCTTGGTCAGGTACGAGCGGGGGATCAGCAGGGGGAAATACATGTTCTGGTGGCCCGTGGCCTTGATCATGTCGTCGAGGGCGCGCTGCACGTTCTCCCACAGGGCGTAGCCGTAGGGGCGGATGATCATGCAGCCGCGCACCGCGGAGTAGTCGGCCAGCTCGGCCTTGCGCACGACGTCGGTGTACCACTTCTCGAAGTTCTCGCTCTTGCGCGTGATCGCCTGGGGCGCTGCCTGGCGCGCCGCGTCGATTTTGGTCATCTGTTCATCTAATCCTTGTCTGCTATCGTCGTGCGTCCGCGCACGCGTTTCCTTCATGATAGGGCATGGGAGCGGGGAGCGGGGAGCGGGGAGCGGGGAGCGGGGAGCCCGGATGTGGGCCGGCCACACTCTCCTGGCCCGTCGTGCCGCCCATCGACCAACCGACCCCATCGTGCTACAATAGTCACGACGGG
>JAABUZ0100001987.1_pt1 | contig 35847 bp, 20 predicted proteins | sample 5562091 | NCBI WGS metagenome assembly JAABUZ01 (sample SAMN12813069, study PRJNA571459) | rock metagenome | isolation source: Antarctica rocks | place: Antarctica: Victoria Land, Linnaeus Terrace sud | collected 2015-12-21 | reverse complement strand
GCTGTAGGCGTTGCGGATCACCGAGGCGAGGGCCGCCACCCCGACCGGGCCGGCGACCGGCAGCCGCGCGTCGACCAGCCGCAACGCGAGGGCCTCCAGCTCGCGGCCGACGACGTGGGCCAGCCCCAGGTCACCGCCGCCGAACGCCTCAGCCTCCATCACCAGGTCGGGGGTGTAGTCCAGGCTCAGCACAGCCCAGTAGCGGTGCTGCTCGGCAGAGGTCGACAGCTGGCCCTGCAGCTCGTCGTAAGACTCCCGGAGCCAGCCCGCGGCCCTCTCATCGCCCCGCGTGGCAACGTCGCGGGCGTGCGCCTGCGGATCGGAACGCAGCTGCCTGGCGAGCATCTGCAGCCGCTTGCCGTAGCCGGGCCCGTTGCCCAGAGTGTTGAGCACAGACCGGCCGAACACGTCGAGCAGCGCCACCTGGTCGGGATAGTCCAGGCGACCCAGCCCGGAGGGCTCGACCTCCAGCGCCGCGGTGAGGCAGCGCCTGTCCTGGTGCAGCAACACCGCCGCTTCCCGTTCCTGCCCGCCGATCCGCACCGTGGCCGTCAGCCACGAGTGCCGGCTGATCCCCGGCGGCAGCCCCATCTCGGGCTCGGTGCCGTCAAGGTTGACGCCGGCCTCACGGGCCGACGAACGCCACCGGCCCCCTTCGGTGCGAAGGGTCCGCCGGTAGGTCCGGGACGGCTCCACCCACCGGTAGAACGTCCGCCGCGGCGCCCGGCTGCCCCGCGGGCGGTAGGGGGCGAACACGACGGCGACGGCCAGGGACAGCGGCGCGATCAGCCCCAGCACCTTCAGGGCCAGGAAAGGCAGCAGCAGCGGCATGGCGACGGCGAGCAGACCGCCTGCGCCAAGGACCAGCAGCTCGCCCGTGTCGCGCTTGCCGATCAGGCCGGTGTGCCGCGCAGCGCCGAACGTGAACGCCCGGCGGGGGATGTCGCTGGTTGCTGTCATGGGTTTCCTTCAGAGGCTGCGGGAGCCGGCGTGGGCCGGCCGGGGGGCAGGGGCTGGCTGGGCGGCGTGGGGCGCGGGAGTTGCGTCCGCGGTGCGGGCCCGGTCGGCGCTGCTGCCGGCGCTGCCGGCGTGCCGGTTCTGCCACCCGACGAGCCTGCGGCGGAGGTCCGCATGTGCGCGGCGATGCCCTGGCTGGCGATGGTCGCCGGCCCAGGCACGGCCGCCGCCGGTCCGGAGGTCTGCACCGCTTGGCGGGCGCCGTGCAGCTGGCCCAGCTCGTCACCGGCTAGTGGCACCAGCCGGTAGACGGCAAAGGATGCGACAACCGACAGCAGCAGCAGCGCGATCGCTGTCAGCACGCTCGAGAAGGTGTCGCCGGGGTTGCCGGAGCCGGCGAGCCCGGCGGCGAGGCCGAGTACGACGACGACGACCGGTTTGACCAGCGCCAGGGACACCACCAGGGCGACCCACTTGCGGACGTGGCCCCACATGGCCCGGTCGACCAGGCCGGCGAACACCAGCGGGCCGAACACGGCGGCGACGTAGATCGCTGCCGCGGCGAGCAGCAGCTCGACCCACAGCAGGACACCGACGAGTAGGCCGATGACGGCGCCGACGATCAGCACGACCGGGCCGCCGCTGGTCGAGCCGGATGCGGCAAGCGCGGTGCCGGCTCCGGTCAGGAACCGTGCGGCGTCTGGGCCCAGGCCGCCGGCCAGCCCAGCTGTCGCGGCGTCGACCAGGCCCATGAGCAGCACCAGCACCGCCGGGGCCATCGCGGACGCTGCGACGGCCAGCGCGAGGAAGCCGACGCTTTCGCAGGCCGCCTGCCCGGCGCCGACGCCGCGCATGACCCGTTTGGCGGCGGCGGCCAGCCAGAGCAGGACGACCAGGACGCTGGAGACTGCGAACACCAGCGCGTAGGTGTTCAGGAAACCCGGGTTGGTGAAGTCGACCTGTGTCGTGGCGTTGATCGCCGCCGCGAGCTGACCCCAGATCCACCCGGTGGCCTTCGCGCACGCCGCGGCGATGGCTCCGAGGGGGTCGGCGGCGAAGCTGACCGCGGCGCTGGCGCCGCTGGCCAGTCGGCAGCCCCCGCCGAGCATCCCCGGCAGCAGCGAGCAGGCGCTAGAGCCGGGCATAGGAGAACCCCGCGAACTGGTCGACGGCGTCGGCGATGGTCTGCGGGTCAGACGGTGTCTGCACTCCGGTGATCGGGGTCGGCCCGGGTGTGAAGCTCCCGGCGGTCCACTTCCAGTCCCCAGCCGCCCAGCGCAGCGTGACAGTGGTCGTGCCCCACCCTTCCTGCACCGGCCGGGTGGTTCCGGTACCGGCCAGGCCGACGAGCCCGTCCTCCCAGACGGCGACGACAGCGGTGTCGGGGGTGTAGGCAACCAGGCGGGCCCCGACCGGCAGCTCGCGGGCGACGAACTCGACGCCGGGGGCGGTGGGCCGGCCCTGCTGGTCCAGACCGAACTTGTCTGCCGTCGCGCTGTAAAGCGCAGCCTGCTGCGCCTGCTGCGCCGCCCGCACCGCCGGGTCGGTCGTGGCGTCGACGATTGCGCGGCGTTTCGCCGGCACGAACATGGCCGGCCCGCCGTAGGCGATCGCGTAGTTCGTCGCTGCGCTGATAGCACCGGCCGGGGTGTGGCTGTAGCCGACCGGGACACCCGCCACCAGCTGCGGACCCCCGGTCCGGGCAGCGGAAACCTCCCGCGGGGTCGTGACGGGCGGCACGATCCCCGCCGGCCGGACAGCCTGCCCGGCGTCATTGCCGCCTCCGGCGCTGTAGGCCGCGAGCAGTGAGACGGCGAGCAGGACAGCCAGGCCGGCGCCGATGAGCACCGGCCGGCGTGACGACCGGCCCGCAGGGGCTCGGGCGGCGCCCTGTACTCGGGTCTGCGGCTGATCCTCAAGGCTGATCACGACAGGTCTCCTCTACTTGCCTCGTGTACGGGTGCGGTGCGCTCGGGCTCCATCCGGGACCCGCACAGCGGGCAAGTCGCGCTCGCCAGCAGGTGCCAGTAGGCGAGTTCCCACCGCCAGCGGTCACGGGTCTGGGCCCGGCGGCGGCGGCGCTCGAGGACTACCCAGACGATGGCGACGGCCAGGGCGAGGGTGAGCAGCTCGATGTAGCCGGCGCCCGGTAGAGGGACGAAGGCCGCCGGATCAGGAACCGGTGTCGGTGTCAGCACGGCAGACCTAGATCGACATGCCGTAGATGACGGTGAACACGGTAGCCAGCGAGCCGACGATGAACGCGCCGGCCACGCCGCTGATCAGCAGGCCTTTGCCTTCCTCGCTGTGCATCGAGTTGCGCCCGCTCGAGCCGACCCGCTGCTTGGCGGCGCCGACGATCGCGACCCCGAAGCAGATGACCAGGACCACGGCCATCGTCAGGTCGATCACTGTCGTCGCGCTTCGGCCGAGCGCCCCGAACGGTCCCCAGCCCGGCGAGACCCCGCCGATGACCGTGCCGATGTTGCCGGCGCCGGCAAGTACTACGTCTGCCTGAGCCATGTCGCTCTCCTCCTGAGCGCCTGGCGTGCGGCGGCTCTTGCTGTCCGCCCTGAGTCACGCCCAGCCACCTCGGTCTGGGACGTTACACCGGCAGCAGGCGGCATGCACTTACACGGGCGTACGTTGACTCGGCAGGAAGCGGCAGCAGCATGTTCAAGCAGCTTCACGACATGACAGGAGGCATGCGGTGTCCAACCGCAGAACCAGGCGATCGCGGCTACCCTCACCGGCATGGCGGAATCGCGTTACCTCACCCTCGAGGAAGCCGCCACCTACCTGCGGATCAGCCCCCGATACCTGCGCAGCGAGACGCTGGCCAACAACGTCACAGCCGCGCGGGTCGGGAAACGGCTGCTCTTCGTTGTCGAGGACCTCGACGACTACGTCCGAGCCCGCCGCCCGGGCCGCGTGGACGAGCCACCTCTCAACACCGACTAGCCGCCAGGCGCGTCAGAAGAGCGGCGACTGCTCAGGTGCCGCGTGAAGCGCGCCGCGCTGACCCTTGCGGCCGGTGTCTCGGTCGCGGTCGTGTCACCTTTCGCTGTCGCCCTCGCGGGCGTTGCAGCCCAACCGCCACCCGCGGCAGCCGCCACCAATGGAGCCGGCGGCAAACTCGCACCTGGCTCGGTCCCGGCCCAGTGGCGGGCCGCGGTCCAAGCAGCCGGTAGCGCCTGCCCCGCCGTCAGCCCACCGCTGATCGCCGCGCAGATCGAGCAAGAGTCCGGCTGGAACCCGGCCGCTGTCAGCCCAGCCGGGGCGGCCGGCCTGTCGCAATTCATGCCCGGCACGTGGGCCGGCCAAGGCGTCGACGCCAACCACGACGGCACCGCGCTCCCCACCGACCCCATCGACGCCATCGCTACCCAGGGTCACTACGACTGCGCGCTCGCGGCCGACCTAGCCGGGATCCCCGGCGACCGGCAGGACACCATGCTCGCCGGCTACAACGCCGGCAGCGCAGCCGTCATCCGCTACGGCGGCATCCCGCCCTACGCCCAAACCCAGGGCTACGTCCGCCGCATCCGGACGCTGATGGTCCGCTACGCCGCACCCACACCGCCGGCTGCAACCGGCCGGACCGCGGCCCCCGGAGCCGCCGGGGTCGCCATCGCCTTCGCCTTCGCCAGGCTCGGACAGCCCTACCTGTGGGGCGGCACCGGCCCGCTCTACGACTGTTCCGGGCTGGTCCAAGCCGCCTACGCCGCAGCGGGGATCGCGCTGCCACGAACGTCCGAAGCGCAGCAAGTGACAGCCGCGCCGGTCACCGACCCGCGACCGGGAGACCTCGTCTTCATGGGCCCGTCGGGCCAGCTGGGCACCGCCACCCACGTCGGCATCGTCATCGGCGGCGGCCTCATGGTCGACGACCCACACCCCGGAGCAGTCGTCCGGATCGAGCCCTACAACTGGCCCGACCTCACCGGCTTCGGCCGCATCACATGACCAGCCAGACGACCCCTGCCACCCGCCATGACCCTGTCCCCAGCTACCGCCGGACAGCGAACCGCAGGGCAGGCTCCGCCCGCCACGCAAGGCACCGCCAGCTCACCGGCCGTCAGCGCCCTTCGAGATCAACAATTCATAGCCAGACTGTGACCTACGGTCCGCGGCCGGCTGCGCGCCGCGTCGCAGCGCCCGCAACCGGCGCATGACACCATGATCAACATTGGCTTCATCAAGGGCGGCGCCGCCGGGTCGGCCCGCGTCGACTACTACCTCTCACGGGCGCAGCTCGAGCAGTACCCGCAGGCCGCCGGGGATCGCGACGCCGCCGCCAGGCAACTCGGCGACGGCGACCAGATGGCCGCCTACTACGCCAGCCACGCCGCGAACGGACCCGGCCGGTGGCTGGGCCGCGGCGCGGATGCCCTCGGGATCACCGGGCAGCCAGCCGACCCTGAACAGTTCCGCCGCGGGGTACTGGAGGGCTACGTCGACGGTGCGGTCCGCGCCAAGCCCAAGATCGCCATTCACCCGGAGGGCAACGTTGCGGCCGAGCCGTTCGCCGCCGCTGTGCGCCAACTGGCCGCCGAGCGAGGGGTCAACCCGGCGGATCTGTTCACCTCCGGCCGGTCGGCCAAGGAGTGGGCGACGGTCGCGCGAGCCGCCGACAAGTTCACGACGACGCCGGCACCGTCGGTGGCCAAGCTGGGCCGCGCGACCGGCATCGACCCGGCCGAGGTGTACGGCGCCGACGAGTGGACCCAGGCCGAGCGGATGGCCCGCGAGGACCGGAAGGTCGACGCCCGGATGGCCGCGCTCGACCTGGTGATGGCAGCCGACAAGTCGGTGTCGTTGCTCTACGCAACCGGCGACGACTTCACCCGCGGGGCAATCCTCGACGAGTTCACTGCCGCGTGCCGCTCCGCGCTCGACTACCTGGACACGATGACAGCGGTCGGGGTCCGCGGCAGCCGCTCGGGCGGCTGCGACAGCCTGGTCCCAACCGAGGGGCTGATCGCAGCCGGCTTCGTCCACGACGAAGCCCGCCCGACCGGCGACTGCGCGTGCGGCGACCCGCACCTGCACCAGCACACAGTGGTGCTGAACGTGGCGCGAGGCGTCGACGGGACATGGTCGGCGCTGCAGCACAACCAGTTCGCGCCCAACGCGCGCACCGCCGGGTTCCTGTTCCAAGCCGAGCTGCGGGCCCGCCTGCGGGACCGGCTCGGTGTGCAGTGGCGACCGGTTATCAACGGGGTAGCACCCATGGTGGGGATCACCGACGAGCAGTACCGCCACTTCTCCAAGCGCAGCGATGACCTGAAGGCCGAGATGGCCGAGGCCGGGGTCGAGGGTGAGCCAGCGGCGGAGCTGGCCAAGTGGCGCACCAGGCAAGCCAAGCGCGAGCAGCTGCCGGTCGCGGAACGGGTCGCGCGCTGGCGCCAGGAAGCCGCGACAGTCGGGCTGACTGCCGACGCGGTCGAGCGCGTGCTGGACCGGGTGGACACGGCCCGATGTGCCGTGGCGGCCGGACCGGCGTACAGCGCCGACGTGCTGCGCCGGCTGACAGCAGACGCGAGCAGCTTCGGCCGGTCAGGGCTGTTGCGGATGCTGGCCGAGGACGCCCGGCAGGGCGCTACCCGGGCCGAGCTGGAGCAGCAGGCCGACCTGATCCTCGGTAATGCGACCCTCGTCGTGCCACTGGCCGCGGGCGTGGGACTCACGACCAACGACGTGCGCAGGACCGCGGCGGGTCGCGCGGCGTCCTACGCCTGCGAGCAGAAGTGGACGACCCCCGAGCAGCTCGCACTCGAGCAGGGCCTGGTCGACGCCGCGGTCCGCCGGGCCGGCGCGGGCTGCGCACGCCTCGACAGCGAACTGGTCGACGAGGTCATTGGCCGGCAGCCGCTCGTCCTGTCCGCCGAGCAGGCCGCCGCGGTCCGGGCCCTGACCACCTCAGGTGCCGGCGTCGACGTACTGCACGCCTCGGCCGGCACCGGGAAGACGTCAGCCGTGCTGGGCAGCGTGCGGCAGGCGTACGAGGCTGCCGGCTACCGCGTGATCGGCGCGGCCACGTCGGCGAAGGCCGCCCGGGTGCTCGCCGACGACGGCGGCCTGCAGGCCTCGACGATCGCCCGGTTGCTGCTCGACCTGCAGCGACCGGAGACCGGCGGGATCGGCCCGAGCACCGTGCTGGTCCTCGACGAGGCGTCGATGATCGGCACTCGCGACCTGGCGGCCGTGCTCGAGCACGCCGAACGGGCGCAGGCCAAGGTCCTCGTCGTCGGCGACACCCGGCAGCTCGCCGCCCTCGACGCGGGCGGCGGGCTGCGCGCCCTGCAGGGCAGGCTCGGCGCGGCCACGCTGGCAGTCAACCGCCGGCAGCACGCCGAGTGGGAACGCAGTGCGCTGGCCGACGTGGCCGCAGGCGTGCCCGCCGAAGCGCTCCGGGCCTACACGGCTCACGAGCGGGTCACAGTGTCAGACACCGCCCTGTCGGCCCGCGCCGCGATGGTCACCGCGTGGTGGGCCGACGTGCGCCAGCACGGCATCGAAAAGACGCTGATGTCCGCTGTGCGCAACGGCGACCGGGTAGAGCTCAACTCCCTGGCCCGCTGCGTCATGCGTGAGGCCGGCAGGCTCGGCGATGACCAGCTGCACGCCGCCGGCCGGACATTCGCGGCCGGCGACCGGGTCATGTTGCTGCGCAACTCGGCCGCGAAGCGCCTCGACAACGGCGACACGGGCACTGTCGCCGCCCTCGACGACGGACGTCTTGTCGTCGACCTCGACCGCGGGCAGACCGTGACGCTGGACCGGGCCTACCTGGCCGCCGGTCATGTCGAGTTGGCCTACGCGACCACCGTCTACAAAGCCCAGGGCAGCACCGTCACGACCGGGCATGTCCTGGGCACCGGACTGGGCCAGGAAGACGGCTACGTCGCGCTGTCCCGGGGCCGCGCGGCCAATCGCCTGTACCTCATCGAGGGCCAGGCCCCCGGCGACCCTGAGCTTGACCTACCCGACCAGCGGATGCGCGGCGCGTACGAGCAGGCAGTCAAGACGCTCGGGACCTCTCGGGCGAAGCGGCTGGCGCTCGACAGTGCCGGGTGGGGCGCCGACGCCGACCAGCTCACAGCCGAGCTGGCGGACACCGCCCGGCTGCTACGCCAGCGGCCAGCGTCGGACACCGCCCGGCTGCCGGCGCTGCACGCCGAGGTGGCCCGCCTCGAGGCCCACGTGCTCGAGGCCGACCAACGCCTTGAGGGCATCCGCGAGCAGCACGGTCAGCTGCGGCGACGCGACCCGCAGCGGCAGGTCCTGGCCGACCGCATCGACCGGCAGACCGGAGCCCTCAGGCGGCTGGAGACCGAGCTAGCCGGGGTCCGAGGCACGGTGGCGACTGCCGAGCAACGGACAACGCCACGGGACGTGTGGGACGCCGCACACACCGCCCCCCTCGAGCGGGCCGTCAGCGCCGGCCGCGAGCTGGGATGGCGAGCCCGGGCAGAGCAGCGCGCAGGCCATGCCGTCGAACCGCCCGCCGTCGAACCGCCCGCCGTCACCGCCGAAGCGGCCGCCGTCGCCGTCGCCGCCTGCGGCATCGCGCGGCAGCGCCGCTAACTTGGCAGCGGCGCCGGATGTGGCGACTGGCACGCGCCCGGCGGATCTGGACAATAGCGGCGGCCAGGCCTCGCGATCGCGGTCGCGGCGCGCCGGCTGCACCGGGTGTCACCGAGTCCGTCGCTGTGCTGGCAGACGGCATGTGCGCTCCCGCGGCGAGGATCACCATCCGGGAGACGGCCACAATCAGCATTGACGAGGGAGGGGGTGAGGGCGGCGGCGGGCAGCGATCGCCTGCCTCGCGTAGGGGTCGTGCTGCTGAGACCCCGGGCCCGAACCCATGTGAACGGGACGGCGAGGGCGCGAGTGAACGGCCGGCGGCGCACCGACCTTTGAGCGGGGAACTCGCTGGTTGCAACTAATGGCGCCGCGCGGTTGGATCCACGTCAAGGGCAGCGGACGATGGATCCGCCGGGGGCGCTAAGCTAAGCCTTCGCAAGTGAAGCCGGGACTTCCCTCGGTATCGCGGGCTCCCGGCTTTCGCGCAGTTCGGGACTCTTCAGGCCGAGGCCCAGGCAGCTGCAGGCGTCGACGCTTCTCCCGAACGCTTCCAAGTATCTCGCCTCGCCAGGGGCCAGCGCCGCAGCGACCGCTCCAGCGACGGCGTCCGGAACCCGCAGCAGTGGTTCTTGATTCGGATGATCGAACTCGAACGGCGCCCAGTACTTGAGGGAGGAAGCGACGTCCGTGCGCAGCGATGCCTGCCTCGCGGCGGCGTGGAGTTGAGGCCTCGGACCGTGGACTCCAAGCATCGGTAGCGGCGAGGGCGAGCCGACGGCGCTCAGTAGGGGCGCGAACTAGTTCACTGCCCGGCCCGTTGTCTAGCCGACGGCGGCGCCTGGGCTGAACGTGCTGCATCAATATGGTCAGCGCGGAAGGACATTCCGCACCGGTCGCCCATCGCCCACTGCGTCGCGACCAGCCCGGCTACCCGCACCGGGGTGCCCTGCATCAGCGCCCCCGACGGTGAGCCGGACAGCCGCACCGGCATGATCTCCGCGCCGCCGTCGTGCAGCACCACCAGCTGCACCGTGAACAGCGGCACCCCGTTGTCGTCGGCCTTCGGCCGCTTGGACTCGAAGTCGACAACCGCCGTCGGCGGCGCCGCGCACAGCAACGTCATCCCCGACGTGTCGATCGGCAGGTTCTTCAAGGTGACCTCCTGCATGCAAGCAGCCCTGTTGCTGCCCATTCAGGACAACCGGCGCCGAGGGAGCTTGGAAGGTCCTCCGGCTAGTCCAGATCTAGTCTCGCGGCTAGTCCCGTGGAGCCGACGCGTCGATCCGGCTACGGTCAGAAGGTCGGTGACTCGCCGCAGCTTGAGCAGCGGAGGTAGCGCATGGCGCCCGAGACCCTCGCACAGTTGCGCCGGAGCCGTGAGCTGAGGGGCTGGACGCAGCAGGAGCTTGCCGACGCTCTCGCCCGGACAGCCTGGGACCTCTACCAGCAGCGTGTCGGCATCAACGCCGACATGGTGTCCAAATGGGAACGAGGCACCAAAGCACCCTCGGCGCTCTATCGCCGACTGCTGACCCGCACTCTTCCCGGCTTCAGCCAGAGCAGCATCGACGGCGGCGCCCAGTCCTACCCTCCCGTTGACTTACCCGCTCTTGACCACGAAGCCATCACCGACGTAGCTGCGCGCAGCTCATGGCTCACGACCACCCAGACCAGCAGTGAATACCTCGACACGGTTGAAGGACTCATCAACGCCGTCGTCAGCAGCTACGAAAAACAGGGACCCAGGGCGCTCATCGGGACCGTCGTGCAGCGGCGCCGCGATCTCGAGCTTCATCTGCACCGACCGCAGCCCATCAAGCAGGTCAGTCGCCTGTTCAGTCTCGCCGGCCAGTTGTCAGGCCTTCTTGCCTACATGTCCGTGAACCTTGGCCGATTCCACCTGGCTGACGCCTATTGCGACGAGGCCTTCGCGCTTGCCCAGCACGCCGACGACCGCGAGCTTCAAGCCTGGTGCCGCGGGACCGCCAGCCTGTCCGCCTACTACGCCGGGGACTTCGCCGCGGCGCTCGCGACAGCTCGTGACGGCCTTCGCTACGCAGCCGGCGGCGCCCAGGCCATCCGTCTCGCCATCAACGGGGAAGCCCGCGCCCTCGCCAGGCTAGGGGACAATGCGGGCGCCAAGCGGGCCGTCGACCTTGCCTACCTCGTAGCCTTCCGCAACGAAACCCCGCCGGGCGTCACCTCCTGCATCTCGTTCGGACCGTATAGCTCCGCAAGAACTGCCGCCAACGCGGCAACGGTCTACGTAGACCTCAGCGACCACGAGATGGTGGAGCACTACGCCCGACTAGCGCTGCCGGAGTGCGAACCCAGTGAGTCGGTGTGGAGCCAATCGTTGATCCGGCTCGACGTCGCGCGATCGCTGATCAAGGGGAAGCGGCCCGATGTGGAACAAGCAGCAACGCTGGCGTCTGAAGCACTCGCGATCTCGTCGGAACGACCTATCACGTCCGTGCTTCAGCGCAGCCGAGACTTCATGGCAGCGGCGACACCGTACGCGCCGCTCCCAGAACTAGATCACCTCGCCGCCACACTCGCCCTCGCATCCACACGCACATGAACCAGCGCGCGACCGAGCTTGCCAAGACTGCCCAAGGCACAGCTCTAGAGTGGGCATCGTTCCGCAGCCTGAACAGCATGCAGAACCACTGGGAACGGCCCGGCTGGACTCCGGGCCGCCGGGCCTACTACTGGTACGCCACGTTCTCCGACCCCGCGGTGACAGATCTGGCTGCCCGGTGCCAGGAGCACCTCCAGGGACTCCCCTACCTCGACGCGGTCCCGCTGGACAGCTTGCACTTGACCGTCCAACGACTTGCCTTCGAGGACGAGATCGACCCAGTCCACGTGACTCGAGCGCAGGAGTTCGCCCACCAGAAAATCTCGTCCACGCCAGCGCTGTCGCTCAACGTCGGGCCGCTAACAGGCTCAGCCGGAGCCGTCAGGCTGAGCGTCAACCCATGGGATGACCTCCAGCGCCTACGTTCGCGGTTGCAGACGGCTGTCTGCGTCGCCGGTATCTCCACGCCGGAGCCTGCCTCAGCAGCGAGCTTCAGGCCTCACATCGGCATCAGCTATTGCAACGCCCAAGTCCCCGCTGCCCCCCTGCAGCGTCTACTGAGCGGCTTGCGGTCCGCAGCTAGCGTGTCCACCCTCATCGAGCGGGTCGACCTAGTGCTGCTTCGCCGGGAAGGCCGCGCATACCGCTGGGACACCGTCGACACCATCCCACTTGACCACTGACAGCGGACGCCAACTGCCGCGGACGCTTCGCGCCCTTGCCCCAGGTCTCGCCGGTCCGTCTGCACGACGTCAGTAGCTGCGGCACCCCAGGAACGGAGGCCCTGTCCTGTCGTGGTCCATGTCGTGGTCCACCTGTGTGGCAAATGTCTGTACGGGATTCAAGGCCGGCCTACTCACAGCACCCTGGTGGAACCTACCCAACAACGATGTGAACAGATCGCCCTGTTACGCCCCTACCCTCGCCCCCTGTAGACCTGACACTGGCCTTCGACCACGGGCGAGAGGGCCGATGGTGCATCGTCGGCCACACATGCTTGGCCGACGCGTCACGCTGGGGGTGCGCATGGACGTGTTCGAGGTTCACGAACGGGTCATCGCCGACTACCGCTCGTTCACGTCCGGGTTCGTAGAGGTACGCGACGAGCGGATCAAGGCCTTCGTCGACCAGCAGTTCGCCGAGGGCGTCCAGTGGCCGGACCCGTGGCTGAGCCTGAACCCGTCTTTCGCCTCCGGTGGGGCGGTGCCGGACCTGGTCGACGAGGGCCTGCTGCACCCAGAGTGCGCGAGGATCTTCCGGCGCAAGAACGACGCGCATGATCCTGGCCGCGACCCGATCGTTCTGCACCGCCACCAGCGTGAGGCGGTGGAGGTCGCCCACACCGGAAAGAGCTACGTGCTCACGACCGGCACCGGATCGGGCAAGTCGCTGGCATACATCGTGCCGATCGTCGATGCGGTCCTGCGTGCCCGGGACGCGAACGGCGGGCAGCGCAGGCCGGGGGTCAAGGCGATCGTCGTCTACCCGATGAACGCGCTGGCCAATTCCCAGGTCGGCGAGCTGGAGAAGTTCCTGCGGTTCGGATACGCCGAGGGCGACGAGCCGCTGACCTTCGCCCGCTACACCGGCCAGGAGTCACCCGACGAGCGGCGCCGCATCCTCGCCGAACCGCCCGACATTTTGCTCACCAACTACGTGATGCTCGAGCTGGTCCTGACCCGCCCGGACGAACGCAAGCACCTGGTCCGCGCCGCCCGGGGCCTGCAGTTCCTGGCCCTGGACGAGCTGCACACCTACCGCGGTCGCCAGGGCGCCGACGTGGCCCTGCTGATCCGGCGGCTGCGTGACCAGTGCGCCTCCAGCGACCTGCAGATCATCGGAACCAGCGCGACGATGTCCAGCGAAGGGACCATGGCGCAGCGGCAGGCGGTCGTGGCCACGGTCGCGACCCGGCTGTTCGGCTCCCCGGTCACCCCGGAGCGGGTCATCGGCGAGACCTTGGTGCGAGCCACCCCGCCGGGCGAGCCGGAGCCAGGGCGCCTCCGGGCCTCGGTCGAAGCCGCCCATGCCGGACTGCTGCCGGCCGGCTATGCCGCGCTGGCCGTCGACCCGCTGGCGGCGTGGGTCGAGGCGACGTTCGGGTTGGACGTGGAACCCGGCAGCGGCCGGCTAGTTCGCCGCGCGCCGACCACCGTGCCGCAGGCGGCACGCGAACTCGCGCAAACGACGGGCGCCCCCGAGCAGGACTGCCAGAGCGCGCTGCGCCGGCTGCTGCAGGCCGGGTCGAAGGTCCTGCACCCGGACACCAAGCGCCCGGTCTTCGCCTTCCGGCTGCACCAGTTCCTGTCCAAGGGCGACACGGTGTACGTCTCCCTCGCACCCGAAGCCGACCGGCACGTCACCGGCACCTACCAGGTCAGCGTCCCCGGCCACCCCGAGCAGGCGCTGCTGCCATTGGGTTTTTGCCGCGAGTGCGGCCAGGAGTACCTGGTCGTCGCCAAGACCCGCAAGGGCGGTCAGACAGTGTTCGTGTCCCGCCGCGACGCCGACGCCAGCGGCGGGGACAGTGTCACCGGTTATCTCTACGTCAGCACCGACCTGCCCTGGCCCGATGACCCGCTCACCGCCGGCCGGCTGCCCGACTCCTGGCTGGTCACCGACCCGGCCACCGACCAGACCGACGTCATCGACAGCAAGCGCAAGTACCTGCCGGACACGGTGTTCCTGCTCCCCGACGGCACCCTGGACGACACCCGGAGCGGGATGCGGGCCTGGTTCGTGTCCACCCCGTTCGCGTTCTGCATGCGCTGCGGCGTGTCCTACGAGCAGGTCCGCGGCAACGACTTCGGCAAGCTCGCGACTCTCGACGCGGAAGGCCGCTCGAGTGCCGTCACCCTGCTCAGCGCTGCCATCGTCCGCAGCCTGCGCGCCATCTCCCCCGACGAGCTCGACCCCCGCGCCCGCAAGCTGCTGACCTTCGTCGACAACCGGCAGGACGCCAGCCTGCAGGCGGGGCACTTCAACGACTTCGTCCAGGTCGCCCAGCTGCGGGGCGCGCTCTACAGCGCCATCGAGCAGGCCGGGCCCACGGGCCTCACCCACGAATTCATCGCCGCGGCGGTCACCAACGCCCTCGGCCTGCAGATGCGCGACTTCGCGCTCAGTCCGAAGGCGAAGTTCGGCGCCAAGACCGATGCCGAACGGGCGCTGCGCGGCGTCGTGGAGTACCAGCTCTACGTCGACCTGCAGCGCGGCTGGCGGGTCACCATGCCGAACCTCGAGCAGACCGGGCTGCTGACCGTCACCTACCGCGACCTGACCGAGCTCGCCGAGGACACCGACTCGTGGTCCGGTACCTACCTGCTGGACCAGGTCAGCGCCGAGCAGCGCGAGGAGCTGGCCCGAATCCTGCTCGACGAGTTCCGCCGGGTGCGGGCGATCGACGTCGACATCCTGTCCGAGGACGGCTTCGACCGGCTCAAGAAACTTTCCCGGACCCATCTGGTCGAACCGTGGGCGATGGCCGAAGACGAACGCCTGGTCGAGGTCGGCGCCGCCTTCCCCCGGCCGGCCAAGGCCGGCGGGCGCCGCGGCGTGCTCGCCGTCACCGGCCGCGGGGCATTCGGCCGCTATCTGCGGCGCGATGCCGCCGGTCTGCCCGGCAAGCTCACCACCGACGACGCCACCAAGGTCATCGAGGACCTGTTCACGGTCCTGACCCGGACCGGGCTGCTGACCCGCACCGACGGCCCGGACGGCGCCGAGTACCGGCTGAACGCCGCGGCGCTCCGCTGGCACGCCGGGGACGGCAAGCACGGCGCCGCCGACCCGCTGCGTAAGGCGTTCCAGGGCGAGGGGACCGCCAGGATCAACCCGTTCTTCTGCGACCTGTACCGCCACCTGGCAGCCGGCTACGCGGGGATGCTCGCCCGCGAGCACACCGCCCAGGTCCCCCAGAGCGACAGGCTGGCCCGTGAGCACGACTTCCGGGAGGGCGATCTCCCGTTGCTGTACTGCTCGCCGACGATGGAGCTCGGTGTCGACATCAGCGACCTCAACGCCGTCGCGCTCCGCAACGTCCCGCCGACACCGGCCAACTACGCCCAGCGCTCCGGCCGGGCCGGCCGCAGCGGCCAGCAGGCACTGGTGCTGACCTACTGCTCCACCGGCAACGCCCACGACAGCTACTGGTTTCGCCGGTCCCGGGACATGGTCGCCGGCTCCGTCATCGCACCCCGCCTGGACCTGACCAATGAGGACCTGCTCCGCTCCCACGTGCACGCGGTCTGGCTGGCCGAGACCGACCAGTCGATGCACTCCTCGATCAGCGACCTGCTGGAAGCCGGCGGGGAGACACCCAGCCTGCGGCTGCACCCGGCGCTGTGGAGCGCACTGGGCGACCCGGACGCCGCGCGGCGTGCGCAGCTCACCGCCGGGCGGGTCGTCGCCGACCTGCGCCGCACCTGGGCCGAGGACGGCCACCAGCCCGCCTGGTGGACCAACACCTGGGTACACGACCAGGTCGCCCACGCTGCGGCGGCCCTCGACGGTGCGTTGGACCGCTGGCGCGAGCTGTACCGCACGGCGTTGACCGAGTACAACGAGCAGAACCGGCTCGCGATCAGCACCAGCGCCTCGCGCTGGGACCGCCGGCAGGCCGAACGCCGCCGCAGCGACGCCCGCAACCAGCTGACCCTGCTGCGCAACGACGACCGCGGCACCGGCGCCACCGACTTCTACTCCTACCGCTACCTGGCCAGCGAAGGCTTCCTGCCCGGCTACTCCTTCCCCCGGCTGCCGCTCGCCGCCTACATCCCGGCCCGCCGCGGCGCCAAGCTCGACGGCGACTACCTCCAGCGCCCCCGGTTCGTCGCGATCAGCGAGTTCGGACCCGGCGCGCTGATCTACCACGAGGGAGCCCGCTACGAGGTCACCCGGGTCCAGCTTCCCCGCGACCCCGGTGACACGACCAGCACCGGCGCCATCACCGAGACCGGCAAACGGTGCGAGAGCTGCGGCTACCACCACCCGGTCAAGGTCGGCACCGACACCTGCGAGCACTGCGGCGCCCAGCTCGGCGCGAGCCAGCACGGGCTGCTGCGCCTGCAGACGGTCTTCACCCGGCGCCGTGAGCGGATCAGCAGCGACGAGGAGGAGCGGCGCAAGAGCGGCTACGAGCTCGAGGTCTCCTTCCAGTTCGCCGACCGCGGCGACCGGGCCGGCTTCACCGCAGCACAGGCCACCGTCGACGGCCATCCGGTGCTCGACCTCGTCCACGGCGACGCCGCCGTTGTCCGCATCGCGAACGTCGGCCGCCGGCGGCGCAAAAACCCGAGCGATCGCGGCTACTGGCTCGATCTGCGGGAGGGCAACTGGCTGACCGACAAGCAGGCCGCCGACACCACCGTCGACGCCGACACCCTCGACAGCGCGCAGGACGTCCAGCACAAGGAGAAGGTCACCCCCTACGTCGACGACCGCCGCAACATCCTGGTGCTGCGGCTGACCAACCCGGTCGAGACCGAGGTCGCCGTCACGCTGCGCGCCGCCCTCGAACGCGCGACCGAGGCCAGCTTCCAGCTCGAGGACTCCGAGCTCGACAGCAAACCACTGCCCGACCCCGACCAGCGGGGCAGGATGCTGCTCACCGAAGCCGCCGAAGGCGGCGCCGGCGTGCTGAGCCGCCTCGTCGAGGAACCGGGCGCGCTCGCCGGCGTCGCCCACCGTGCCCTGGAGATCATCCACTACGACCCGCAGACCGGCACCGACCTCGGCAACGCCCCCGGCGCGCGGGAACGCTGCGAGAAGGGCTGCTATGGTTGCCTGCTGTCCTACGCCAACCAGTACGAGCACCGCAGCATCGACCGGCACCGCATCGTCGGCCTGCTCACCCAGCTGATGGCCGCACAGGTCCACGCTGGGGCAGGCGGCCGCACCAGAGGCGCCCAGCGCGACTGGCTGAACAAGCTGCGCGACTCCAGCCTGGAGAAGGACTACGTCGACTGGCTGAGCGCCCACGGCCATCGACTGCCCGACGACGCCCAGCTGACCGTCCCCGACGCCAAGGCCAGGCCCGACCTCGTCTACCAGCTGCCCGGCAACCCGGTCGCGGTGTTCGTCGACGGCCCGCACCACGACGACGACGTGCAGCGGCTCCGGGACGAGACCGCTGCCGAGCGGCTCGTCGACCTCGGCTGGAGCGTGGTGCGGGTCCATCACGACGAGGACTGGCAGGCTCACGCCAACCGCCACACCTGGCTGTACGGCCCCGGAAGGACCACCGCGTGACCGCTCCCGCCACCGCATCCGCCCAGCTCGACGTCGCCGTCGGCAGCCTGGTCCGCGCCCGCGGCCGGGAGTGGGTCGTGCTGCCCGGCACCACACCCGAGTTCCTGCTCCTGCAGCCACTCGGCGGCGGTCAGGACGACGTCGTCGGCGTCTTCCCCGACGAAGGCGTCGAACCCGCCACCTTTCCCCTTCCCGGCCGGCGCGACCTAGGTGACGCCGCCTCCAGCGACCTGCTCCGCACCGCCCTGCGGGTCGGCTTCTCCTCCTCCGCCGGACCGTTCCGCTCCCTCGCCGGCCTGTCCGTCAGCCCCCGCAGCTACCAGTACGTGCCACTGCTAATGGCGCTGCGCCAGGACACCGTCCGGCTACTTATCGCCGACGACGTCGGCATCGGCAAGACCATCGAGGCCGGGCTGATCGCCGCCGAGCTGCTCGCCCAGGGCAGCGCCCGCCGCCTCGCCGTGCTGTGCTCACCAGCGCTGGCCGAACAGTGGCAGCGCGAGCTTCGGGAAAAGTTCGGCATCGACGCCGCCCTCGTGCTCACCGGCACAGTGAAGAGCCTGGAACGCGGCCTCATGCTCAATGAGTCGCTGTTCGAGCGCTACCCGCACGTCGTCGTCTCCAGCGACTTCATCAAGTCTGAACGCCGCCGCAACGAGTTCCTGCTCCGCTGCCCCGAGCTGGTCATCGTCGACGAGGCGCACAACTCGGTCGCCGGCGCGGGCAGCGGCCAGCGCTCCCGGCACCAGCGCTACGAGCTGCTGCGAGCACTGGCAGCCGACCCGGCCCGCCACCTCATCCTCGCCACCGCCACACCGCACTCCGGGGACGAAACCGCCTTCGCGAACCTGCTCGGCCTGTGCGACCCGCAGCTGGCCACCGCCGACCTCACGACCGGCAGCGGCCGGACGGCACTGGCGCGGCACTTCGTGCAACGCCGCCGCGCTGACATCCGCCAGTACCTCGACGAGGACACCCCGTTCCCGAAGGACCGGCAGACCCTCGACGTCCCGTACACACTCAGCCCGGCCTACCGCGACCTGTTCGACGACGTCCTCGCCTACGCCCGCGAGCAGGTCCGGGACGGCGTCACCGGCGCCCGCGGCCGGGTCCGGTGGTGGTCCGCCCTGGCGCTGCTCCGGGCACTGGCCTCCAGCCCCCCGGCCGCCGCCGCCACCCTGCGCACCCGCGCCGCCAACGCCGGCCTGACCGACGTGCGGGAAGTCGACGACCTCGGCCGAGCCAGCGTCCTGGACAGCTCCGACGACGAGACCATCGAAGGCCTCGACACCACCCCCGGCGCACTCGTCGACGACCCGGAGGACCTCGACGACGCCGCCGCCGGGCATCGGCCCAGCAGCGAACGGCGACGGCTGCTCGGTTTCGCCCGCCGCGCCGCCGAGCTCACCGGCCCCGCCCATGACCGCAAGCTCACCGCCCTCACCGCCCAGGTCAAGGCACTGCTCGCCGACGGCTACGCACCCATCGTGTTCTGCCGCTTCATCGACACCGCCGACTACGTCGCCACACACCTCACCGGCGCGCTCGGCAGCCCGAAGCTGCCGGTCCACGTCGCCGCCGTCACCGGCCTGCTGCCCCCGGCCGAACGCCAGCGCCGGGTCGCCGAGCTCACCGACCAGGGCGGTCGCCACGTCCTGGTCGCCACCGACTGCCTGTCCGAGGGCGTCAACCTGCAGGAGGCCTTCTCCGCCGTCCTGCACTACGACCTGGCGTGGAACCCAACCCGGCACGAGCAGCGCGAGGGCCGAGTCGACCGCTTCGGGCAGCGCCGCGACATCGTCCGTGCCGTCACCCTCTACGGCGAGGACAACGGCATCGACGGCATCGTGCTCGACGTGCTGATCCGCAAGCACCGGGCCATCGCCAAAGCCACCGGCATCGCAGTACCCATCCCCGGCGACGGGCAGGCCCTCATCGACGCCCTCGCCGAGGGGCTGCTGGTCCGCGGCCGGGACGCTCAGGCGCTCACCCTCGACCTCGACCTGGACGAACGCGCCCAGGCCCTAGACGCGGCCTGGTCCTCGGCCGCCGAGAAGGAGAAGGCCTCCCGCAGCCGCTACGCGCAGAACACAATCAAGGCCGAGGACGTCGCCACCGAGGTCGACGAGGTCCGCGCCGCCCTCGGTGCCCACGGTGACCTACGGCAGTTCCTGGTCCGCACCCTGCAGGCGCTCGGCTCGACCGTCACCCCACACGCCGAGGGCTTCACCGCCGTGCTGGCCACGTTGCCGCTCGGCCTGCGGACCAGCCTGCCGTGGGGGTTGCCCGACCCGGTGCTGTTCCGGGACGAGCCACCCGCCGGCCGCGGTCAGACGGTGATCGCGCGAACCGACCCGGCGGTGCAGACCATCGCCCGGCATGTGCTCGAGAGCGCCCTCGACCCTGCCGTCCCGGACCGGGAGCGACCAGCGCGCCGGGCCGGGGTGATGCGCACCCAGGCCGTCACCACCCGCACCACGCTGCTGCTGGTCCGCTTCCGGTTCCAGCTCACCCTCCCCCACGGCGAGGGCACCCGCCAGCTGGTCGCCGAGGACGCGCGAGTGCTCGGCTTCCAGGGCGCGCCGCACAACGCCGTCTGGCTTTCGGACAGCCGAGCCGAGCAACTACTGACCGCGACACCGTCCGGCAACGTCGTCGAGGGCGCCGCCTACGACGCCCTCGACCGGATCACCGCCGGGCTTCCCGACCTGACCGCCCAGCTCGACGCCGTCGCCGACGAGCACGCCGACCGGCTGCTCGGAGCCCACCGCCGGGTCCGGGCCGGTTCGGGTGCCGCCCGGCGCGGGCTGGCCGTCACCGCCCAGCGTCCGGTCGATGTGCTCAGCGTGCAGGTGCTGTTGCCGACGCCGGTGGCCGGCGCGTGAGCGGGTCGTTCACCTCGGTTCGGGTCGCCGGGGGTCTGCTGCCGGGCGATGTGCTGTCCGCGGTGCTGGCGGGCAGCGTTGACGGTGTGTCCAGCGGTGCCTACCACCTGGGTGGGGAGAGCCCGCGGGAGGCGGCGGCCCGGGTGTGGACTCATCTGCTCGGGGTCTACCGGCGGTTCCGGGACGACCTGGGCCGGATTCCGGACGGGGACCCGGCAGTTGGCGTGACTCGGGAGCGGTGGCTGACGCTGCTGCTAGCCGAGCTCGGCTACGGCCGGGTGCCATCCACCGGCGCCGGCGGGCTGACGGTGGCCGACCGCCAGTACCCCGTCAGCCACCTGTGGGGCGCGACCCCGATGCACCTGCTCGGCTGGGGCGTCCCGCTGGACAAGCGCACCCCGGGTGTGGCCGGCGCGGCGCAGCGCGCCCCGCACGCCATGGTCCAGGAACTGCTGAACCGCAGCGAGGCCCACCTGTGGGCGGTCCTGTCCAACGGCCGGCTGCTGCGCCTGCTGCGCGACTCGACGACGCTGACCGGCCAGGCCTACGTCGAGTTCGACCTGGAGGCCATGTTCGACGGCGAGCTGTTCGCCGAGTTCGCCCTGCTGTTCCTGCTCACCCACGAGTCCCGGGTCGAGGTCCCCGAGGGGGGCCAGCCCGCCGACTGCTGGCTGGAGCGCTGGCGGATCACCGCAGTCAGCCAAGGCGTGCGTGCGCTGAGCCTGCTACGTGACGGTGTCCAGCAGGCCCTGGAGACACTCGGCACCGGTTTCCTGCGCCATCCCGCCAACAGCTCGCTGCGGGACGCGCTCGAGTCCGGCAGCATCCGGCTCGACGACGTGCACCAGAGCCTTTTGCGCACCGTCTACCGGCTGCTGTTCTGGGCGGTCGCCGAGGACCGCGACGCCCTGCTCGACCCGCACGCCGACCCCGGCGCCGCCGCCCGCTACCGCGAGTACTTCTCCTCGACCCGGCTCCGGCGCCTGGCGCAGCACCGGAATGGCAGCGCCCACGACGACCAGTGGGACGCCGTCACCGTCGTGATGGCCGCACTCGCCGCCACCGGCGGTGAGCCGCGGCTCGGCCTGCCCGGCCTCGGCGGGCTGTTCTCGGCCGCGGCCGACGACGTGCTCACCGGCTGCCGGCTCGGCAACCAGCCGCTGCTCGCCGCGATCCGGTCGCTGTCGATCGTGGCGCCCAAGGGACAGCTGCGGCGCACCGTCGACTTCCGCAACCTCGGCGCCGAAGAGCTCGGGTCGATCTACGAGTCGCTGCTCGAGCTGGTCCCCCGCCGCGACCCACTGACCCAGACCTTCACCCTGGAGACCCTGGCCGGCAACGACCGCAAGACCACCGGCAGCTACTACACCCCCACCGAACTCGTCGACCTCGTCCTCGACACCGCGCTGGACCCCGTCCTCGACGACGCCGAGAAGCAGCCCGACCCCGCCGCAGCCCTGCTCGCCGTCACGGCCTGCGACCCGGCGATCGGCAGCGGCCATTTCATGGTCGCCGCTGCCCGGCGGATCGCCACCCGGCTCGCCGCCGTCCGCACCGGTGAGGTCGACCCCACCCCCACCACCGTGGCGGACGCGATGCACGACGTCGTCGCCCGCTGCATCTACGGAGTCGACGTCAACCCGATGGCCGCCGACCTGGCCAAGGTCAGCCTCTGGCTCGAAGCCATGTCACCCGGCCGGCCACTGTCGTTCCTCGACCATCACATCAAGGTCGGCAACGCCCTGCTCGGCACCACCCCCGCGCTGCTGCACGCCGGCATCCCCGACGCCGCCTACGTTGCCCTGTCCGGCGACGACAAGCCCACCGTCAACGCCTGGCGCAAGCTCAACGAGCAGCAACGCGCCGGCCAGAGCTCACTGTTCGACGACGGCGGCATCGACGTCAGCAACGCCGCCCAGCGGGCGGCGGTCGAGGAAGTCGCCGGCCGGGCCGCGGCTGCACTCACCCTCGCCGACGTCGCCTGGGCCGCCGGGCGCTACACCACCCTGCAGACCAGCGACCGGCTCGTCCGCGACCGGCGCGTCGCCGACGCCTGGTGCGCCGCCTTCCTCACCCCCAAAACCCCAGCCGACATACCGATCACTCACGCCACCCTCGAACAGCTCAGCCAGGAGGGCCCCCCGCCACCGTGGTCGCCGCCATCGACACCGCCGCCGCCCGGCACCGGCTTTTCCACTGGCACCTAGAATTCCCCGACATCTTCCGCGTCCCCGACCACGGCCCCGCCAACACCCCCACCGGCTGGACCGGCGGCTTCACCACCGTCCTCGGCAACCCACCCTGGCTTAGCTACAGCGGACGTCAGGCCGTCCAGATCGGCGCGCGGCGGTTGGAACTGCTCTCAGTCGTCAGCGGTGTGCCTACTCGATGGCCGTCGGCGCACGGCTTCTTTCTCGCAGCTGTTAGGCACTATGTCAGTCCCCTTGGACAAGCCGCCTACCTTCTCCCGTTCCCGGTGGCTCTCCTCGACGGCTATGAGCCGGTTCGCGAAGCTGTCCTGTCAAGCGGCTTCGACCTCAGCGTTCTCGATCAAGGCGATAACGCCTTCCCCGGAGTCTCGCAACGGACCGGCATCTTCGTCCTGTCGAAGAGCAGAGGTCATGGAGAACTTCGAGTGAGCACGTCTTCCGCGAGCGTTTCACCACTCGGCGCCTGGGTGCGCCCCCGTGGCACGTCTGGGGGTGGCCCGGCGGAAGGCGAGCTTCTTGAACTCCTCAGCGCCCTGCCAAAGTTTCCAAGGTCTTCGTTTGCCGACCCGGGAGTTCATACTGGCAACGTTTCGAAGAAGATAGTCATCGATGATCCGCGGAGTTTATCCGGCGCGGAGCTGCGGCCAGTCCGGGAAGGGAAGGATCTGGCACCCTTTCAATGTCTACCTCCGAGACGGTGGCTGGCCATTGCCTTGCCGCTCGAGCCGGGAGAATACTGTCGGATAGGTTCCGAGAAAGCGTACCACTCGGTACCAATTCTGCTAAGACAGACGGCCAACACACCGATCGCAGCGCTTCATACCGCCCCTACTTACTTTCGGAACAGCGTACTCGCATGTATGGGCTGCTCAGATATACCGGACGGCGCCATGGTTGCTATTCTGAATTCCGGGCTAGTGAGGTTCTGGTATGGCCGCAAAGTACTAGATTCATCGCAGCGCACCTTCCCGCAGGTAAAGGTGGGTGCATTACGAGGTTTGCCCGCCCCAGCACTCGACCGTACTCACCTTATGCCTATCGTCAGGCGTCTGGACTCCCTGGTCCGCTCATTCAGCGACTGCGGCGATGGCGCCTCAGTCCACGAGATGACAACACTGGACGACCTCGTATTGGATCTATACGATATACCCTCATTCTTGAGGAGCTTGCTGCCGGATCACCCGTCGAACGTTGCTGAAATGGCTGCCTCATGAGCGTCCTGCGTGAGGCCGAACGGCTCCCAGGAGTGCTCGTTCATCAAACGGGATCCATGGTGCGGTTCACGACAAGTCAACTTCCGCACCTCCCTAGAAGGGACCTGTCTTTTGACGTCACCCTTCCGGACGGCCGAGCTGTAACCGGCAATTTTCATCCCCACCCACGGAATCCCTACATCGGCGGTCGAGAACTCGTGCGATGGATCAAGTCATGGGTTCCTTATGGTGACGTGATTCCTGTGTCACTCGTGCAGATCGGGACGCAGAATCGAGTCCGGATCGAGATCACTGCTCCCGCGGCAGGGGCCACATTCACTTCTCAGGCGGCCGTGGCACGTGCCGCTCGAGCATTCTTCCGTGACGCAGCGCCCCGACGCCGGGTACGTTACGAGCGATGGGAGCGCTCCGCGTCGTTGCGGGACTTCGTCCTTTCTATCTGGGCACCAACTTGCCAAGTGCGCGGTTGCGACACTCTGTCTGCCGCAGGCGTGCCAACGGCCCTCACCAGACGCCTTGTCGATGTGCATCATCTGAACCATGTTGGTACTGGTGGTACGGACAGTCCCCTGAATCTCTCCGTGTTGTGCGTTACGCACCACACTCTAATACATCGCGCACCGTCGACAATGCTCATCTCGGCGCAAATCAACCACGCTGCGGTACGAGTCGACGGGATTGTGCTGGATCTGGACCGGGACGTGCGTGCTTTGATGACCGCGCTGAACGGGGAACTGTGACGGGGCCGACGCCGGTGGCCGGCGCGTGAGCGGGTCGTTCACCTCGGTTCGGGTCGCCGGGGGTCTGCTGCCGGGCGATGTGCTGTCCGCGGTGCTGGCGGGCAGCGTTGACGGTGTGTCCAGCGGTGCCTACCACCTGGGTGGGGAGAGCCCGCGGGAGGCGGCGGCCCGGGTGTGGACTCATCTGCTCGGGGTCTACCGGCGGTTCCGGGACGACCTGGGCCGGATTCCGGACGGGGACCCGGCAGTTGGCGTGACTCGGGAGCGGTGGCTGACGCTGCTGCTAGCCGAGCTCGGCTACGGCCGGGTGCCATCCACCGGCGCCGGCGGGCTGACGGTGGCCGACCGCCAGTACCCCGTCAGCCACCTGTGGGGCGCGACCCCGATGCACCTGCTCGGCTGGGGCGTCCCGCTGGACAAGCGCACCCCGGGTGTGGCCGGCGCGGCGCAGCGCGCCCCGCACGCCATGGTCCAGGAACTGCTGAACCGCAGCGAGGCCCACCTGTGGGCGGTCCTGTCCAACGGCCGGCTGCTGCGCCTGCTGCGCGACTCGACGACGCTGACCGGCCAGGCCTACGTCGAGTTCGACCTGGAGGCCATGTTCGACGGCGAGCTGTTCGCCGAGTTCGCCCTGCTGTTCCTGCTCACCCACGAGTCCCGGGTCGAGGTCCCCGAGGGGGGCCAGCCCGCCGACTGCTGGCTGGAGCGCTGGCGGATCACCGCAGTCAGCCAAGGCGTGCGTGCGCTGAGCCTGCTACGTGACGGTGTCCAGCAGGCCCTGGAGACACTCGGCACCGGTTTCCTGCGCCATCCCGCCAACAGCTCGCTGCGGGACGCGCTCGAGTCCGGCAGCATCCGGCTCGACGACGTGCACCAGAGCCTTTTGCGCACCGTCTACCGGCTGCTGTTCTGGGCGGTCGCCGAGGACCGCGACGCCCTGCTCGACCCGCACGCCGACCCCGGCGCCGCCGCCCGCTACCGCGAGTACTTCTCCTCGACCCGGCTCCGGCGCCTGGCGCAGCACCGGAATGGCAGCGCCCACGACGACCAGTGGGACGCCGTCACCGTCGTGATGGCCGCACTCGCCGCCACCGGCGGTGAGCCGCGGCTCGGCCTGCCCGGCCTCGGCGGGCTGTTCTCGGCCGCGGCCGACGACGTGCTCACCGGCTGCCGGCTCGGCAACCAGCCGCTGCTCGCCGCGATCCGGTCGCTGTCGATCGTGGCGCCCAAGGGACAGCTGCGGCGCACCGTCGACTTCCGCAACCTCGGCGCCGAAGAGCTCGGGTCGATCTACGAGTCGCTGCTCGAGCTGGTCCCCCGCCGCGACCCACTGACCCAGACCTTCACCCTGGAGACCCTGGCCGGCAACGACCGCAAGACCACCGGCAGCTACTACACCCCCACCGAACTCGTCGACCTCGTCCTCGACACCGCGCTGGACCCCGTCCTCGACGACGCCGAGAAGCAGCCCGACCCCGCCGCAGCCCTGCTCGCCGTCACGGCCTGCGACCCGGCGATCGGCAGCGGCCATTTCATGGTCGCCGCTGCCCGGCGGATCGCCACCCGGCTCGCCGCCGTCCGCACCGGTGAGGTCGACCCCACCCCCACCACCGTGGCGGACGCGATGCACGACGTCGTCGCCCGCTGCATCTACGGAGTCGACGTCAACCCGATGGCCGCCGACCTGGCCAAGGTCAGCCTCTGGCTCGAAGCCATGTCACCCGGCCGGCCACTGTCGTTCCTCGACCATCACATCAAGGTCGGCAACGCCCTGCTCGGCACCACCCCCGCGCTGCTGCACGCCGGCATCCCCGACGCCGCCTACGTTGCCCTGTCCGGCGACGACAAGCCCACCGTCAACGCCTGGCGCAAGCTCAACGAGCAGCAACGCGCCGGCCAGAGCTCACTGTTCGACGACGGCGGCATCGACGTCAGCAACGCCGCCCAGCGGGCGGCGGTCGAGGAAGTCGCCGGCCGGGCCGCGGCTGCACTCACCCTCGCCGACGTCGCCTGGGCCGCCGGGCGCTACACCACCCTGCAGACCAGCGACCGGCTCGTCCGCGACCGGCGCGTCGCCGACGCCTGGTGCGCCGCCTTCCTCACCCCCAAAACCCCAGCCGACATACCGATCACTCACGCCACCCTCGAACAGCTCAGCCAGGAGGGCCCCCCGCCACCGTGGTCGCCGCCATCGACACCGCCGCCGCCCGGCACCGGCTTTTCCACTGGCACCTAGAATTCCCCGACATCTTCCGCGTCCCCGACCACGGCCCCGCCAACACCCCCACCGGCTGGACCGGCGGCTTCACCACCGTCCTCGGCAACCCACCCTGGGAGCGGGTCAAGCTGCAGGAGCAGGAGTTCTTCGCCGCCCGCGACCCGGCCATCGCGGAGGCCGCGAACGCTGCCGCCCGCAAGAAGGCGATCGTCGCCCTCGCCGAGGGCAACCCGGGGCTGCTGGCCGAGTTCGAGTACAGCAGGCGCGTGTCCGAGGCGCAGAGTCAGTTCCTGCGGACCAGCGGCCGCTACCCGTTGTGCGGCGTCGGCGACGTGAACACCTACAGCGTCTTCGCCGAACACTTTCGCACCACCCTCACATCGGCTGGTCGGTCCGGCATCATCACGCCCACGGGACTGGCGACCGATGCCACCACCGCGCCTTTCTTCGCTGACACGCTCCGCACCCGTCGGCTCGCCGCCTTCTATGACTTCGACAACGAAGCCAAGATCTTAGAGAACGTCCACCACTCATTCCGATTCGCCATCTCATCCATGACCGGAGGCGAGCAGCTTCGAGAGGTGCGGCTGAGCTTCCTGAACCGTCACGTCCCGGACGCGGTGACGCGCCGTTTCGCGCTCAGCAGCAGCGAGATTTTGGAGCTCAACCCGAACACCGGAACCCTACCGGTGTTCCGTAGCCGCCGAGACGCTGAGATCACCCTGGCCTGCTACCGGCGGCGCCCGGTCCTCATCCGCGACGGCGCGGCAGCCGGGAATCCCTGGGGCTTGCGCTTCGGCACCCTGTTTCACATGGCGAACGACTCCGGCGAGTTCCGCACCGCGGGGAACCTGCACGCGATCGGTGCCACCTTCGACGGCTGGGCGTGGCAGCGCGGCGACCAGCGATGGTTGCCGCTGTACGAGGCGAAGATGCTCAGCACCTGGAACCATCGCTTCTCCACCTACGAGAATGCCACGCAAGCCCAGCTCAACGTCGGTTCCCTTCCCAGGTTGACAGTGGAACAGTTGGACGATCCGAGCGCGGAACCAACCGCCAGGTACTGGGTGGCCGAGAAGATGGTGGCAGACGCCGTCCCCACGGCCTGGGACCGCGAGTGGTTCCTCGGCTGGCGTGACATCGCCCGCGCCAGCGACGTGCGGACGTTCGTCCCGAGCGTTCTCCCTAGGGCGGCCGTTGGCCATGTCTTCCCCGTTATTGTGACGGCGCAGCCAACGCATTTGCCGTTACTGCAGGCAGTTTGGTCATCCCTAGTTATGGATTACGTCGTGAGGCAGAAACTCAGTGGGACTCACATGACGTATGGAGTGGTCGGACAACTTCCTTGTCCACTACCGGCGGCCTTTGACGGAGCGTGCGCGTGGTCCAGCGAAGCGGTCTCGAACTTCATCCGAGCGCGGGTGCTGGAGCTCACTTTTACGTCGCACCGCATCCGCCCCTACGCCGCGGACATCGTCTGCGGCGATCCGGGCCACCCTTTCCGCTGGCTCCCCGATCGTCGCGAGCAGCTCCGGGCAGAGCTCGACGCCGCGATGCTGCACCTGTACGGCCTCGACCGTGAAGCTGCCGAGCATGTGATGGAGTCTTTCTTAGTCGTGCGTAGGTACGAGGAACGCGACCAGGGCGAGTTTCGCACCAAGCGGCTGGTGCTCGGCGAGTACGACGCGATGACCCGGGCGACGCAGACCGGCCTTCCGTACCGCAGCCCGCTCGACCCGCCGCCCGGGCACGGCCCACGCCACCGGGAGGTGCAGCATGACTGAGCCGACCGCTGCCCCCGAGACCGGCTCAGGGCAGCAGGCCATGTCCCCGGACCCTCCGCAAGATCCTGACTGGCCGGAGCGCTCCCGGCACCGGCTCCGGGCCGCCCTCGAGGTGCTTGCCGAACACACCGACGTCATCTCTTCGTCCGACTTGCAGGTGGCCGCGGAGCAGCGGGTACCTCCGATGCCCTATGACCTGTCTAGGACGAAGTCGGGTGGGCAACGCAGCTCGAACCACCTGTACTGGTATCTGCTCACCAACTACGAGCACTCCGGCTGGCTCCACGCGACCACAAGCGGCTACCGGCTCACCCGGGAGGGGCAGGAGGCACTGGCTCGGACCGCCGATGCGGACACCCTCTTCGACGAAGCCCGGCTCGGCTACCAGGCCTGGGACGCCGTGCGGCAGGAGACGCCGGCCGCCGCCACCGGCGACCGGGCGACGGCGATCATTCACGCTGGACCCGGCGCAGCACATGCGCTTCGTGCGTGCGCGAGGCTCATCGAGGCGTGGCGGCAGGAGGACTCCGCCTTCCAGCCCGGGACCGGAGCGTGGACGGCAGCGACGACCGAGGTGCTGTCGGTGTACCTGCAGTCGGCGTCCTCACCGGCCTCGGGAGAGCTTCCGGGCCTGAGCGACGATGGGGCTCGCCTGCTCGCGGCCGAGGCGCTGGCGCTGCTCGTCGCGCCGCTCAGCGACATGGTCGGCTCGACCAAGCGCGCCCGGGTCCGCAGCCCGCTGCTGCACGCCGCGCTGCCGCCACCGGGGCTGCCTCCAAAGCTGTCGGCGGATCTCGAGCACGGCTTCGTCCCAGGGGGCAAGGCGTTGATCGCCGACCCGATGGGGATGCTGCGCTCGTTCGTGGCGCTGCTGACCCACTGGTGGGCTCAGGAGGGCGAACGCCGCGCCGGCGCGTGGCAAGACCCCTGGGTGTGGCGCGACCTCATGGCCGAAGCGGCGAAGGTTGACGAGCGCGTCGCGGCACTACTGGCCCTCGTGGTGCATCCCGACTCATTCACCAACCTGCTCCGCGCCGAAGACCGTCGGCGGGTCGTCACGGCCTTCACGGACCGGCTCAGCGAGCCAACCGGAGATGTGGACCGTGACCTGCGCGCGGTGGTGCTCGCCCTACAAGCCGAGCACGGCGATCAGGGCGTTGACGTGACCGCCCCGCCGCTCGTCAACGTCTGGAACGGCTCGTTCGACACCGGCGGTGCGTGGCTGATCCGCGGACAGGTCGACCAGCTTGACCGGGTACCGACCTGGGTGAGCAGGAGCATCGTGACCCTCACCGTCGGACGTTTCCGCCAGCTACCTGCGGAGCCGTCGCAGGTGACGCTGACCGCGCTCGTCGATGACCTCTACGACGACCTGCCGGTCATGAAACGTGAGGCGAAGAAGCGTGACGTACTCACGTTCGTACTCGGCGTCCGACCAGGTGACCTCGTGGCGACCGACAACGGCGGTGTGCTGCGCATCGGCCGCATCCAAGACGGCGAGGCCTCCCTGGAGTCTGCCGGCGGCACGATGCTGCTGACCCGTCCGGTCGCCTGGGTGGCAGCGGAGGCAACGAAGATCACCGAGCTGCCAACAGGGGTTCGCAGCCGGCTGCGCTTCAAGGGAGAGGACGTCGTCAACCTCACCGAGGTCCTCCGCGACCTGGAGGCTCTCGCCGCCGACGGGACCGAGCTCGACACGCCTGCGGACGACATAACCACGCCGGACGACCCCGGGCCGCCCTCGCTGCCACCGGCCCGGGCGCTACTGACCTGCGACACGGCCGCTCTCGCCACTCGCCTGTTCCATGCCGACGACAGCTGGGTCGTCGAGCTGCTCGACAGCCTCAACGAGCGGCGCCAGGTCGTGCTCGAAGGACCGCCCGGCACAGGCAAGACGTTCGTCGCGCAGCAGCTGCTCGAGGCGTGCGGTCTAACTCCCAACGAACAGGCCCTGGTGCAGTTCCACCCGACCTACGCCTACGAGGACTTCGTCGAGGGCTACCGTCCCGTCGGCGACGACAGTGGGGCAAGGCTGAGCGTCGTCCCCGGCCCGCTCAAACGCATCGCCGACGAGGCACGCGCCGTACCGGGCAAGCCGCACGTGCTGGTGATCGACGAGATCAACCGGGCAAACATCGCCAAGGTCTTCGGCGAGCTCTACTTCCTGCTCGAATACCGCGACGCCGAGATCGAGCTGCTCTACAGCGACGGCCGGGAACGGTTCAGCCTGCCCGACAACCTGTTCATCGTCGGCACGATGAACACCGCCGACCGCTCCATCGCCCTGCTCGACGCGGCCATGCGGCGCCGGTTCGTGTTCCTGGGCATGGACACGGACGAGCCAGCGCTGCAGGGCGTGCTGAAACGGTGGTGCGAGGCGAACCACGTCCCGGTCGCGTTTGCTGAGCTGCGGGACCGGGTCAACACCACCATGCGCGACCGTGGTCTCGAACCGGCGCTGGCGTTCGGCCCGTCCTACTTCATGCGCACGTCCCTGCGCGAACCCTCAGTGCTTCGGCGGCTGTGGCGACGCGAGCTGCTCCCGATGCTGCGCGAGCACCACTACGGCGACGACGTGGCCCTGGCGAGCTACCGGTTCGAGGAATGGTGCGCTGACCTCGGACTCCTGCCCACGGATAGCGGCAGTGGCGCACCGGTCTAACCTCGGTCGGCTGCAGGAAGGGCAGGTTCTCGACGCCGTCCCCCTGACCCGAGACGAGGCGGTCGCCCTCAACGCCACCCGCCTCGTCTCGGTGGAGCCCGGGCCGGAAGGGTGGCGGGTGACAGCGGCTTTTGCGGTTGGCGCGGTGCGCTGCGGCGAGCTGGTCGTCCGGGTGCAGCCGAAGGTCGGTGTCCTCCAGGTCCTGCGCCTGCTTGCCCGCTCACACAGCATCCGCGGGCTGTGGCTGGACGAGGCACTCGTGGACGTCGCCGACGACGCAGACCTTTCCGGCGTACTTGCGGTCCTGTTCGCTGCGGAAGCCCGCAGCGCGCTGGCCGGCGGACCGCTGCGCGGCTACCGGACCGAGGACCAGACTCTGCCAGTGGTCCGGGGGCGGCTGCGGCTACGCGACCAGGAGCTGCGGCGGTTCGGGATGCTGGTTCCGCTCGAGGTGATGGTCGACGAGTGGACCGCCGACACCGACGAGAACCGGCGCATCCGTGCCGCGTGCCGCCGGCTGCTTGTCCTACCTGATCTTCCACGAGCGGCCCGCGACCGCCTCACCCGCATCGACCGGATGCTGGCCGACGCAGCGGTCGTCCCGTCCGGCGCCGTCCTCGCGCCCTGGGTGGCGACCCGGCTCAACGTCCGGCTGCACCGGCTGCTGCACCTGGCCGACCTGGTGCTCGACCATGTCAGCGTGGAGCACCGGGTCGGCGACGTTCAGGTACACGGTTTCGTCCTGTCGCTGCCATGGCTCTTCGAGCGCCTAATCGGACGGCTGCTCGCCGAAGCAGGGGCACAGGTCCGGGTCCTTGAGCAGCAGACCCGCCACCTCGACAGCCTCAACCGGCTTACGATCAAGCCCGACCTGCTGTTCGTCGACGGACGACGGCCCGTCGCGGTCGCCGACACCAAGTACAAGCTGCTCGACGACTCCGGCCGGTTCCCAAACGCCGATGTCTACCAGCTGGTCAGTTACTGCGCTCGGCTCGGGCTCGAGGTAGGGCATCTAGTCTATGCCGCCGGCGAGCCGCTGCCGCAGCCCTACGACATCATCGGGGCCGGCGTCCGGCTGCTCGTGCACAGCGTTCAGCTTGACCAGCCGGTTGCGGACATCGAAGCGGCAGCTCGCGCGTTGTTCGCCACTATCGAGCGGTCGGGCGGCCACAGAAACGGCGTCGTCCGCTCCGCAGCCGAATGATTGCGCTTGGACCGACCCAGGAGTCCACAGCATCTGCATGTGCGGAGCTCGGCACGTTCATGGAGCGCTTGAGCCGCAGGATGCCAAGATTAGTCTCGGGTTAGTGCCGGTCGGTTCCCGGATCAGTGGTGAGGCGGAAGGGCAGCAAAGCGAGGCGGATCGCGCGGTCCGGGTCTTCTGCTCGGGTGAAGACATAGTCGCTTCGACGGGCGGGGTCGGCACCGCCGACAGCTCGCCGGCACTGAGGGTGCTCTGCAGCAGCTGTGTTCGCCTTCTGCACCACCTCCGTGAAGTTGCCGTTCCTTACGAACAGGAGTAGTGCCGCCTTGGTGTCGCGCCAGACGAGGTAGCCGAGCAGCTGGTCGATCGCCTTTGTGACCGAGGCCGGCCCCTTGTAGAACTTGCACTCGCCGATGAAGACGTTGCGGTCGTCTCGACGGACAAGGATGTCGGTCTTGCCGTTGCCGTTGAACGTCTCACCGGCGGCGTCGCCGCTGTAGTTGGTGTTCAGCATGCCGAGGATCGTGTTGCGCAGGTGCTCTTCTTCCGTACCTGGAGCCAGCGGCATCCGCTCAAACATCGTCGCCATCGCGACGCAGTCAGACAAGATCTCGTCGTAGACCTGTGGTGAGAGCTCAGGCTCCGGTGAGAACGGCGTCGCTGTTGAAGCGGTCGCTGGTCGGAGCTGGACCCTCCTCCGCTCTGGCTTGACTAGCCGCGCCGCGCCCGGCTGCCGGGTCATGGGGAAAGGGAGATTGCGGGCCACTTGGCGCCTCTGCAGCTCCTGATTCCGCCGCGTCTCCAAGGCTGCGCGCACCGCCGAACGCATCTGATCATTTAGCGGCGGAACATCCGCGTTGTTGTTGTTCACGAACGGCTCCATCCGGCGACGGCACTCGTCGAGCCAGTGCTGGATGGCACCGGAGTTGGTCTCAAGGCCGCCTGTCCAGGTGAAGCTGAGCGTGTTGTCTGAGACCCTGCCGCCGATCTCGCCCATAGGTGCACCGCGGTGCGAGCGAAAGTTGAACAAGGCAGCGTCGCCTTGAACCTGCACCGTGATCACGGACTCGAGCTGAGGGATGCGGACGAGCCGCTGAGAGACGTCTGTGGTGGCGAAGGAAGTCTGCTTGAGTTCGGTCATCGTGACCTCGTTCCAGAGCGGGGTGGCTGTCCCGAAGAGTGGTGTGAGCTCGTCGGACAGGAGGTCCAGGTCGCGGCCAAGCAGCTCGTCAGCGTTGACCAGGTCTACATGAGCAACAGCCTTGTGCTGCCGCTCGGCCGCCTCCTCGGGAAGGGACCGACCCTGGAACAGACCACCAGAGTTCAGTCCGAACATCGCGTCTCCTCCCCCTTGCCGGAATCGGGCACTGAGCGCTGTCCCGTCTCATCGTGAAGTCCCACGTTGGTTAGGCTCCCAGGGAGATCCGACAGAAGCCAGGCGATCCTGCATGCCGTCATCCGTCAGGGTGCGCCGATTCCCACGCCGGAAGTCGGACCGAGCGGACGTCCTTAACGGGCCGCCGCCGCCCACCTCGACTTGGGAGCAAACCTGGGAGCAGGGGTGCCCGCCACTTCCTTCTACTCACCCCTAATCGCGGATAGCTACCCCTATGACCTGCGGGATGGCACAAAGGCCAGGTCAACGCGTCGTCCACACGAGGTTCAAGTCCCGGCTCTCGCGCTTGAGCGGGCCGCCGGCCGTCCGCTCTTGCCGATGAGCGGACGCCCGCTCTGGGTGCGATGCGAGGTGTCAGCGGATCTCGTCGGACAGTGGCGCGGTCGAGACAGAGGTACGCGGCGGCGGCCGGCGATGGCGGTGGCGTGGCGGCCGTCCGGGCCGTAGTTCCTTCGGCAGCGGCACCGGCCGACGTGCCCTGCCGTTGCGGTCGAACGCGTCGTCGCCGCACCTGCAGGGCGACCCGTTGTCCGGGCCGCCGCAGAGCAACTGACGACCGAAACCGTCCGGGATGTCGGAATCACCCGTTAGCGTCCCCAACACGTAGCTGCGGCGCAGGGAGCGGGATGGCGGACGAGGACAGCGAGGCGAACGGCGGGGTGGTCAACCCGCGGCTCAGCGACGTCTTCGGTCTCGTCATCAAGCAGGACCAGGTGGACTTCGTCGTCCCGCACCTGCGTGAGGACCTTCCTCTGTACCTGGACCCGTTCCTGCTCTGGAAGTCCGACCGCCCGGAGCACCAGGCGCTGCACGCCGCGCTCCTGGGGTTCGTCGACGAGGTCCGAAAGCACGTCCTCGCCGGCTTCATGACCAAGGCCAGGATGCTGCTCGCGGAGGTGAGCGAGCCCGTCGAGCTCGGGCTCGGCTACGCGGCTGGTACCAAGCGCGGGTCGGCGCTCGGACCGGCGACGATTTCCGGGATCGTCGAGGTGTTCCGCCAGATCCCGCAGCTTGAGGCCGGGGGGTTGAACCACCTGGAGATCCTGGCGCTGCTCGTACCCGGCATCGCCGAGGACCGGATCAGCGACCTGACCGCATCGGTCATCAAGGGCTGGCTGGCCGAGTTCACCGAGGCCCGCTGCGAGCAGCACGGCATCCCGACGGCCAAGCACCGGATCATGGCGTGGGACGCTGCGCTGCTCGACTGGCGCCCGCTGGACGTTGGGTTGCCGTTCAACCCTGCCGACGGCTCGCCTGTCCTGCTCGCCCCGCTCGACCTGCTCCGGCGCCTGCCGTGGATCAACTATGGCGACTACTACCGCACGACGTACGCGCCGCTCGTCCTGCCGCCCGGCAGGCTCGGCGGGGCCGTCGCCAAGCAGGACGTCCTCGCCTATAACCGAGCTCACTTCGACGTCGTCAAGGGCTACGTCGCCGAGCGCGAGGCCATCGCCTTGGCCTGCGGACCCGATCCCCTGTTCACGCCCCTGAGCACGGCGACGATCAAGAAGAAGGTCGCCCAGATCAAGGCCCTGGACACCGGGCGCGAGCACGGCGAGGACAAGAAGTTCGAGGACCTCGCCGTCGACGCGCTGTCCTCGATGCTCTATCCCTACCTGGACCTCGCCGCCGACCAGGTCCGGACCGTCAGCGGCGCCCACATCCGCGACCTGATCTTCCACAACGACGCCAAGACGCCGTTCCTGGACGACCTCCGCACGCTGCACGGCGCCCGGCAGGTCGTCTGCGAGCTCAAGAACGTCGCCGCCCTCGAGACCGAGCACGTCAACCAGCTCCACCGCTACCTGGACGACGAGGAGATGGGCGGGTTCGGGATCCTTGTCGCCCGTAAGCCGCCGAGGGCCAGCGTCCAGCGCAACATCGTCGACCTGCACTCGTCTAAGCGGGCCGCGATCCTCTGCCTGGACGACTCCGACCTCGACCTCATGGTCAGCCTCCTCGAATCCGGCCGGCACCCTGTCGAGGCCCTCCGCAAGAAGTACGTCGAGTTCACCCGCAAGCTCCCCAAGTAGCTACTTGGACCTGAAGAAGTCCCTTGGTGCGGGGGGCGGGATGCTTAGGCCTCGAGGCCCGCGCCCCCCGGGTTTTGATCTTCGTCCCCGTCGTTTCTAGCCGGCCAGGGCCCCGATCTTGACC
>JAABUZ0100001986.1_pt1 | contig 35862 bp, 30 predicted proteins | sample 5562091 | NCBI WGS metagenome assembly JAABUZ01 (sample SAMN12813069, study PRJNA571459) | rock metagenome | isolation source: Antarctica rocks | place: Antarctica: Victoria Land, Linnaeus Terrace sud | collected 2015-12-21 | reverse complement strand
TGATCTACAAGACACCTATGTGACAATGTGTCATGTTTGGCCACGCACGCGACTGAGGATACAGGTATGCTCTCTCTGCGGGAAAAGCGCATAACAAAAAGCATTCATTCATCGGACGAGGATAGACATCCTCACATGCCATCTTACATCAGGGCTGAGGTGACTTTATGGCCTTATATACTTCTTATAGTCACCGCATGAGATAGTCGTTTAGAAGGAGGAAAGAGGTGAGGATATGTCTATGCCGAGGACAGAGGAACTACAAATTCAGAGTGTAAAAGGGAGAACGTCTTCTGGGAGTCCGTGCTTCACACCATGGTTCGGTGCTGGTTGAGAGGAAAGATCAAGAAGTCAAACCTGTGCAGCCTAAAGAAGAGAAGAAACGATGTGTTGCGAACTCATGAGTTCGCAACACATCGTTTCTTCTCTTCACATAGTAGATAGATCGCTGTTTTGAGGAGGAGATGAATGAACGAGAAACCGTTATATGCAGAAAGTAATTCTCATGCTCTTCACCTGGAGGAAACATCTCGCTCTCTCTGCTGTCCCCTTTTGAATCGACGTGTCAACTTGACACGGACAGCGTATCGTCTTTGCGAGGTCCTGTTCCACGAAAGACTGCTGTCGGATGAACGGCTTGTCAGGCAGGTATTTGCATGCTCTCTTGATACACAGATGAAGGAATGCCTCGACAAACATATCGATCACCTGCGAGCTAAAATTCGTGTGTATGAATGGGATATTCTTCGTGTCTTGCGCTACGGCTATCTACTTTTGCCACATGATCAGGTAAGTATGGACAGAGAGGACTAAAACAGTTTCGTCCAACGATGTCAAGACCTGTGCTGGCTCCTGAGGATATCCGTTCGAAAAAGAAGTGTCAAAGATCGTTTTATCCGTTCCTTTTCTTGGCCATCTACATATTAGATAGGTAGCGAGCAATACATTTCTCCACAACGATTTCTTTTCCAATATTGGAATGGATATCCTCAGGAGCCAGCACAGTCATGAGCGCTTCAAGCGACAAGTCGTAATACCTAAAGAGATTGAGCTCTGCATACCATCATGTTTTTAAAGTGATTGAAGAAACTTCCGCCCTCTCTCGTCTCTGCCTGAAGGAGAGGACGAACGGCGCATCCTTCTGCACGATGGATGGAGACACACAAAATGCTCTTATATCCCTTCAAGAGTGAATGCCACAACTCCGAGACACGTGAAGAAATCAAGAGCAAATCCATCTATTTTGAGAACAAGTGTACCAAGTTGCTAGTACAGGATGCGCCAACAGATGTCCCATGTAGCCAGGGGCAGGCTCGATGTCTCTTGATCGTCCTCGAATCTAGCATACGAATGCTCCTCAGGAATATGAGATCGTCTAGGAAGGCTGAGAACTTCCACTACTACTACCAGTGAACTTCCGCAATAATGATTACTGCTCGTAGTTCTAACGAAGTTCCCCACGTACAAGTGCATACGCAATGGCATTATGCCGCTCAATGAGTGTAGCCAGATCGACATCAAGTAGTATGTGGTTCAGGACACACACTCTTCCATTGATTACGCTCACATCCACTTGTGGTGGATGACAAAAAACGAGTGCAGCCAACGAATCATGAATAGCGCCCCCCGCTAGCGCCAGGGTATCCAGTCGGTAGCCAATGAAATCAGCGGCCATGCCAGGTGCTAGATAGCCAATATCGTCACGCCCTAGCACAGTAGCACCGCCCCGTGTTGCCAACCATAATGCTTCCTTGCTGCTCATCGCAGCTGGATTTCCCATTACACGCTGTAAGAGCATAGCCTGCCGTGCCTCTGCCAGCATGTGCGAACTATCGTTTGAGGCTGAGCCATCTACGCCAAGACCTGCTCGTACACCTGCTTGCTGCAACTGCCGAACTGGAGCGATCCCTGAGGCAAGCCGCATATTTGAACTAGGACAATGCGCGATACCTGTACTTGTCTGTCCTAGACGAGTTATTTCAGCTGCACTAGGATGCACCATATGCGCGTGCCACACATCTGGTCCTACCCATCCCAGGTCTTCTGACAGTTCTACTGGTGAACGACCAAAGGTTACGGCGCAATAGGCTGCCTCATCCAGTGTTTCAGCGAGATGCGTATGTGAATGTACACCGTAGGAGCGAGCTAATTCCACGCTTTGCCGCATCAACTGAGGAGAGACAGAGAAAGGCGAACACGGTGCAAGTACTATGCGTAGCATGGCGTAGCGACTCGCGTCGTGGTACTGCTCGATCACTCTCTGTGAGTCGCGGAGGATCGCATCTTCGTTCTCTACCACCGTGTCTGGAGGCAGGCCTCCATGCGTTTCGCCGACCGACATAGAACCGCGAGCCGCGTGAAAACGAAAGTTCATCTCGGCGGCCGCTTGAATCTGATCATCAAGTCGAGCACCATGAGGCCAGATGTAACAATGATCGCTTGAGGTTGTACAGCCGGACAGCATCAATTCAGCAAGAGCAACTTTTGTGCTGATGGAGATGGCCTCAGGGGTGAGACCTGCCCAAATTGGGTAGTGAGTGCGTAACCAGTCAAACAAGTTCGCATCTTGTGCAGCTGGGAGGTTGCGGGTCAACGTCTGGTAAAAGTGGTGATGTGTATTCACCAGCCCAGGCAGGATGATCATATTCTGTGCGTTTATCACCTGATCTGCATACTGTGGAAGCTGATCAGTAAGTCCAATCTGCTGAATTACATTGTCTTTGACATAGATACCACCATCTTTCCAACTGTGGTCGTCATCATCCATTGATACAAGCAGTTCTGCATGCTGAATAAGCAGCGATGTCATGCATTCTCCTTAGAACTCTCTATTTATTGAGTAACTTGACCTCACAAAGAAACTTTTTCAAACAAAATATCCTGCGCACCCTCCCAGAGGACCAGACGCCCCAGTTCTTTCAGTTGCTCATTGCCAGACACAATTGTCAAGAAGTGATTGCCCGCTAACTGTCCAAGCTTGCTGGCAAAATGTGTAGCACCGTAGGGAAAAAGAATTTCCGTCTCGCTGAAACCTCCTGGATAGAGAAGAATTTGTCCGGGGCTTGGGTAACTGGTATGGTTCTCGTAGTTCACTCCTACCTGAAAATCGCCCAGTGGAATCCAGGCCGCCTCTCCACTCCAGCGTGCATGAATGATTTTATTGCGAAATGGCAAAAGCTTTGTGAATGTAGCACATGTTTGAGGGGCATCCTTCTCTTCCAGCCGTGCTGTAAATTCCAACGCGTTGATGGTAATGCGTAGCGTACTCATGTTAGGCTATCCTTCCTATACGGATTTCAGAACAGAAGCGGAATATGAGGTAAATGCTGCTAATACCCGCTCCGGTGTAATCGGCTGTTGAGTGAGCCAGACGCCAGTCGCGTCATGAATAGCAATGGCAATAGCTGCTGCAAAAGGAACCAGAGGCATCTCAGCCATACCACGCGCTCCATAAGGGCCATTGGGATCGGCCAACTCCAATATGACTGGAACGATTTCTGTCGGCATATCACGAATGGTTGGCAGCAAGTACGTACTAAAGTATGGTGTTAGGACGTGACCATCCCGCACCTGGAAATTCTCTAGTAGCGCGTAACCAAGTGCCTGAGCTAGAGCGCCCTCGATTTGCCCTGCTACCTGTTGACGGTTGATTGCCTGGCCGACATCGTGGACGCTAATGATTTTTACTACCTGGACCTGTCCAGTGAATATATTCACTTCAACCTCTACCGCTTGTGCTGCATAGCCGTAGCAATAGTTTGGTCTGCCTGCACCCGTGAGGGGATCTAGCTGCGTCGTAGCAGGTGGACAGTATTGTTTCGTCACGATGACATGCTCATCGTCTGTACCCCCCCATTTCTCTCTAGCCTCTGTAGCCGCTTCTTGTACTGCCCTTCCTCCCATCAGTGTCATGCGTGAAGCTGAGGCGCTCCCCGCATTAGGAGTTTCGCTACTGTCATTGCAGATCATAGTCACCTGATCAAGGGACAGACCAAGCGTTTCAGCCGCGATCTGACGTAGGACAAGATGACTTCCCTGTCCAACATCTGCTGCACCTACACGCACGACAGCGCGTTCCAGGTCTGCCTCACCAAAGAGTTCTACCGTTGCCGTGGCTTGCTCCTGGTAGCCAAAAGAGTAGCCAACATTTTTTATCCCACAAGCAATACCTATTCCTCGACGCAGATGCGGTGCCGTCGTCTGATGCTGTTCCTGGGTCGCGTAGCCCATGCGATTGTGTGCCTCTGCAACACAACACTCCAGCACGGGCAATGCGCTTACTCCTGACGGTAGTGTCTGTTGCGTCGGTTCAATGCTACCTTCATGATAGATATTGCGTCGTCGCATCTCTATTGGGTCGATGCCTACTGCCTGCGCAAGGCGTGTCACCATAATTTCGCTGGCGAATTGTGCTTGCGGTGCTCCAAACCCGCGAAACGCGCCAGAAGGGATATTGTTTGTATACGCGACGTACCCATCAACAAGAATGTTTGGGATTTCATAGCAGCCACTCGTAAAGAGCGTAACAGCTTTAAGGACTTCCACGCTCGTTGAAGCGTAGGCTCCCCCATCAAGGAGTACCTCAGCCTTAACTGCTGTGATCCGTCCATCTTTCAGCGCACTCCAGCGGCAACGAATATTGACCGGATGCCGTTTGTGGTGGGCGATCATCGACTCCTCACGACTCCACACGAGAGCGCAAGGTCGCTTCAACTTCCAGGCCACGAGTGCCAATAAGTGCTGTATAGATAGGTCCTCTCGTCCACCAAAAGCACCACCAATTGCAACATAGCGAACAACAACCTGTTCTTCTGGAAGTTGCAGCACCATGGCAATCTGACGACGGTCTTCATGCAACCACTGGCCAGCGGTTTCGAGAATCACGCGGTTATGCTCATCTAAGTAGGCGATTCCTGCTTCTGGTTGTAGAAAGGCATGCTCTTGCCAGGAGGTTGTAAACTCTTCATCGAGTACGACATCAGCCTCGGCAAATGCACGCGTAACATCTCCCTTGTGAATAGGTACATGTAACAGTTTGTTGCTTCCCAGATGTGCATGAACCAGTGGTGCATTGGGGGACAGTGCCGCACGCGCATCAGTTACCGCCGGGAGGTTCTCGTACTCAACCGTCACCAGATTCGCCCCTGCTATGGCTGACTCTTTCGTTTCAGCCACAACGAGAGCAACTTTGTCGCCTTCAAAGCGCACGACATCAGAACAAAGGACTGGTTGATCCGCATCAATCAAGCCAAATGCATTATAAGGTACATCTGCCGCTGTCAAGACTGCCACAACTCCTGGATGATTTAACGCAGCCTGGAAATCAATTGAGCGAATACGGGCGTGTGGGCGATGTGCAAAGACAACCTGCAGTTGTAACATATCAGGCCGTACTAAGTCTGCTGGGTAGTTGACCGCACCAGTCACTTTACCTAGTGCATCTGGCCGTGGTACGGATGCGCCAAGAAGCGATTTCATGCTTTCTCTCCTACACTCAAAACTGCGTCAAGAATTTTGCGGTATCCAGTGCAACGGCAGATATTGCCACTGAGTGCAGTCTGCACCTGATCCATGCAGGGGTGTGAACGCTCTTGCAGCAGCTTCGCACCTGCCATCAGCATACCAGGAATGCAGTAGCCGCACTGCACCGCTGCAAAATCGATGAATGCTTGTTGCAAGGGGTGAAGTTCATTGCCATTCGCCAGTCCTTCAATAGTGGTAATGGTGCCATGATGAGCCTGCGGTGCAGGGACTAGACAGGACATAACAGCTTGTCCGTTCAACCAGACTGTGCATGCGCCGCATTCGCCCTCAGCGCAGCCTTCTTTGGTTCCGGTTAGCTCAGCATTTTCACGAAGAGCGTTTAATAGTGTTTTACGTTGTGCATTTACTAGCTGATAGAATCGACCGTTGATAGTTGTGGCAATGGTGCCATCAAATACTGCGGGCATAACCATGTTTTCGCTTGTGTCAAGAAGTACTGGCTGTGCTACCCATCCTTCGGCTTGGGTATTCGCTGCGATGCGCTGCAATCCAAGCCTAGTAAGGTTCGCTAAGGTTTCACGCCGATAGACTTCTGAGCCGCGAATGTCGTCAATAGGGCTGACACCTACATTGGCAAGCCGTCCAGCTTCAGCACATACGGCGGCATTCAGTTGTTTCCCTTGCAGGAATGCTTCAACCCCGGAAGCACGTACAATAGTTGGTGCTAAACAGCCTAGAGCAATGTGTGCTTCACTAACGTACTCTTCGGAAAAGGTTAGTACGAATGCAATATTGATGACTGAAATAGCTTGTGCTCGACGCAATCCTAGTTTGAGAAAGAGACCCCGTTGGTCTGGTTTCATAAGAGGAATACGAATTGCGTAAAGCAGTTCATCAGGTCTAAGTACGGTGCGTCGAAACCCGAGATAAAAGTCGTGCAACGAGACAACGCGCTTCCCCGTGGTGCTAACAAGAACCACTTCTGCGCCTAAGGCCATGAGAGGCGTAATGGTGTCGTTCGCGGGTGAAGCTGTAATAAGATTGCCTGCTATAGTCGCGCGGGTACGAATTTGTGGAGCACCCACTTCCCAGCACGCTTGTGCCAATGGCAAGGCGTACTGCACGCAGTCGGCAGATACTACAATATCATTATGGGTAGTAAGAGCACCAAGTGTGAGATACTCTCCTTCAACGCGAATATACTTCAGGTCTGATAGAGCAGTGATATCAATCAGCGTAGTAGTCAATTTGACACCGCGCTGTAACTCAACAAGCACATCAGTGCCACCAGCAACCAGACGTGCTTGTCCTGCGAACTGATGTAGAAGTTCCAATGCCTCTTCGAGACTTGTTGGACGTAAATATGTTTGCCACATAGATATCTACCTTCCGACCTATGTCACCTTGCAGCATGGGCAAGGATTGCGTATGCGCAGCTTATAGTATAGTGGGTCGTAGCAATCGTCCAAAAGGTGCAGAAACAAAGGTTCCTTCATGAAAAATCGTTTTGCCTCGCATGAGTGTAGTGACGATGCGTCCACGCAACAATTTGCCTACATAGGGACTCTGCTGATGACGGTAGAACAGATCGGTCGCCCGTAATTCGTTGCAATCTTGAAGATTTACCAGGACCATATCGGCATCAGCACCCAAAGCTAGACACCCTTTGTAGGGGAACAAACCAAAACGCCGAGCGACATACTCTGCTGTCATAGATGTAATCATCGGCAGTGCTAGAGAACGATGCTCATAGCCATCTGTCAGAAGTAACGACAAGAGGGACTGACAACCAGATATTCCACCCCAGACACGGAAAAAGCTGGTATCCATTTTCATGTCGGCAGGTGCAGGTGAATGATCAGACGCGATCATGCGTACGTTTCCCAGCAACACTTCCTGCCATAACTCCTCGCGTTCTTCCTGTGAACGGAGAGGCGGAGCACACTTCGCAACAGCCCCCAATGCTTCCATATCATCTTCATGTAGAACGAGGTAATGAGGACACGTCTCACAACTGACATCAACTCCTCGCGCTCGGGCAGCAGCGACCAGGCGAACTCCACGACCACAACTCACGTGGACGATGTGCAGGGAACAGCCTGTCTCACTAGCCATAAGAATGGCGCGTTCGATGGCTTCCAGTTCGGCAATAACGGGGCGAGAAGCGAGATAGTCACGTGTTCCAGTTCTTCCCTGCTCAATAGCTCTGCGTGCTAAGTTGCTCGTAATGGAGTCGTTTTCGGCATGTACGGCAACAATCCTTCCCAATTTAGCTGCTTGTGCCATTCCTTCATAGAGCGTCAGGTCGTCAACAGCTAAAAAATCGTCAATGCCACTGTTGCTCATGAAGGCTTTGAAGCCAATCACACCTCGTTCTGCTAGCTTTTCCATTTTTGAAATATTGCCTGGTACCAACCCTCCCCACAAGGCAAAGTCAACCAGAGATGAAGCTTGAGCCGCAGCAAGTTTCAGGTCAAAACTTGTTGCGTCAAGCGTTGGTGGATGGGCATTGAGCGGCATCTCGAAACATGTTGTGGTACCGCCTGCCGCAAGTGCTTTTGTGCCAGTGGCAAAGCCCTCCCAGTGAGTACGCCCCGGCTCGTTAAAATGGACATGGGCATCAATGACCCCAGGAAAAATATGCAAACCTCTTGCATCGATCTCACCTTTGCTCGTTCCCACGAGTTCAGGGTGAATGGCAACGACGCGACCATCAACGACAGCAATGCTAGCCTGTCTCACCTCTTTGGACGTGACGAGTGTTCCATCACGCACAATCAGATCGTAGAGACTCATTCGTTCGTCTCCTCCTGGGCTAGCAGCGTCAGAAAACGCTCTACTACTGCAATAGCTACCGCTACGTCTTCTGTTGTCACTGACTCTGCTGGGTTATGGCTAATGCCGCCGCGACAGCGCACAAACAGCATGCCTATATCCGTGAGGTTGCTTAATGTCACTGCATCATGTCCGGCTCCACTTGGGATAGAAAGCGATGGGTAGCTTAGTTCTTCAATAGATTGAGCCAACATCTTGGTTATACGTGTCGAACACGGTATAGAGGGATGTTCCTGCAAAAGTTGCCAATCGGACGAGACGTGTCGCACAAGACTAATATGATATGCTCGTTCCTTCAACTGACGGCACGCCTCTTCGCACACCATATCGTCCTGATGGCGTACATCCAAACTTAACGTTACCTCCCCTGGTATAACGTTAATTGCACCCGGCTGTACGTTGACCTGTCCAACGGTAGAAACGAGTCCTGGTAGATCGTGTGCAAGAGCTTCGACAGCCAGAACAAACTCGGCAGCAGCACAGAGTGCATCATGCCTTAACGACATTGGAACAGTACCAGCATGTCCAGCTTCACCTGTAAAACGTACAGCGATGCGCTTCTGACATGAAATAGCCGAAACAATGCCAACGGGAAGATTACGCGCTTCAAGAACTGGTCCTTGCTCGATATGAACTTCACAATAACCCAGAAGTTCATCGCGTTGCCAGCGAGCAGTACGTAGCATGACAGGATCAGGATTGTCCCCAAATGCTTGAAGCGCTTGCATCATAGGAATACCGTCGGCGTCGGTCAAGTGAAGGGCGTCCAAGTCGAATGTGCCCGTCACAGCTTTGCTTCCAATATACGTACTGTGATAGCGTAAGCCCTCTTCATCGGCAAAACCGAGTACTTCAATGGCAAAGGGGAGACGTTTTTTGTGGGTGTGCAAACGCTCGATGCAAGCAAGCGCAATCATGACGCCGAGAGGTCCATCATACTTGCCTGCATCACGTACTGTATCGAGATGTGAACCGAGAAGCAGCGTTTTTGCAGCAGGAGAATGTGCCTCATAATGTCCTATCACATTTCCTATAGTATCCTGCTGAACACTCATGCCAGCATTACGCATCCATTGTCCAACAATCTCATTGACCTTGTGCATCGACGACGACGCGAATGGGCGCGTAAGGCGGTTTGGTTCCTCACTGTACGTTCCAAGTATGTCACACCTTTGCATGACAGTGTGGGCAGAAGTTTCGATGGTCACAACTTAACTCCCTCGATACGTACTGTAGGCCCAGGGTGAAACGAGCAATGGAATGTGGTAATGAGCAGTTGAGTTGGAGATGCCAAACCGGACAGGAATACGATCAAGAAACGGGAGTACGCTGTTCGTTTCTCCCTGAGCAGCAAAATACTCACCTACGATAAATACTAACTCATAAATACCGACTATCAACTCATCATCTGCCAGTAATGGGTCATTAGTGCGCCCGTCAGCATTGGTACATACAGTCTTCAGTAAACTATCCACCTTATCTTGAGGGTTGCATCGCCATAATTCTATTGTCACGTTAGAGGCTGGACAACCTCGTGCTGTATCCAGTATATGCGTGGTGAGACGACCTCCCATCTCACTGCCTCCCGCCCAAGTCATGGCTCTCTCCCCTGGTTATTGTTAGTTTGATCATACCATATGCGGGGAAAGGATCGCTGTACACCTTCTGTTTGGAGTCGGTTTCAGATACACCTATTAGATCTCGCGTCCGATTTTGTCCTTCAAAGCATACCTCAGCCATTTGAGGAAAGCGTGTCAGGAGCCGTAGCCCCATTTCATGGACAAGATGCTGAATTGACTCGCTCACAAATTCATGGAAAACCGCCTGCACCACATCGCGTACCTGCTCACTGGGAATGTAGTGCTCCTGCATATCTACAACTTCAGTATATTTCCAATAGACATCAAGATAGATAAATAAGGGGCGATCTACCCGTTCGGGTAATGTGGTGTAGTTGTCACGAACAAAATTGGTAAATGCACTGCCGGTGATTTTTAGGAGTTGAAGTCCCATACGTCCACAACGATGGCTCGTCATTTCAATATTTTTTCCATGTGAAATAAAGTTCATGCTTGCAACGGCAAAGTCATCGTTCGAGCGTTTAAACAGCACATTACTATCACCAATGTGAGTATGATCTTCAAGGACGATTTGGGCTGGTATAAAGGGAAGTTCTCTTCCTGTCAACTCCAACTGCTCCATTGCAGGATAGGTCGTCAGAAATTGCTGACCGAGTGATGTAAGAAATGCTTCGAGCGTAGAGCCACTGAATGTGAGTGCTTGTTGAAGGATAAAGTTTTTCATCGTGTCAGTTGCCACAATCATGCTATTGTCACCATGCGTGTATGCAGGCAGAAAGTTTTTCCCGAAGACCTCGACGTCTACTTCCACGGCAAAGAGGATGTTCTCTCTCCCAGTAAATGGTGATTCGGGGAGAGGTGGAATGCCTGAAAGCGCAGTAGCATATGACCGATAGACAGGAACGCGTGCTTTACCATAACTAATTTCATAAGTATGTTCTATGTTCATTGTTCCTCCTTATTTGGATGAGTGGTCTACATATATGCCCAAAAAAGAGAATAGTCGAAGAAGCCAGGAAGGAAAGCTATTCAAGAGCAGTATCTCAACGCTTGTAAAGTTAACTCTTTATGTTTCGTCTTGAGCGACAAGATCGTGTAAACGGAAGAGACAAATCTTGGCAACTTCAGCCAGCGCAACTTCGATTTCTTGTATACGGGAATGGTGAAGGCGCTTGGAAAAGCCTGCCAGAATACTAGCTTTTTTATTTTCACGAACACAAATCACAAATGGAAAGCCAAAGTGATCATGATAGGTCTGATTCAGTTGCGCAAAAGTAGCGATTTCAGTAGGCGAAAGTTTATCCAAACCGGCAGATGCTTGTTCATTCGTTGACTCTGGAGTAAGTGTACCAGTTAATGCTGCTCGCCCAACTAAATCAGGATGTGCTTGAAGGAGCGCTATCTGCTGCTCTATAGATGCGTTGTACATACTATTACAAAATGCTTGATACATTTGTGTAAGTGTAGCAAATGGACGATCATGCCAGCTTTGCGCTACTATCCAGGGCGGTCCCTCAAATAGCCCACTTAAGGCTGCAATAAAGTGCTCCTGATCATACATGTTCAGTTCTTGTAGTGTTATGCGTCGAGTACTCATGCACATCCCTTACTTTGCACCTTTCGTATTCCTTGTCGTTGAACAACTTCAAAGAAATTCTGCAATAGAGTGTAGCATACTGAAGTTGTTGCTGGCGAATCCTCTCAGCACTCACTTGACATGCCAGAACTCCATAAAGCCTACTGGGAAGCAGGCCAACGTTACTGCGTAATTCTCTTGAAGAATGTATGAGACAGGTTCCTAAAGGAGCAATATATGCGGGAAGAGAACAACAAATTCCTCATCGTGGATAACAAAATCTCGGAAGAGTGGAATGAAGGTCGAGGAATGTTGGAATAACTGGAGTTGTAGTGCTGATCTTTTGTACAGTTCACATACTGTCCTTTCGATCAATGTGGAAAAAGCTCTCTTTGGGTAAAGTAAGACCATCTCTTATACTTACTCTTTGCTCGAAAGGAAGAGGAAATGGCATACTCACCTGTAACTCGAACCGCACTCATCACGGGTGCATCACGCGGACTCGGCCTGGCACTTGCCCGTCAACTTGCACAACAGCGTTGGAACTTAATTATCGATGCTCGCGGAGCAAAGGCGCTTGAGAACGCTCGTGCGGAACTCTCGCAATGGACCACTGTTACAGCTATCCCAGGCGATGTGACAGATGCAGTTCATCGTAGCTCTCTTGCTGACGTCGTCCGCATGTTCGGTGGGTTGAACGTGCTGGTAAATAATGCTAGTATTCTTGGTCCCAGCCCACAGCCAAATCTATTGGAATATCCACTAGACATACTGGAGCAGGTGTACCGCACAAATGTTATCGCTCCTCTCGCAATGATTCAGGCAGTACAGCACCAGCTACAATCAGGGGCCTGCATTCTCAACATTACAAGCGATGCAGGTGTCGAGGCATATCCTGGTTGGGGTGGCTATGGATCAAGTAAGGCTGCTCTCGAACAGCTCTCGCACATTCTTGCCTCCGAGCAAGAGTTGTTACGTATCTACTGGGTCGATCCAGGTGATATGCGGACTCAAATGCATCAAGAAGCATTTCCAGGTGAGGATATCAGTGATCGTCCCCTCCCCGAAGAGAGTGTTCCCGGCCTTCTCGCGCTGATTGCAGGAACATATCCAAGCGGACGCTACTCTGCCCGCGCATTGAAGTAACTCAGCACATTTAAGAAAGCAAAGCACTTCAGCTCAAAGGCACTGCAATTTCTCAAGAAGGCGGTTTACGTTGTGAAAATACTGAATTTCGACCTACCTGCAGAACTAGAGGCCAATGCCCCACCAGAAGCAAGAGGACTGGCACGTGACGAGGTACGCTTGCTGGTGTCCTACCGCTCAGATAACAGCATTGTGCATTCACGATTTCGTCAGCTTGAAGATTTTCTCGTAGCTGGCGACTTGCTCGTCATCAATACCAGTGGAACAATGAATGCCGCACTTCACGCCAGGCGTAAGGATGGTACTGAGCTTGAGCTACACCTTTCTACCCGTCTTCCCGCTGATCAATGGATTGTTGAGGTACGCACGCAAAGAGAAAAAATAACGCGACCGTTCTACGATATTCAGGTGGGCGAGACATTGTACTTAATGGATGAAGCAACAATCACGTTGCACATGCCCTATCTGAACAAACGTGACATTAAGCCAAAAGGCAAGAATCGGTTGTGGATTGCCACGCTCGCCTTTCCATGTGATCTACAGGTCTACCTGGCGCAGTACGGCTTCCCCATCCGCTACGGATATGTACAAGAGCAGTGGTCGTTGGACTACTATCAGACTGTGTATGCTACGGAGATGGGTAGCGCGGAAATGCCTTCAGCCGGACGTGCCTTCACCCCTGAACTGATTACACGACTGATAGCAAAAGGAGTTCAGATAGCACCGTTGATCCTGCACACAGGAGTCGCTAGCCTTGAGGCTCACGAACCGCCCTACGAGGAATATTATCGTGTATCGCTCGAAACGGCGCGTAGAGTCAATGCTGCACACGTAGAAGGCAAACGCATAATAGCAGTTGGCACAACCGTTGTACGCGCCCTCGAAACCGTCACCGATACCTCTGGCACAACACATCCAGGCGAAGGTTTGACAAGTTTGGTTGTAACGCCTGAGCATGGTATTCACTCTGTCAATGCCCTCCTCACAGGATTCCATGAACCACGTGCAACACACCTACTCATGCTAGAAGCACTTGCCAGTGCCGAACATCTCGGGATCACCTATGCTGAAGCTTTACGTGAGCAGTATCTCTGGCACGAATTTGGTGATGTACACCTAATTTTACCGTAGAGAGAGCCGTATGTGGGATATTTTTGATTACTAAGTGGGGTGTATATAAACAAAAAGAGAGAGCATTGTCAGGACGACACACGCTCTCTACTTGGGACGGAATCGACGGGAGTCCGATGCTCTGCAAGACAGCCGCGTGACAGTGTGGCATGTTCGGCCATACACAACTGAGGTACAGGTATATCGTTATGCTGCCGCGTATGAACGGACATCGACTTGCACTCCTACCCTTGCAGCTTCCTCGACAATATGAAGCAAGTGCGTTGTTGTTGAGGCATCCAGATAAGCTTCTCCGCATGTTTGACAGATATCAGCAGGAACGTTCTTGAAGACCACTGTTGTAGCGTCCCGTTCGAGTGTCATTGTAGTTGTTCCTGGTTGAGTTTCTCCATACTTGCAAATCACGCATTTCATGACTTTCTCCTCTTAAAATCCGACTCCCATTTGTTTGAAGCCGGAACATAGACCGTAATAACAATCTTCCTCTGACTTGCTGTATCAGTTGCAACAACAACATGGAGTGGTCGAGCGTCACGCCAGCCGAGGAGCAATTCACTGGGGTAAGGTGTATCAACAGGGTATTTCTCTATCATTTCCCCTGTAAGCAGAACATGTTCAACATCTTCCTCACGAATTCCCCTTTGCGCCATTCGTTCAACTGCATGGCGTTGATAGATAATTTGGTACGCATCCACAGGTTTCTCCACACGTAGACTTACCACTAGTGTAGCATAGGTGAATAGAACAGACAACAGACTCTCTGACTCTTCTATTCTTGCTGAGCATGCATTTCATATCCAGATACAGCTCTAACAGACGGATATCTCAGTAGTCAGCACAGGGTAGTAGTCGAGGTGATTTAGTCAGGCTGTTGAGGGAAGAAAGCAAGTAGGAATAAAAAGAAGGGACGCCGACAAGAAAAGCCGACGTCTCTTATTTGTGTCTTCTGGCGGAATCGACGGGTTCCGATCCTTCAGTCGCTCCTGAGATGGCTCCCCCTTCATATTCTTATAGTCACAGAGATGTCCTCTCATTCAAAGGATACTCAGGAGTCTCAAGGTAGTTTAAGTGCCGTTCCAGATAAGCAACGCCGTCCCAATTTACATACCCCGCAATTTAAGATACCACATTCAGAGTGGGCAAATGTACTTCGAAGAATTGAGCAAAGGGAGCCTCTTCGCCAGATCGCCAAAAGCTTCAACGTTTCTTACGAGTCGGTACGACGGGTGATGAAGGCTGCTCGTCGCGAGGGAACAGAGAACTAGCAGACATTCTATTGCTACGTGAGAACAAGAAAGAGGATTGGTGTGAAGCAAGAGTTTACACCAATCCTCTTTCTTGTGGTGATCGGTCTACATGGAGAACTTCATGAACGAGCAAACTCCAGAAAGAAGCAGACAGCACATTGTCCTCGAAACAGAAACGCACTCCCTGTCTATTGTAGACAGGAATCGACGCGTCCATCTGACGCAAACAGAATACCGTATTTTCCAAGCACTCTTTCGAGAAAATCTCCTCTCTGACGAACAGCTTGCTGAACGAGTGTTTGAGTGTTCTCTCGATACGAGGTTGAGAAGCTGTCTCGACAAACATACCGATCACCTGCGAGCTAAAATTCGTGTGTATGGATGGGATATTCTTCGTGTCTTGCGCTATGGCTATCTTCTTTTGCCATGTGATTAGACAAGCATAAATAGGGTCGAGGAAGATGGTTTCGTCCAATGAACATTGTAATGGTTCAGGACGGAAATGCGGCGAACGAACCGTTGTTTCAGATTATGAAGAAATGGAGGCCGAGAGAACGTTTCCGATAGAGAAGTGGCGATGAGGAAGACGTGAGAGCTTGCTGGACGCTTTCATTTTTGCTACGCTCTTCTCACTTTAAACGTGAGCAGAGGAGCTACGGTAGACGGTACGAGTATATTTGAAACGGATACCTTCCGTCATCAGTCCTGGTACGTGTCCCTCTTTCCGTTTTGACTGTTCTGTGAGAGAATAGAACGAGGGTTTCCGTGAGACGACAACCAAATTCTCTATGGGAGCAGCCAGTAGAGAGATTCAGGAAGACGTGGCAGGCAAATAGCTGGACAGGCGCAGTATCATGCAGTAGTACGCTCTACTGATGCTGCTTGATTCCCTTATCTGTATTCACCGTAAGAGCAGCAAGTCAACGAACAGAAATCTGTTCAAGGGAGGGAAACAATGGTAGCTCAACCATCACCAATAGGGATGAGCGTGGAGCAATGGCGCGCACTGGAACAGATTAGTTCCGACATCAAGCATGAGTATATAGATGGACAGGTGTATGCCATGTCAGGAGGGAGCCGCAATCATGGGCAGATTGGTAGTAATGCCGTTCGCCTCCTTGAGGACGCGATAGGTGATACCTGCTATGTCTACAACTCCGATGTTGCTGCACGCCTGTCGCCATCGCGTTATACCTACCCGGATGCAACAGTAACCTGCGACGAGCGTGATCGGGCGACTGATGAGACGGAGGTGCTTGCCCCTCGTGTCATTGTCGAGGTGTTATCGAACTCTACGGAGGCCTACGATCGGGGCGAGAAGTGGGGATATTACCGCGCCTGCCCTAGCGTTCAAGAGTATGTGTTAATTGCTACCAAATACCAATCCGTCGAGGTGTACAGCCGCACGCCACCAATATGGACCTACCACGCCTATGGGCCAGGCGATGAGATAGCACTAGCCAGCATTGGCATCAGCATCTCATTCACCGCGCTCTACAGGCGAACCACGGTGCCAGAGCCGGACGACCGCCGGGGCGAAGTATAGGCTTAAACTTAACAACGTATGAGCGATCACCGAACTCCAGGATGCTTCACGCATCTACGGTTGGTTCTAGAGGTCAAAGGATCAAAGCACTTTTTTAAGAAGGGACATAGTATGGCAGAAACCAGGAAGAATGTTCCCCCTCAAACTGATACAGAGTGGACTATTCACGCCTTGAATATTCAAGGTACGTTTTTTGAGCGTCGATGCCAGGACGTGGTACGTAACGCTACAGGATGGAAAATCCAGGACAGTAACTATCCTGTTGAATTTCGTGGTAAGGCAAGTAATCTTGATATTTGGGCCGAGCGAGACCTGAAAGACTTAGGCCGCCTGGTCCTTCCTATCGAATGCAAGAAGAACAATCCGGATTTTATTGATTGGATTTTCTTTCCTCACCCTGCTCATCGATCTCCCTATTCTCTGGTTCAGATGCTCCAGGTCAAGAACAATTTTGCCGGAAACAGTTGGACGACACATCGCGAATTTCGACAGCTTGATCATGGTCTGACCATTGCTGATGAAGCACGCGAGACAAAAGGGCGTTATCAAAATAAAGACGGACCCGAGAAGAAAGATCAAACAAGGACGAGCACCACAGCAATTACGGACGCAGCATCACAGATTGCTCTTGCTACACAAGCACTTATAGTGCAGGAATACAGAGTGCTGGAAGAGCGGAAGCAGATTAACCAAAAACAGAACACGAGTGCTTTGGCCCCCTACAACCAACTCTTCTTCTTCCCAACAATTGTGACCACAGCGAACATCTTCACCTGCCAGTTCAAGGATGGAGATGTAGATCTGATGCGAGGAGAAATTCCCTTTTCAAAGGGAATGCTCACCCAGTGGCCTTACCTCATGTTTGACTACTCAATCCCTTCTGCACTTCAATCGTCACCTGAAGACATGGGACTGGATTACACACGTGAGGTATTGGAACGGCAAGCCCGCATGTCCATCTTCATTGTGCAGAGTGCTTTCTTCCCCTCCTTCCTCGAATGCCTAGCTACGTCCTTTGTAAGCGTTAGCGGCGGCTGGTTGGAAGTGCGACTCGACCTGGAGTATATCGAAGCACTCCAGAAGAATAACTAGCCATGAGTGAAATGATGAAGTTAGATAGAGCGATCCAAGTCGTGCCAACGGTATTGTCAACTTGGTAACGTAGCTGACAATGTGATAAATAGCTTCATGAAGGCAAACATTCCTGCTTCCAATGACAAACATTTCCGCTTCTCGCTCAATTTTCGTGAAGTCGAAGCGATGATGGCTCAGCGAGGAGTTGGCGTGGTCTATAACACCGTTTGACAGTGGTACACGCGAATTCGGGCACACTCTGCTAAATAGCTACATCGTCGCCGTCTTTAATGCGGAGACACGTGGCATATGGACGAGGTCGTTCTGACGATGCTCGCTAAGAAACACTTCTTATGGTGAAGCGTCGATCAGGACGGAAATGTGCTCGATATCCAGAGCCAGAGCCAACGCAAGAATCATACGGCCAAGCAATTTTTCCGCAAGTGGCTCAAAGGGCAACAATACGTGCTATACTATGCAACATCATCACAGGTAAGTTGAGGAGGTTTGCCGCTGCAAAACGTGAGATAGTGATTGGAGGAGAGCCTCGTCAGTACAACGACTGAACAGCTAAATTGAGAACTCGCACCAACACGACAACGAGAACGGACGATGCCGATATGGGTCAGAGGGTGACCTGCCCTGTACTTGCTCTATAGGGTGAGAAAGGAGTTGTCGGGCGCATCTACAATGTTCTGGAAACATGGCGTGAACGTGCCGAAATAGTGCGTGGGTAGGCTCTTTCAGGAGGGCATTTTTTGCCAGAAGAAGCACCACTTGAAACGTATAGTGCCTAGCGAACATTCCCAGCCTAATTGTCGTTGTCTGCAAGGCTACTGCGCGAGCGACTCTTCAATCGGAAGAGGAAGGGCATATGAGCTTTGGGAATGTGATACATACCGAAGCCCTGTGCTAGTTACCTGAAACATCCGTCTAGAAAGTACGCAGTGGAATGATCTACTGATTGTCCACATCGCTTCCCTTTCTTTCTCACAAAAAGCAACGAACGGTAAGGGAACTGCGAAATGTGGCTCCAGTCCAAGGTCGCCTGATCGATCAAGTATTTCCTCCACCTACCCATGTTCAACCGGTGAGGAAACGCTCCTGCAGGTGGTCAACTCATCGTGTGTCGGCATGTGCGTCTATGCTGGATAAGTCCTCTCTACTCTCTCGAAGATTCCCTCCTGCAAGGAATGAGGCTCTTCTCAGTAAAAAGTATTATAAATTGATATATGCTGAGTATTTCTATAAAACGATTAGATTGGTTATAAATATGTTGCTCTGTGTTCCATAGAGTGTGATAGGCAGACATGTTGGGCTACTCCTCCCTCTCGCTGCGAAGATACTTCATTATGCGAAGAGAGTAAGTGATATATCTCTCTTTGCACACCTGGTCACAAAGCAGTGCTCAAACTGAGCGAATATAGATGAGGGAGGAGAAGCAAGAGAAGGGGATACACCTGCTCTTGCGATATTACTGGCCTTATCACTAGTGAAGGGATCACGATTAGATAACGAATAATATTATTAATAAGACGAAATCGATGGAAGTCTGATGATCTAAGGCACAAGGGCAGTCGTATGCCAATGTGAGCCAGTTTATCTTGTGCTAGGTACTCTTATTAGACGCTATACGTCTTTACCTTTTTTAACAAGAGCATGTTTTACTTCCACTCGCCACTAGGAAAGGAAACGTCAAAGTGCCGATGGAGAGATACGGTTGGGGTCTGTTTTTGGGTGTTCCTGCTTGTTCTCTCCACGCAGCTCCAGGCCACGTTTCATCCGTTTGTGTTCGTGTATTTCCCTCACTTGTTTTTGGGCGTTCCTGTCAGATGTGGCGGATAAATGGCGGAAAGTAAGAGGCATTTTCGAGGAAATGGCGGAAATGTCTGTTCGCTATGGCGGATAGGTGGCGGATAAAAGTGTTAGCTATTACTGATACGATTCACCAGAAAGTGTTGATCTCTAAAATTACCGCCAACTAAAGAAGGCTCTCTTTACAGGTGCCGCAGATCGTCGGAACGCGAGGTAAGCATATTCCTAAGCTGTGCTCAATCCGCCATAAATCCGCCATAAATCCGCCACACTCTTCAAGAAAGCCTTTTCTTATGCTACAATAGCGGTACTTCTAAGCAATGGTAAGTAGCACAAGGAGGCGTAAAGGAGGCGTATGGGAAGGTTGAGCGAGTCGGTCGTAAGACAGCTTATCAAGAGTGGTGAGACGGTGACAGTGAGGGTCGCAAGTAAATCAGAAGACGAAACCGTCGTGGGAAGAGAATGCACCACCACTCGTTTTTGATGCACTGCCAAGAGAAAGCACGCCGAAAAACGAGTGGTGGTGGAGTCAGAGGGACTCGAATGCATGCTTGGCATGCATCCTATCAATCGCGCACGCATCTGAGCCATCCGAGGAGCGCATCGAAGAGCCTGAGCTGACCTCTCAGTCTCTCATGATGAGCTGAGACGGTCGTCAAGAGTGCGTGGGCCCGAGTCTTTTAGAGGGCGAGTAACCCTGCATTGATGTGTCGAGCACGCTGCAAAGCTTTGAGATTGATGCTGATGTAGATCAGCGTGTCCAGATGCTCGACCGAGCGGCGATTGCGCACTTTAGGTCGCTCGATGCCCAGTTCTTTGGCCTGACTGTTGATGCGTTCACAACTCGTTCGTTGGGTGTAGATGGCTTGATAGAGCGGACTGGAACGGTCCAAGCTCACGCGCATCTTGCCGCCTTGTTCCCAATTGACATCCTTGACACAGCCACAGCCCTTGACAAATTGGGGGTGCTCACATGGGTCTGCTGTCGGCTGGGGAACGAGCAGAGGACAGCGAAAGCGTTGTGCTCGATAGCCGTTGGTATGGGAGAACTGGAACGTCGGCTGCATGTGGAGTCCATGGGGACAGATGGGGATGCCCTCGGCGGTGCGCTGGTAGACGGGATGAGCATGTTGGTTGAGGGGGACCGCTCCGATGCCGCCATGACGAGCTGCTGTTTCGTAGACATACCACGCGTCAAAGGCGGCATCGGCGGTGACGTTGGTGGGATACTGTCCGAGCGCGTGGACGGTTCGCTGATACAAGGGGCGGAAATAGGTAACATCGTTTTCGTTGAAGGGCTGGGTATATTCGGCGAGCACGACATCGCCGTAGTCAGGGGTGGTAGAAGCGGTAACGCCTGAGCCATAGCCCCAGAGGTATTCCTTCTTGACTTTGGTGGTCCCGTCGGGCTGTTCCTGATTGGTGGAGCGTTTGACGCCCAGTTTGCAGTCAGGGTCTCCAGCAGGGATGCGCGTTTTGTCGAAGCGATCAGCGACGGAGACACGCGGGTTGTTTTCTTGGACCCAGGCGTAGATGTGCTTGACATCGAAGGCAACGGTCTCGCCAAGTGCAGGGATTTCGTGCATGAGGTCGCTGACGGTGCTGGCAAGCAGGGCTTGTAAGAGCGTCGAGTCGAAGCAGCGCACTTGCTGGCGTAACCAGTAGTCGCAGGGCAAGGTGGCCTCTGGATCAAAGCCGTAGAGTGCTGAGGCATCAAGCACCACCTCGAAGCCCAGTTCGATGATAAGCAGAGGATGCTTGAGCAAGAAGCGGCGCAACTGTGTGGTGTAGAGCAAGCCTTCGCGGATGCGCAGGAGAAAGGCTTTGAGGTAAGCGGCAAGCGGATGAGAGGGACGACCTCGCGAACAGTGTTTGTGGTGGTCGAAGCGGTGGACAAGCGACCAATCGAGCAAGGCAAAGAAAGCACGGTACTCCGAGACGAGGGGATCAAGCTGGAGCAGAGTGACAAGGGTGGACTGGTCAAAATGGGTGGATGCAGGTATCATAGCGCAAGACTCCTTTCGACAGGTAGGATTGTTGAGATATGACTACTGTGCCTAAGGAGTTGTTCTTGTGTCAAGGGGAGCCAGAGAGTCGTCTGGAAATGGAATGACGTTCGAGGAATGAATTACTTGCGCCAGTTCTACTAGAAGGTAGAAACGAGTGGAAGTATGAGTGAGGGACAATATTCCAGGGATGAATTACTTGCGACCCTCTGACAGTGGAATTGAAACTCGCTGTTCCGCGACATACTGAGATGGCTGAGCGATTGTGTGGAATGGCAAATGCCCAAGGGGGAGTGGTAATTATTGGCGTTGAGGATGCCAAGCATACGATTGTTGGTGTGCCAGATGAGCGTATGGCAATGACCATGGATACCATTTTGCGTGCAGCTCGCATCAATATCAAACCTGCACTTGTGCTCGATCCTCCTGAGCCGGAAGTGTATATGTTAGGTGGGAAGCAAGTCGTTGTTGCCACGGTAGCACCAAGTAAAGGACCCGTCTATCAAGCGGGTGGGGTCTGTTGGGTGAGGCGTGGGACATATACGGTGCCATTAAGTGTGCCAGAAATGTTAGAACTGGCAAATGATCGCGGTTTGCAAGATTGGGAGCTCTTACCCGCTCATGGAACAACGATGGAAGATATTGAGCGTGAGAAGGTCGAAGGGTATATGAAGCAGCGTTCGACCAGAAGCCGTCAGACGAGTCGTTTTCAGGACGTGGCGCAGGTGTTACTTGGGACAAAATGTGCGCTTGTGAATGCAAGTGGGAAGATGACGCCTACACATGCAGGGATTCTCTTCTTTGGTCGTGATCCCCAAATGCATGTGATACAAAGTGAAGTTGTGTGTGTTCTATTCCGTGAAACGGTTGGTGCCAGTCGATATGCGGATAGGAGAATTGTGACAGGAACCCTGCAAGAAGTCATTGACGGTGCTGAAGATTTTCTCAATCGGTATATCGCTGTCGGTGCGCGAATAGAGGGGTGGAAACGCATTGATATACCTGAGTATTCTCTCGAGGTGTTACGTGAAGCGATCATTCATGCCGTCGTCCACCGTGATTATAGTAAGCGTGGTGAACGTATCCGAGTGTTCTATTATCCTGATCGAGTCGAAGTCCATAGTCCAGGTCTACTTTTGCCAGGGATAACGGTTGAACAAATGGCACAAGGGGAAGTGCAGTCAAAGTTGCGTAATCCCGTTCTGGCGAATTTGCTCAGAGACATCCCTGGCTATATGGAACAAATTGGAAGTGGAATCAGGTTTATGCTCGACGAAACAAAACGTCTCGGACTTCCAACACCCCAGTTTCGGGAAACCAGTGAGTTTGTTGTCACGTTTGAGAAAGCAGCTGCCTTATCTGCTTCCCCATCACGACCACAACAAACAGGAACGCTGTGGGGCGAGGAGGATGAGCAATAACCGCAGCCTGTACAGCCTGTACAGGAAGTATTGGATGCGCAAGAACGCCGACTCCTCAGAGCGATGCAGTATGTTCACGAGCATACATTTATTACGAATAGTGTGTATCGAGAGCTCACAGGAGTTTCTGATCGAACGGCGACAAGAGACTTAGAAACATTGGTAGAACGTGGGCGGCTACGAAGCTTAGGCAAGAGACGTGCGCGTCGCTACGAGCAAGCATAAGCGTGAAAAGAGTACAGAAGTAACGTCGCAATAAGCGTATTTGTTGTGGCGTTGCTTCTGCACTTGTTCTATATGATGAGAACACACAAGAGGTTGAGAGCGAACTCCAGCGTTCGTTCTCAACCTCTTGTGTGTTGTGTGATACATGCATACGGAGAATACCATGAAGAAGCAAAGACCAATCACAGACATATGTCGACAACATATTGACCTTGAAACAGAAACACATTCTTTGTACATTCCAGAAAGGAACCGACGTGTGCATCTCACACAGACGGAGTACCGTATTTTTCAAGCACTGTTTCAGGAGTGGCTTCTTTCTGATGAACAGCTTGCAGTGAAGGTATTCAAGTGTTCTGGCGACAAGAGTGTAAGGGAGTGCCTTGAGAAGCATATTGATCACATTCGAGGAAAAATACGTGTCTATGGATGGGATATTTATCGTGTTCTCCACTATGGGTACATTCTCTTGCTAGCTCAATAAATATGAGCATAATGATTGTGTATGTTCTTAAAGCGTTATCGCTGGGTTCCGGACCTTCAGTCGCTCTTCAGATGGATACCTGTTCACATTCTTATCGTTATGAAACTTCCACTCATTCAGAGTTGACGCGATCATTTTTTTTAAGTGCAGTTCCAGATAAGCAACGCCATCAAAGATGTTTGTGTTGCAAAAAGTAAACTGATCTACAAAATTGAAGGAAAAGAGCAAATGAGGATCTTTCATGGGAGAGCAGAACTTGTTCAAAGAGCATCATTTCCAGGTCCACCACATTCTTTGTGGGTAGGCTGGTCTACGCGATCCTCCTTCACTCAGTGTTGAAATCAACCAGGATGTCTGTCTCATCCCTTTGACTCGACTTTGGCCCTATTTGCGGTGCTGATAGCTCATTTCGAGTGTCAAGTAAAAGAGATCGTTATCCTTAAGAAGAGCTTATGAGAGATCTCCCAGAAGAGATAAACGTATGTGTCTTTCATCTGATCCCCTCCTGATGCTCGTTCAAGCCTTTGTCAAAGTCTTCACTCGTTCCACCTTGTGCCATGTGCTCCTTCTTGTATGCGGGACCCTGCTTACCTCAGGACAACGGCCGATCACCGCCGCCTTAGGAGTGGTTGGGCAAGGGAAGGAGCGCCATTTCACGCGGCTTCCATCACGTCCTCAATCGGGCTGCCTGTGATCTTTACCCGAATTTACAGCTCTTCGATAGCTTTCCTGCTCAGCAGTTGCAACCCATGTTCGTAGGTTCTACTTGTTCGTAGATTCTCATAGAAGAAACTTTAGCGAGGCCACTTGGCGGCCAGCCTTAGTAATCACCACGACATCGTGATGAGAATCAGCAAAGTCCAGTTCGGCGTACCACATGGTATTGCTCCGTTCTCAAACGAAGGAAGTCCTGGACCATGGCCTTGCGTCCTTCTACACAGGTGATCGAAGCACTACCCTCTCATGGTCAATCTGGTCCAGGAACATGTCAGGGAAGCACGATATTTTTCAATCGGTCAAGCCATGAGGAGAAAAAAGTCTTTCCCTGCTCGTCCCAATACAGCACGTGTAATCCTGCTGATATTCTCACTCAAGTGAGCTTAGCATGTGTTTCGTGTAGAAGGAGTCTTCGTGATGACTAGCATCCTTGCAAATGAGAGCGTCCCTCAGTTGGAGAAACAATGGGGGCTCATTCCTCTTTCTCTAGACCTCTGTAGGGGTGGACAACCTCATCGAGTTCTTGCTCGAGCACGCTATCTACGCACAGTAACTCTCTTCAACCTCTTATGTACGTATCCCGATGATACACATGCACACAAGGCAGTGGTCCTCGTGTGTAACTTTTATGAACAAGCAACTTGGTGGGTAACGACACCAAATACGCATATGGTCTTAGAGAGAGCCGTCAGGACAGTATGTTCTCTCACATTCAAGAGGAGTGAACGTTGTTCCGACACGTCTTAACGTCTTGCCAAGAAAGTACACAAACGCTTTAGTGTCGGTGGGAAGCTCAGATGCATCAGATGCAGAGCAGATGAGACCTCAACCATCAGGTGAGAGGTTTCGTCCCTATTCCACCGCCTTCGTGTGAGTTTTGAAAGGATTTTGACATGCTTGATATGACTTCAGAGCACCACCTGCAACAAGAAGTGCTGACAGAAGCGGATTTCCGCAAAATCGGATACCAGTGTGTTGACATTGCGGTGCAACATCTTTATGCCGCACGTTCTCGTCCTCCCTATCGTCCCATGCCTCCCAATGTTCAACACGTCCTTACTGATGCACTCCTTCCATCAAGAGGAGTATCTGCCGAAACTCTTTTGGGGGTTTTTCAACACTATATTCTTCCCTATTCTACCTTTGGATATGGCCATCCCTCATCCTTTGGCTGGGTCGGAGGTGGAGTAGAACCTCTTGCTGTCTTAGCCGATTTCTTAGCGGCAATCATGAATCCCAATTGTATAGGGGGAGACCAGAGTGCGACTCTCATCGAACTGACGACCTTACGGTGGTTACAAGACCTGCTGGGATTTTCTGGAAGTGGTCTCTTCACGAGCGGAGGGTCACAGGCTACGGCTCACTGTCTTGCAGTCGCACGGCAGCATAGTTTTTCACAAACACGTTCTGATGGTCTTTATACACATGCACCACTGATCTTATATGCTTCTGATCAAGTCCATCAGAGTGTCACTGTTGCGATGGAATATCTCGGTATGGGCAATAAGCACATAAAAATCGTTCCCTCGACACCAACCTATCAGATAGATGTGGACAGGTTAGGGTCAATGATTATTGAGGACCGTGAGAATGGCCTCGTTCCCTTTTGCGTAGTTGCCAATGTGGGGACAACAAACACAGGTGCTATTGACCCACTTGCTGTTCTTGCAGAATTGTGCGAAAAGGAGCATCTCTGGTTGCATCTGGACGGTGCGTATGGTGCGCTGGGGAAACTTGATGCGACGGTACAACATCAGTATGGAGGCTTTGACTGAGCGAACTCATTGACTGTAGACCCACACAAATGGCTAGCAGTCCCGTATGATTGCGGGTGTGTCTTTGTGAAAGATGAGGAAGACGTCTCTGCAACATTTGCCTCCACGACACCTGCCCCCTATCTGAACAAGAAACCAGAGGATATACACTTCTCAGATCGGGTCCGCAACTGAGTAGGAGCTTTCGGGCGCTGAAGGTGTGGATAACGCTCTTGCATCTGGGTCGAGAGGGTGTGGTAGAACGCGTGACTCGACATAACGCCTTGGCACGCTTGTTTGCTACACTGATCCAGTCTTCTCTCGACTATGAATTGATGGTACCGCCCACCTTGTCAACGGTGTGTTTCCGAATTGTTCCCCCTCACCTGCGAGGAAATGATGTCAAGATCGACGAATATAACAGGTGGGTCATGCTGCTCGTTCAGCAGAGCGGAATTTCCTTTCTGACAGGAACAACCCTCCACGAGCGTTTTGCCTTACGAGCGTGCATCCTCCATCCAGATACGACAGAGGCAGATGTAAAAAGACTCTATCAAACGGTGCAAAACGTGATGAGACACCCGGAGGCGTTACCTGGTACGAGAGGACATTAACCATGAATACTCGTCCTACATTGCGAAGGAGTGTTGTCTTTCTTTGCCACTTTCGGCAAATAAAAAGTGTTAATGCTAGTGTATACGTGGGACGTTTGAGCCTCGAGGAGGTTGCTACAATGTTCTCAGATATCTTCCTCAAAGACATCGAGAACCTTTGATCTGTGTTGCCGAATGCAGAACGGTCTAGGCGCATTCATTGATCGGTCCACTGTATGCCACTCCGCTAAATCCTCCATCCGAAAATTGGACCTATAGCTCTTCTTTAACGGGTAGAGCCTCTTCAATCACTAGCGCTTGCCTCGTGAACAAAGGCGCCCTATCAGATAGAGCAGAGCTAGCATACCACAGCAGCAATCTCCTCTGGTTTGCCCAACTATTTCATTAGATACAGTTTAGTGAACGGTAGCGGTTTTTCGAATTTATGTACCACTTGACTAATTATACTGGTGTAGCAGTTCACAGACATTTCCCCTCAATTGCTGTTGGAGCCATACGTACTGAGCTAGAAGAGAAGGCGAGACTTCTTTTTTCGCTGTTTACCGTTACTCCCCTGTAAACTCAGGTTTTCGTTTCTCAACAAAGGCAGTTGTGCCTTCTTTGCGATCATGCGTACCGAAGAGGGTCAACCACGCTTCTGCTTCAATCACCAGCCCTTGATCAATGGATGTTTGCAATCCTTGATTAATAGAGAGTTTGGCTTGCTGGATGGCGATCGGGCTGTTTTTGAGAATTAGCTGAGCCAACTGCTTCGCCTCAACTAATAACGTATCCCCTGGCACGATACGATTTACCAGTCCGATACGTAATGCCTCCTCTGCTTTGATTCGTCTTGCCGTGAAGATCAACTCCTTCGAAATGCCTGGACCGACGAGACGAGAGAGTCTCTGTGTCCCTCCCCAGCCAGGTAGGAGCCCAAGTGATGTTTCCGGGAGGCCGAGTTGGGCTGTATCAGACGCAACGCGGATATCACACGCTAATGCTAGTTCTGTACCACCACCAAGGGCGTATCCATTAATAGCAGCAATGGTGACTTTGCTTGCACGTTCTATGTTCAATAGAACTCGTTGTCCCTCGTACACAAAATGCCGGGCTTCGGGAATGCTCATGCGTGACATGGAGGCAACATCACCGCCAGCAATAAACGCTTTGTTTCCTGCACCAGTGATAAGAATGACTTTAACTGTGCTGTCATTCTCAAGTTCGGTAAAAACCTGACTGATTTCTGCCAGTACATGTATGTCTACTGCGTTCAAGGTCTCTGGACGATTGACTGTCAACAGTGCTATACCTTCATCGCGTTCAACCTGGAGATAGTGGTAAGGCATTCGATTACACTCCTTTTTGCTCATCTGTTCAGTACCAGGTGTCTTATGATTAATATGAACGTGGTAGTCCTAACACATGTTGTCCCACAAAGTTGAGAATCATCTCTTGGGAAATCGGGGCAAGTCGGAACAAGCGTACATCGCGCCAGAGACGTTCAATATGGTACTCATTGGAAAAACCGTATCCACCGAGTGTTTGCATTGCCTGATCACAGGCGCTAAAAGCTGCTTCGGCTGCAACAAGTTTTGCCATGTTCGCTTCGGTCGCGCAGGGCATGTGTTGGTCGAACAGCCATGCGGCTTTGTAGTTCATAAGCCTCGCCATCTCTATTTCAGCCTTGAAGCGAGCTAATGGAAACTGAAGTCCCTGATGTTTGCCAATTGTTTGCCCAAAGACAACCCGATTGTTGGCATACTCAACCGCCAATTTGATCGCCAGGTCCCCTGTAGCAACGCAACCTGCTGTCGTCACAACGCGCTCACTGTTCAACGTGTCCACCAGGTATTTCCAGCCTTGACCCTCTTCTCCGATCAAACTTGTACTGGGAACTACAAGTTCATCGAAGTAAACCATACACGAACTGACACAATGCGTTCCCACCTTCTCTAAAGGCTGGAACGTGATGCCGGATGCATGTGGATCAACCAGGAAAAGACTGAGCCCAAATGTACGCTTGGGTGACTCGTCAAGTGGCGTCGTTCTCGCGACGAGCAACATACCATCTGCACGCTCAACTCCGGAAATCCATACTTTCTGACCACTGATGACATACTCATCACCTCGTCGTCTTGCGAATGTCTTGGTTGCCAGCGCATCGCTACCGGCATCCGGTTCGGTGAGAGCCATACTGAAATCGATCTCGCCCGCTGCAAGTTTGGGTAAATAGTGAGTTCGTTGCTCTTCTGAACCGTGACGAAGAATAGTCAGAGCCCCGAATACTGGGGTCATCATAAAAAGCTGCGCAACTGTTGAACCTGCACCTGCAGCGGTTACAGCCTCAATGACCATTGACATCTCAAGTATTCCCAGACCTGCTCCTCCATATTGCTCCGGGATAATCGTGCCAAGCCAACCTGCTTTAGCGAGCTCAGCCCATAATTCTTCTGGAAATGCATGGTCACGGTCTTTCTCTCGCCAATACTCTAGTCCATAACGAGACGCAAGCTGGCTGACACTACTGCGAATCATTGCCTGTTCTTCTGAGATGTGGAAATCCATATATGCTCCTGTTTTGACTTTGTACTATGCCTATGCGTGATTGTAGCTTCGACCTGAATAACGTGCCTACACATTAGCGAGTTGTGAGTAAAAGAGACCAGGGATGCTCCAAAAGATATCTCACCTGGTTTAAAAACTGAGCGGCGGGAACTCCATCAACAACCCGATGATCAAAGGTCAGGCTCAATCCAATGGTAAAGTGCTTTTCAATTGTTGTACTTCCGGTAAATGAGTGTTCGGCAACGCGCCCTATTCCCAGAATACCGCTCTGCTGTTTGTAAAGAATAGGCGTAAAATACTCTACTCCCAATGCCCCTAGATTCGTAATGGTAAAAGTACTTCCCGCGAGATCATCATGACTGAGCGTGCCATTTCGTGCCTGTTCTGTGTGCTTTTTCAATTCACGACTAATTTCTTCTATGCTTTTCCTGTCTGCGTGATGAATGACGGGAACAAGCAATCCCTCTTCCAAAGCAGCTGCTACACCAATGTTTATTTCCTGATAAAGGTGTAATTCATCGCCGGTTAGTGTTGCATTGAGTAGTTTATGTTGCAGAAGTGTCTGCGCTACTATCTTAATGAATATGTCAGTCAATGTGATGTGCGGACCATCGAGATGTTGACTCTCTTCCTGCAAGTGATCTCGCATTGAGAGCATAGATGTGACGTTCGCCTCCATCATCAATGTCAATTGTGCAGTGCTTTGTAAGCTCTCTTGCATGTTTGCAGCGATACGTTTCCGCATCGGAGATACTGTTTGAACTTCATATGGTATCTGAGATGCTCCAACACTCCTAGAAGGTAAGATTTGTGTATTCGCGCCAGGTGCATGTATCTGTTCAACTGACTCGTTCGTTTCCACCATAGAACTGGTCGTATGTGAAAGGACTTTACTGGTACTCGATATCTCTGATGGTGGTTGGCGTTGTTGAAGTGCAAGCAAGATATCTGCTTTGTGAATACGTCCTCGTGTCCCACTCCCAGTGAGTGTTCCAGGATCAATTTTGAAATGCTGTGCCATACGCAGCGCAACAGGAGATATTTCTAGTTTTCGGCGAGAGGTTTCCACTTGTACAGCTTCTTCCGTAGTGTTCTTTTGGTGAATGATTTCTGCTGATGATTGTGTCATATGTTGCTGCGCCTCAGTGGTAGGAACGATATATCCAATAGTTTCGCCAGTCGACACTGTTATGCCTTCTGGTGTCACAATATGTAACTGACCATTACCTTGTGCCTCGATATCATGCGTTAGCTTCTCGGTCTCGATGATACTTAGAACGTCACCGTCTTGTACCTGGTCGCCGTCCTGTTTCAGCCAGCTCACGACGGTCCCTTCTTCCATCGTTAAGCCAAGCTTTGGCATAATCACCTTCACCCTAGTGGCGCTTCCCATTCCTCACTCCTCATCTCATATACTCAGGGTGTTAACACCCGTTCTACAGCAGCGATAATTGTCTCACGATCAGGAACAACTGCGTTCTGTAGTGATGGTGCAAATGGTACCGGAGCAAATAATGCACCAACGCGCTCAATGGGAGCATCAAGCGCATAAAAAGCCCGTTCGCCAATGGTAGCAGCGACTTCAGCTCCTATGCCACCAACTTGTGTCGCGTTATGCGCTATAACGAGGCGGTTTGTTTTTTCAACCGATGCCATCACCGTTACAATATCGAGTGGATTGACACTCCGCAGGTCTATAACTTCAACCGAGATGCCTCGTTCGTACAGTGATTGTGCAGCGGCGAGAGCTTCATACACCATTGCCCCAATGCTCGCGATCGTCACATTAGTTCCTTCGCGCTTGACGACCGCTCGTTCAAGTGGTAACACGTACTCATCCTCCGGCACCTCACCTTTCATTCCGTACAGTGTGCGATTTTCAATCACAATGACCGGATTATTATCACGAATGGCGGCTTTGAGCAGCCCTTTGGCTTCGTACGGACTGGATGGCATAACGACTTTCAGGCCAGGTGTATGTGCCAACCATGCCTCGAGGCTTTGTGAATGTTGTGGGCCGGCATTATCCCTGTATCCCGTCTGTGTTCTGATGACCATTGGCAATGTTGCCTGCCCTCCGGTCATGTAACGCATTTTTGCTGCCTGGTTGACGATCTGGTCCATTGCGAGTGTGAGAAAATCCATAAACATAATCTCAACCACTGGACGAAGACCAAGTGTCGCGGCACCGACGGCGATACCTGCGATGGCAGCTTCGCTAATCGGAGTATCGCGGACACGCTGTTTCCCAAATTGCTCCTGCAATCCACGAGTGGCACTGAATGCACCACCGGGAAGACCTATATCTTCCCCCAAAAGACAAACAGAGGCATCGCGTAGCATCTCTTCTCTCAAAGCATCATTGATCGCTCTAACATAGCGGCTCTCGGGCATGAGCAACGTCTCCTTTCGCCTGCATCATGCAAGTACATTCTCTAACGCCGATGTTGGGTCAGGTAGTTCACATTGCAGTGCATAATCAATAGCTGTTTGGACATGGTTTTTTGCTCTTTGAGCGATGGACATAATTTCTTGACTGGTAAAAGCCCCTTCCCGTTCAAACCGGTTCGTGAATAGGTCTATAGGGTCTTGTGCCTTCATCTCATCAAGCTCATTGGCCGACCTGTAACGCTGCGCATCTCCTTCGTAATGCCCTCTATGTCGGTGTGTCAGACATTCCACAAGAGTTGGTCCCTCACCTCCACGCGCTCGTTTGACCGCCTCCGCAACAGCGTTTTGTACGGTCAGTGGGTCAAGACCGTCAACTCTGTTTCCTGGTATGTTGTAGGCTGCGGCTCGTTCACTGACATTTTCTAATGCTGAATGAATAGATGTCGGTGTAAACTCGGCGTAGCGGTTGTTCTCACAGAGAAAGATTACCGGAAGATGCCAGAGAGATGCAATGTTAAGGGATTCATGAAACACGCCCTCATTGACCGCACCGTCGCCAAAGACGACGACCACGACTCGATCAATCTCAAGTGTTTGTAATGCGTAAGCTGCTCCTACCGCCTGCGGTAAACCTGCTCCAACGATTCCATTGGCACCAAGCACACCGACATCAAAAGCGGCAATATGCATTGAACCCCCTCTGCCATGACAATATCCTTCTGTGCGACCGAAAAGTTCTGCCGCGACTCGATGTAGATTCGCACCCTTCGCAATGACATGACCATGTCCTCTGTGGGTGACATAGATATAATCCTCCATTCGCAGTGCTGCGGCGAGGCCAACAGCAACCGCTTCCTGACCAATTGAAAGATGGATGAAGCCAGGAATCAATTTCTCAGCGAACTTATCCCGCACTGCTTCCTCAAAGTAGCGGATGGTATACATTGTTTCGAGTAAGGAACCAATGGTCGTGGTCTCGATTGACATGTTTCGAACTATCCCTTTCTGGCAGAAATCGTCGGTATTTAACGCACCAGAATATGAACGAGCTCATTCATGTCCGCGCTCTTTTCCAGATGATCGATCAGCGTGACCATTGTCTGAATAGCGTTGTCGGACAATGGAATGTCCTCGCGCAAGGCGTTAACTACATCGCACTCACGTTCAAATCCCCAGCTATAATACTGTTCGTTGACGTTCATCTCCTTTATGTAGGTGCGGCGGTCCTTAAGGTGTACATCAATGCGAATGGAAAGGGGCTGTCGCTCTGGTCGTCCAATCATGGTAGTTTTTTTTACAAGATTGAGCGTGTGTGGATCATCGAAATGAGTCAGAGCCGCATAGGAGAATTGTTTATATGCCAGGACAGAGGAGATACAAAACGGCGTACTCATCAGCGTTTGGCCAGTTGTCGTATAGGGTCCCATGTGGGCCATACCGGGATAGGTAGCCTCGTAATCGTTCATTTCCACCGTGATGTGTTCTATATCGTCCAGTTCAATGTCTTGTTCCTGAACGAGTGAGAGCGCAGCAATGAGCGGAGTCTGGTTGAATGCACAGACAGGGTACAGTTTAAAGGTCACGTTGAGAATTTCCCATGTGTAACCAAGTTGGTTGACGATACGCTCAAGATGTTCTTGTGTGTCTGTAAATGCATGATAGAAACCAGCATTGCCTTCAAGCGCGACGGGCGAGGCTTTTGCTCCCTGCTGCGCCAGTAATGTGGCAAGCATTCCATTGCGAGCGGCAAGGCCATTTTCAAAATGCCATTCCATGGTCCCAGAAGCAAAGGATTGCGTTGTGCCAAAGGCAAAAGCGGAAGCAAAGCCGAGAGCGTCTGCACATTGTTCCTCTGAGAGATGCAAGAGTTTTGCGGTAGCCGCCGCCGCGCCAAACACGCCGTAAATTGAACTTGCCCGAAATCCCTTCGGTGTTGATAATGCAGTGAAATCACGGCTGACCGCCGCCATAACCTCATAACCAGCAACAATAGCTTCGAGAAATTCACGTCCAGACCTGTGTTCTCGCTCAGCGAGCGCTAATGCTGCGGGAAGAATAACCGTACCTGTGTGTGCTGTCCCATGTGTATCTTCCTGTACACGGCTGTGAAAGAGCGCACTATTTGCAAATGCAGCACCCATGATGGTTGTGCGGATATCCGAACCAAGTATACTTGCACCGGTATTTCCGGTAATTTGCTCCTCGGAAGCAATCAGTTGCCGCGCAATCTGTGCGAACTCGAGACTTGATCCTGCTAGACCGACAGCAATGCCATGTAGCAAGCAAGCTTTTGCTTTATCTATCACTTCTGCTGGCAATCGATCGAATGTTAACTCTGTGACGAAGTGCGCGAGTTCCTGGCTCAATGTTCGTTCCATTGCATCCTCCTTGTCTGTCTTTGTGGACTTGTGGTTGACTACATCCCTGTTTGGGCAACAATTTCGCTCAGTGCTCGACTACGCAATTCGCGCTTGAGGACTTTGCCTGAAGGGTTACGCGGTAAGACATCAACGAAAAGAATGTGTTGTGGAACTTTGAACTTTGCCAGTTTCGCGAGGCAGGCCATGCGGAGTTCTTCTTCGGTAACCACCTGACCCGGCTTCAGAACGACATAGCCCACAGGAACTTCTCCCCAGCGAGGGTGTGGAATGCCAACAATAGCTGTTTCCAGGACGCGCGGGTCCTCGTAGATGACTCGCTCAACCTCAAGAGAAGCAATGTTTTCGCCGCCGCTAATAATGATATCTTTTTTACGATCAACGATATATAGATAACCTTCTTCATCCTGATACCCAATATCACCGGTATAGAACCACCCATCGCGTAATGCGGCCGAGGTCGCCTGCGGGTCTTTCCAGTATCCTTTAAAGACCTTTGGCCCTCTCATGACTATTTCTCCATGCTGCCCTGTTGTTACGTTCTGTCCTGTGCCATCAACAATACGTAATTCGAGGTGCAGACAGGGTTTCCCTACAGAGCCAATCTTATTGATTGTATTATTTTTATCCAGGAAGGTATCACCCGACACGGTTTCTGTTAATCCATAGGCGTCAGCAAACCAGGCTTGTGGGAAGAGTGCTTGTATTTTCTCAATCAGTGGAATGGGCATTTTTTCGCCGCCGCCGATAATGAAGCGCACCGAATTGAGATTGTATTGCCAGATATCTGGTGATTGAAGCAGCATGTTGACTGCAGCCGGAGCCAACCAGATATTCGTTATTTGCTCTCGCTCAATCGTCTCAACAATTCTGATAGGGTCAAACTTAGGAAGAATAACAATACTTCCTCCTGAATAAAGAACGCCTGTTGTAGGCAGGTCTAGACCTCCAACATGGTACAGCGGTCCTACAATGAGCGTTCGATCAGCAGCGGTGATACCAAACAACGTGATATGTGCGATGTTTTTCCAGTAAAGGTTCCCGTAGGTAATCATGACACCTTTTGGATGGGCAGTTGTGCCGGATGTGTACATGAGACGATGGGTATCGTCTAATCCAACGTGTGCATCGGGCACATGCATTCCCACATGACCGTTTATTTGATCAGTATATGAAAGCCAGCCAGAAGGTATTTTTGTTCCAACTGAGAGGATATGTGACAGGGATGGACAACGTCCACGTATTTCATTGACAACCGAGGCAAAATGCGGCTCACTTACCAGAAGCTTTGTACCGCTATGGTTGAAGACGTATGCAAGTTCATCACCGACGAGCCGCCAATTTACTGGAAGCGCAATGGCTCCCACTTTATTTGCCGCAATGATGGCTTCAATGAATTCAGAACAGTTGTTCAGGAGGATGGCGACAACATCGCCTGCTTCCAGCCCAAGCTCTTGGAAGGTACTTGCCAGAGCATTGACTCTTTCGCACAAGTGACGATAACTCAAACGACGATTCTCGAAAATAATAGCGGTACGCTCAGGGTATTGATCCCCATAATGCTCTATCACGCTACTAAAGTTCATGACCTGCTCCTTTGCTTGCTGTACAGGTGCTACTCAAATAGGTTTTGCAGTCAAGACGTCATGAAAAAAGGCTCATCTTATAGACAGACCGTCCGTTCGGTCTATATGGAGAGAAGCATATCATAGAGGAGGATAAATCGTCAAGGGTACACAGTGTGATCAAAATATCACACTGTGTACTGACATCCACTCATAACTGGCGAGGTGGTCCCCAATTGTGAAGGAATGCTGCGATCTGTGGTGGAAGCCTATGATGGGTGATCTCATACTGGGAAAGCACAGCCTGAGTGACAAGCATGTCGAGT
>JAABUZ0100001985.1_pt1 | contig 35890 bp, 35 predicted proteins | sample 5562091 | NCBI WGS metagenome assembly JAABUZ01 (sample SAMN12813069, study PRJNA571459) | rock metagenome | isolation source: Antarctica rocks | place: Antarctica: Victoria Land, Linnaeus Terrace sud | collected 2015-12-21 | reverse complement strand
CACAAGCCAATCATCCCACACGCCAAGCCGTTCGTCAAGAGGTTTAGTGTCTACACGCTACCACCACAAAAAGCCCGATCGCCCGTAAACACAGGCGACCGGGCCTCAAACCCTCAAAAACTTCCGCTTAAAGGGATCCGTGGAAGTTCGCGGATGAGCGCCGTGTGTTGTTCGCGGTAGCAGTGTTCCGGCTGGGGCGCACTGAGGTTCACGTTGCCGGCGGGGATCAGGTAGTAGTTGGCTCCGAAGCGGTGACGCGCTTTGCGGATGTAGCGGACATAGACGTCTTTGACGGGCGGGACCGTCCCGTCGGGGTAGACGCGTCGGTTCGGAGGGCCGATGATCCGAGGCGGTAGCCGGTCTGACGGTACGGCGGGACGGCGCAGCACCCCGAGGATCGCCAGCGTCGAAGCGCTCGGTGAGCCTTGGCTGAGGCTGGGTGTGCGCCCCGGATCATCGATGCCGGCGGGCGGCCGTCCGCACGTCCGGTCATGCAAGAAGACGACGGTCTGCGCCTTGTCGACGTAAGTCACCTCTCTACGCAGGAGAGCCTGAAAAACGGGCTCTCCAGGCATCGATGTAGGTGAATCGGTGTCACGGGTGTAGTTCGTGGGGCGGTGTCAGGGTGATCGGTCCGCAGGTGAGCATCACGAGCGCGAGGGCGGCTTTGGCGCTGTGGAATCCGTAGGCGCGTCGGGTGATCAGCCGGACCTTGTTGTTGAGCGCTTCGGTGCGGCCTTGGTTGATGCCGAGCCGGATCGCGTGCAGGATCCCGTCGCGGTGTTTTGCGGATGGTGCGGCCGAGCTTGACGAACGGCTCGAGTCGGGCTGCGGGCGGCTTTGCTGATGAACCGGTCGATCAGGATCGTCACGTCTTCGACAGTCAGGCCCGGTGCGAAGATCGCGCGTAGGGCTTCCTTGAGGGTGTAGGCGCGCCATACCTCGCCACCGGCTCGGCGCAGCCGGCGGAGCGTCGTGGCCTGGTTGTCGGTGAGGTTCTCCGGCGCCTTGAGCAGCGACCAGCGCGCGTCCTTGAAGCGGCGGGCGGCGTTGCGGTCACCGACGCTGCGCAGCTCGTTCCAATAGGCCCGGCGGACGTCGTCGAGCGCCCGGTTGGCCAAGGCGACCACGTGATACGGGTCGATCGCGATGATCGCTTGGGGCGCGTGCTCGCGGGCGCTCTTGGCATAGCCGGGGCCCATGTCGAGCGAGATCACCTCGATCGCTCCCGCCCGCGACTTGCCGAGCTCGGTGAAGAACCCGGTCGGCCGCGGCCGAGTCGTTGCCCTCGGTGCCCCACACGATCTGGCCTCGGATGTGGTCGGCGACGAGGGTGAGGTAGCGGTGCTGGCGTCGCCAGGACACCTCGTCAATCCCGATCTCGAACAGGTTCTGCAGCCGGTCGGGATCGAGCTCATCGGCGCACACGCGGGCGATGATCCGCCCGACCGTGTCCCAGTCGATCCGCACCAGCCGCTTGACCGTGGTCTTGTCAGTCCGAGTCGCGAGCCACGCGACGAGCTGCTCGAAGTCTCGCGTGAACCCGCTCGCGTGTCGGGCGAACGGAACGCTCTCGACCCTGACGCCATGCTCCGGGCACTCCAGGCGGCGAAGCTGGGCCCGGAGCTCGAGCCGCCAGACGCCGAGGTCCAGGTGGCGCCAGGTCGACTCGACCTGCTGACGGTTGTGCCGGTGCGGCGTGGAGAAATCACACAGCGGGCAACGCAGTCGTCGGCGCCTGAGCGCCACCGACACCACCACCCGGTCGGTCTCGAACCGCACCCCACGCACCCAGATCCCGTCCAGGCGCAACAGACGCGAGAATCCCGCGTTGACGCGCATCGTCGTCCTCCTTGCAAGCCGCTTGACCTTTGACAGCCAGCAGCTTGCACAGCCAGGACGGCGGGCGCGTCACCCTGTTGAGCGCCGGTGAGTTTGGTCACGATCGGGGGTGCTTGTGCCGTTCATCGTGGTGATGAGGTTGGCGGTGATGGCAGGCTTCGCGCGTTCGTAAACGCGCGAGAGCCCTCCCGTCGAGCTTGGCGTTTGCCGGGAGGGCTCTCTGGATGCCGGAGGTGGCACCCGATGTTGATCGTATGCGCCGATGAGGCGCGGGTCGAGGTTGAGTTGGTCGGCGGGCTTCTGGGTTGTCCGTCGTGTCGGGGGGTTCTGGGGCCGTGGGGGCACGCGCGAGCACGAGTGTTGCGCTGTTTGGCTGGGGATCGGGTGTTGCGGCCGCGACGGGCGAAGTGTCGGGGGTGCGCTGGGACGCATGTGCTGCTGGCCGATATTGCGCTGTTGCGGCGTCAGGACGAGGTCGCGGTGATCGGCGCGGCGATCGAGGCGAGGGCTTCAGGTGAGGCGTGTTGGCGGATCGCTGCGCGGTTGGGGTTGCCGGCGGGCACGGTCCGTGGCTGGCTGCGACGGTTCGTTGTTCGGGCGCCAGAGATCAGGACGCTGTTCACGCGGTGGGCGGTCGTGCTCGATCCTGAGCTCGGGCCGATCTTGCCGGCGGGCGGCACTGTCGCGGATGCGTTGGAGGCGATCGCTGTGGCCGCTCGGGCGTGGGTGCTGCGGTTCGGGCCTGGGCGGGTGTGGTCGCTGGTGTCGGTGCTCTCGGCCGGCGGGTTGTTGTGCAACACGAGTGCCCCGTTGCCAGCGGTTCGGTGAGCTGAGACCGTCCCGCGCTCGTGAATGTCGAGCGTTGGAGACCAGATGAATGAGGACGGTCGCAGGGATGTCGGGCTGTTCCGGTACTCGTTGATTCGTGAGGCAGCCGACCCGGCGCTCTCAAAGGCCGAGCGCGGTCGGCTGGTGCGCGCGCTCGCCGGGCGTGAGCATGTCGGCCCGGACGGCAGACTGGTGCGGATCGGTCGCACGACGTTGGGCCGGTGGATCCGCGCGTACCGGGCGGGCGGGTTCCAGGCGCTCGTTCCCCAGCCTCGCGTTGTGGTGCCACGAACGCCGGTCGAGATGCTCGAGCTGGCGTTCTGTTTGAAGCGGGAGCGGCCGGATCGGACTGCGGCGCAGGTTCGGGAGATCATGCTCACCGCCAACGGCGGCGAGCAGCCGGTGCCGGGGTTGCGGACGTTGCAGACGCACCTGGCCAGGGCGGGGCTCAACGTTCGTGGGGACGGCCGCTCACCGGGGAAGGTCTATGGCCGGTTCGAAGCGTCCGTGCGTAACGAGTTGTGGACGGGTGACGGGCTGCATGGCCCCAAGCTCGCTGGCAGCGCTGCCCGGGCGGTGCTGCTCGCGTTCATCGATGATCACTCCCGGATGCTGGTCGGGTGGCGGTGGGGCACCGGTGAGGACGTGTTCCGCCTGGAGGCCGCGCTGCGGTCCGGGTTGATGACGCGTGGGGTCCCGGACGCGATCCTGGTCGATCGCGGGTCTGCGTTCGTGTCCTCGCAGCTGCTCAGAGCATGCGCCGTTTTGGGCGTCCGGCTGATTCACGCGAGCCCTCGCGCGGCGACCACGAAAGGAAAGATCGAAAGATTTTTTCGGACGGTGCGCGATCAGTTCTTGGTCGAGATCGACGACGGCGTGGAGCTGACCGAGCTGAACCGGCTGTTCTCGGCGTGGCTTGAGGTCGTCTACCACCGACGGGTGCACTCTGAGACCAAGCAGGCGCCGCTTGAGCGGTTTGAGCAGGCCGGCGTCCCGCCGCTACCGACTCCGGCGCTGCTCAGAGAAGCGTTCTTGTGGTCGGTGGAACGGACGGTCACCAAGACCGCGACGGTGTCGCTGCACAGCAACAGCTACGAGGTCGACCCGGCGCTGATCGGCCGGAAGGTCGAGCTCGTGTTCGACCCGTTCGATCTCACCCGGATCGAGGTTCGATATCAGCACCGGCCGATGGGTGTCGCGGTGCCGCTCGTGATCGGCCGCCACACCCACCCGCAAGCCGCGCGCGAGCTTCCACCACCGCCGATCAGCACCGGAATCGACTACCTCAAGCTGCTCGCCGACAAGCGCGACGCCGAGCTGGGCGGGCACCGGATCGACTACTCAAGCCTCGCCAACGACGCCAACGACGGCGACGGCGACGGCGACGGCGACGGCGACGGCGAGGATCGTGACATCAACCAAGACGATGGGAGCAACGGATGAGTATCGACAGGTTGCGCGCACATTACGGGTTCACGAGGATGCCGTTCGGGAAGGATCTCGCGCCGGGAATGTTGCACGCGCATGGCGCGCACGCCGAGGCGGTCGCCCGGATCGGGTGGTGCATCAGTGAACAGGCGATCGGCGTGATCTCCGGGGAGTGCGGGGCGGGAAAGACGGTCGCTGCGCGCGCCGCAGTCGCGGGCTTGGACGCGTCCCGGCACACGGTCCTTTACCTAGGAACACCGGAGGTGGGGTTGCGCGGGATCTACGGGCTGATCGTCACCCGGCTCGGCGGAACCCCCAAGTTTCATCACGCCGCGCTGATCCCCCAGGCCCAGGAACTGTTGGCGGCCGAGGTCTCCGAGCGCGGCAAGCGAGTGGTGCTGATTTGCGATGAGGCGCATCTACTCGATGCGGAGAGCCTCGAGGGTGTGCGGTGCCTGAGCAATTTGGGGATGGACCAGACCGCCCCGTTCTGCCTGTTGCTCCTCGGCCAGCCGACGTTGCGTCACCGGCTGCGGCAGGGGGTGTTCACCGCGCTGGATCAGCGGATCGCGGTCCGCTATGCGATCACCGGCCTCACGCCCGCGGAGACCCAGAGCTATGTGCAGCATCACCTGGCGCTCGCGGGGCGCTCCGACACGCTGTTCAGCGATGACGCGGTGGCGTTGATTCACGAGGTCTCCCGTGGCCTGCCACGTCAGGTGAACAACCTCGCCGTCTCCTCGTTGATCGCCGCGTTCGCCGCGAACAAGGCGATCGTTGACGAGTCTGCCGCCCGGGCGGCGGTCGCGGAGATCTCCGCCGAATGACCACGCTGTCGCTGCTTGACCAGCCGCATGATGATCAGTCCGCCGGCAGCGAGCTGCTTCGGACGCCGGCGGGGTGGCCGGCGGCGCCCGACCGGACCGTCTATCACGAGCTGCTCGGCGAGATCGTCAACACGATCGCGCCTCATACCGAGGCCGACCCGATCGCGATCCTCACCCAGCTGCTCGTCAGCTTTGGCGCCGCTGTCGGCCGCGGCGCCTACTTCCAGGTCGAAGCGACCCGCCATCACAGCAACGAATACATGTGCCTGGTGGGTGATAGTTCGCGCGCGAGGAAGGGTTCGTCCTGGGATCACGTCCGCCGGCTGATCCTCGGCGCTGACCCGTCGCTCGAACCACGGATCCTGACCGGCCTATCCAGCGGCGAGGGCCTGATCTGGGCGGTCCGCGACCCCAGCGGCCAGGACCCCGGCATCCCCGATCAGCGGCTATTGGTGATCGAGCCCGAATTCGCGTCCACCCTGAAAGCCTGCAGCCGCGAGATCTCGACCCTGTCGCCGACGCTGCGCTCCGGCTGGGACGCCCGCCCGTTGGCGATCCTGACCCGCACCGCGCCCGCGCGCGCCAGCACCGCGCACATCGCGGTGATCGGGCATATCACCCAGCACGAGCTACGCCGCCACACCACCAGCATCGAGCTCTCAAACGGCTACATCAACCGGGTGCTGCTGATCGCCTGCCGCCGCCAACGACTGCTGCCCGAGGGCGGCGATCCCGACCCGCTCCACGCAACCGGACTCGATCGCCTGCTCGCCACCGCCCTGCATCAAGCACGCACAGCCGGGCAGGTCCGCCTGGACCCCAACGCACGCGAGCTGTGGCATCACGCCTACCGCAAGCTCGCAACCGAACCGCAGGACAGGATCATCGCGCAGATCACCGCCCGCGCCGAAGCGCACGTCATCCGCCTCGCGCTCCTCTACACCCTCATCGACGGCAAACACCAGATCGGCACCCCCCACCTCCAAGCAGCGCTCGCGCTCCAAGAATACGCCGCCCGATCCGCCGCCTGGGCGCTGAGGGGCGCGACCGGCGATCCGCTCGCTGAGCAGATCCACGCCGCCCTCCACGACCATCGGAGCGGGCTGACCCGCAGCCAGATCAGCCAGGCGCTCAACCACAACCAGCCCGCCGGCCAGATCGACGACGCGCTCAGAGCCCTCCAAGCAGCCGGCCGAGCGACCGTCACCCAGATCGCCACCGGCGGCCGCCCCGCGCAGCTCTGGACCACCGACCCACCCACGGTGTCGAGCGACACGCTGGACGGCGACAGCGGAGTCTGACGAACCACAGGACCGGCTCCCCCCCGGGGACCAAGCGGCAGGGATGCCGCGCCTGACATCCGGATGATCAAAGCCCACACTCGCCCGCAGGGCGCCGGACCGGCTCGGAACACGGCCGCGCCCACACCGGGCCGCCACCCCTCAAGCAGCGCAAGCCTCCCTTCCCCTCCTCATCGCACCGTTGAACTCCCGACGACCACCCACGCCAGCCGGCTGACTTACTTCTTCTTTCGTACCCCACCCCTCGATGACCACCCACACCGGCATCGCCATGACCAAACTCACCGGCGCTCAACACACCCTCAAGCGGCCGCGACGCCAGCCCCGTCCATGCCCAGTTTCGCCGCCATCCATGCCGGCGAGCGACCCCTCTTGCAGCCACCCCGCACCGCCACAAGCACGGGTCGACACCGCCAGCAAGTTCCCGGACGGTACTCAGACGCCAAACGCCCTGCTCACGCCGCGAACAGCGACGAGGGCCACCTACATCGATGCCGGGAGCCCCGAAAAATGAGGGAAGCTCGGCGGGCCGGATGCGGCTGGCGGAGTCCCGCCAGGCTGCGCCTCGGCGGTGAGATCGGCCGTGAGCTCCGCGTCGCCGACCCGCCGCATGAAGAACGCGACCATCGCCGGAAATGCCGGCGGTAAAACGCCACGAACGCGTCGCCGTCCCCGGCGCTGTGACGCCGCAGCAGCTCATCGTCAGACTCCCCCGCGCCGCTCATCAACTCATATCTCGCACGACGCCTGATTTTGTGACAGTCGCCCGTCGGCTGGACTTCCCCCGCTGCGGTGGACACCCTCGAGAATGCTGCCCCCTACCGAATCAGGCCGCACCGCGCGCTCGCTTTGATCACTCGTACCCGAGCTGACCTGACGCGTGCTTTGCGACGGGAGCGCCGCCCAAAGTGCCGCATCCCGCCGGAAGCGGCTATCTCCCCGAAAGTGCCGGAATGGCGACCGAGCAGCAGCGACGCCGCGTCGGCGTCTACTGGTGGAGCGCTTGGAGGACCGTGTCGTGGATTTGGCCGTTGGTGATCACGGCCTGGCGCGTGTCGATGCCCGGCCCGCCGTCGAAGTCGGTGTGCTTGCCGCCCGCTTCCTCGACGATGAGCTTGAGTGGCGCGTAGTCCCACGGATGGCCTCCTGTGGAGATCGCGACGTCAGCGTGTCCACACGCGACCGCAAGCGACGCGTGTCTTTGATGTGATCGTACGTGGCCGCAGCGCGCCGCGACTCTGGTCAGGGCATGGTCCCGGTCGCCGGCGGCGATGGGCTCTCGCCAGTCGTCGCAGACACGGCGTCAGCCAAACGCGCCGTGTCCGAGACGTTGATGGGCTGACCGTCGGAGAAAGCGCCACGGCCGCGGCTGGCCCACCATCGCTGGCCGGTGGCAGGCCGATCCAGGAAACCGACGACGATCTCGTCGTGATGGTCGAGCGCGGTCGACGTCATCCACTTCGGGTCACCACTGTCATACCGGGTGGTCCCATCGATCGGATCCACGTACCAGCACCATTCCGAGTCGCCCGCTGCTCCGGTCTCCTCGCCGATCACCATGTGGGCGGGATACCCCCGCGTGATGTGCTGACGCACCGCGTCCTCGACGGCCCGGTCTATGTCCGTCACCGGCGAACCATTTGGCTTGGCCTCCACCAAGAACCGGCCGTCCACGAACACCGGTAACGAGATCGAGGCCGCGAGATCGGCGAGCTCGCAGGCGAACTCAAGCTCGGCGCTCCAATCCGGCATCCAACCATCACATCAGGTCTCCCGCGATCCCGACCGCGAGACCCCGATGCTAAAACCCACGAAGGCCCGGCACGCACTTGGTCGTCACCGACGGCGATGAGGCTGCGCTCCGTGTTCACGGGTACGAAATCAGCAGCCGCGCGCACCGTGCCGCAGCGACTAGCGGCAGCTCGGGTCGGTGCGACGCTGGGCGGGTCGGCGGACACCGGCGTTGGACCTTGACGTTTCCCGTTCGCTGTTGTGTGATCCGTAAATGCCTGATGACTACATCCTCCAGTGGGGTAACCCCGCCCTTTACGAGCACGCGCGTCCCGTGGAGGTCTTCGATGATCTCCTGCGCGCTCGAGCGGCGCGGCTGTGCCGCCGGCTTGAGGCGGCTGACGGAGCGGGCCTGGCAGCGACGCAGGTGGGCTCGCTGCGCCGCATGTTCGCCTTCCGCCTCAGCCCCGAGCATGAGACCCAGGTGCTCGTCAACCCGCGCGTCGTCTGGCAGTCAGAGGAGATTGCGCTGTTTACCGAAGGCTTTCTGAGCTTCAACACAGTCGCGGTCGAAGTACGCCGGCCGTATGCGGTGCGCATCCGCGGCTACGACATCGACGGCAACGACCACGAATTCGAATGTGAGGACTTCGGGGCATTTTTTAGGCAGCACGAGATTGACCACCTCGACGGTATCCTCACGCTACGGCGGGCGGACCCAGCGGAACGCTATCGCGCGATCACCGCGCTCCTCGCACCCGAGACGAACGCTGTCCGCGCCGCGTGACCGGCCGAGGCAGGAAGCCCCCAAAGGCGACGCTGCCTCTCGTCAAACACCGGGCACCATCCTGGCCAAGGTGGTTACGACCTGACGACTACTTCAGGCTCCCCAAGCTTGCAAGCGGAAGCCGAGCTCTGGTCGCCGCCTCGGCGACCAAAGGAGAACTTGGCTGGCGTGCCGGGGAGTGCGCCTGGCTCCGCCAGGATGCGGACCGCCCCGATCCGGAGCCGTTAGCGGCCGCGACGTCGGGGTCCTTTTCGGCGACCCTTCGTAGGCCGGGTCCCGGACTCCTGCGCAGGCTCGCCTTTCGGCGAGGCTCGCCTTTCGGCTTGACCCGCTCGGGAAGCACGTCCGAACTTCGTGGCTCTGCTTGGGTATCCCGGTGATCGTGACGGTCTCGTCGCCGACAGCCCGCGCTGGGTGTAGGCGAACGGGATGTGATGGATGCGGGCGCGCGACGTGCGATGCCGGGAGTTCCTCGCGTGGCCCGTTGATCTGCGATTGCGCCCCCGGTTCGCCGCAACCCAGAGCATGAGCCAAGTCGAGGGACCCGCTGAGCGACAATGGGAAGCGTGCGGAAGGATGCCACGTTGCCCGACGAAGTTGTCTCGCGCGCGACGATAAACCGGTCGCGGAGTTCTCGCCGCGGTTTCGCGACTTCCGCGCTGCACGCTCCTCAAGGTCTGCGGCGACGACCGGGATCTTCGAACGCGGGCCTGATGCGCTCGAGCCGCGCGCGCTCGAGCTCCTGCGCTGTCGGCATCCCCCCGCGGGCACCCAGCCGCGACACCGACAACGACGCGGCCGTGACAGCGGTGCTGACGGCCCCGGGCAGTCGATCCCCGGCTGCCAGTCGTGCTGCCAAGACTCCGTTGAATGTGTCGCCAGCCCCGGTCGTGTCGACAACGCGCACCGGCGGCGCCGCGATAGCCTGGATTGCTCCATCTGGATCGGCGATCATCACTCCGGCGGCTCCGAGTGTGACCACAACTGGCCGTCCGGTCCGCCGCGCCAGGTCAACCGCCTGCGCGCTTGGGTCGTCTGGCGGCGCCGGTGCGCCCAGCAGCTTGCTCAGCCGCTCGAGCTCAAGCGCGTTGGGGGTGAGGAGGGGCGCTTGATCGAGGAGCCCCGCCACCACGGGAGTTGGCGGCGCGGTGTTCAGCACGCACATGACTCCGCTCCGGGCCGCGGCGGCGACCGCCGCCGTGACGGCGTCACCGGGAATCTCGGTGCTCACGAGCACGCAGCCAGCGGCGCCGGCGCCGGACTGAGCGGCGAGCAACGTAGTTAACCGGCCGTTCACCCAACCCTGGTCGACCCTGCCGTTGGCGCCGGCCCCGACCGCTATTAGGTTTTCACCTGCACGGTCGACGACAATCAGGGCGACCCCGGTCGTCTCCCGTTCCAAGTGGGCAACGCCGGACAGGTCAACCCCAGCCTCGCGGAGGTCTGCGAGCGCCACCTTGGCCATCGCGTCGCGACCGACGGCGCCGACGAGCCGCACGGCCGCTCCAGCCCGGGCGGCGGCGACGGCGGCGTTGGCGCCCTTGCCCCCGCCGTGTTGTGTGGGACCGCAGCCCACCACCGTCTGCCCGGCGCGCGGAAGCTCGTCAGCCAAGACCACGAGGTCTACGTTGATCGCGCCCACCACGACGACCGCCGGTGACTGTCCGGCGGGCTCGTTCATCCCTGAGGCCTTGTCGTCGACTCCGGGATCTGGATGTTGGCCGAGATCGGTCCGAACGCCTGCTCCGGGTTGCGGACCAGCCGGTCGAAAGCTACGTAGGCGAGCTTCAGCTGCTGGATCTGGAACGAGCCAACCGAACGGGCGGACTGCTCCGCTCCTTGCGGCACCGTGGCAGCAGCGCGGAGAGTCAACCTTCTGACGCTCTCGCTGCAGCCCGCACGGCCACGATGATGGGCTCGTACCCAGTGCAGCGGCAGAGATTCGACGCAATTGCATCACGGATCTCCTGGTCGGACGCCGTCGGGCGCTGACGCAACAACGCCGTGGCCAACATCAGGAATCCCGGGGTGCAAAAGCCGCACTGCAACGCGTTCGCATCGGAGAACGCGCGCTGCAAGTCGCAAAGCTCGTCCCCGTCTGCCAAGCCCTCCACCGTCTCCACTTGCAGATCGTCAGCTTGAACACCAAAAACCAGGCACGACCGCGTTGCTTGTCCATCTAGTAATACTGTGCATGCTCCACATATCCCGTGTTCGCAGCCGACGTGGGTGCCCGTCTGGCCGAGGTCGTGTCTCAGCACATCAGCGAGCGTCCGGCGGGCTTCCACGGCGACTTCATGCCGCTCGCCATTGACCACTAGTGAGATCAGATGCAGATCACGCATCTGGCACACATGGTGCGATCGCCATCGCATCGAGCAGCCGATGCGGCGTGATCGGAATGCGATCGATCTCGATGTGCCGGTGCGACAGCGCGTCGGCGACAGCGCTGGCGATGCACGCGGGCGCGCCCATGGTGCCGCCCTCGCCCATGCCCTTCGCGCCTGTTTCGGAGAACTCTGAAGCAGTTTCGAGGTGCAGGATCTCGATCGGGGGTATCTCGTGCGCGGTGGGAACGAGGTAATCCATCAGGGAGGCGTTCTGCAGCTGCCCGTCCGACCCGTAGACGAGTTCCTCATAAAGGGCCGCAGCGATGCCCTGGGCTACGCCGCCGCGTACCTGTCCCTCGACGATGGCGGGGTTGACCATGACTCCGCAGTCCTCCACCACCAGGTAGCGTTCGATCGTCACCGCTCCGGTGTCGGCATCGATCTCGACGATCGCCCCGTGGCACGCGTTCGAGAACGTTCCCGGCGGGTCGAAGCTTGCAGTGCATTCGAGGCCCGGATCGAGCCCCTGGGGTAGCCGGTGGGTCTCGAGATAGGCCAGCCGTGCAATATCGCGGAACGGTACGCTTACGGTGGGTGAGCCTTTCACGGCCGCGTGTCCGTCGCGCAAATCAACATCCGACGGGGCGGCTTCGAGTATGTGTGCCGCCAGCTCCCGGATCCGGTCCGCCAGCTTCGCGCTTGCCCTCGAGGTCGCGCCGCCGCCGACGACGATGGAGCGGCTGGCGAACGTCCCCCATCCGTACGGAGTCGCGTCCGTGTCACCTTGGCGAACTTCGATCTGGTCGGGACGGATCCCGAGCTCGTCTGCGGCGATCTGCGCCAGCGTCGTCTGGTGCCCTTGCCCGTGGCCACACGTGCCGACCGCCACAAGCACTGAGCCTGAGGGGTCCATGCGGACAACGGCTGTGTCGTAGCCCGGGGTGATCTCCATCCGGCGCTGGCTGAACGCCGCGGTTCCGTAGCCGGTGCGCTCTGCAAAGCATGAGAATCCAATGCCCACCAGGCGCCCGTGCGCGCGCGTTTGGCGCTGACGGGCGCGGAATCCGGCGAGGTCGAGGCTGCGCGCGCACAGTTTGAGCGATTCCTGGTAGGAGCCGGCATCGATCTTTAGTCCGGTGGGGCTGGTGTACGGGAACCCGTCCGGATCGATCAGGTTGCGCTGTCGGATCACATCGACCTCCAGGTCGAGTGCGAGCGCCGCCTTCTGTAGAAGGCGCTCCATTGCCAGCACCATCTGGGGTCTGGAGACCCCTCTGTATGGAGCCATGGGTGCCTTATTTGTGGTGACTGCGCGCGTGCGCGCGCGGTAGTGCGGCACCCGATAGGGACCGAGCATCTCTGTCGCGGCCATCAGTGGCTCTACGCCGCACGTGAACGGATGCGTCGAATACGCGCCTACGTCGCACAGGATGTCGGCCTCGAGGCCGAGCATCCGACCGCGTTCGTCGAAGCCCGCCCGGACGTCGAACCGCTGCTCGTGACCTTGGAACCCGGCGGTAAGGCTCTCGGCGCGATCCTCGACCCACTTCACCGGCGTGCCTGTCGCCTGGCTGGCTAGACACACCAGCACCTCCTCCCGTGCGACCACGCACTTCTGTCCGAAGCCCCCACCAACATCGGGCGCCACCGTGCGCACTCGGTGCTCGTCCAGCCCGAGGATCTCTGCCACCGTCGTGCGTACGATGTGCGGCACCTGCGTCGACGTGTAAAGGAGGAGCCGTTGGGTTCCGCGGTCCCACTCTGCCAGACACGCGCGACCCTCCATCGGTACAGCCGAAAGCCGGCCTGAGGTGAACGTCGCCTCGATTGTGAGCCTGGCGCTGGCGAGAACGGCTTCTAATTGCGGGTCGTCGGCCAGCAGCACGTCGAGCAGCACGTTGGAGTCAATACCTTCGTGCACCAGCGGAGCCTGGGGGTCGAGCGCGGCGTCGAGCGACGCGACCGGGTGACCATCCCCATAGTCCACGGTCACCAGCTCAGCGCCGTCCTCAGCCGTGTGCGGTGAGTCTGCCACCACCATCGCGACCGGCTCGCCGACGTGGCGCACGACGTCACGAGCCAGCAGCGGCAGCTCTACCGCGACGAACTCCGGCCGGCTAAGGCGCGGGATGAGCGGTTTTACGTCGGGCAGGTCCGTGGCCGTCAAGACCGCCCGGACACCTTCCAAGGACCGCGCTGCCGTCGGATCTACGCTGAGGACGCGTGCGGCAGCCAGCGGGGAGCGCACGAAGGCGACGTGAAGGACGCCGGCAACGGGGATGTCGTCCACGAACGTGGCGCGGCCCATGAGGTGTCGACGATCCTCAACCCGGGCTACCGACCGGCCGATCCAGCGGCTTCCGACGCCGGCGTCTTCAATCATTGCGAACCGCTCGGGTGAGCGCGCGACTGACCAAGACCCCGGTCAACCGACGCCGGTAGTCGGCACTACCGTGGAGGTCGGACCCCGGATCGATCTCAGCGGCGGCGGCGGCGGCGGCCTCATCGAAGCTCTCCGCCGCCAGCCCGGCCTCAGCGACTATGCGTTCGGCGTCTCGGGCACGAACCGGCACTTCGTCAACGCCGCCGATGACGATCGACGGATCTCCTTCCGAACTGAGCGTCACAACCGCGGCCACGACGGCGAAGTCGCCCTTGCGCCGGGCGAACTCCTCAATCGCGGCGCGGGGGCAGGGCGTGGAGAACCGGACCGCGAGAACGAGCTCGCCGGGTTCGAGCGCGGTGGTGAAGTAACCGCGTAAGAAGGCGCTCGCTGCGAGTTCGCGCTGGCCGTGCCGATTGCCGATCACGATCGTCGCATCGAGCGCGATGGCCAGCAGGCACCACTCAGCCGTGGGATCGGCGTGAGCGAGGCTGCCCCCGAAGGTCCCGCGGGAACGAATCGGCATGTGCCCGATCCATGCCGCGGCGCGACTCAGGATCTCGTACCCGCCGCCGAGCTGACCGTCGGCATGTTCGACCGAGGCGTGGGTAGTCAGGGCCCCGATCGTGAGCGTCTTGCCATCCCGGACCATCCCGCGCAGCTCGCCCACGCGCGTGATGTCCACGAGCGCGGACGGCCTCGCCAAGCGGAAGTTCATCATCGGAACCAGGCTCTGGCCACCAGCAAGCACCTTCGCATCCTCCCCCAGATCGTCCAGACGCTCCACCGCGTCTGCGACGGAGTCGACGCGGTGGTAGACGAACGGCGCAGCCTTCATCGTTCCCGCACGACCGCGCGCCCGCGAAGCCGACCAGCGAGGTAGCCATAGCCGAACCCGATTAACGCCGCGCCCAAGTCACGCCTGCACCGGTTCGCACCCGGTCCCGTGAACAGGTCCACTAAACGAAGCTCAGGCATCGTCGAACCACGGGGGTCCGGGGCACGCGCGGGATGCGGCTGGCCCACAGCCGGCGCTGAGGTGTCGAGATCACCACGTGTCTCTCGGCCGAGGTCTCCCTCGGCAGCCTCGATTTGTGCAGCCGCTTCGTCGCCGCCCCTTAGAGCAACTTCGAGGTTGTTGGCGAACTCGGCGAACAGCCGCTGGGCGACCTTTTCCATGGCGCCCCGTCCGAACTGAGCCACGCGACCGCGGATCTGCAGGTCGGTGTCCATCCGGATCCGGCTGGCGCCATCGAGTTCCGCGATGGATGTCTCGATCCGTGCTTCGGCTTGCCCATGGCCGGCAGTCTCCTGCGCTCGTGCGCGCAGCACGACCCGCCGCGCCTGCGGATCGACCTCCACAAAGCGCAAGGTCCCCGTGTAGTTGGCGCGGATCGGGCCCACCTTCACCCGTAGCGATCCCCGATACTCGCCGTCGTCGAAAGCCTCGATGCGGGCTCCTGGAAGGCAGGAGGAGACGCGAGCGATGTCAGAAACAAAGGCGAACAGCTCGTCGGCGGGAGTTTGAAGCGTGACTTCGTTCCTCACAAGCATGACGCTGCCGAACCATAGGCTGCTCGGCAACCACCGTCCAAGACGCGCCCACATGAGGACGATAGTCTGCGGCTATAGCGCAGCATCGCTCCTCGGATAGTCATCTTTCCGAGGGCGAGAATCTCAGGCCTCCACGGCAAGCCCGGGAGGCACCACCGGCTTGTACGGTGGATAGTTGCAGCCTATAAGCGCGCAGGTAATTCGTCTTGGAAGCGCCTGACGTTGCGAGTAGCGTCCGGCCTCTACACGAGGTGCTGTACAAACTGCCATGGGAAGAGGGTGGAGGGTATGTTGCATCGTAGAAGCAAGCTTGGTGCGATGGGGCTCGTCATCGCTGCAGTCGTGGCCGGCTGTGGTAATTCGGGAGGCAGTTCAGGGTCGAATGCATCCCCAAACGCCGCCGCTAGCAAGGGCTCAAACGGCGGAAAGACGCTCACCGTTCTATCCTGGAAATCCTACGGCGCCGACGACCCTTGGGCGGTTAAGGAGTTTGAGCACGAGACGGGCGCGACGGTCAAGTTCGTCTACATGAATTCCGAGGATGGCATGCTGCAGACGCTTCAGCAAGGTGGCGTCGGCAAGATCGACGTCGCGTTGCCGAACCTCGAGTACGTTCAGCCCGGCGTGCAGCGTGGCGTGTTCCAGCCTATCGACCAGCAAAAGATCACCACCTGGAGCCAGCTCTCGACTCAGTTCACAAAGCTGACTGCCTTGCGCTCAAACGGACAGTTGTATGCGGTGCCGTGGGTGCAGGGCGCGACCTCGCTGGCAGTGAATCCGAAGACCGTCAAGCCGGCTCCGGATAGCTGGGCGACGCTCTGGAGCCCGGCCAACCGCGGGAAGGTCGCCTACTTCGACGACCCCACAACCGCGATCATGACTGCGGCACTATACCTGCACCAAAACCCGCAAGATCCGAACCTGGTGAGCGTGCACAAAGCCCTCCAAGCGCTCAAAGCCAACGTGAAGGTGTTCTGGGCGTCGGCCGACGACTGGACCAAGGCCTATACGTCGGGTGCCGTCACGATGGGCAACCTGTGGTCAGGTCTCGCCGGCACGCTCACGGCCAACGGACAGCCGGTGGATTATATCTTTCCGAAGGAGGGCACAGTCCGCTGGGGTGATAACTGGGCGATCGTCAAGAACGCCCCTGATCAGAGCCTCGCGTACAAGTGGATCAACTTCATGACCAGCGAGCGGTACTTTGTGCACTGGATCTCCCAGCCAGGCCCAAACCAGGAGTTGGCGGTTCCCGTCAACACTGCTGCAGTCGCCGCGCTTCCGAAGAAGGACTCTGAGAAGCTCTCCGCGGCCCGGTTGATCAATTTCCACGGCCCGGCAGCGTTTCAGGCGGGAATACCTTTGAACCGGTTGGCACAGTGGACGCAGCTGTGGGAACAGGTCAAGGCGGGGGGTTAGTGGCGTGAGCGCCACGCGCTTGCCTGCGGGACGCGTGCCGGCCGCACCGGCGGCTCGTGCGCGTCTCGCTCACTGGGGTGCCTCGGGCGCGTTGGTCGGACCCGGAGCACTGCTGCTCGGCGTGATGGTGGTCGCGCCCTTGGTCACCCTCGTGTGGTACACGTTCACCCCCGAGTTCGGCCCGAAGTCCTTCTCGTTCACGAACGTGTCGCAGCTGTTCGGCACGTCGCTATACGTGCACCTGCTCGTCAAGAGCCTGCTCGCCGCTCTGGTGTCAGCCCTCGGCACCGTACTGGTGGCCTGGCCGGCTGCTTGGGCGCTCTCCCGCCTGCCACCGGGGCGGCGCAACCTCATGTTGTCGCTGATCATCGTTCCCTACCTCACCTCCTATCTGCTGCTGATCTACAGCGTCTTCGTGTTGCTCAGCGCCGGGGGGCCGCTGTTCAGCGCCTTGCACGCGCTTGGACTGGTCGGCAGAGAGACGGGTTTGCTCTATCACCAGTCGGCGACGATGATTATCCTGGGCTACGAGAGCCTGCCAATCGCCCTGTTCGTCCTCTACTCGACGTCAGATCAGATCGATCCGGTTCTGCTGATCGCGGCCGGCTCGCTCGGTGCGTCGCCCTGGCAGCGGTTTCGGCGCGTCGTGGTGCCGCTGTCGAGAAGCGGCCTGTTCACGGCGTTCCTCCTAGTGTTCGTGCCGGCGTGTGGGGCCTTTGTCGAGCCGCAGATCCTCGGCGGACCTAACGGCGTGCTTCTCGGCAACACCATCGATGACCAGCTCAACACCATCTCGGCTCCGCACTTCGCTGCTGCTCTATCGATGCTGCTGCTGCTCGGCATCTTCCTCGCCGTCAGCGTCCTCTATGCGCTGCAAGCACTCGCCCGCGTAGCTGCGGTGCGCATGGACGAGCGCCTCGTCCATGCCTGAGCGCGGCGGCATGACACGTTGGATGTACGTTGCGCTCACAGTGATGCTCGTGGTGCTGTTCACGCCGCTGGTCGTGATCATCGTCTTGTCATTCAACCAATCGCAGTTCGGGACGCTGCCATTCCACTTCACGCTCAAGTGGTACCGGACGCTGTTCACGAGCTCGGGCCTCTTGGGCCCCACCGGTCTCTCGTTGCGAATCTCGGCGGAAGTCGCTGCTAGCGCGGTCGTGATCGGTACGACTGCCGCAGTCTGGCTCACCCGACGGGCGACACGGCTGGCCGCGGCCGTCTTAAATGGTGTGATGCTGAGCGCCCTCACCGTGCCGTGGCTCGTGCTGGGCGTCGCGATGCTGTTGATCGTGAACGCGATCGGTCTCGGGCGAAGCGGGCTCTCCATCTATCTCGGGCTGACCGCCATCACGATGCCGTACGTGACCTTCCTCGTCGTCAACCGCCTCCGAGGGATCGACCCGTCACTCGAGCAGGCGGCCCGCTCGTTGGGAGCGACGCCTACCCGCGCATATTTGAGGATCGTCCTTCCGCTCGCGCTGCCGGCGATCGTCGGCGGCGGTCTGATCGCGTTCATGGTCTCCTTCAACAACTTCCTGATCCAGTACTTTCTCGCGCCGTTTGGCGTGCAGACGCTGCCCCTGGAGATTTACACCTTGATTCGCGTTGGATATGAGCCGGATCTCAACGCGCTAGCCACCCTCATCGTGGCGGCCACGGTGACCCTCGCCTTGATTCTGAACCGCTTCGGCGTCGATCAGCGACGTCTCGTGGAGGCCAACCGAGCATGACGCAGCCCCACACCCTCGTCCCGCGCGTCGAACCCAACCACAGCGAGGCCTCCACCCCGCCGGGCGTTGAGTTGGCTGGACTGTCAAAGAGCTACGGAGACGAGCGTGTGCTCGACGACATCACGCTCACCGTTCCAGCGCACGAGTTCCACGCACTCCTTGGCCCTTCGGGCTCGGGTAAGACCACGATCCTGCGAGTGATCGCCGGCTTTCTCGCCCCCGACTCCGGAACCGTGCGGGTGGCGGGCCGCGACATGGCCGCGGTGCCTGCCGAACGCCGCGACATCGGCGTAGTATTCCAGAACTACGCGCTGTTTCCGCATCTGAACGTGTTCCAGAATGTCGCGTTCGGTCTCCGCATGCGCAAGGTCGACGCGACGGAGTTGCGAGAGCGGGTCAACGACGTGCTGACACTGGTGCGGATGGCAGGGTACGAGCGCCGCAAGCCGGAGGAGCTCTCGGGCGGGCAGCAGCAGCGTATTGCGCTTGCCCGCGCGCTTGTGATCCGGCCGCAGGTGCTGCTCCTCGACGAGCCTCTTTCGGCACTGGACCGCAAGGTCCGGGGCGAGGTGCGCGAGGAGTTACGGCGCATCCAGGCCGAGACCGGAGTGACGGCGATCATCGTGACACACGATCAGGAGGAGGCGCTCTCCTTGTCACACCAGATGTTGGTCCTCGAGTCCGGTCGCGTTCGACAGACGGGGACGCCCGACGAGGTGTATCGCAGGCCCGTTGACGCGTTTGTCGCGGATTTCGTCGGCTCCTCGAATGCCGTGCCGGTGCTCGTCGAGTCCCGTGGTGCGGAGGCAGCCGTACGCCTCGGCGGCCAGACCTTGTCGATGCCCGGTCCGGCGAGCATCACGGGAGCGGCGCAGCTGCTCGTGCGTCCCGAGGAACTCATCGTCTGCAGCGTCGCCAACTCAGACCCTCCCCCCGATGCGCTTCGTGGCTGGATCACCGACATCGACTTCGCCGGCCCCGTCGTCACGCTAAGGGTCCGGGTAGAGGATGTCTCGCTTCGCGTCCTCGCGCTGTCACCAAGCGTCCTCGCCGATCCATCGCTGGAGCCGGGGGCCGAGGTCTGGGTGTCGGTGCCGATCTCCAGCCTCCAGCTAACGGCTACGAGCACCACCGGATGATCGGCCCGCCGCTCGGGCCCGAGCGCCATTGGAACACGTGGGACAGTGGTCACCCCGCCTCGTTCGTTCACCTGCCTAGCAGGCTCGCGGTTCGCGTCGCCGCCTATTCCGCGCAGGACGGGCGCTATACAGACTTCGCGCCAGGTCGAGGCACGAAGCTGCTCGAGCACGAGGCAGATGGGAGCTTTGTCGCGGCCGAGCTTGAGCATGCCGGCAGCCGCGTACGCTTGGAGGTAGCGAAGGAGGATCCGTTCGGACTCGTCGCAGAGCTGACGATGCTAGAGGCGAGTGAGTGGGCGCTCCGGTTCTGGATGTTGCTCGAGATCGGGTTCCTCGATGCGCCCGCACCCGATCCCAGCGCAGTGCCCGCAAGCATCAGGCTCGGCTACGCGAGCGGCGAGCGAGGCTACGTCGAGCCGCCGTTGGTGCGGGCTCGGTGGCGCAGCTTGCGGCTTTGTGTTATCCCGGAAGAGCGGCCCGTCTACGCGGGCCTGTACAACGACCTGGACGTTCTGAGGAAGGAGCTTGAACAGGGCGGCTACTACCGACCTCACCCGGAGCAGGCTGAGGGCCGCTGGGCGGTCCTGCGCTTCAACGGGCAGTCTCAGGCCACGACGCGCTTCGCGCTTGCCTGTGGGACCGACGACGCTGCGGCCGAGCGGCGGGCGCGCGATCTGCTCGCCGGGCATACCGATCTGCTCATGCGCCGTCGTACCGCGGCTCGACGGGGGTCCGAGCCCGCTCGCGCGGTGCGTGATGTCGTGGCGTGGAATACGGTCCTCGACCGACCGAACCTTCGGTGGTTCACAACCCTCAGCCGTAACTGGACCGAGTCGAAATTCGGCGGCTGGGGCGTCTGGCTCAACGACGTCCTCTACCATGCGCTTCTGGCGGCAAGGGTAGGCGACGCGGAAACGGCTCGGGCAAACGTGGAGGTAGCGTTGACCGGGCAACAACCGGCAGGAAATCTGCCGTGCCTGCTGACGGCCTACACTGAGTGGGTTGACCGCTCGCAGCCGCCGATCGGCGGGTACGTGCTGTGGCGACTATTTCTCATGAACGGTGATCGCACGCTGCTCGAGCGTGCCTATCCCATCCTCAACCGGGCCTACCGCTGGTGGTTCGAGCATCGCGACGGCAACGGCAACGGAGTGCTGGAGTACGGCTCGTCGCCGACGGGGGAGGGAACGTTCGTCCACTCCAAACAGGGGGCGATGGACGAGGCGGCGATGGACAACCTGCCAATATTCGATGACGCTGCCTTCGACCTCAGCACGCACACGCTCGACCTCGAGGACGTGGGGTTGAACTCGCTAGTGGTGCTCGAGGGACAGATGCTGTCGCGGATCGCCGGAGTGCTGGGCTTGGCCGAAGACGCAGAGGCATTGGCGGGGCGCGCCGAGAAACTCGCCGAACGGGTGAGAGAGCGGCTGTGGGACCCCGACCGGCAGGTGTTCGCGGGCCGGCGCTGGTCCGGCGAGTGGATCCGCTCGCTGGCGCCAACCAGCTTCTACCCGCTCACGGCGGGGATCGCCACCGCCGAGCAGGCCGAAGCTCTGGTTCGTCGTCACCTGCTTGACCCAAATCAGTTCTGGGGTCCCCGGCCGCTACCCGCTACCGCCTACGACGATCCCGCGACCCCCGACAACGTCTACTGGCGCGGGCGCATCTGGCCGCCGCTTGTATTCCTCACCTGGGAGGGGCTGCGCCGCTACGGCTACCTAACCGAGGCCGCAGAGCTGGCCAAGCGCAGCTGGCAGATGTTCGTCGACGAGTGGGTCGACCGCCGCCACTGCCACGAGAACTTGATGATCGATCCTGACGCGAACGCCGAGGTCGCGGATTCGGACTGGTTCTACACTTGGGGAGCCTTGCTCGCTCTCATGCCGCTGCTCGAGCGCGCCGACGCGAGCCCGTGGTCAGGCTTGACGCTCTCTCCCGACGAATCCGGCGATGGGGTTACTTACGCGGGAGCCGGTTACAGCCTGGATCGTGACGGCATCGTGCGTCGTGACGGAGCGGCGGTGCTGCGTTTCAGCCCCGCAGTCGAGGTACGCGAGCTCGAGATCGGCGCGCGGATCGGTTTCACGCTGGACGCGCCCGAGGGTGGACTCGAGGTCACGCTGGTCCACGTGGCGCCTGAGCGCGTGGTGGCGGCCGAGCGCGACGATCGTCAGCTCGAGGTGACTGACGACAGCGACGGCGCAATGCTGCGCCTTCCTCGGGGGCCCGCGACCGTGTCCGTTTACCTCCGGCGCTGACGCGCGGCGAGCAGCTCGGCGGCAGTGGTCACGGAAACCTGCTCGGGCAGGCGGCGGCACAGCGCTAGGGCGCCGGCATGGCCGGTCGCGCTGGGGGAGAGCACGGCGTCTTCGACGACGGTTACACGAATTCCCTTGTCAACCGCCTCGAGAACGGTCGCCAAAACGCAGCAGTCGGTCTCGACTCCGCACAGGACGAGCTCAGGCGTCTCGGGTCCGACGGTGGCAGCCTGGAGCTCTGTAGTCCCGAAGCACGAATAGACCGACTTCACGGCCACGACGCTCTCGCGTGACGCGAGTTCGGGAACCAGCTCCCAAAGCTCCGGTTCGCGCAGCAGGCCACTCCACGCCTCGGTGAACCGACGCCAGGTTCCGGCCGCCTGATCGACGGGAAGCACATAGCGGGTGAACATCACCGACGGCGCGTAGGCATCCGCGAGCGCCTCGATCTTGGGCAGCAGGTCGCGGACTCCGTCTATCCGCCATGGGGTGTCCTCAGCCACTAGGCGCTGCATGTCAACGACGACCAGCAGCTCGTTCATGGCTCGTTCAAGCACGAGGTCCTTGCCTCCTCTAGATCATCGTGTAGCCGCCGCTGACCGACAGTGTCTGTCCAGTGACATAAGACGCCCGGTCCGAGGCGAGCAGAAGCACGGGAGCGACGACGTCCTCCGGACGACCGAGTCGACGCAGCGGGTAGAGGCGGGATACCTTCTGCAGAACCTCATCCGGAAACTGTGCACCCTGCTCCCCGCGCCAGATAGAATGCTCGCCGCTGGCCTCGCGTGAGCCGGGCGTGAAGCCCGGGCACACAACGTTGAGGGTGATCCCGTAGCGGCCGACCTCCTTCGCGATCGCCTTCGACATGGCGATCACCGAGGCCTTAGTGCCCGAATACACCGCCTCTCGCCATTCGCCGATGCGTCCCGCGTCGGAGCCGATTGACACGATGCGCCCGTATTCGCGCTCGATCATGTGTTCAAGCACGGCACGCGTGGCGTTGATGAAGCCCCACATGTCGATCGCGATCTCCCGTTCCCATTCTTCGCGCGGCTTCTCGAGGAACAACCGGTCCACCGTCCAACCTGCGCAGTTAACCAGCACGTCCACGGCGCCCAGATCCCTCACGACATCGGCGACAGCAGCTTGCATGTCGTCCGCATCCGTGACATCCGTGCGCCGGACCGTGATTCGCTTCCGGGTGTCCTCCGCCGCGACCATGTTGGCCTGAGGCTCGTCGGTATCAGCGATCAGCACGTGCGCTCCCTCCGCGGCAAATCCCAAAGAAAGGGCGCGCCCGATGTTGGATGCGCCACCGGTGATGACGACAACCTTGTCTTCAAGCCCTAGGTCCACTGTGCTGTGTTCGGTCAACCGAGGATCGCGGGCGCGATCTGTTCGGTGAGGATTCGCAGACGATCGAGCCGGCCGCCGCCTAGGAGAGGGAAGATGAAGTCGTCCACGCCCGTGTCAGCAAGCGCTTTGATGCGCTCGATGCACTCGTCCCGCGTGCCGGCGACTGCGAGCGTCCTCACGAGCTCGTCGCTGACTGTGGTCTGATGGTGGGCTCTGACGGAGAGATGCTCGCCGTAGTCGTAGTTGGTGCTGGCGCGAATTAGCTCGCCAGAGAAGGGCGCGAGGCTCGGGGTCAGATCACGAACGTCGGCTTGAAGGCGCGCCTGTGCTGCGGCCCACGACCGCACGTCATCCAGCGCCGCCTGTCTGTCGTCTCTGGCGGAGAGCGTTGCGACGAAGCAGGTGCGCACCTCGGACCGGTCGCGGCCGGCTTCGGCTATGCCCTCCTGGATCCAGGTCAGCTGCCGCGCAAGCACATCCGGCTGGGCGGGACCCATGATGATGGCGCCATCGGCGAAGCGTCCGGCTAGCCGGCACATCCGCGGCTGGCTCACCGCGAGGTAGATGGGTGTTCGGGACGCCGCGTGTGGAAGCCTATAGGTTCGTTCCTGCCAGGTCCCCGCGTCACCGTTGAAGACATCACGGAAGAAGCGAAGGCCAGCCTCGACCTCGGCGACGCGTGAGGGGCGCGATCCCAGGCCGTACACCGCGGAGTCACCGGCCCCCACGCCGAGCATCGCGCGTCCCTGCGACAGCTCGGCGATCGCTGAGATCGCGGTGGCGGTCACGGTGGGGTGGCGTGTGACCAGATTGGTCACGCCGGTGCCCAGCCGCATACGGTCGGTCTTCCCCGCCGCCAGAGCAAGCCCCATGTAGACATCCTTCATCGCGAGCTGGGAGTCGATCAACCACATCTCCTCGACGCCGCGGTGCTCGAGCTCGGACGCCAGCGTGCCCCAGTCGCGCAGCGATTCGCGGGGACTAATCCCAATTGAGATGTTCATGCCGTGCTCAGCCCCCCCTTAGAGCGGCGATCGCCTCGACGACCTCGCTCGGACGTTCGATGGGAAGCGGGTGTCCGGTATCGGCAAGCACGCGCAGCTCGCTGCCCGAAATGCGCTCGGCGATAATCTCTCCGGCGCGCGGCGGGCAATGCTGATCATCCGCTCCTGCCAGGATCACCGTGGGTATCGCGATAGCGCTCAGCTCCTCGTCGAGCGGCGCTTGGTTGAGCCCTGACATGGCTCGGCAGGCGTTGGCGTATCCTCGGGGGTCCGCGGTGGACTGACGACGAATTGTCAGCCCGGTCTCGGTCTCCTCGGGGCGTCGGCGGTAGATATCGTACGTGTCTGCATCGAGAGTCGCTCGTAGCTTCGGGTCGCCCCGCTCGACGAGATCAACTCGTGCCTCATACCATGCGCGCGCCGCGTGGTTGACGCGGCTGGACGTTCCGACCAGCGCCAAGGCGGCTATGCGGTCGGGACGGTCGACGGCGGCGCGCATCGCAATCGTGCCGCCGAGCGAGAATCCAGCCACCGCGGCGCGTTCGAGCGCGAGCAAGTCGATCAGACCAATGAGATCTCTCGCCAGCTGCTCCAGCGTCCCGTCGGGCGTTCCGAGCGCGCTCTGCCCGTGGCCACGGAAGTCATAAAGGATCACCCGGCGTTGGAGCATCAGCTGTGCTACGACCCGCCGCCAGGAACGGTGGTCGTCCGCGAGGCCATGCACGAGCACGATCGGATCGCCACGGCCGACTTCGAACCAAGCCACATCGATGTCGTCGACTCTAGCTAGCACCCTTTAGCCCTCCCCGTGTAGCTGGGCCTGGAGCGCCTGACGATCGAGTTTGCCGGTACTGCCGATCGGCAGTGCGTCGACCAGGCGCATGTCTTCCGGCCACTTGTAACGCGCAAGGCCCTCGCGCTCGAGATGGGTGAGAAGATGGTGGTGTGTAGGGACGGATCCGGGCGCAGCCACGATGAACGCCACTGCGCGCTCACCGAGATCGATGTCGGGTCGCCCGACAAGGCAGGCATCTCGGACGCTCGGCAAGGCACGCAGCAGGTCCTCCACCTCGACGGGATTAATGTTGGTGCCACCACGGATGATTGTGTCCTTCAGGCGGCCGGTCACGTGCAGGTAGCCCTCCTCGTCGACGTAGCCTAAGTCCCCGAAGTGAGCCCAGCCGTCAGACGCGCAGGGCCCCTCTAGCTCGCCCCAGTAGCGCTCATGGACGAGCGGGCCGCGCATGCAGATCTCCCCTTCCTGCGTGGCTGGCAGCGGCCTGCCATCGGGGTCGCAGATCAGGAGCTCGGCGCAATCGTGCGGACGCCCGACGGTCGTCCATCGCTTCTCGGCCGGATCGTTCGGACTCGGGACAGCAAGCTGGCCGATATCCATCGCCCCGTAGAAGCTGCACACGCGACTCCCGCTCCGCTCCTCCCAAGCCTGGGCCAAAGTACGTGGCAGCGGCGCCCCAGCAGAGATCGTTGTGCGCACTGCGCTCAGATCAGCGCCCTCGAGGGCTGCTGAATGCAGCATCCTCGAGATTATCGTCGGCACACCGCCCAAAACGGTGGCGCGACTCTGCTCGGTCAGCGCGAGCGAACGCTCCGGGTCGAAGCGCGGGTCGTGGCTCATCACGAGCGCCGCTCCGGTGCGCAACGCGTACAGGCACATCTCTCCTGCGCCCTGGGTGACCGGCGAGAGAGGCAGCATCCGATCGCCTGGGCCGAGGCCGAGCCGGGTCGTGAAGCCCTCGAAGGTCAGCTGCTTGAGGCGCGCCGTCAGTGAGGCCAGCTTGGGCGGCCCGGTCGTGCCCGATGTCAGAGCGATCTGCACCACCCGGTCTGGGTCGGGTCCCTCGACGATGACATCCTCGAGAGCGGCGCCGCTGGCAGTCTGGAGTTCATCGGCAGCGAGCACGGTCTGTATCGAGGGTATGAACCGCGCGCCATCCGCTATCGCGTTGCCTCGGTCTGAGTCGTCGGTGATGATCATCTTGGCGCCCGAGCGCTCAAGCGACGAAGCAATCTCCCGCCGTCCGAGCGTCATCGGGAGCGGCAACACCACACCCCCGGCGGCCGGGATGGCGATCTCGAGGGCTACGAAGTGCCAAACGTTAGGCAGCGCGACGGCCACGACATCGCCGCTACCGAGACCGCGCACGCGCAGGTCGTCGATGAACGCCAACGCGGCGCCCAGCAGCGAGTCGAAATCAAGCGTCGTCCCTTGGTCATAGAGAGCGAGTTCGCTACCGCGGGTCGCTGCGTTGGCGCACAGATAGCTGAGCGCATCGAAGGGGACAGGCTCGATGCGCTGGATCAGAGCCGGCACCTTCATCGGGCACTCCAAGCCGGCATTCGTCGCTCGCGGACGGCGGCAGCCGCGTCTGCGGCGTCCCGGCTGGCTGTCACGAGCGGCGCTAGCTCATCACTCAGTTGCCATGCCGCGTCTGCGTCCCCCGCGAGGGCAACACGCGCCACACGTTTGGAGGCGCGGATCGCGAGGGGCGCGTTGGCGCAGACTTGCTCCGCAAGTTCAACGGCGGCAGCAACGACCTGATCCGCGGGCACGATTCTATTGACCAAGCCGAAGGTTCGGGCGCGTCGCGCGTCAATCGGGGTGCCGAGCAGGAGGTGCTCCATGGCAACGGAGGCGGGCAGTCGTGTTGGCAGTCGAACCGCTCCTCCCGAGGCGGCGATCAGCCCCCGTGTTACCTCAGGCAAACCGAACCGGGCCCCCTCGGCTGCGACGACGAGATCACACGCGAGGACGATCTCGAATCCACCACCGAGTGCAGCACCGTTCACAGCGGCTACGAGCGGCTTGGTGAAATCGCGTCGAACTATTCCAGCGAAGCCGCCGGGGACCCCATTGATCGCCGGCGCCTCGCCGCGCTCGACGGCCTGCAGATCCATGCCGGCGCAGAAGACGCGTTCGCCGGCGCCCGTCACCACCACAGCCCACGTCCCGTCGTCATTTTCCGCGTGATCGAAGGCGGCCGACAGTGCCTCGCTGGTCGCAAGGTCGACCGAGTTGGCTTGCGCAGGGCGATCGATGATGAGCACACGAACGTTCCCACGCTGGTACCAGTTGACAGGCATTGGTTCGCGAGACTAGTCGGGCGCTGCTCCGCTGACCAATACCGACTTCGGATCGCCGCATAGGCGTCGGCTATGTGATTATCGGATGGCAGCCACCGGCGTTCGCTGCCACGGGCCTTCGACGAGCACATCAACGAACGCATCGGCAATCTGAGAGAATTCTGCTCCGATTGCGTAAACCCAGACGCGCCAAGTGACTGGCGGGTCGATGCCACGCATATGTTGGACCAGGTCTGGCGGCACGTTCTTGAGTGGTACAAGCGCCGGACCCACCCCCGCAGCGGCCAATCGCGCAGCCGCCTCGACCTGCGTCGTGCGGACCGCCCACTGTGGTTCGAACCCGGCCGCTCGGCATGCCTCCAGCGTCTGCTCGCCGAGCCCGTGACCCTCCTCGTATAACACCCATTCCCGGCTTGCGAGCGCCTCGAGCGCGAGATCACGGCCGGCCTGCGCCAGTGGCTCGTTTAGCGGGATGACCAGCACGAGCTGCTCCCAGCCCAGTTCCAGCCGTGCTCCGGGCCAATTCGGCGGCAGCGGGCCTATCCCAAGGTCTGCGCGGCCGTCGATAATGGCTTCGGTGACCTGGTTGCGATCCGGGAACTCGAACAGGCGAATCGGAACCTCGGGCGTTAGCTCGTGCCAGCGCTTGATACTCGTGGGGAGTACGGAGGCGGCGAGTGAACGCACAGTTGCCAGCGTGACTGTCTGAGGCGAGGCGAGGAGCGCCCGGCGACCGGCGCTCATCGCCCGATGTGCTGACGTGACGGCTGCTTGGGCGTCGCCGATCAGGGCGCGACCGGCGGGGGTCAGAACTACAGGTCCCCCGCCCCGCTCGAGCAGTTCTCCGCCGACCTCGGCCTCGAGCGCCCTAATTTGCTGTGACAGGGTCGGCTGCGACACGTGCAGTTGCGCCGCAGCTGCCGTGAAAGAGCCGCTCTGTGCAACCGCGAGCAGATACTCCAATTGCCGTAAGGTCATAGTGGGTGACTATAGGGACAATGGTGATCACGGTTGCGCGGCTCGGCGCTGGCACCTACTGTCGGAGATCCGTGCATCACCTCAAAACATGCCGAGTGCTTCTGTGAGCGAAGGGGCTCGCTGTCTGCTCACCGAGTGGCCTTGCGAAGGCGTGCTGCGGCTGTTGCTCGATCGGCCCTCCCGTCACAATGCGATCGACGGGCGGCTGCTCGAGGAGATTCATACCGCCCTCCTGCGCCCTGCCGCGAAGGCAATAGTGCTGGGATCGTCGACGGTGGGACAGTTTTGCTCTGGCGCGGACAGGACGATCGCCGACGCCGAGCGGGCTGCGGTCAGCGACGGGCTCTATGACCTCTACCGTCAGATCGTCGCGCTGGACGTACCGGTGGTGGCGGCGATGTCGGGGCCGGCCGTCGGAGGTGGCGCCCAGCTGGCGATCGCCTGCGATCTTCGCGTGGCCGCGCACGGCGCATGGTTGCGATTTGTCGGTCCCGGCCACGGACTGGCCGTCGGCGCCTGGGGGCTTCCGGCGCTGGTGGGGCGAGGCCGCGCGCTCGACCTTTGCCTGACGGGACGGTCGGTGGAGGCCCCGGAGGCGCTTGCCATCGGGCTTGTTGATCGTCTCGTCGGCGATGCCGAGACGGCCGCGCTGGCAATGGCCCAAGCGCTGGCGGGGCTCGACGGCGCGGCGGTCGCCCGGGTCAAGGCGATGGTGGCCCGAGCGGCCAACGATGCGCTTGCGATCGAGGCCGCCGGTAACCGCGGCTGGGGCGGCGGTCTTCCGCCCGCGGATCGGTGACCGTAGCTCCGTTCAGCCTCATCGAAGTCCGCCGCCTGATGGCACAGGGGCTAGCCTCTCCGTCGGAGATACTCAACCTGTGCCTCGCACGGGTGCCGACGGCGCAGACGTCTGGGGCGTTTGTTCTGCTGGATGAGAGCGGCGCGCGGCGACGTGCGCGTGAGCTGGAATGCCGGACCGCCCGGACGCGCCAAGGGCTGCTTCATGGTGTGCCAGTCGCGGTGAAGGACCTGATCGACGTGGCGGGTTGGCCGACCGCGCTTGGTCGCGGGAGCGGTCGGCAGCCCATCAAGGACGCAGCCATCGTAGCGCGACTCCGCGGGATGGGTGCGGTGTTGGTGGGCAAGACCCGCACCGATGAACTCGGACTGGGGACGCTGACCCCACGAGCAAGTGACCCCGCGGATCCGATGCGCAGTGTCGGGGGCTCGAGCGGCGGCTCCGCGATCGCGGTAGCCGTGGGAGCCGCCGTGCTTGCGCTGGCCACAGACACTGCAGGAAGCGCCCGGATCCCTGCAGCCGCCTGTGGCGTGGCCGGTCTCTGCCCCGCGCCACGCTGGATTTCACGACAGGGAGTGGAACCTCTATCGCCGAGTCACGACCGCCTAGGTTTCATCGCGGCTGATGCGGCCGACATAGGGATCGCTTGGAGTGTGCTCAGCCGCGCGGGCGGGCCAAACTCGCCGCGGCGCGTACTCCTCTTCGCTCGCGCCGCCCTCGGTGGGGTCGAGGAACAGCACGCATGCGCGGCCGAGGCCGCTGCGCGGGAGCTGTCCCCGAGTCCGATCGTCCTGACCGGCCCCTCGTTCGCGAAGCTCGGCCGGGCTCGCGGCGTGGTCGTAACTGCCGAGGCTGCTCGATTCCACCAGGCCGACAGGGCTGAATCTGAGCTCGCGCGCGTCCAGCTTCGTATGGGTGCCGGCTATCCCGAGGCTGTCGTAAACCGCGCACGCGCCACTCTGGATGCCCTCGGTCTCCGACTGCGTGCGGCGGTCGCCGACGGCGTTCTGGTGACGCCGACGCTTCCGGGGCCGCCCCCGCGTTTCGACGAGGTCGACGGAGTGCACAAGCAGCTCCGCGCGACGGCTCGGCTCACCCGATTCTGTGGTCCGGTGAATAGCTCCGGGCTTGTGGCCTTGACTGTGCCCTTCGGCGTCGACCACGGCGGTCGACCGATCGGGATCCAGTTGATCGCCCGGCGTGAAGCGGCCGTCCTCGGCGCGGCGGCGCGCCTACCCTCTCGGCTGGTGGGGTTCTAGCTCTCCGTCACATGGAAAGTCTTTTGTCAAGTCGCCAGCACCTGATGCCTGCGGTGGGGGCGGGCATCATGTCGGCTGGAGGGGCGGCAGGCTCCTGACGGTTGCGCGACGCGCGGTCAGACTCTTGTGCGCGGGCGTACGTAGGGCTGGCTCCTCGTGTTCGCAGGACCGGTGTTTCGTTGAGAGAGTCCGCTTGTCTGATGGGAAATGACGTTGGGGTCAAGCAGCGGCTGGGGTGAGGGTGACTTCATGGCCGAGGGATTGGAGGCGGGCGATCAGGCGTTTGGTGAGGCGTTCGGGGTCGCGGCGTTGATAGTAGTCGCCGCTGCAGCCACGGGAAGCGGGCTTCCACTGGTAGCCTCGATCAGACCGCGCCCTAAGCGCAGAGCGGCAGCGGCGCCGACACGACCCGTGGTTGTGACAGACCCGCTTTCACGCAGACAGGGAAGTGTCGAGGACGTTTTGACGCACCCTCGACAGTGCTGCTTCCTGCCGCATCGAGCCGCGCCCGGAGCCTCCCTTCACCTAGGCTCGGAAGTGTCGCGGACGGTTTGACGCACCCTCGACGACGCTGCTTCCTGCCGAATCGAGCCGTACCGCGCGCTCGCTTTCAACGCCGGTGTCGAACCTGATCCAGCGCGTGCCTTGCGACGGGAGCGCTCGCGCCCCAAAGTGCTGGATCTCGCCGGAAGCGGCCATCGTCCCGACAGTGCCGGACTGGCGGCGAATCCGAAGCCACGATGAGGCTCCGTGCGAGGACGGATCTTTCGAGCCGCCGGATCACGTTTGCGTCTTGGACGGCGTCGTGCCCAGCTATCCGATCACCTTCTTGAGCAGAGACTGACTCAAGGCGCAAGTGGAGCCCGATCGACGCGACGTGCGTGCGACGGGCAGTAGGGTGGAGGTCGTGGACGCGCGTGCGGTCAAGGCGTTCTTTGATGACGTCGCCAGTGACTGGGACACGATGCGGCTGACGTACTACGACGAGCGTGTGATCGAGCAGCTCGCCGAGCGCGCCGAGCTTGACGCATCGCAGACGGTGGTCGACGTCGGGACCGGCACCGGGTTCGTCGCGGCTGGCTTGGCTTCGCGCGCGGGGCGCGTGATCGCGGTGGACAACTCGCGGCGGATGCTCGACATCGCCCGGACAAACCTTGACCGATTGGGCATTCTCAGCGTTGACCTGCGCGAGGCGGACTTGGGGGCTCTGCCGCTGCCCGACGAGTCTGTGGATGCGGCGGTTGCGAACATGGTCCTTCACCACGCCGAAGACCCAGCAGCGATGCTCGAGGAGATGGTGCGCGTCACGCGACCGGGCGGGCGGGTCGCGGTGACAGACGCGGTCGAGCATCGGTATGAGTGGATGCGCGTAGAGCACGCCGACGTGTGGCTCGGCTTTGCCGAGGCGCAGGTTGAGAGCTTGTTTGGCGCGGCGCGACTGGTCCGGTACGGCTACGCGCCGTTAGGCATGCAGTGAAACGTTCAGTCCACGACCTCGGTTGAGGTCGCTGACATCGGAGTGTTTATCGCCTGGGGGCAGGTATCGAGGTAGCCGCCATGCGCCGACGCGCGACCCGCCAGCATCGGGGCTGCGTGCCGGTCTCACACCGGGGTGTCGAGCGACGGCGGTTTTCAGGGCCAACACGCCGACCCAGGTGATCGGCGTCAGCCGCGCCGGCCGGTGCTGGCAGCCCAGGCCGGGGGCGATCATGGTCGCCTCTCCGGTGGTCGAGATGATCACGTTCTTGTCGGCGGATTCAGCTGATCGGCGCACCACCTGAACATCCGGGCGGTTTGCTTGGCTGCTTGGCTGATGAAGGTGGTCGACATGATGAAGCGGTTTGGGCTGTCTGGGCGTGAGCAGCAGTGCGTGTGGGAACTGTGGGGGGAGGGCATGTCGGTGCGGGAGGTGGCACGTCGCCTGGGGGCGCGGCATGAGTACGTGTGGCGCTATTTGACCTCGGCGGGCGGGGTTCGTCCGGCGTCGAGGCGGCGGTCGGAGCGGGGCTTGTCAGAGGGCGAGCGGGAGGAGATCTCTCGTGGGGTGGCGCGTGGGGACGGGTTTCGAAGGATCGGTGCGGCGATCGGTCGTAGTCACAGCACGGTCTCGCGGGAGGTCAACCGCAATGGTGGCCTTGAGCGCTACCGCGCGTGTCACGCCGATGCTGCGGCCTGGGAGCGGGCTCGGTGACCGAAGCGCTCCAAGCTGGCGGTCAACTCGCGGTTTGCGCGGGGTTGTCGAGGCCAAGCTCGTACGCCAAGCCATCGACCGGGTTCGCCGCACCGGCCGCGTCACCGGGACGAAGACCCTCATCGTCTTAGGCGCCGCTGCTCGTTAGACGGCGGTCGTTGGAACCGACCGACCCGGCTAAGGCCGCGTTGCCCTGAAGCAAAACTGGACGCAGGCGAAGTAGAACTCGCCCCTGTCTCCCAGCGCTCGCTGCTCATCCATCCACGCCGTCGCCTCGTCTTCGGTGATGCCGTTGTGGCCGGCCACGAAGCGGCCAATCAGCGGAACATTCGCCGCGCCGTAGGTGTCGGGATCGAAGTCAGAGGTGGCAAAACTGTGGGCTTCCATCGCGACATCAGCGAACCCCGCCGCCCTCATGGCAGACGCCAACGTTCGGGGCAACGAGCGGTGAACGAGATGCTCGTCCCAGGCCACCAGTATGCGTCGCATGCGTTCAGGATCAGTCGAGTGCCAGGAGACGGTGGACCAATCGACGTCCCAGACGACGACCCGGCCTCCCGGCCGAAGCACACGGTGAAGCTCGGCCAAGACGGCCGAGACATCCGGCACGTATTCGAGAACCTGTACGCAGAGGGCGGCGTCGAAACCGGCATCCGCGACGGGCAGGGCTGTCGCGTCAGCCTCCGCGAACTTAACGTTGTCGTGGCCTTCGCAGCGCCGCGCAGCCAACCCGAGCATCTGTGGACTCGAGTCCAAACCGAAGATCGAACCGTCGGCCCCGACTTCCTCAAGTAATTCGGCGCAGTAGAAGCCGGGACCGCAGCCGAGATCGAGGACCCGCTCACCCGGCGCGGCACCCAAGGCGGCTCGGACGAGGCGTCGCCGCCGGCGCGCATCGCCGATTCGATAGAGCGCCTCGAGCTGCCGGCCGGTCTCCTCGTCGAAGGCGAGCTGACTCACCGCACCAGTCTCGCACCGTTGCGACCCAGCGTGGCATCACACCTTTGCGAGAAACGCCTTCAGCACCGAATTGACGGCATCGACGTGCGTGAGCTTCGCGTGGGCGTGGACATCTGAAGTGGCCCCGGTGTGGACGCTTGAAGTGGCCCCACCTCCGTCCGACCGGCAGCCGACTGTTCGGTGCTCTTGGAGCTCGAGCGGGAGGCGGCGGAAGGGATGGGTTCACGCATGGAGCTGTTCGAGCAGATCAGGAGGGACCATGACCGCGACGGGCTCTCGAAGCGGGCGTTGGCGGTCAAGCACGGCGTCCATCGGCGGGCTGTTCGGCAGGCGCTGGAGTCTGCGGTGCCGCCGGTCAAGCGCTCGCCGGTATGGCGCCCAGTGCCGAAGCTCGGCGGGTATCACGAGCTGATCGACGGGTGGTTGGAGGCTGATCGGACCGCGCCGCGCAAGCAGCGTCACACGGCGCGGCGGGTGTGGCAGCGGTTGGTCGAAGAACACGACGCTGTGGTATCCGAGCGTCAGGTCTCCCGGTATGTCCGTGACAGGCGCCGGGAGCTTGGCGATGTCGGGGAGGCGTTCGTGCCCCAGCATCACGCGCCCGGTGCTGAGGGCGAGGTCGACTGGGGCGAAGCGCTGGCGGTGATCGACGGGCAGCAGGTCAAGGTGCATGTGTTCCAGCTGCGGCTGTCTCATTCCGGCGCGGCCTTCGCCGGAGCGTTCTTGCGCGAGACGCAGCAGGCGTTCCTGGAGGCGCACGCGGACGCGTTTGAGTTCCTCGGCGGCGTCCCCGGCCAGGTCCGCTACGACAATTTGACCTCGGCGGTGAAGCAGGTGCTCCGCGGTCGCCGGCGGGTCGAGACTGACCGGTTCGTCGCCTTGCGGTCGCACTACATGTTCGAGTCGCAGTTCACGCTGGTGGGTCTGCGGGGCGCGCATGAGAAGGGCGGGATCGAGGGAGAGATCGGCCGGTTCCGCCGCCGGCACCTCGTCCCGATCCCGACCGTCGCGAGCCTCGCGGAGCTGAACGCCCGGTTGCTCGTCGGCTGCGAGCGAGACCTTGGCCGGCAGATCACCGGACACCGCGGCACGGTCGGTGAGGCGCTCACGCGCGAGCGGCCGTTGCTGCGAGAGCTGCCCGTGGAGCGGGTGCAGACCGCGGAGCACACCCGCCCGCGGGTCGATGCGAAGGCGATGGTGACGGTCCGTCAGAACCGCTACTCGGTGCCGGTTGGCTTGGTCGGTCTGCGGGTGTTGGCCGAGATTCGCGCGCGAGAGATCACGGTCTCGCACGACTCACGGACGGTCGCGTCCCATGACCGGCTGGTCGGCCGGTTCGGTGTCGCCGCGCAGCTTGATCATTACCTTGAGCTGTTGGTCCACAAGCCCGGAGCGCTCGCCGGGTCGGTCGCGTTGCATCAGCAGCGCCAGCAAGGGCGGTGGCCCGGCTGCTTCGACGATCTGTGGGCCCGACTGACGGAGCGCTACGGACCCTCAGAAGCGGCGCGGCAGATGGTCGACGTGCTGCTGCTCGCACGTGAGCACGGGGCGGCGCATGTCGAGCTCGCCGTCCGTGGCGCGCTCGCCGCTGGCGCGCACGACGGTCGCGCGGTCGAGGTTCTCGCCAAGCGCGCGGACCGGCCGCCGCCCGCGGTGATCGACGATCTCCCGGAACGACTCCTGAGCTTGGGGTCACCGGTCCCAACACTCGCCCAATACGACCAGCTCGTCGCGATCGGCGGCTCGCGATGAGCGCCCCAGCACAGGTCCAGGCGATGGAGGCGCTGATCGACGCGCACGCGGTCGAGCTGAAACTACCGACCGTCCGCCGCCGGTTCCGGGCACTCGCCGAAGAAGCGACCCGTGATCAGCAAACCCCGACTACGTACCTCGCCGCGTTGTTGGAAGCGGAGGTGACCGAACGGGCCGAGCGCCGCGAACGGCGCCGGCTGGTCGACGCCCGGTTCCCGCTAACCAAACGACTGGAGGACTTCCGGTTCTCAGAGAACCCGAAGATCCCGCAAGCCACTGTCGCGGCGCTCGCACAAGGCACCTGGATCGATGACCGCGAATCGATCATCCTGCTCGGCGACAGCGGTACCGGCAAAACGCATTTAGCGATCGCGCTCGCCGTCCTCGCCTGCCAACAAGGCAGGCGCGTCCGATTCACCACCCTCGCCGCTTTGGCGAACGAGCTGCAAGCCGCGGAGACGCGACGCGAGCTCGGACGGGTGATCGCTCGCTACGCGCGCACCGAGCTCGTGGTCCTCGATGAACTCGGCTATCTCGCGTTGCCGGCCGGCGCGGCCGAACTCGTGTTCCAGGTCATCTCGGAGCGCAACGAGCGCGCGTCGATGATCGTGACCACGAACCTCCCGTTCGGCGAATGGACCAAGGTGTTCCCCGATGCCCGACTCGCGAAAGCGGTCGTTGACCGGCTCACCCACCGGGCGCACATCATCGACACCGGCAACGAGAGCTGGCGATTCCGCCACGGCCTCCAACGACAAGCCAAGAAAGCAGGCCGACCCCCCGCCGAATGAGCCGCCCGCGCAGATCGCATTGGGTAGGCGCCGGGCTCACCCCGGCGCCCCCCACACCACCGGACATGCGGGTCCGCATCCGGCGGTTCGCTCAGCATTCCCGGAAGCGACGGTACGGTCCGGTGAATCCTTTCA
>JAABUZ0100001984.1_pt1 | contig 35902 bp, 37 predicted proteins | sample 5562091 | NCBI WGS metagenome assembly JAABUZ01 (sample SAMN12813069, study PRJNA571459) | rock metagenome | isolation source: Antarctica rocks | place: Antarctica: Victoria Land, Linnaeus Terrace sud | collected 2015-12-21 | reverse complement strand
CAACCTCGACAACTACCGCCTGCGGCTGCTGCTCAACACCGGGCTGGACTGGCGGACCGTGCACTGGCAGGCTGCGCCTGCCACCCCGATCAGAGGCCGCTCACCACGCTTGGTGGCGTAGAGCCAGAATAGGTGACAGCGAGGGGGCCTGCCGGGACGGCGGGAAACGGGATTAGAAGTGATGGGTTTTGAGGCGGAACCAGACCGTCTTTCCCGACGGGCTTGGGGTGGTTCCCCACGTGTCGGCGAGTGCATCGACGAGGACCAGTCCGCGTCCACCGAGGGCGTCGGTCGAGGCGGGGGTGTAGTGCGCGGTGCGGCTGTCGAGGTCGTCGACTTCGACGAGCAGGCCGTGTTGGTCTTGGCGTGCGGTCAGGGTGACTTCGCTGCGGGCGTGCACGACGGCGTTGGTGACCAGTTCGGCGGTCAGCAGTTCGGCGGTCTCGCCCAGTAGGTCGAGATGCCATTGCTGGCAGCAGTCGAGGATGAACCGGCGGCCGGTGCGGGCAGCTGCCGGGTCGGCAGGTAGGTCTACCCGGGCGGGACCGTGAATGCCCCCGGCTGGGGGCAGGTCGGCCCAGGCCGTAGGCGCGCCGGCGGCGATGGCTCGTCCGGCGTCGAAGACGTGCAGCCTGCCCCGGGTGTGTTCTTTGGCTTGGTACAGGGCGGCGTCGGCATGGCCGAGGATGTCCTCGACGGGTTCGGGTCGGCCCGGGTGTCCTAGTGCCAGCCCGACGCTGGCGGTGATGGTGATTGGCGGGATGGGCAGCGTCAGCTGATGTGCGCAGGCGGCCTGCACCCGCCACCCGAGGCCTAGAGCTGTGTCGTCGTCGGGCAGGTGCTCGCACAGCAGTGCGAACTCGTCCCCGCCGATGCGGGCGACGGTGTCTTGCGGGCGGACCGCTTCTGAGAGCCGGTGTGCGGCGGTGACCAGGACCTGATCGCCGGCGGCGTGGCCATGGGTGTCGTTGACGGCCTTGAAGTCGTCGAGGTCGACGAGCATGACCGCGACGCTGCCCCCAGTTTGCGGGTGGTCAAAGGGTCCGGGGGGGCGGCGGTCCAGTGCCCGGTGCAGCCGGTCGAAGAACAGCGCCCGGTTGGCCAGCCCGGTCAGCGGGTCGTGCATCGCCTGGTGGTGGAGCAGCTCGACGCGCTCGGCCTGCTCCCAGGCTGCGCTGACCACGCCGGCCAAGGCCGCCGCGTCGGCAACGTCCGCCGGCCCGTAGCGGGCCAACTGCGCGCTGTGCAGGGCGAGCACGCCCAGCACTCCGCGTGAGCCGAGGATCGGCACCGCCAGCCCGCTGACCACGCCTCTGGCAAGCAGCGGTCCCGGCGGGGCGATCCGCGGGTCGGTGCGCAGGTCATCGGACAGGAACGGCTGCCCGGAGGCGGCCACCTCCAACGAGTAGGACTTCGCCGGAGCGATGGGAAGGACGGTGCCCGCGGGGATCGGGTCGGGGCCGAGCTCCCCGGCGACCTGCATCCCGCCGCCGGGCAGCCGGCGAAGCGCCGTCCCGTAGTCGGCTCCCATCACCGTGACGGCGATGGTCAGCGCTTCGCGCAGCAGGTCCTGCGGCTGGGCAGCCCGTAGCGCCCGCTGAGCGAGCTCGGCTACCGCTTCAGCGACAGCCGCTCGCCGTTCCGGGGTGCGTTCCGGTCGCCGGCCCGTCACATCGCCATGTATTACACCTATCGGGCGGCTTTAGCTGGTGGCTGCACCGTTTGCGGCGCAGAACCGATCGCGGGAGGCTGTGCTGCTGACCGGCGGCAGGTAGCTCGAACTGGCCTTGATCGTCTGCGCCTCGCTGGCTGCCGAGGCCTCGATGTCCGCCGCCACCTGAGCCCGAGCTGCCGGATCGGGCGCGGACACCAGCCGTTCGGCGGCCCGCCACGCCGACTCCCGCCAGGCCACCAGCATTTGCATCAGCCCGGTGTAGCCGACGCCGTAGGGGGTCTGCACCGTCTGAATTGCGGGGTCGAACCGGGCGGCCTCCTCATCGATCAGCGGCTGCACCACATGGTTGAGCATCACGTTGATCTGATCGTGGTCGGGCTTGCGGCTGGTTCCGTCCGGGGCTACCAGCCCGATCGCGGCGAGCACGAACGGCAGGTCCCGGTTGACGTGCGCGCTCATCCCCAACAGCAGATCCCCGTTACCCGAGACAGAACGGTCCTGCCCGGCCTGCAGCGCGATGCGCCACGCCGGCGGCACCCGCTCGAGCTGCCCGGCCTTCCAGTCGTCGACCGCGCCGAAGTACATGGCGGCAAAGGCCGCGTCCTCGTGATTGACGAAGCCAGGGTCGGCGAAATAGCCGGGCGTACTCGTGGACTCCAGGTAGGTCTGGGTGGTCCGCAGGTAGGCCAGGGCGAACACTGCGGCGTGGTCACAGCTGGCGGCCAGCGGGTCGAAGCGGGTCTGCATCGCGGCGATGGTGCGTTTCACGCAGGCGACCCGCCCTGCCACACAGTCATCAGAGCTGTTGGGCTGGTAGTCGGTGGCCAGGGCCGGCAGCACTGCGGTCCAGCCGACAAACGGAGGGTCGGCGGCTTGCGCCGCGGGCCCCGCTGCCAGGACGCCGACGGCAACCGGCACGACCGCCAACGCGGACCACAGCCGGCGGCCACGCAAGTGCAGCTTCACGGTTGCTCCCTCACGGCTGTCCCAACAGCCAGCCCGAACCTTCCCGGTGGTGACCACCCGGAGCCGCTGGCCGGCGGGATCTTTCCTCTGATGCGGAGCTCTTCCGTGAGCAACGCAGTGCATTCCCACTCCTACACAGGTCAACCAGCTTGAACGCCGCCCGACTGACACTCACGTGCTCGGCTAACATGCCAAGCACGTAGTCCTCGTCAAAGACAGTCCAGTAGCGGCGCACACATCGGCCCCGGCCACCGAGCCGGGTGGGGCTGGTTCGGCAACCTCCTGCCCCGCCGCGGGCGCCTTGGCGCCGGGCCGGCTGGCCAGCACCGTGGTGGCGGTCCCGCCGCAGCGACACCGTCTCCCGGACGGGTGCAGCTGTCCAAGACCGGCTGCCGGCCGCGGTCGGGAACGTCTCGGTGAACAGCAGGTTGTCGACCCCGGCGGCGGCCAGCGAGCTCGGCCCGGGAAGGGTGACTGCCCGGAGAGCATCCTCAAAGGGCGAACCGACTGACCCCAGCCGGCACTTGTCTGGTTCCAGTTGAAGAAGGGGCTCAGCTGGCACACCGCTGGCCCTGCGGATTGCGATCATGCGATGTGGCCGAGCCCTTCTTTCCGCCCTGATGGCTCTGCAGAGTCTGCTCGGGCTGTCCGCGACCGGCCTCGTCATCGCCCGCGCAGTCAACGTCCTCATGTGACACCGACTTGGTGGGTCGTCCGGTTGAACTCGGCCTAGCCGGGCACCCTTTGCCTGCCCGCCGGCCGCCAGCCGCAGACCCCAGGGAGTTCCCGTGCTGATCGCTCATCCGGCCATCACGCAGGCAGTCGTGCTCGCCAACGACCTGGAAGCCCGCGGCGTGGTCCGCAAGGCAGGACACGCCGTCCTGATCATCGTCATCGTTCTCATCGTGCTCGGCGTGCTGCTGGGGATCGGCGTGACCACCATGTTCCGGCGCCGTCGCTAATCTAATCCGGGCCAAGTTAGGGCGCCGCGCCGCGCTCGGACAGCGCGGCCAGCACGCCGGGCCTGACTGTATCGGTGAAGTTGTTGGTGTCGTAGGCGTCGAACCCCCAGACGAGGGTGGTGAAGCCGTGGCCGGAGCCGGCGGCGACGGCTGCCCTGCCCCAACCGTCGGGGGTGCTGCCGACCTCGCCGAGCATGGCGGGCATGCGGCTGTTGCCTTTGATGCGCCGGGCGCGGGTGAACCAGCGGGCAGCGCCCGCCACTGCGGCACGGGCATCCGTGGCGGTGCCGGTCGGTGTCCCGTCGGCGCCGAGCGCGGGGTAGAGGTGGTCGTCGAGGACGTCGAGGTGCTGCGCGTAGAGGGCGAGCTGAGCGTCGGTCAGCGTCATCGGGTCGAACACTGGGCGTCCGCCGCCGTTGACCTGTGCCGCCCCGAAGCGGTGCAGGAGCTCGGCGAAGTGGTCGAGGAAGCGCAGGCCCTGGTCGCGGTGCACTGCTTGGCTGTCGAGGCCGAGCATGTAGTTCGGCTCATTCATGACCTCGAAGCTTGCGGCCGCGTGGTGACTCCCGAAGCGGCCGGCGACGCTCTGCAGCCAGGCGTTGAGCTCGTTCCACGGAGCAGATCCGGGGGTGGTGAGGTCCTGCTGGGCAGCAGCCCAGGAGGAGTACGGGTGGCCGGCGAGCGCAGCGACCGTCTCCTGGGTGAGGTAGTTGCTGAAGACGATCTTGACGTGCGCCGCGGCCGCGTCGTCCAGCAGCTGCTCGACGGGCTTCGTCGGCGACAACTGCACCGGCACCTACACCTGCCCGGCCACCGCGGCAGCCACCCTGCGGGGCTTTTTCGACACCGTCGGCGGCGCGGTCAAGGCGCTCGACCCCAACCACCTCCTGGCCAGCGGAGTCGTCGGCGACCAATGGCAATGCGGAACCATCGGCCAGGACTACGCCACCGCCCAGGCCTCACCCTCGCTGGACCTCGTCACCTACCACGACTACGGAGCCGACAGCACAGCGATACCCGGAGACTCGGTCAACGGGCTAGCAACCCGGATCGCCCAGGCAGCTGCCCTCGGCAAGCCGTTGTTCGTCGAAGAAGCCGGCATCCAAGCGGCCGCCGGGTCGACCGGCTGCGCCACCCCGCAGCAGCGTGCCACGCTCTTTCGCGCGAAGATGGACGCGCTGTTCGCGAGCGGCGGGGTGGGCTACCTCATCTGGAACTGGATGCCAGCACCCGCCGCCGGCTGCGACCACACCGTCAGCGCAGGCGACCTCCTCCTCGATCTTGTGCGCACTACCCGCTCTAGAGCCTGACCCCCGGGGCTACTCCTCCTGACGTCAGGTTGGGCTACACCCCAAACTCGCACTCAGACGTCTGCTTCACACGGGGCGGTCGGCGTCGCCGTCGAGCAGGACCGCGAACTCGTCGCCGCCGAGGCGAGCGGCGGTGTTGGCGGTGCGCACGGTGGCGGTGTTGCTTTCGCCCCGGCCTGACGGCACCCCCGGCCCCCGCCTCCTCGACACGTCGCCCCGCCGGCGACAGCCACCGCTGACGGCAACCCGGCCGTTGCCCACCATGGGCAGGTGGCGGGAATGGCATCAGGGGGACCACGCTGTGGTTCCAGCCTCGTGTCGGCATGCCACCCGGGGTACAACTACGGCCGCACCGGTCGTTAGTGTGGCCGCTTGCGCGCCAGCGCATGAGACAGGTTGTGGCCACCACCACCCGAGGGCTGCTGGAGCTGACTGACATGGATGACGTCGAGGCTCGTGAGGTCAAGGCTCGTGAGGTCAAGGCTAGGCACGCGGCGGAGCGACGGCACCTGTGGTTGAGGAAGTCTGTGGTTGGCCGGGATGCCCCCTGGTTCGTGCTGGTCAGCATGGCTAGCAGCCGGATCGTCGACGGCCCCCTCAGGCTCGAGCAGGTCGAGAGCTGGCTGAACGACAACCAGCAGGCCTGCGCTTGACAAGTCGGCAGGCAACGTTGTCGTACTCGCGGTCGACGAGGGTCTGGAAGTCTTGCGGCGGCTCAGAGCCGATCGGCAGCACACGCAGCGGTAGGTAGTCGGCGAGTCGCTCCTCGAAGGCCTAGTACGGCATCGTCGAAGAGGGTCACTGCGGCTCGCGCGTGAAGGTACAGGAGGCCCTCGTCGACGACGGTGAACCATTGCTGTTCGTCGTCGCGCATGGCGTCCGCGGCGCGTAGCGTCCCTGCCTCTTCTTCCGTGAGCTTGAGCCGCGCCGCTGAGCGGGCCTCGTGGAGACATCGGGCGAAGCCGATCGAGCGGCGGGTCTCCTTGTCGAACAGTCCGGGGGTCGGCTGCTGCACCAGCGCGGCCTTCATCAGCATCTCGAAGGCGTGCTGCAGGTGCAGCAGGACCGCCGTGACGCGGCCGTCGTCGAGGGGGCTATTGAAGGCGGCCATCGCAGCGCATCGAGGAGACGGCCTTGCGCTTGAGCACGCGGGCCTCGTTGCGAAGCTTCACCTGATCAGGATGACCCGCAGTGCCGGCTCGCGTGCGTTCCTACGAACAAAGGACGCGCTGCGGGGGCTTCATCCGATCCGGTCATCCTCCGCTCACCGGCTCAGTCCACCGAACCGGTCTTACGGAACACTCGGCCCTGCTACTTCTCGCTGTCAACGAGCCAGGGGAGGTGGTGCCGGTGGGGGGTCGGCTTACGGCACCACGGCACTGGCGGCACGCTATGCAGCGTCGGCACGACGAGCCCGGAGGCTGGGAGGTGAATCAGTGGAGGGTCCCCACCGCGCTCTGCACGATCACGCTAAGAGTGAGCCCCGCGAGTGCCAGTAGACCGAAGCCAGCTACCGGGACTTCTCCGGCCCCGAGGTCGAAGGGGAGCCGGGCGGGGGTGCGTGCAGGCCGGGCGCGAAGGCAACCTGGTTGCGTCCGCCCGCCTTGGCCCGGTACAGCGCGCTGTCAGCTGCGGCGAGCAGGTCGATCAAAGCGGTGCCGTGCGAGAGCATGGCCGCCCCGATTGAGATTGTCAGCCGCGCGCCGGGGTCGACCCCGGGAATGCTCAGGTCTGCCACGGCTCTGCGAAGCCGCTCGGCGACCCGGCGAGTCTCGTCCTGGTCGGTGTTGGGCAGCACGACGGCGAACTCCTCTCCGCCGAAACGGCCGAGCTGGTCATACACGCGAAGGCCACCGATGAGGCTGTTGGCTACGGCCGCGAGCGCCTTGTCACCGGCGAGGTGGCCGTGGGTGTCGTTGAAGCTTTTGAACAGGTCCACGTCGATCATCAGCACGGCAAGCGGGTGATGGCCACGGGTGGCCCGTGCGATCTCCCGGTTGGCTTCCTCCTGCCAGGCTCCCGCGTTGAGCAGGCCGGTCTTGGCGTCGGTGCGGGCAGCGGTACGCATCTGGACGTAGGTCAGGCTGCGTTGCAGCAGCAGTACCGGCGGCAGCAGCACCAGCACCAGCAGCGGCGTCAGTACCCATGCCACGAAGACGAGGACTCCGCCGCACACCTCGACCAGGTCGATGTAGAGCGACTCACGGTCCAGCAGCAGCTGGCGCCACGCGACGTCGCCAGCCGCCAGCCGAACCGCTGTCGTGACCAGCACCGCGTTGAGCACATAGTCCAGCGCGACGCAGCCTAACGCGATCAGGACCGTCCGGGCCGGGCTGGCCACCAGCGTCGCGCGCAGCGTGTCAGCAGCTAACAGCCGGTGGAAGACTTCGGAGGCCGTGAAGTGGGCCAGGCCCAGGGCTGCTGCGGTCAGCACCCGGCGGTGGACCACGCTGCGTCCGACCCGCAGCTGGGTGAGGGCCTTGAGCGGCACGGGTGCTAACAGGCCGTACACCGGCGGGAGCAGCAGCGCGATCGGCAGCGTCCAGGAGGACTGAAACGCTCTGCTCAGCCCGGCTGCCTCCCCCAGCCGGCGGGTTGCCTCCACGCACACCGAGGCGCAGGCCAGCAGGGTGGCATACACGATCAGGTCATCGAGCGAAGGCGCGGTGCTGGCCAGCTGGGGGGCGGCAACAGCCGCGAACACACCCACCACCGTCAGCAGGTAGCCGACCAGGGCAGTCGGCTCCTGCCACAATGGCCACGCCAGCACCCGCGGCAAGCCGTGCCTCACCTTGGTAACGCCACCATGCAAAACCGCTCCCCCTTCACCGGTGCAAGGACCCGACCCATTCCAGGTCACCCGATCGAGTGATGCAAGAAGTCTCAAAGGAGCTATGCATGGGCGTCCTTCCCGGTTACCGCAGCTGACGCGTCCAGTTCCATCACGCTTCCTTCTCGTCACCCAAAGTGCACCGGCCAGAGCTTTCCGATCGCTTTGGGTAAGCCTCGGGAGTGCTCCTGTAAGGCGCGTGGGCTTCCGCTCCACCCAGGGTCAGGCGCTCGCGGAGGCGAACCGCCCAGCGGCTTGAGCTCTCGAGGTACGGCGCAGCGAAAGCAGCAGTGCCCGGGAGGCTAGGCGGATCCAACGGTTCCCGGCGCCGGCCGCGTGGACGTCGTGGCTTGGCGGCGGGTGACCCGCAATGCCGTGGCGCGCCAAAAGGCTCAATTACCCTGGTCGAATGCTGCAGAACGCCTCAAGAATGGCTGTGACCGCCGATCCAGTGGGGGACCTTTCTTCCCGCCAGGAGGTACCCGTGTTCGCATACTCGCGCCTACCGTCGGTTCGCGTCCTACTCATGCTGCTCAGCATCGCCCTTGCCGCGCTGGCCCTGGCAAGCGCCCTGTCGCCGGCCACCCCAGGCCACCAGGGCACCAGCGTGGGCTCCGGGCACATCACCGCCGCCCGGAATACACCGCACGAGATCGTGTGGAACTAGCAGCGGCAGACAGCTGGTCACTCGGGGCCGTGTTGGACGGTCCGTGCTGAGCCGCGTCTGCGCAGCCGGGCAACGCTCCTCGCCTCTCGGCCGGAGCCTCACCGGGTCACGGACCGATTGCGCCGCCGCCGGCAGGGCTCTGTAGGGGACGCGGGAACAACTCGCCGCCAGCGTTGCGAGCAGTGCTTCCGGGACATTGTCGGACAGCCGGTTCCTCGGTTTCGGTCCCTCTCATGGAGGTCGGCTCTGCTCTGAGCGTCACCTCGCACCTTCTGGTCGACGTGGTTGAGGGACGGCACCAGCAGCAGGTGAGGGTAGGCCGGGTGCGAAGGCGACCTGGTCGCGTCCAGCGGCTTTGGCCCGGTACAGCGCGAGGTCGGCGGCGGTGAGCAGGTCCAGCAGGCCAGCTCCATGGGTTCCGGCGATCGCGGCGCCGATCGAGACGGTGAGCCGGGCGTCGGGGTCAACGCCTGGAATGGGCAGCTCGGCTACCGCCCGGCGGAGTCGCTCCCCGACCCGGCGCGCTTCGTCCTGGTCGGCGTTGGGCAGCACGACAGCGAACTCCTCGCCGCCGAAGCGACCGAGCTTGTCATAGACCCGCAAGACTGCGGTGAGGCGCGCTTGTTCGATCTCGACGGAAGTCACCCGGGGACCGAGCAGGTCGGCGAGCCGAGATCCCTCGTCCACCCCTGGGAAGTCGACGAGCCGACTACCCGGGCGACTGAGCCAGCGCCGCAGCGCGGCCTGCACCTCCCGCTCCCGACCGGGAACGGCGAGCAGGTCGAGGTGATCAGGAGCCAGCCCGTCCGCCGAGCGGACGCACCACCGGCAGGCCGGCGTGCCGATCGACGTCCACCGCGAGGCCGCCGAGGAGTCGATCGCCCTCGAGCACAGGCAGGAACCGGCTGCGCGGTCCGGACATCGCCGTCAGCCACCAACGAACGCAGGAATGGCGACGGCAGGGGCGCCGCGGCAGCCAGCCGGTCCCACTCCGGCGCCCGGTCCCCCAGGATGGACTCGACTGCCAGGATGCACATGTGGTTCCCATCGACACCGGACGAGCGAGCAGAACGGCTCCCGGAGATCAGGTCGGAAGCTCTCGGTAGCGTGGCCATCATGTCGCAGGTGGGCGGTTCGCCTGCTCCCGGCGGAGCGGCGGGCGATACGACCGGCGGCTCGGACAGCGCCGGCGGCGGCGCCGCCATCCGGGGTCAGGCGGTCCGCGGGTTCGCCTGGGCGGCGATTTCCTTCGGCGGCAACAAGCTGCTGGTCTTCCTGAGCACGCTGGTGCTGACCCGGCTACTCGCACCGTCCGACTTCGGGGTGGTCGCCGCTGGACTGACCTTCATCGCCTACCTCGAAGTGACGCTCGACCTCGGTATGAGCTCGGCGATCATCTATCAGCAGGAGCGCGGGCACACGCGCACCGTGCACGTCGCGTTCTCGATCAACGCTGTTGCGTGCCTGCTGCTGGCCGCAGTCAACCTGCTCCTCGCGCCCGCGATAGCCGGTTTCTTCCGGGTACCGGACTTCGCCGACGTCTTCCGGGCGCTCTCGGTCTACATCCTGCTGCGGGGTCTCGGCGCGTTGCAGGACGCGCTGCTCGAGCGCGACCTCCGGTTTCGGCAGAAGGCCGCCGCCGAGCTGACGCGGGCGCTGGTCCGCGGCGGGCTCGGGGTCGGACTGGCCCTCGCCGGTCTCGGGGTTTGGGCCCTGATCTGGGCGTTCCTCGTCGCTGAGGTGGCCGGCACCGGCTTGACCTGGGTACAGACCCGGTACCGGCCTCGGCTGGTGTTCGACCGGGTCCTCGCCCGCCCGCTGTTCCGATTCGGCGGTCCCGTGGTAGCGCTCAACCTGCTCTCCGAGCTGGGCACGAACTCCGACTATCTCGTCGTCGGCCACGTGCTGGGCTCGACGGCGTTGGGGCTTTACACCATCGCCTACCGGCTGCCCGAACTGCTCCTCAGCAACGTCTACTGGATCTTCTCCTCGGTCGCTTTCCCGGTGTTCTCGCAGGCTCGCTCCAACAGCTGGAAGCTGTTCCGCACCTCGATGCTGCGCGCACTGCGGCTGATCACCCTGTTCGGCTTCCCGGTGAGCGTCGGGCTGGCACTCGTCTCACGCGACGCGGTCACGGTGCTGTTCTCCGAGAAATGGGCCGGCGCCGGCACGCCCATGGCACTTCTCTCGCTGGCAATCGGTCTCGCCGCCGTCGGATACGGTTCCGGCGATATCTACAAGGCGGCCGGACGACCGGGGACGCTGCTCGCCGTCAACACGGTCGGAGCAGTGGTGGTGCTCCCATGCTTCGTGCTGGCTGCTTCGCGCGGCCTCGTCGTCGTGGCGGCCGTCCACTTGGTCTACAATTTCGTCTACGGCGTCCTGCGGCTCGTCCTCGCGAATCGGTTGGTCGGCACCACGGTGCGCGACATCCTGGTCGCGCTCCGGCCGGCAGTGGGTCTTGCCGCAGGTATTGCCCTCGTCGCCCTGCCGGTCCGGCTGCTGGTACCTCCCGGCCCGGTTGCCCTGCCGGCGATCATTGGTGCGGGTCTCGTGGGCACAGCGGTCGGCCTCGTCCTAGCGGGTCGGTCGACCCTCGTCGACCTTCGCCAGCTGGCCGGTGACCTCGGCCGACGGGGCGGTACCGCCGGCCCGGGGACGCAGGCGGCCGGCTGACCGGTTGCGGACCCGCTCTCGGAGTAACGCCGCACCGTCGTAGAGCGGGAGTGCAGCCGTGGCGCCCCGACCCACCGCAGACACGCCAATCAGAAGCTTGCGGATGGGGCGGCGCTCCGGGTAGATGCCGTTGAGCCACCAGATTGGTAAGCAGATCGCCCTGCGGAATCGTTGCGCCCCGCTTGGCAATCAGCCGGGCCAGTGCGCTCCGGCGACCACTGGAGGGTGTCAGCCGGGCGACCTCGCTGCCGCGCTCCGTCACCACGAACGCCTACCCGCCTTCACGCGCTCTAGGTAGTGGCTGAGGTTCTGCCGCAACTCGCGCACACCCACCGACGAGTCCTGTGCGTCACTGCAGCACAAGAGCACGACCGAGCTCGCTGGAACGACGCCGGCACGAGCGTCCGCCGCGGCAACCGTGCCGCCGCAGGACGATCCGTAACGGGCCGGTCAGTAGGTCATGTCCATGACCTGGCGGACATGGGTCAAAGTGGCGTCGGCGATTTGATTAGCCCGGGCGTCGCCGACGCGTAGGAAGTCGCTCAGGTGGGCGGGTTCGGCGGCGAGTCTCCAGGGCGAAATACGTGCTCGCCAGCTTCAGGATCTCGGCGCTTGAGCTTGGCGTTCCCCTTACGCAGTCGCCGCAGCTCCTCGCTGTCCACGGTCGTCGACCGGTCGGTCCGCAGCCCCGCATCGGCCTCGTGCTGACCCACCCAGACCCGCAACGTCTCCGGACCTAGCCCAGCTCATCCGAGGACAGCACCAGCGCCACCGCCCGTTCAGCGGCAGCGGAGCCGTTTCCCAGACAGAATGGGTCGGTTCGGACACACCGGGGGCGGGGCCATGGTGAAAGTGCGGCGTCGGCCGTGGAGCGAGAGGACGGCGTGGGTCGCCCTGGCGGTCGCGCTGGTGCTCACCATGGTCGCTCCAGCGCTGGCGGCGCCGGTCGCGGTCGGTGCTGACCTGGAGATCGGGCAGTTCAACACCTCCCCGTACCCGCAGGGGTCGGTGGTGGCGACGGTTCCGGCGATGCTGTCCGGCCAACCCGTGCCGGCGTCCTCCTTCCGCGTGTACGCCGACGGCGCGCCGGTGCGGCTGACCGGTGTGCAGCATCTGCGGCTCGACCAGCTCGAGATCGTCCTCGTGCTCGACCAGGCGACCTCGGCGGCCGCTCTCGCCGAAGAGAAGACCGCCGCCGTCGAGTTCGTCAGCTCGCTGTCAACGGGCGCGCGGGTGTCGACCGGGCAGCCGGCGACGCAGACCGGCGCATATCAGACCCGTCAGCAGGCGCTCGACCTGTTGAGCCGGCTGGCCCCCACGCCTAGTCGGACGCTGACCAGCCAGCTGACCTTCGCGGCGGCGCCGCCGGTGAGCGACTACTCGCCGCTGACCCGGATCAGCATCGTGGCGATCACCCTCTGCCGGGCGCCGGTGGACGCGGCCTCCCTCGCCGCGTCGTCCACCGCGCTCTGGGTGATCGGCCTGACCGGCCGCTGCGACCCCGAGCTGGTGCGGATCGCCCAGAGCACGGGCGGCGGGGCGGTGTCAGCGGCCGGTGGCCACCTGGTGAGCGCGGGCGACGAGGTGCGCCGCGCGCTTGAAGGCCAGTACCGACTGAGCTTCACCCTCCGGGACGAGGAGCCCAAGCAGGTGCGGGTGACCCTCGACGCCGGCGGGATGCGGCGCAACGCGGTCCTCACCCTTCAGCAGCAGGGCGCGGTGGGGTCGACCGGGCCGGCGGGTCGGTCGTGGCTCACTTTCGTGCTGCTCGGTCTGGCGGCCGCTCTGGCCGGACTCGGGATCCTCAGCGGCTTGGCCCGCCGCCGCTGACGACGGCCCGCGAACGGCGCGGGTCGGTCAGGCCGGGAGCGCCACCACCACGACGTTGTCCTCATACGCGCGCCGGCTCGCGTCGAAATCGCCGCCGCAGGTGATCAAAACGAGGCGAGGCGGCCCAACGGCGGTGAAGACGCCCAGGCTGGCCAGCCCTGTCTTGCGAACCTGCCGGACGCTCTCGACCCGGTAGCCCCGCGCCGCCCCGTCGCCGCCGGTCACCTCGATCCGGTCGCCGGTGGACAGCTGGGCCAGCCGGAAGAAGACCCCGGGCCGCCCGTCGTGGTCCACGTGCGCGGCGAGGGTCACCGTCCCGGACCGGTCGCCGAGTGATGCGCCGCCGCTCCACCAGACCACTGTGGTGGTGTCATTGGGCAGCTCGAGCTCGCCGGTGCTGACGTCCGTGCCCGTGGACGCCACCGGGGCGCTCACCCCAAGCGCGCTGATGCGGACCTGCGCCGGAAACCGGCCCGCGGCCGCCTGCCAGTCACCCAGCCGAACCGGATGACTGGACAGCATCGGAAGCCTGCCCCCGACCGGGGTGGCCGCCGGTGAGGGCGCGGCTGGAGAGGACGGAGCGCGTGACGCCACCGCCACCGTCGTCGTGGCCGGCCGCCCGGAGACCCCCGACGCGCCCGACGCCCGAAGCTCAGCCGCGACCGCGCCGGACGCCAGCGCCGCACAGGCGCCCACGCCGGCCAGCAGCCGGCGCCGGTGCGGCCGTCTCCCAGCGCTCACGCGGTCCGGGGACGCCACACGATGAGGAGGACGAGCCCGGCCAGCATCGGAAGCACCAGCACCGGGAAGGCGCCCCCCGCGTGGTGCGGGGCGACCAGTCCGCTGTCGCCGGTGCGCACGAGTGTGGGCGCCTGCTGCCCGGGGGCGAGCCCGACGGTCATCGCCAGCCAGCCGAGACTGTTGTCGGCGGCCGAGCCGGTCAGGTACAGCACGGTGACCTTTCCGGCCACGACGGGAACGTCCTGCGCGGGCACCAGCGGGCCCCCGGACCCGTCGCCGGCCCGCAGGAGCAACGCGTGCTGCCCGGCCGGCTCGGTCTTGGAGAGCGACGCGCCTGGGGTGAGGGCGCCCGGCAGGGCGGTCCCGTCGAGGGATACCTGCACTCCGGGCGCGGCGGCGAGGTCGCGGATCACCACGCCCGCCCCGTTCACCCCGAGGGCGGCCGCGTCGCTTGGAAAGACGTAGATGTGCGGGTGCGAGGACGCGTCGAGGCCGACGGCCGTGGTGCTCACCGAGCCGGGCGCGACGGGGAGAGTGCCGCTCAGCACGGGTGGCGTGCTGGCCGGCGTCTGGCTGCGGCGGATCACCACGGCGTGGGGGCCGGCCGGCAAGGAGAGCGGGTCGGTGACCCGGTTGGCCGCGAAGCCGCGCAGCACCACCTGACCGTCGACGCTGACGTCGGCGAGCAGTCCCCGCAGGCCGTGGACGAGGGTCACCGATCCGGTGGCTGGGGCAGCGGCGGCCGGCCCGGCGCCGGCGACCGGCCCGACAGCAACCGCGAGCGCGCCTCCGGCCAGGGCAGCGACAAACCGACGACGGACATGCATGGGACCCCCTGGGCGACCGGACAGCCAAAGTCACCGGACGTGACCGCGCAACCTTTACCACGCTCGGGGCAAGCTAACCCAGCGTCTCCTGACCCTCACGCCACGGGGATCGGCGCCTCACGCGGCGCCTCGGTGTTCAGCGGGACGTCGGCGGCGCGGACCAGGCCGAGTTGCACAGACTGTCGGGCAGCACGGCCTCGGTCAGCCAGTCCGCAGCAGTGCGGATGCGGCTACCCGTGGTGCGGGCTGCTGTGCTGGCCGTGGTCACGGTGGCTGCGCTGGTGGGGCTGTGCGCGATGCACGTCCTTCCCATGCCGATGACTGCCGCGCCGACCGCGCCGACCGCGCCGACCGGGCCGACCTCGATGTCGATGTCGGTCGACGGCGGGCACCAGCCGGCGGCAGCCGCGACGCCCGAAGGCGGGCGCGGCGTCGAGCGGGGCTTGGTGTCGGTTCAGCCGGGGCCGACGGCGCAGCAGCCAGCCCAGCAGCCGTCTGCCGTGCTCGAGGTGGCGGTTGGTCGGTCGGCGTGGGCGGCCGCGAGCGTGACGCCCGTCGGCTGCGGAATGGACCACGCCGGCTGCCTGGCGACCCTGACCCCGACCGTCCGAGCGCAGGCTCCCGCCGAGGCGGCCGACCTCACCTCGATCCCTCCCACCCCGTGGGCCGGCCCCACCCCGCCGAGCGCGGCCGAGCCGGGCACCTGTCCGCCCAGACCCTCGCTTTCGGAGCTCTGCATCAGGCGGACGTGAGCCACGGCCGTCGCCGCACCCGGCGTCGTTCTGCCTGCCCGTCCTCCTGATCATTATCTGAAAGGTCCGTCTGTCATGAAGCGTTCGGTTGTCCTGTCCGTCACCGCGGCCGCCGGGGTCTTTCACCCTCGCCGGCTGGGGCTCGTCGTTCAGCACCGCCTCCCACCCGGCGTCGCATTCCAGCGGCGCCACCGCGTCCTCGATGCCGAGGACTACCGCGAGCCCGGGAGCGCCGGCCGCCGGCCCGCACAACCAGGCCGACGTCACCTTTCGCCACCGACATGATTCCGCACCACCGCCAGGCCGTGCAGATGGCCGACATGGCCGTGGCCAAGGCCACCAACAGCCAGGTCAAGGCGCTGGCCGCCGACATCAAGCAGGCCTAGGACCCTGAGATCAGCCAGCTGACCGGCTGGCTCAACGGCTGGGGCCAGCCCGTCCCGACCAGCGCCATGACCGGCATGGGCGGCAGCTCGATGGGCGGCATGGGCACCGGGATGCTGAGCGCCGCCGGCATGGCCACGCTCCACGCTGCCGGCGGCTCCACGTTCGACCGGATGTGGGTTCAGATGATGGTGCGGCACCACACCGGCGCCGTCGCCATGGCCAAGGCCAAGCTCGGGGCCGGTTCACTCCGACGGTGTATCGACGGCGGCGGGAGTAGCAGGCCTGACACCAGCTCATGGCTCCAGCAGCACCAAGTGATGCCCGCCGGCCGGTGCTGGTGATGAATGCGGGCGAGCCCCGCACCGCTCCGGTCGCGCTCGCGAACAACCATCCCTCAGCCGCGACCTGGAGCTGGCCTGGCCCAGTACATTACCCGGCGCTGGCGGCGGAGCCATCGCGGACCTGCGGGCCGGCGGACGCACCTTCCGCCCATCACGGGGCGAGGTTGTAATCAATGCCGGGATTCGATCTGCTCCACATCAACATCCCACAGTCCGGCGGAAAGGCGCCGCTCGCATCATTCTATTATTGTGGGTCGGTGTTGAGTATCAGACGCGTTCTGCGCCATCTCGTCCGTCATGGTCCTGCCAAGACGTTTCACACGGTGGCCTCGCGGGTGCGTCCGTTCGTCTACCTGCACGAGACGCACGTCTGGTCCACTTTGAACCTGGCGGAGTCACGGCCGCATCTGGCTCTGCCGGAGGGGTTCGAGATGTTTCGGGCGAGCAGCGCCGAGGTGCCTCTGCTGGAGGAACTTGAGGTGGATGTTGAGCAGAGTCGCCGGCGCCTCGCTGAGGGGGCCGAGCTGTGGATGATCCGACACCACAACGAGATCGCCTACTCAGGTTGGATATTTCACGGGCACGCGCCAACCATTGCAGCTCGCGGCGGGGCCGTGCGGCTGCCGCCCGGCATGGTTAACCCAGAGGACATGGTGACGGCGCCGCGGTACCGCGGCCGCGGGCTCGCCTCCGCGGGATACTCCCTCATATTCGACGATCTTCAGCGCACCGGACGGGCCACCCGCATCGTCGGCAAGGTTTCTGAGGACAACACCGCGAGCCGGCGGGCTGTTGTCAAATCGGGTCGGCAGGAATTCGCCGTCGTCGACTTCCGCCGGGTCGGGCCCTGGCGTCGCTCGCGGGTTCGGCCGGTGCCGAGCGACGCTGGGCAGCTGCCCTCCGCTGCCGGCGACGAAATGACTCGCTGGTTGCAGTCCGAGATGTCACCAAGGCGGCCTCTTCCATCAGCACGGACGTTCAGTCTGACCCATCGCATTGGCCGGTGGGTCAGTAACCGGCAGCTGCCGGGACGCTGCTGCGGGCCCCGTTGCGGCTGGACGGATGCCGATAGTGGCTTCCTCGCCGAGGGCGAGGGTCTCAACGCCAGCGCGCCGGTGCCGTCCTGGGTTGTCGAGCCGAAGCTAGCGCCGACGCCATCCCGAGAAGTGTGAGTGCCAGTGCTTCGACGAGCATCCGGCGGTTGCTGCCGGGGGGTGTCAGTTCGACGGGCGCGGTCGTCAGCAGCCGGTAGGGGGCGCCGACAGCTGTCAGATAGGTTTCCGCCTCCTGGATGGTGGCCGGCGCCACGTCTTGGGCCGTCTGCCCGTCGGGGCTGCGCACTGCGAGCATGAAGTGAGCGCTGCCGCCCTGCCGGGTGACGGCAATGCGAAGCTGGCGACCTACCTGACTGCTGATTCCGAGTCGGGTTGCGGCTGCGTCTACGAAACGACGATCGCTCGCGACGAGCATGAAGGTGGGCACCGTCGTTGTCCTGGAGAGCACGTCGTAGGCGTAGCTGGACGATGTGTTGGAGGGGATGACGTTGACCCCGAGCTGCGAGGTCCAGAGCCGCGGCCGAAGCTCGGAAAGGCTGATGATAGTCACCAGAACGAGTACCAGCGCGGAGGTGAAGAGCTGCAAGGAGCGGCGGAGCTCAGGGCGCCTGGCCAGAACTGGCGGCGCCCAGACCAGCAGTCCCTGGGCTGAGCCGAGCGGAAGGCTGAGCCGGTCGGCGGCTTGACGGGCCTGCAGGTCGAGCGCGACCCCCACTGACATGACGAGCAGCAGCGACGTGAAGTCCGCTAGATGAAGGAAGACGCTCGCCACTCCCCAACCGACCAGACCCGCGATCACGCCGGTCGCCAGGAGGGCGGGGTCGCCAGGTTCGACGCCGCCGAGCCGGCGCCAAAGCCGTCGCGCCCGTACGGCGACGAGAAGACCGACAACGTAGAACGTGATCCACCCGGCGAGTCCCAGCACGCCGGTCTCGGCCAGCATTTGGACGTACAGGTCGTGGGGGGCCAACGTGCTCCGGAGGGAAGCCAGACCCAGTCGTCGGATGTAGCCCGCTTCTGCGTTCTCGAAATTTCCCGCACCGACGCCCAACCAGGGGTGGTCGACCGCCATGGCCAGTCCGGCCTTTTGCACTTCGGCGCGGCCCTGCAGCGACGGATCGGCCGGTGCGGTCACCGACGAGGAGCTGGATTGCAGCAGCGTGTCGAGGCGGTTGCCCACGCCCGGCAGGACGACGACAGCAAGAGCGAACGCCGTGGCGAGCGCGGCAAGCCGGATCTTGTTTCGGATCAGGATCGCGCTCCACACAAACAGCGCCACGACCATTGCGACGAGGCCGCCGCGCGACTGGGTCAAGTACTCACCGACTGCGAGCAGCCCTGCGGCGATCAGCCACAGCCAGCGCAGCCGCCCGCCCAGCCTGACCTGCCACAGCGAAAGGCTGATCGGCGCGAAGAGCAGGAGTTCGCGGCCCCAGAAGTTGGGGTCGAGTTCCGGTCCCGAGTGTCGACCTAGCAGACCCGGAACAACGGAGTCTTGGACGCCGAGCCGGGTCAGTCCGCCGAGGCTGGTCGCGTCGTGCAAGACGAACTCCTGAACGGCGCTCAGCCCGGCGAGACCGGCGAGCACGGCGACGGCGACACCGAGGACGACGTCGAGGCGCCGGATCATGGAGAGCAGGCCGATGCCGATGACCAGCATCGGGAGGTCGTTGTGCGTCTCCTCCCAGAGCACCGACTTCGCCGCCGACAGATCTTGAGCCACCGCCAGGCTGATCGCCTGGGTGGCGTACCAAACGAGAGTGGCGAGGAGCACCGGGGACCACGCCACCCGCCTCCCGGAGCGGATCAGGGTGACCGCGCCGACTGCGAGCGCCGCTGGATAGGCGCTGAGCGGGCCGACCTTGCCGACTACCTCTCCGAGGCTGCCGACGACGATCGCGGTCAGCAGTCCCATAGCGAGCAGCGGGGACGAGGTGAGGCGGCCGAGCAGCGGGCCAGCGGCGATCAGCGCGGCCGCGATGACCAGCCAGGCGACCGGTCCCAGCGTCGCCAGCGCGGCGGTCACCGGCGGCCCCGCCTAGCCGGGGCCAAGGACGTTCACGGCGGAGAGGACTTGGCCGAGCCGGCCAGCGGATCGACTTGCTTGGAGGTTGGAGCGGTCGGCGCTCGCGGACCCCGGTATGGCACCCGGGAACCTGCTTCTCGAGAGCGAGCGGCTCGGCGCTCCACCCACAGGAGGCCTGCGCGATAAGCCGCGAACGCCACCACGACAGATGCGATGAGGACGACTGCCAGCAGGGTTGTGCTGCTGGTCCTCGCCGACGTGGCGGTGCCCCGCGCGGAGCTGACCTCCGAGACCCGAAAGGGGTAGAAGGTGGCGGCGAGCCCGGCGATGGCTTGACTGCTGACCGCGTCGGCCGCCGCCTCTGCCACCGGCGCGCTGTCCGCGGTCGCGCTGATGTCGATCAGGTTCGTGTTGGGCACCGGGGTCACCGCGACCCGCAAGCTCCTGCGTTGCTTTGCGGTGGCCTTGACGCCGTTGAGCACCTGCCCGACGAAGCCAGGGCTGTTAGCCACCGAGGCGTAGGTCTGCACGAGTTGACCTCGGCTCAGCGTGTCGTATAGCCCGGCGGCGACGTCGGGACGTGCCGCCCGATCCGGCAGCACTAGCAGGGACGCCGAGGCGCGCCAGCTGGGTGACCTGTTCAACACCAGTCCGCCGCCGATCAGCAGCGCCGCGAGACCGGCCACGACGGCTGCTAACACGCCTGGCGATCTCGTCACCCGGGGGAAGCGGGCTCTGCTCGTGGTCACGGCTGGACCTCCGTCTCGTTGCCGCTGCGAGCGACCCGCCGCCACGCGGCCGGCTGGGTTCCCCGCAGATAGCGCACTCCCCCGCGAAGCGTGGCCAAATTCATCAGCGCGAACTGCAAAGGCGCGGCGAAGGCGCGCCTGCCGGTGACCGCGCCCGCGGCCGCTGAGCCGTAGACGGCGAGCTGGCCGGCGAGCAACACGCGCGCCGGCCAACTCCCCCGAGCCCGAACGAGAGCCCCGGCGAACAGGCCCGGCAGCAGCAGCGGCACGACCACGCTGCGCAGCACCCGATGTGACCCGAACGTGATCGCCGTCCAGCCCCGACGCGGCTCGAGGAGCCGGAGATGAGCGAGTGTGGTCTGCCATGTGCCGGCTGCGATGCGGGTGCGTCGCTCGAACTCATCGGCGACTGTGGCCGAGGCCGGCTCCACCGACACCGCGCCGGGAGCGTGGCGCACCTGGTAGCCGCGGATCAGCGCGTCGCAGGCAAGGTGGAAGTCATCGTTGATGACACCTGTCGGGATGGGGCGGAAGACGCTGCGACGCACTGCGCAGATCTCCCCCGGAACCCCGCTCGTGCAGCCAAACGACGACTCTGCCGCCTTGATCCGGGACTCCAGACGCCAGTAGAGACCCTCGCCCGCGGCCTGCACCGTGCCGCCGGAGACGCCCTTGACCCCGCCGACCACCGCCACCGATCCATCGACGAAGCGCACGGCGAGGGCACGCAGCGCGCCAGGAAGGAAGGAGCAGTTGGCGTCGGTGAGACACACCAGCTCACTGGTGCAGAGCGCCATTCCGCGATTGACCGCTGCGCTCTTGCCGGCCCGACTTGGCGACCAGAGAGCTGCGACCCCCAGCTCCACGGCGATCTCCGCGGTGCGGTCGCTCGAGCCGTCCGCCACCACGACGACCCGAAGCTTGTGAGCGGGATAGTCCTGCGCCCCCACATTCCGGATGCGCGCCGCGATCACGGCCTCCTCGTTGAAGGCGGCGATGAGTACCGTCATCGCGGGCAGCTGGTCCTCCGACGGCTGGCCATCCGGTTCAGGACGGCCGCAGCGACGTGAGAGGCCAGAGATCAGTAGCGGGTAACCGGCATAGGTGTAGAGGATCACGGCCACCGCCGTCGCCGTTGCGAGCGGCGCCCTCGCCGGGCGGGCGCCGCGGCCTTGTCGCATCAGCGGCAGCCCTCCGCGTTCTCCTGATCGGCCTCCAGTGCCTTGCTGTTACGCATTGTGCTCCATCACCGGAGGATCGGCGCGCGGCCCATCTGCTTACCATGAGTGAACTTCGGCGGCTTCCCAGCAGAACCTCTTGGGGGCGAGAGGGCGGGGGAAAGGCAGTTGCGCGTCGCGCATCTCATCCACGGCCTGGGTCCCGGGGGCGCCGAGCAGGTGCTTCTCACCCTCGCCAACGCTGCTCCGTCTGTCGACCTGCGGCTAAGTGTGGTCAGCCTCATGCCGACGGCAGGACATCTCCATCCGGAGCGACTGCGCGCGCATGGGGTCCCCGTCTCCACGTTGCGGCTTGCATCGCGCTGGGACGCCCGAGGGCTTCGCCGGGCCGTTGACGCGGTCGCCGCGCAGCGGCCCGACGTGATCCACACGCACATGAAGCATGCCGACTTGGTCGGGGCGTATGCCAGTCGTCGGCTGCGGATTCCGATGGTGTCGACGTTGCATCTCATTGAGGATCGCCCGGCGGCTGCCGACCGACTGAAGCGACGGCTGGCCGCAGAGGTCCGGTTGCGGGCGGCGGCCCGTAGCGTCGCCGTCTCCGAGGCGGTCCGTGAGTGGTATCTAGCCACCTTTCCCGCCGACCCTCGGCGGGTCGTCACCATTCACAACGGAGTCGCGGCGCCTCCGCGGTTGTCCTCTGATGAACGGCGCCGCCTCCGTTTGGAGCTGGCCGGGGCCTGCAGCTCGCCAGGCGCCCCCTTCGTGCTCGTCGCGGTGGTTGGGATCATGCGGCCCGGCAAGGGCCACGACGTCGCGCTCGAGGCGTTTGCCCGGCTGCCCGCGGACTTGCCCGTCTGTCTGGTCATGGTCGGTGACGGACAGCTGCGACCTGGGCTGGAGGAGGCCGCCCGCACAGCCGGGGTGGGCCGCGGGCGCATCGTCTTCGCCGGCTTCCGGCAGGACGTGCCTCAGCTTCTTCAGGCCTGCGATCTTCAGCTGCACGCGAGCGCTTTTGACGCCCTGCCAACCGCGCTGATTGAGGGGCTGGCCGCCGGCGTTCCGGCGGTCTGCTTCCGGGTGGGCGGCGTGCCGGAGATCGTGACCTCGGCTAGCGGACGGCTGGTCGAGGTCGGTAACGTCAGTGGTCTTGCCGCCGCCATAGCGGAACTGGCCACAGACGAGCCGCTGCGGCGCCGGCTGGGCGAGGACGCCAGGCGGCGCTTTGAGGCCGAATTTCGGGCCGAGCGGTGGGCGCGGCGGCTGCGCGACCTCTACGACGATGTCCTGGCCGGTTGATGAGGATCACTCTGGTCGAGTTCTCCCCGTCCGGTGGGCTGTTCCAGTTTGCCCTGCAGATGGCGGAGGCCTACGCAGAGCAGGGTCACGAGGTCGAGTTGGTCACTGGCCCCAGGCCGGAGCTGTCGCCGCGGGTGCCGGGGGTGCGGCTGCTCGCAATCCTGCCTACATGGCATCCAGCCCCGCCCCGTCCGGAGTCGGTTTGGATTCGCAAGCCCCGTCGAGCGCTGCGGGCGCTGCGGTACTTGATGGCCTGGCTGCGGCTCACGGTGCATCTGGTCCGCCATCCCCCCGATGTTCTGCAGTGGGCCGAGTGGCGTTTCGCGCTGGACGGTTGGCTGGTCCGGCTGTTGGCGAGCTGGCTTCGGCGCCCTGTCCTCGCCGATGTGGCGCACACTCCCAAGCCCTTCAGCGAGCAGCGGACGTCGGGCGGCCTGTACAAGACCTCCAGGCTGCTCAGTCGGGCGCTGGCTGCCGCCTACGAGCAGATGGACGTGGTCTTCGTGCTTGGCGACAACGCCCGTCGGGACCTGCTGGAGGTGTGCCCGGGCCTGAAGCGGATCGAGGTGATTCCGCATGGAGATGAGGGCATCCTCGCGCGCGGGATCGCTTCGTCGGCCGACACCACCGAGCCGCTGGCCCTGTTCTTCGGCACGCTCGCCCGCTACAAGGGCCTGGAGGTGCTCCTCGACGCCTGGCCGGAGGTCCGCCGGCAGGTGCCGACCGCGCGGCTGGTGGTCGCCGGTTCGGTCGCCGACGTCGATCTCGAGGCGCTGCGTCGGCGCGTGCCAACCTCGAGCGGAGTGGAGCTGCGGGTCGGCTACGTTCCCGCCCCCCAGGTCGGAGCTCTGGTGGCGTCGGCTCGGGTCGTGGTGGCGCCCTACCTGGTGGCGAATCAGAGCGGCGTCGTACATCTAGCCGCCACGCTGGCGCGCCCAGTCGTGGCGACCGATGTGGGCGACCTGCGTCTGGCCGTGCTCGACGGCAAGACCGGGCTTCTCGTTCCGCCGCGTGACCCAGCGGCGCTCGCCGGGGCGCTGGTGCGGCTTCTCACCGAGCCGGAGACCGCCCGCCGGCTCGGGGACGCCGGGCATTTCCGGGCCTTGACGGAGTCGTCGTGGCGGCTGGTGGTCGACAGAGTGCTACCGATCTACGCCGAGCTCCTGGCAGCAAGGCGTTGAGGTGACGGGCGAAGGTTCGGAGTCGCTGGCCGGGGCTGCTGCTCGCGGCTTCGGCTGGCAGTTGTTCGCCTTCGGCCTCAACCGGGCGCTGATCTTTTTCACGACGCTGACCCTCGCGATTGCTGCTCTCTCAGGACTTCGGCGTCGTCGCCGCAGGTATGACCGTTGTGCTGTTCTTCGAGATAGCCCTCGACCTAGGCGGTGGCGCAGCGGTCGTCTACGAACAGCACAAGGGAATCACGTCGCACGTTCAGACCGCGTTCACGATGAACATGCTGGCAGCGGGCGGGCTGACCGCCGCGGGCGTGCTCGTGGCCCCGTGGCTGACGGAGTTTTTCCACCTTCCTGGTCATCAGGGGCTCTTTCGTGCCCTGTTCCTGTATCTCCTCATCCGCGGCGCCGGCCAGGTGCAGGACTCCATCCTTCGGCGCGACCTCCGCTTCGGCCGACGCATGGACCTCACCCGGGGCGTGGTCCGGGCCGTGGTGTCGATCGCGCTGGCCGTCGCCGGCGCCGGCGCCTGGGCGATGGTGGTTAGTCTGCTGGCCAGCGAGCTGGCCGCCACCACGCTCGCCTGGGTTCTGGTGCCCTTCCGTCCAACTTTCCGGCTTGAGCGCGGCGCCGGCCGGATCATGCTTCGGTTCGGTCTCGTCGTGCTGGCCCTCAAGGTCGTCGATGCGGTCAGTCTTGACGCTGACTACCTCATCGTCGGCCATCGACTTGGTGCTGACGCGCTGGGCTTCTACACCATCGGCTACCGGCTGCCCGAGCTGCTGTTGCTCAACGTCTTCTGGTTGGTGTCCAGCGTCGCCTTTCCCGCCTACTCCAAGGTGCGCGTGTCCGGCGGTGACAGCTTCGGTCCCGCGATGCTGCGCACCCTTCAGATCCACCCTGTACGCGTTCCCGGGTCAGGATAGGTCTTGCGCTCATGGCGCGAGACCTCGTCGTGGTCCTCTTCGGACCCGATGGCTGCCGGCCGTCGGACCGATGCAGTTGGTCGCGCTGGCGGCTGCCTGCGCCTCGGGCGACATCTACTCGGCGAGGGGTAAGCCCGGCACCCTGTTGAGGATCAACGCGCCGGTGGCGGTGGCGATTGGTGACCGCCATGTACGTGCTGGCGCCGCGAGGCATCACAGCGGTCGCCGCGGTGCATCTGTGCGGCAGCGCCGGCTACGCCGTGCTGCGGCTTTACCTCGCCAACCGCGTGGTCGGGACCACGATGCGTCAGACTCTGGGCGCGCTGCGGCCGGCGTTGAGCGTGGCCGCCGGCCTGGCCGCTTTGGTCCTGCCGCTGCGTCTCGCGCTGCCCGCGGGGTCGCTATCGTTGGCCTGCCTGGGGCTCGCCGCGGTCACCGGCGGTGCGCTCGGGCTGTTCGTCGGCGGCCGGTCCGCGGCTGGTGAGCTAGTCGGCTTGGCCCGGATTGTGCGCTCGGGCTGACGCCAACTTCGCGCGAGCCTGGCGGGCGGCGGCTCGGGCGGCCCAGCGGCTTCCGGCGAGCCCGCTGCGCGGCGTCAAGCGCGCTATCTGGACATGCAGGTTCGTCCGCATCCCGGTGGCGAAGCGCAGCTTGAAGTCGTGCTCGCCGCGCAGCAGGTCGAACTCCTCGAAGCCCTCCTCGGCAGCCGCGAGAATGGCTTGGCCGAGCACCGTGCGACCCGGACTCAGCCCAGCCTCGGGCGCCATGCCCATCGAGTAGTAGTAGAGCCGACGGTCCAGGCGGAGCGCGTACAACACGGCCGCGTCGATCTCGCCGACCCGGAGCCGGTAGAGCCGGACCAGGTCCGCTTCAGCCAGTCGTCGCACCGCACGCCGGTGAAAGTCGCGCCGGGCCGGGGTCGCGAACACGCTGCTGGCCGCCCCCCAGCGGAGATTGTGCAACCGCATCAGCTCATCGAGGAGGGGGACGACCGACGCCGGCTCCCGCACCGTCGAGAACCCGCCGCCGCTGCGCTCGGCCACTCGGCGGCCTCTGGCGACCTGCTGGCGCAGGTTTCGACGCGGCAGCAGCTCGGCGGCATCCTTGCCGGCAAGCTCGACCCACGGCAGCTGTAGCGCCCCCACCGTGCGGCGCGCGAACCGCGGCGGGTGAAGGCGGCCAAGCGCGCCGGCAAGCGCGCCGTGTTCGGCCAGGGCGGACAGCTCCAGCAGCTCCCAGTCCCGGGCGTCCGCCAGATGAGCGATTACGGCTGCGGCGACTGCGAGTTCCCGGCCGGGGCGGCTCACCACGTCAAGATGGTCGGGGGCGAGCCAGTCCCCGGCGATCCGGGCATGCCGCCAACCACCGGCGCCGCTCGACCACTGCAGGGGCATCAGTCCGGCGACGTCGTCCCGCTCGTAGCACACCAGCACCCAAGCCTGTTGGGACAGCTCCGGCGTCTCAGCCAGAGTCCCGGCCCATTCCCAGCTGAGGAACGGGCTGGGCACTCCGCCAGCCTCCTGAAGTCGGGTCCAGACCGCAGCCAGAGACGGGTCATCGAACCGAAGTCGGCGCACGACCAACTGCCGGTCGCGGCGCCCGCTCACGCGCTGGATGCTACGGACAGCCCACTGCGACATCGGCTTCTCGTACCCTGGCCACAAGGTGTCGGCCGCCGCCCGGCCTCGGCGCGTCGCCACAACGGGGGTGCTTTGATCCAGACGGAGAAGCGGCGCCGATGAAGGTCCTGGCCGTCCTCGACGCGCTGAACTTCGGCGGCGCGGAAAACCTGATCTCCACGCTGGCCCGGGTGGGTCCGGCGCACGAAATCACGCTCGACGTCGTCAGCCTCGCGCCGGCGAGCTCAGGTCGGGACGCCTGGCTTCCGGTCCTGCAGGCAGCCGGTCTGCGGCCCCGACTGCTCGACATTTCCCGGCTGATTCAGCCGCAGGCGGTGCCCCGGCTGACTCGAGCGATTCGCGAGTCGGGCGCGGACATCGTCCACGCCCACCTCGAGTACGCCGCCACGCTGGCGCCCATCGCCGCTCGCCTGGCCGAGCGCCCATGCGTCTGCACTTTTCACCACGTTCCGGTGCCGCTGACCGGCCGCGCCCGGTTGCGGGAGCGCCTGGCAGTGGCGGCCGCCAGCCGGTCTGCAAGGGTGATCTTCGTTTCGGAGGCATCGAGGCGAGGATTCGCCGCCTCCTACCGAGTGCGGTCAACCTGGACGGTGCTGCACAACGGGATTGATCTGACCGAGTTCCGCCCCGGGCCCCGGCCTCTGCCTGCCGAGTTGGAGATCCCACTCGGCGCGCCGGTGGTCACCATCGTGGGCCGGCTCGGCGATGGCAAGGGCCACTCACACGCCGTGGCAGCGTGGCCAGCTGTGCTTGACGGTGTGCCCGACGCTCGGCTACTCCTGGTTGGGGACGGCGACTACGAGCACGCCCTGCGCCGACAAGCAGCCACCCTGGGGGTCGGGCACCGGGTGGTGTTCGCCGGACGGCGCACCGATGTCGCTGCCATCCTCAACGGGTCGACGCTCAGCTGCCTGCCCACCCGAAATGAAGCGCTGCCGACCGCGCTCATCGAGGCGGCGGCCTGCGGCGTGCCGGTGGTGGCCTCCGCCGTCAGCGGCGTGCTGGAGGTGATCAAAGACGGGGAAACCGGTCTGCTCGTCCCGTACGGGGACGAGCAGCGGTTGGCCGCCGCGGTGATCGCCTTGCTGCAGGATGCCGGGCGAAGGACTGCAATGGGACGGGCAGCCCGACGACTGGCCGAGGAGCGGTTTGACGCCGACACTTGGGCGGCTCGGCTCCGTGACATCTACCGCGCCGCGCTTGGCTGGTCTGCCGCCGAGACACGATGTGGGCACCCCCGATGACGTCACTTGCTAGGCGAGTCGCTGTCCCCGCTGCGGTCGCAGTGATCGGCTTGGGCGGCTGCGGCTCGACTTCCCCTCCCACCGCCACATCGAAGAGTCCGACCCAGTTTTTTGCGACCGACAGCCCCTTCAACACCAAGATTGCCCGTAAACCAACCGTGGCCGCGGACAGCGCGGCCATCGTCCGACTGCTGGCGGCCCACCCCCCGGTCGCTGACATCGACGAGTTCGGCGTCGCCGTGTTCCAAGCCGACGGGTCCACTCCGCGCCGCATCGTGACGTGTCGCGAACGATGGGGCAGTTGCCCAGCAGGCGCCCAGCGGGTACCGATTCCTGACGGAGCGACGCCACCCCTAGGAGCCGACAGCGAGATGGTCGTGGTCAACCGCTCAGAAGGCCACGCCTACGAGTTCTGGCAGGCCAGACGCTCCCCCTCTGGAAGCTGGTCGACCTCGAGCTTGAGCATCATTTCCTATCGCGGGGACGGTCGCGCTGGCGAGACAGGGGCTGGCGTGTCACAGCTGGCCGGGCTGGTGCTCGTCGACGACGTCCGCAGCGGCGCTATCGACCACGCGCTGTCCTTCTCCAGCGACATCACCTGTCGGGGTCGGTTCGTCTACCCCGCCCGTAAGACTGACGGGCAGTCCACCCTCTCGACATGTATCCCAGAAGGGGCACGCATTCAGCTCGATCCGACAGTGAATCTCGGCGCCATTTCAGGGCTGACGCCCATCGAGAACATGATGGGCACGGCGCTCCAGCGCTACGGCGCTTACGTCCGGGATACTGGAGGGGCCCGGATCGCCTTCTCCTTCCAGCGGCCTCCCGCCGGCGATCAGACGTACGCAGCGGCTGGGCTGCCCTACGACTACGCCGCCTTGCCGCACCTTCCCTGGCAGCGACTGCGGGTGCTCAGCCCAGGGGACGAGCGGTGACTCTGCCGATGGTCAGCGTCATCGTTCTCAATTGGAACTACGCCCGGTACCTGGCCGCCGCGGTGGAGAGCGCCCTCGATCAGGATTACCCCCACACCGAGGTCCTCGTGGTCGACGATGGATCAACCGACAGCTCCCGGGCGCTGCTGGAGCGCTACCGCGCTCGCGCTTCGGTGATCTTTCAGGACAACGGCGGCCACACGGTAGCCGGCCACACTGGCCTGAGGTCCAGCCAGGGGGACATTGTGATGTTCCTCGACTCCGACGACATCCTTTACCCAACCGCCGTCTCGAGAGTTGTCGCGGCGTGGCGGCCCGGCTGCGCCAAAGTGCAGTTCCAACTGTCTTTGATCGACGCCAGTGGGAAGCGGTTCGGCGCCGACCCTCCATGGACCGTTCCGCTGCCCAGCGGGGATCTCGTGCCTCAGCTGCACGACACCGGGCGCTATCAGACCCCGGTGACCAGCGGCAACGCCTACCCGCGAAAGCTGCTGGAGCAGCTCTTCCCGGTTCCGAGCGACTTCACCTTCGTGGACGGCTACCTCAACACAGTGGCGCCGTTCTACCGGCCGATCATCTCCCCGACGACGAACTCGGTGGGTACCGTCGGCACGATCGGAATTACTCGGCATACGCCGCTGGCGTTGATGCGGGACGGCTGCGTCAGCGGGTGCAGCACGAGCTCGTCAAAGAGCGCTACCAGCGGGCCACCGCTGCCAGTCGCGGTCACAGCTTTCCGCCAGGCCTGCTTATGCGCGATCCTGAGCACTTGATGCACCGGCTCGGCCTGTTGCGGCTTGATCCGGGACAGCCGGCGGCCCTTGATGACACCCGACGAAAGCTGCTGCGAGCAATGCTGCTCGCACTGTGGCCTGACCAGCAGCTCCCCGCCTTCGACAAGGCCTATCAAGGCGGCGTAGCCCTTGCTGTCGCGGCCCTGCCCCTGTCGGCCGCCCGGGCGACCCTTGCCTTCGCCCTCGGCGGCGGCCGGCGCCCGGCCTGGCTGCGGAAGCTCGCCAGGGCTCTCCGGCGCTCCGGCGAGGTGGTGTGAACCGCCGCCTGCTAATCCTGTGCTGGCACAACGTTCGAGGCACCTGGTCCTTTCCCTCGGCTGGTGACGCCGGACGGCGTGGGCTGGAGCGGCAACTTCGGTTGTTGAGCCGCTGGGCGAACGTCCTCCCGCTTGACGTGGCACTAAGGGCGCTCGCCGAAGGGGGAAAGCTGCCGCCGCGCGCGGTGGCGCTGACCTTCGACGACGGATATCGGGACAACCTCACCCTTGCGGCGCCGATGCTAAAAGCGCTGCAGCTGCCGGCGACGTTCTTTCTGGTGCCCGGCCTGCTGTCCAACACGGCTCTGCCCTGGTGGGAGCAGGTGTCCTGGACGATCCAAACCAGCCCGCGCGGCAATGTCATCTGGCAGGGGCAGTCAATGCCGCTGCTGTCCGACGGCCACCGGCGGGCGGCCGTTGATCGGGTGCAGCGTGACCTCAAGACCGTCTCGCGGGCCGAGCGCGAGGCCGAGACCGAACGGCTGCGTCAACTGCTGACCCCGCGTGGTAGCAGGCCGACCGCGGAGGAGCTGTTTCTCGACTGGGACGAAGCCCGTCAGCTGATGCAACAGGGGTTCGATATCGGCTCGCACACCTGCCAGCACCCGATCCTCAGCCGAGAGACAGCCAACAGCCAGGCTCAAGAGCTTCGCGATTCTCGCCGTCTGCTTGAAGACGGCTGCGAGGTGTCCGTCAGTCTGCTCGCCTATCCGAACGGGACGACGGTTGACTACGACGCGGCCACGCTGGTAGCGGCGACGAGCGCAGGGCATCAGTGGGCGTTGACGACCACCGAGGGGTTCAACACCCGGCGGACACCGCCGCTGGAGATGCGGCGGGTCGTCATGTACCCGGAGCGGGGAGGCGTCGAACTGCTGGCCGCATTGCGCTACGCAGCCCGCCGGTCAGACAGAGGCGGGGACACCCAGTGAGTGTCCCCGCCTCTCAGAACCGCCTTATCCGCCGTTCCAGTTGCGCAGCACCCGCAGCTTGCTCCAGGGAATGTGTGACATGCCATAGTAGTCCCAGGCGAAGCCGGCGCTCGGGTAAGGGTCGCCCTTCGGATCGCCCGAGGGGTTCTCGAACCCGACCGCCATAGGGGCGCCCCCCTGGTCGACGCAGTAAGCGCCGTACTTCTGCAGGGCTCGGCCGACTACCAGCTCTCCCTGGGTGATCCCAGGAATCTTGCTCAGATCGATTGACGGGTCCAACTGAACGCGCGTCCCCTCAGCAATCGTCGAACTCGCTGGCGCGCCGATCATGTTGCTGCCGTCGGTGTGAGCGGCGGGATAGCGGAAGACGCCTGGGGTGACCGCGTCGCCGGAGAAGCTCAGCGCGTGATTGATCGAGCCCTGGCGAATCTCGAAGGCCCGCACCAGACCGGCGAGTCCGCTCGTTCCCGCCGCGACGACGGAGCCGCCGGTCAGCGTCTCGGTGCCCACCCCGGTGTAGACGTTGGGAGTGATCTGACCCCAAGAGGTGGTCCAATGGGTGGCGTCCACCCTGTGCGCCTGCCAGAGCTCGTAGCTTCGTCCGGTGCTGTAGTCGACGACGACCAGCTGGCCGTCGCTGCCTGGCGCCGGTTGGGCGTTCGTCGGCATGGGCACCGCGATGCCCGCGAACGGGTCACGCCCCCAGTCCGGGGCCATCGTCGCCCGGACTGACACCTTCGGGGTCGTCGCATTGGCCGCGTACACGGAGCGCCCGTACTCGTACAAGTCGGCTATCGCTCCGCTGCGCGCGGAGGACAAGTGCCCGACGATGTCGGCGGAGTGGCTGTCAGTCGCCGGGTTGGCGGGAATGGGACTGTTGAACGGGCTCGCGTCGGCGAACGGACGCCCCTGGCCCGAACCGAACGAAGTCACGGGCATTTGGGTGGAGCTTCCGCCGGCGCCGGAGACCGGTGGAGCCGGCAGTCCCGGCGGAATGGGAACGCAGGCGGGAAGGGCGACGGTCGCGGCGGCGAAAAATAAGGCCAGCAAGCGGGCAGATCTAGGCACAGTTGGCACGGCGGAAGGCCCCTTTGGGTCGGGTGGCCGACCGCAGTGCAACGGAGCTCGCACGGCACCAAGGCCATGCCCTACGTACCGTTGCTGCCGTCGGCGTGACTACTACTCTCAGTCATCTTTTTGTTAACTCGGAGTCACTGACCCGTGGCTTTAGCGCGATCGGGTCGCTTCCGCCGCCGCCGGCGGCCTGCCGGACCAGGCGTGAGACTCATGAGCAGCCCGGGCCGGCTCCCGCCGCCCTTGACTAGAGTCCGTGTCCACCCCGTCCTGAGACGGTCCGTCCGATCACGACTGCCCGGCGGCTGGGAGGCAGGGATTGGCCTCCATCATCACCACGCAGCACTTTCCTGCCCGCCCGGCCTGGGTGGCGCGAACTCAAATGCTCGACCGGACGGCCATGTCCCCTTCAAGGTTGCTTCAGCGTCTGCTGGTCGACCCGGCGCCCGACGACGTTGTCGTGCTGGACGGCGCGATCGGGTGGCGGGGGGCCTATCTGGATAGGGTGGCCGCCGCCGGCTTGGCGCGCCGTCGCCGCAGCCCTCGGGTTGTTTTTACTGACAGCACCTGGACGCCCGGACCGGCCCGTCGCGTCGCTCTGCGCGCCTTCGACAGCCCGCGCACCACCTATTGCGTGCTGTCCACTGCGGAACAGCAGAGCTTTCCCGACGACTGGGGCGTGAACCCGGTCCGGGTCGCCTACACGCCGTTCTACTGGACTTTGCCGGCCACCCCATCTAAGCCTCGCCTGGACGGGTCCGGCGTGTTCGCCGGTGGTGACTCGTTACGCGACTACCGGGCCTTGCTGGCGGCTGCGCACGGCCTCAGGACGCGGATCACGGTGGCGAGCCGCCAGCGGCCTGCCGGTCCGGTTCCGGACAATGTGGAAGTGGCGCCGGTGCCGCCGGCCAGGTTCCTGAGCCTCTTGGCGGCCAGCGCCGTCGTCGTCGTTCCGCTGCGCAGCGGTCTAGTCCGCAGCGCGGGGCAGCAGACCTACCTCAACGCAATGGCGCTGGGCAAGGTCGTGATCGTGACCGACGCTCCAGGCGTCAAGGATCACATTGACGCCGGCGAGACCGGTCTCGTCGTTCCACCCTGCGACCCCGCCGCGCTCGCCGATGCGCTGGCCTGGGCCACCGACCCCGCGAACTCAAACGAATGCCGCGACATCGGGCTCCGCGCCCACACGGTCGCACTGGAGCGCTTCAGCCCAGACCAGTACGTCGCCCGGCTTCTTGCCGTGATCGACGCCCTGCCCGCTTGAGCTCATCTTCACTCAGTGGCTGGAACCGAATCGGGAGACAGAGCCAACCAGCTCCGGCAGGCGATCGTGCCTCAGCGGGTTGCTCAAGTGACACTCAGCTTTCCGTGGAGACCTCTCGCCAACAACGCCGCATCTGTCGACGCCAAGCTGAGTCGAGTACGCGTAACGGGGCCGATCCGCAGGTGGCGCTGCTGCAGAATCTCGCGGTAACCGGCCTTCACCACTGCCTTTCGCGAAGGCGTGTTGGTCACGGCCACCTTGGTGAACATGACGGACGCAGAAGCCGCCGCGCTGGCTGCCACATGCCGCCAGGCGGCGGGAGCTATGCCGCGGCCTCTGCCAGCGGGCGCTGTCACCGAATCTTCCAAGACGACCGCGCCGTGGGGCAGCGACAGCCAGCCGCCGGGCGCGGCCAAGACGGGCGCCGTCTTTGAGAACACCCAGCAGGAGAACACTGGTTGAGCGTCTTGGAGGACGCACCACCAAACTGCCCCTCCTGCCAGCCGGGCGCGGCCGGTGGAGCTGTTGACGGTGTCGAGCTGATCCAGCCAAGACAGTTGATCCACCCCGCCGCGCACCACCTCCAGCCCACCAGGAAGGGGCGCCGGCTCTGTCAGGGTGGTCAGGTCCAGCGAGTACCAGATATGACTCTCATCGAGGTACACCCGGGGACGCACGACGTCAGCCGCTCGAGATGCCAACGCGAACAATCCCTCGCTTCGCAGGACCCGGACCGCCTTCGTCATACGAGATCGTGAACTACCGGCCAGTCCGATCTTGTCGGCCGTCACGGCGATCTCCTAGCGTTCGGCGGATCGAACGACTTGCAACAGCGTCAGCAGCAGAATCTTGATGTCCAACCAGAGCGACCAGTTCTCAATGTAGGCGTTGTCGAACCGGGCCCGATCCTCGATCGAGGTGTCGCCGCGCAACCCATTAACCTGAGCCCAGCCGGTGAGCCCGGCCGGCAGCCGGTGGCGAGCCATGTAGTGCGGGTAAGTATCAGCGAACTCCCGAACGAAATGGGGCCGCTCTGGCCGCGGACCCACCAGGCTCATGTCGCCCTTGAGCACGTTGATCAGCTGGGGAAGCTCGTCCAATGACGTCCGGCGAAGGAACCGGCCGACGGTGCCGACCCGCGCCTCCTCAGCGATGGACCAGCGCTCGGCGGACTCCTTCTCGCTGCCCGGAGTCAGCGAGCGGAGCTTGAACAGCATGAAGGGGCGGCCATCCAACCCGATTCGCTGCTGTCGGAAGATCACCTCAGGCCCGCCTTCGAGGCGCACTGCGAGAGCGGCCAACAGAAGAATTGGAGACAGCACGGCCAGTGTCAAGCCCGCTAGGACGAGGTCCATGCTGCGTTTGACCGTTCTAGCCGCCGGCCGGAACACCGTCCGTCGAACCCGCACGAGCGGGATGCCCCACACGACTTCCGGCGCAGCGTAGGCGCCGAGCTCGAACAGTCGGGGCACGAAGAACATGTCGCAGCCCAGGCGGTCGCACGTGCGCAGCAGCCCGACCATCTCGGACTCACGAACTTGGCCGAAGGCGACGATCACGACACCGACATTTAACTGTCGGACGACCCTGGCAAGATCCTCTGGGGGACCCAGGATCGGCAGAGCCTCGGGGTGGTGGTCCAGCCGACTTCCGCTCTCCAGCGCGCCGATCGGCGTCAACCCGCACTCGGGATGGCTCTGCAAAAGGTCGAACAGTTGTGTGCCCACTTTCCCCGCGCCGACGATCAATGTGCGGTGCGACACCCAGCGGCGCCGACGAGCATGCGCGACGGCTGAGTAAGCAAGCCACCTACCGGGCGCCAGGACGAGCAGACCGGGCAGGAGTGCCGCGGCCAGTCTCGGCTGCTCACCCAACCGGTTCTGCGCGAAGCTGACCGCAAGGAAGCAGCTCAAGCCGAGGCCGACCAAGGCCGGAAGCTGGTCCAGCACGGACAGCCGCAGACGCGATCGGTACAAACCGCCGGACGCGAAAACGGCGAGGGTCAGGGGGGCAGGAAGGAGCTCGGCGGCGCCGCCCCCGTGCAGCAGCCAGCCCACGTAGAGCGCCAGAGCGTCACTGAGGAGGATGTAGGGGGCGGTGCCGAAGTGCTGACGCCGGCCATGTGCCCTCCAAAGCTGGTGCGACCGCCGGCGCAAGCCAAGATCTGGCTTGACCTCCTGCCATCGCCGGTCCGGGTCCTGTGTGAGAGTCACTGCGAGGCGCTCCGATTGCTCTAGCCCCGTCGGTCAGTTACTCCCCGTATCCGGCAGGGCGACTGACCGGTGGTGGGAGCACGTGCCAACGAAGGGGTCCTTTTTTGAAAACTTCAGCGACAGCTGCTCGCGGTGAAGCCCTGCTGGCAGCCCCGTCGGGACGCCGCTTCAGGCGAAGCGCACGCCGACGGGGAGCAGGGAGCTAGCCGGGACCGACAGGGATCGGGAAGTACAGACGTGACCGCATCGCCAGACGCGTCACGGTCAAAGAACGAAGAAGTCGGGGGATGACCATCGCGAACACTGCCCCGAGGGCCACCACCGCCGGCCCACCAGTTATCCCACCCGAACCGCCAGCAGCACCACTCGTCGACGCCGGGGCACCCCCAGCAGCCGACGACGGGAGCGCCGCCACAGGGGTCGACGGGGTGGTCGAGCCTGGAACGGTCGGCCAGCTGGCCGAACGGTGACCCCCTACGGCCACCGTGGCGGTGTTCACCGCGCCGGACTGCCCGCTGACCGCCGTCGCCGCAGCCACCTGGCCGGTCGTGTTCACCCTCACAGCCGGCGGCGAGGACACCGAAGCGGCCGCCGGCTGCGACACCGAGCTGCGGTTACCCGCCGCCGCCACCGCACCCGAGGCGTTGACCTGGTTCACGGCGGCCTGGGTCGCCGGCCGCGGCGCCGCCTGGGCAGCACCGGCGACCGGGGTGGACACGGCGGTGTTCACCGCGCCGGACTGCCCGCTGACCGCCGTCGCCGCCGCCACCTGGCCGGTCGTGTTCACCCTCACAGCCGGCGGCGAGGACACCGAAGCGGCCGCCGGCTGCGACACCGAGCTGCGGTTACCCGCCGCCGCCACCGCACCCGAGGCGTTGACCTGGTTCACGGCGGCCTGGGTCGCCGGCCGCGGCGCCGCCTGGGCAGCACCGGCGACCGGGGTGGACACGGCGGTGTTCACCGCGCCGGACTGCCCGCTGACCGCCGTCGCCGCCGCCACCTGGCCGGTCGTGTTCACCCTCACAGCCGGCGGCGAGGACACCGAAGCGGCCGCCGGCTGCGACACCGAGCTGCGGTTACCCGCCGCCGCCACCGCACCCGAGGCGTTGACCTGGTTCACGGCGGCCTGGGTCGCCGGCCGCGGCGCCGCCTGGGCAGCACCGGCGACCGGGGTGGACAC
>JAABUZ0100001983.1_pt1 | contig 35923 bp, 35 predicted proteins | sample 5562091 | NCBI WGS metagenome assembly JAABUZ01 (sample SAMN12813069, study PRJNA571459) | rock metagenome | isolation source: Antarctica rocks | place: Antarctica: Victoria Land, Linnaeus Terrace sud | collected 2015-12-21 | reverse complement strand
GACGGCCCTCTTTAGGCGCGACGGACCACCTTTGGCAGTCGGTATGGTGTACCAGTTTTATCCCGGCAGGCCGTCCACTTGCAAACCGGCGCTTACAACCCACGTCCGGCGTAGTCCAGTGTAAGCACTGCTCTGACGCCTACAAGTTTGAGATGCTCGCATGGGACAAAGGGCAGGACGTACGAGTATTCAATCTTGCATCATTGCCTCCAACCTCATTTACACGACTTGTAGAAGCTCTTTTGCCACTAGGATCGCCTTCATGGCCGACATGGGTTCCCATTTGGAAACTCATGGCAGATACGACCAGGAAATCTGTCGAACAGGAGGTGCAGCGTCTCTTGGAGCAAGCAACTCCTCCCGAGTTTGTTATCGCCACACCGGATATGCTCGATACTATCTTGAAGATTAGAAGGACTACCACAGCGGATTACCCATTGAATAACGAGTGGTTTGGCTTCTTGCACTTGATCGACTAACTGTGTATGCAAGAAGAATTGCTTCTCTTGAGTGGCGATGCTAGACGTAGCCGTCAACAGGATAGATCAGCAGTACCAACCACGGCTACAACGCGGCGGGCCGCTAGCGCATCCACACCGCAGTCGCGACCACGACGATGGCCCCGACCAGCAGCACGCGCTGCGACGGGGACGGCCGCGCCGTGTCCGCAACCGACGCTAACGGCCACACCGCGACCACCGCCTACGACCCGCTGGGGGGGCGCGGTGGTGCAGACCAACCCCATCAGCGGGACCACCATCATGACCTACACCGCGACCGAACTGCAACAACAACAGGACCCGCAGGGCAACGTCACGGCCTACGCCTACGACGGGGCGGGCTGTAGGTGCCGTTTGTCAAGTGCACCAGATGCCGGGATAAAAGTGCGCCACGAGAACGCTGCGTTTGTGCCCTTGTTGATGGTGTTGCCACACGGGTCTGCCGAGATAGAAGTGCGCCGACGCGCCACGATGGGCTGCGCCACCGCGGTCACGTCACAGGGCGGAGGTACCGGGGGCCTGGAGCGCGTCGGTCGCTGCCGCCGCAGGGATCTGAGCGAGCCAGGCGGCCCCGATGGCGCGCAAGCGGGCGACGGTGACGGCGTCCGCGCGCCCGAGATAGGCCTTGCGAAGCGCCCCGCCGACGCGCCAGTAGGCGGTCTAGTAACGGCCACCACGCGCGCGGGGCTCTTTGCGCACGGTCATGAAGCCCTCGATGTAGCCCCGCGCGGCATTGTAGACGGGGTAGGCGCAGGTGTCCACGTCTGGCGCGACCTACGACGCGGGGGACCGGCAGACGAGCGAGACGCAGGACGGACTGGCCACGGCCTACGGGTACGACGCGGCGGGGCAGCGGCGCACGGAGAGCCTGCCCACGGAGGGAGCCTGATCTGGCGGGTGGACGCGGCGGGGCGGGTCGCGGAGCTCGACGAGGCGGCGCCGGGGGTGGGGCCCTACAGTCACCAGTACCTCAACGTCGACGCGGCAGGCGCGCACCGTCCAGCTGGGCGACGGCGTCCTCGGGCTGCGCGCGTTCGACGGGGAGAGCCGGCCGACGGGGCTGACCTACTACAATGTCTATGGCCCGGACCCGAGCACGGCCCTGATGTACGACGCGGTGCACCGGGTCAACAGCACCAAGACCCTTTCAGGTAACAGTGTGTGCAGCACCACTGCGTGCTTATACCTGGCTACTGCCGAAATCTACGATCCTCGACTCGATGTATGGCAACCAACTAATCCAATGCATCAAGGGCGTTATGAAGCGGGGGCCGCGCTATTGCCCAATGGGAATGTTCTCGTCGTCGGGGGCGCTGCCACTAGCATCGAGGGCTCCGTTACCGATGTGCTAGCGAGTGCCGAGATTTACGAGAAGATATGATACAGATCAGGTGCTCTTCATGGGCTATTGAGAGGTAGTATGATTGATAACGTTGCCCAAACCGAGGGGGACTCAGCGGACATAGTCGCCATAACTGCGGGGGGGCTCCATACTGGGGTCGCGCGACGCGACGGCACGGTCTGGGTGTGGGGTAACAACATCCACGGGCAATTGGGGCTCGGGCAGGAGGGAGGGGACGCTCACATGCCGGTTCCTACCCCGACCCAGGTGCCACGTGTGGATGGGGCTATATCTGTTGTAATGGGATGGCGATACACGATCGCCCTAGCGAGAGATGGGAGTGTATGGGCGTGGGGCGCGAACGAATACGGCGAACTAGGCCGGGGGAGAAAAATAAATGGAGGGGAAGGGTTGCCGGTCCCAGAGCGCGTGCGTGGGCTAACCGATGTACAAGCTATCGCGGCGGGAGGAGGGCATAGTCTAGCCCTACGTCGCGATGGATCGGTGTGGGCATGGGGCGCCAATGGTTATGGCGAAGCAGGCGGGCGTGGGGGGAGCCGGGCGATTCCGGCGCGCATACCAGCGTTGCCTTTTATAGTTGCGATAGCGGCAGGCGAAAATCATAGCCTTGTCTTGTCACACGACGGGACCGTATGGGCGTGGGGCCGTCATGTCGAAGATGATACCGCCGAAGAGGCCATACCTACTCCTCGGCAGGTACCGGGCGTCACCGGAGCGGTCGCCGTTGCCGGTGGACAATTCCACAGTCTGGCCCTCAAGGGCGACGGGACAATATGGGCATGGGGGGCAGGCTACTTCGGACAGTTAGGAAACGGGCGTGAAGAGAGCGAATCAGTGCCTGTTCGGGTTCACGATCTTGACGACGTGACGGCGATCGCGGCGGCGGGGTTACACAGCATAGCCGTGCGAGAAGATGGGACGGTTTGGATATGGGGGGCACCCGAGTTGGGCGACCCCGAAGTCGGCAACGAGGCGGCGCCGACTCGCATGCTGGGTTTGCGCAATGTTGTTGCAGTGGCAACAGCGGAGAATCACGCTATCGCTTTACTCAACGATGGGACAGTAAGGACATGGGGCTGGAATAACTGGGGCCAACTGGGCAATGGACGGTTTGAGCCCAAGGTTGACAGCGCCGTAGAAATTGTCCTTCCTCTTCTTTAAAGGATATCGGTGACGGCTGGCTTTGTTGGGCAGCCAGGCCGACAATACACAGACCCTCAACTGCCTACTTTTAGGGGATAGGTTGACTGCCTGTTCTATGCTATACTCGACACATGCGCGACCATGCCATGGCTAATTGTGCGCCATAAACCATTAGCCATGGCATGGTCGCGCATGTGTCGATAAGCGGATAAATAATAGCTATGGAGCGCGGTATCGTATGCAGACCCGGTTCTCTTCGTCCTCCCGTACGGAATCGTCCAGGCTAGCCCGCCTGTGGAAACCGGCCGTGGCCGTCGTGGCGGCCGTTTGTTCGACCCTCGGCTTGGCCGCCGGCACGGACCATCGTCCGACCGGGACGCCCGCCGTTACCGTCGCGCATGCGCAGGTCCCGACCAACGCCTATACGCGCCTGGCCACCGTTCAGGGCTATCGGCACGACTATGTGCTGGACCGCGAGACCTGGTACTACGGTCAGCGCGCCCAGCCCTACGGCCATATACCCAATGACGCCTACCTGCGGGCCTACACGCAGCGCACGCGACTGCCCACGCTCTCGCCCGCCATCGCTCGCGCCAACCTGCGCTCGGCCCTGGCCGCCGGCGCCAGCGTCCCCGCTAGAGCCGCGGACACCGCGGCGTGGACCTCGATTGGCCCCTCCCCTACCGCGGCGGACCGCAACTCGGGCTGCACCGCCCCTCCCTACAGTGGCTGCGGGAACTACGGCGACACCACGGGCCGCGTGACGGCCCTGGCCTACGATGGGGCCAGCCACACCCTCTATGCCGGGTCCGAAGATGGCGGAGTGTGGAAAACGACCGACGGCGGCGGCCACTGGACCCCGCTGACCGACAACCAGCCCTCGCTCGCCGTGGGCAGCATCACCCTCGATCCTAACAACGCGGGGACCGTCTACGTGGGCACCGGCGAGGAAAACTTCAACGCCGACGCTCTCTACGGCGCGGGTATCCTCAAGAGCGCTGACGGCGGCGCCTCCTGGACCACGCTCGGCGCGGCCGCGTTCGCCGGCCAGCACGACACGCGCTACGGCGGCATCCACATCGGCCGCATCGCCCTCGATCCCCACGCCCCCAGGCGCCTCGTCGTGGCCACGGACCAGGGCGTGTACCTCTCCACCGACGGCGGCGCGACGTTCAACCGCACTCTCTATGATCCGCTGCCCGCCAACCCCGCGGCCGGCGCCCCCGCGGCCAATATCACCGACCTCATCGTCGACTCCTCGACCACCCCCTCCACGATTATCGCCGCGCGCGGCTACCCCGTCGGCACGCTGCGCACCGGCCGCAACGGCCTCTATCGCTCCACCGACGGCGGCGCCACCTGGTCGTCCTCCCCCTATGGCACGGGCTACCCGACTGGCGCAAACATCGGGCGCATCACCCTGCTGGCCGACCCGCAAGGCACGGGCGCCTACTATATGATCGCGTCGAGCCCCTCCGACCAGTCGTCGCTGGGCCTGTGGAGATCGACCGATCACGGCGCCACCTGGGTCCAGAAGGTCGCCTCCAAGGCCAACGGCGGACCCGACCTGTTCGGCGACGACAGCGGCGGGACGGAGCAGCAAGGCTTCTACAACCAGTGGATCGCCGCCGACCCCGGCAACGCCAGCGCGTCCACCGCAGATACCCTCTACATCGGCGGCGTCAACGTCTTCAAGTGCGTCGTCGACCGCGCCACGACCGCGAGCAGTGACACCTGTACCGACCTGACCAACGTCTACAGCACGAGCCGCACTGCCCCCACCGCGCACCCCGACGAGCACGCCGTCGCCGTGACCGGACCGGGGCAGTTCTACGTGGGCAACGACGGCGGCGTCTACCGCACGACCGATGGCGGCGCGACCTTCGCCGACGCCAACGGGGGACTGACCCTCACCGAGTTCTATAGCGGCGCGACCTCGAGCGACTACACGCGCAACCCCATCGTCTACGCCGGCGCGCAGGACAACGGCCAGCAGGTCTACACCGGCACATCGACCTTGCAGTGGGGCAACGTCTTCAGCGGCGACGGCGGCTTCACGGCCGACGACCCCGCCAATCCCCAGACGACCTACGAGGAGTACGTCTACCTCGCCATGTACAAGAGCGTCGACGGAGGCGCCGACTGGACGCAGTCCGACACGACGATCGACCCCAACAACCTGGAGGCCAAGCTCTTCATCGCCCCCTTTGTGATGGACCCGGCCAACGCCAACCACTTGCTCGCCGGGACTAACTACGTCTACGAGACCACGGCGGGCGGCGACCCCTGGACCAGGATTAGCCCCGACCTCGCCGTCGACGCGCCCGCTAACGAGATCACTCCCGGCAAAACGCCATCCGGAGACGCCGTCTCGGCCCTCGCCTTCGCTCCCAACGGGTCCGCCGTCACTAGCTCCGGCGTTGCCTACGCCGGCACGTCGCTGGGCAAGGTCTGGCGCGGCGTGCGGGGCGTCGGCGGCGGCGGCGGCGCCGGGACGTGGACCTGGACCGACGTCACCACGGGTACGGTGGGCACGAATCGGCGCTATGTGACCTCGCTCGCCGTCGCGGCGCAAGACCCGAACGACGTGCTGGCGTCGTTCTCTGGCTTCGCCAACGCCCAGGGTACCGGCGCGGGCACGCACATCTACCGCTCCCATGATGGCGGCGCTACCTGGGCCGACGTCAGCGCGGGCCTCCCCGACACGCCGGTCAATAGCGTGCTGCGCAACCCCACCGACCCCAACACGTTCTACGCGGGCACGGATAGCGGCTTCTTCCTCACCACCAATGGCGGCGCTACCTGGAGCCAGTACCAGACGGGGTTGCCCAACACAAGCATCAATCAGCTCTTCGCCGACGGGATGTTCACCACGCTCTTCGCCGCGACGCACGGCCGCGGTATGTATATCCTGCCTACGAGCGCGCTTACCGCGACGACCATGACCACGCCGACGGTCATGCCGACGCCTGCCGCGACCGGGACGGCAACGGCGACCGGGACGGCAACGGCGACCGGGACGGCGACCGGGACGGCGACCGGGACGGCGACCGGGACGGCGACCGGGACGGCGACCGGGACGGCGACGGCGACATCCGTGGCCAACACCAATACGCCTCTCCCTACCGCGACCGCGACCAATACGCCTCTCCCTGCCGCGACCGCGACCAATACGCCGACCAACACGCCGACCAATACCGCAACACTGACCAACACGCCGACTAATACCGCAACGCCGACTAATACGCCGACCAATACCGCAACACCGACCAACACCAGGACGGCGGCGACAGCGACACCCGTGCCTCCTACCCGGACTGGTACGAGCATCAGTATGGCCACCAGCACGAGCACGGCGTCCGTCACGGCCACGGTGACGGGCATGGCCTCCGCCACGGCCGTGACGTCCGCGACCGCTACGCGCCCCGCGACGAACGCGGCTACGGCCACCGAGACGGCTCGATCCACGCCGCCCACGATGAGCCCGAGGCCAATCGCGACCGCGGCGTCGGCGCTCATGGCGCGCTTCTATTTTGCCGGCGGCGTCAGCTCTCCCAACCAGCCGTCCTTCCTCAATGTCACCAACCTGGAGGGCCGCACGGCGCGCATCGGTGTTACCTTCTATGACGCATCCGGCGCGGTTGCCGGCGCTTCCTTCACCGTTGGCGCGGCGGCGCACCGTACCGTGCCCATCGCCGCGTTGACCCATCGTCGCGGGTCGTTCGGCCTGGTGGTCTCGTCCGACCGCGCCATCGCCGCCGGGCTCACCCTGACCCGGCCCGGCCGTGACGACGACGCGCTGGGCGGGGCGACCGCGCCCCAGTATCACTGGTATCTGGCCGAGGGCTACACCGGCCTCACCTTCCATGAGACCGTGTCCATCCTCAATCCCGGGACACAGGGGACACGCGTGACGTTGCGCCTGCTGCCCAATGGAGGGGCTGCCCGCACGGTCGTCGTGCCGGTGGGCGCGCGACGGCAGGCAACGGTGGACATCAACAGGTTGCTGCCAGGCCGCGCGGTGAGCGTGGTAGCCATGGCTGATCGGCGGGTGGTGGTCGAGCGCACCCTGACCTTTGGGCGGGGCGGCTACGGCATGACCGCCCGCGTTGGCGCCGCGGCCGCGTCCCCCGTGTGGCTGTTCGCCGAGGGTGCCACCGTCAACCGCTTCGAGACCTACCTCACGGTGCTCAACCCCACCGCCCGGACGGCGCACGTGGCGGCGCGCTTCTACGGGCGCAACGGACAGGTGCTGGGCGGACTCGGCCTGGTCGTGGGCGCGGGGCAGCGCGCCACGCTGCGCCTGAACGATGTCCTGCCCAGGCAGGAGGGCATCGCCAGCATCGTGACGGCGGACCGTCCGGTGGTGGTGGAACGGCCGGAATACTTCGGACCGCCCAACAGCGCGGGCATTCCCGGCTCGGACGTGTTCGGGCTCAATGGGACGAGCCCGCACTGGAGTTTCGCGGGTGGGGACACGACGGGCCGGAGCGAGTTCCTGCTGCTGTTCAACCCCGGTGCCCAAAGCATACCGGTACGCGTGACGGTCTACGGCGCCGCTGGCCGCGCTCATCGTGTAACCGTGACGCTGACGCCGCGCGACCGCTACACGCTGGAGGTGGGCCGGACCTTCCGCGGCCTGGCTGCGGCGCGAGGCGAGACCGTGGAGTCGACGAACGGACGGGGCTTCGTGGCCGAGCAGACGGTCTTCGCTCCCGACCACAGCACGCTGCGCAGCACCGAGGGCCTGCCACAGTAGGCAGTGGGCTGTGGGCTGTGGGCTGTGGGCTGTGGGCTGTGGGCTGTGGGCTGTGGGCTGTGGGCTGTAGGGGCGTATCGCATACGCCCTGGCGGCGGGACGAACTGGGCGATGACCCTGGAGGGCGTTGTGTCGAGTATACGTGCTCCGCATTGGGCGTGGCGCATCAGCAAGTACGATCCCCTCTTGAGGGACGCGGCCGGAGTATATCATGGCGACGAGTGGACGTTCGCGGCCCAGGTCGGCACAGTGGTGGGTGGTCATCGCTTGGAACTGGCCGAGTACCTCGCGATGGAGGACAAATACGTTTCCCTCACGCTACGATTCGTCGTCGAGTCCGGCATCTCGTCGCTCTGGGTCGAAAACTTGCAGAATCGCTTCACGAAGAAGGCGCTCAAGCAGGCCAAACACGGGCTTGCTCACCCTTTCGAAGATGGCGCGCATATACGCGACAGGGACCTGCTCACGGGTGAGGCGATCGAGCGTGCTTGCCGTCTCAACTTACGGGAATTTCTGTACTGCGATTTATGCGAACCAAACCGGTTCTCTCTCCATTTTGGATGGGACTATTACCTATACATCACGAGCGTGTTTCCATGCCCTGAGTCGCTACGCTACGCTCACGACCTGGGCTTATTCGTCGAGGATATCCACTAATGGACCTGACTGATCGCTGGCCCTGGCCGTTCCTGCGCATTGCTCATCGCGGGGCGCCGACGCGGGCGCGCAAGAACAGCCTGGAGGGGTTAGGGTCCGTTCTTTCATGGGCCGGACGCGGACTTCGAGGCCGGCGCGCCGACGCTCCAGGTGTACGCGCCTGAGCTCTCGCGGGCCGCGATCCTGGACGCGATCCGCGCCGGCCGCACCGTGGTGACGAGCGGGCCGACCCTGCGGTTGAGCGGAACGCACGACGGCGATGCCTACACCGTCGGAGACATGCTGGCGGCAACGGGCGCCCTCACCGTCGAAGCCGTGGTCTCCGCGTTGGACGAACCCGCCCGCCTGCGCCTGTTGGGCAACGGGGCGGTCATCGCGGAGCAACAGGTCGACGGCGAGGGCAGGTGCGCCTACACGTCCGAGCAGCCCGCTCCCGGCTGGTACGCGGCGGAGGCCCGCTCCGCGCACACCGACATGCTGCTGGCCCTCACCAGCCCGTTGTACGTGGCCGCTGTCCGCGTCATTTAACCCGTTCTTAACGTTGGCATAACAAGGCCTTAACAACATCTCGACCGGGCAGGCGTATGCTTCGGAGTGTGGCGGGTCTTAACCGGTGGCCCGCTGCCCTGGCGGCCTACGTCTCCCCTCTCTGAACGCGCCTTCGCGCTTCCCGATAAAGCGTCATAGGACGGGCTGGACGTGGTCGTTGTCGAGTGCCCCTGGCGATCGTAGCGAAACCTTTGGCTGAGCAGGATACGTTCATCGGTACGGGGTACCAGGGAGGACTAGTATCGTATGGCAACACCTCACCGCGCGTTCCATCCTCACAACACGCACCGCGCGCCGCTCTCGCGCAAGCGCGCCGCCGTGGCCGCCCTGCTGGGCGCAGGGTTCATCGGGTTCGCCCTTCCGCAGGCGCGGTCGCTGGCCTCGCAGCCGAACGTGGCCACGGCCCGCCAGGCCCTGCTGATCAACCATCGCACCATTACGCCCGCCGGTACGCAGACCATGCTGGGTTCGCTGCCGGTCAACGCGGTGCTCTCGCCCGACGGGACGCACCTGCTGGTGGCCAACAGCGGCGCGGCCAGCTCCGAGACGCTGCAGGTGGTCGAGACCGCCACGCGCCGCGTGGTGCAGAGCCTGCCCTACGACTCGCCCGACGGCGCGGTCTTCGGCCTGGCCTATAGCCCCGACGGCACGCGCGCCTTCGCCTCCGCCGGCGGCTTCAACACCATCCACACCTACGATGTGCGCGCCGATGGTACCCTGACGCCCTCGGGCGACGTGGCCCTTGGCAACGCCAACGCCTCGATTTTCCCCTTCGGCATGGCCGTGACCCCAGACGGCACGGCCCTGGCCGTGGTCAACAACGAGGCCAACAATGTCGCCGTGATCGACATCTCGGGCGACGCCACCAACAATCAGGTCGTGGCCACCGTGCCGGTCGGCGCCTACCCCTACACCATCGCCTTCGCGCCCGACGGCAAGCGGGCCTACGTCTCCAACGAGCAGGACGCCACCGTCAGCGTGATCGACGCGACCAAAGTGCGCGCCATCATCGCCAACGCCACGACAGGGAGCGCCGCGATGGGTACGAACGCCCTCGTGATCAAGGCCACCGTCGCCACGATCCACACGGGCCAGCACCCCACCGGCTTTGCCTTTGGTCCCGGTAACGTGCTCTACGTGGCCAACGCCAACAGCGACTCGATCTCGGTGATCAATCGCGCCACCAACGCGGTCGTGCGCACCATCTCCACGCAGCCGTACGCCGGCGCGCCGCTCTCGGCCAGCCCGGTCGGCCTGGCCATCGACCCGGCCCGCAACCGCCTCTACGCGGTCGAGCCCGGCGAGGACGATGTAGCCGTGATCAGCACATCGACCGGCCGCGTGACCGGACGCATCCCCACGGCCTGGTACCCCACCGCCGTTGTTCTGAGCAAGAATCGCGATACGCTGTTCATCACCAATGGTAAGGGCTATGGCGCGGGTCCCAACGACGCGCCTGGTCTCTTCCCTGACCCCGCGCGTCGCACCGGCCCCTACGCCTCTGACGGCTACTGCAACTGCGCCCAGAGCCAGTACAGCGGCAGCATGATCGTGGGCACGCTCTCTACCGTGGGCGCCCCCGACGCCGGGCAGTTGTCCGTCTATACGGGTCAGGTACTCAAGAATAACCACATCGCCGACCCGGCCCTGGCGCGGCGCGGCGCGGGCAGCCCTATCCCCGTGCCGGGCGGTAAGTCGCCGTTCACGCACGTCATCTACATCGACAAGGAGAACCGCACCTACGACCAGGTGTTCGGTGACGAGTCCGTGGGCAACCGCGACCCGCGCCTGGTCCTCTTTGGCCGCGCGGTCACGCCCAACCTGCACTCGCTGGGCGAGCGCTTCGGCCTGTTCGACAACTTCTTCGCCGACGCGGAGGTCAGCGCCGACGGCCACGACTGGATCAACGGCGCCTACGCCTCGGACTACAACGAGAAGATGTGGCCGCAGGACTACTCGCAGGGCATCGGCCGCAACCGCGGCTACGACTTCGAGGGTCAATCGCTGGTCAACAACAACCCCGGCGGCTACCTGTGGGACGCCGCCACCGCGGCGCACATCACCTACCGTGACTACGGCAACTTCTATCAGTTCGCCTCGGCCAAGTACCTCAAGGCGCACATCCGTCCGCTCCCGGCCAACGCGCCGGCCACGGCCTGCCCCGGCCCCATCGCTCACTCCTACACCGCCAAGGGCGTCGTTATCCCGCCCGGCGTGGCCCTGTGCTTCCCTCCTGAGACGGTCAACGCGGCCACCGAGCCTAATCTCGTCGGGCACTTCGACCCGCGCTTCCGCACGTTCGACGGTAACTTCCGCGAGTCGGACCGCACCGCCGAGTGGCTGCGCGAGTTCAAGGGCTATGTCGCAAGCGGCAAGCTGCCGCAACTGGAGTTGCTGCGCCTGCCCAACGACCACACGCAGGGCACCACGCCGGGCGTGTTGACTCCTCAGGCGCACGCCGCCGAGAACGACCTCGCCGTGGGCCAGGTTGTCGACGCGGTCAGCCACAGCCCCTACTGGCGTAACACGCTGATCGTGGTGACGGAGGACGACGCGCAGAACGGACCCGACCACGTCGACGCGCACCGCACTACCTCGCTCGTGATCAGCGCCTACAACAGCTACACCCGGCCGACCGTCGACAGCACGCAGTATGACACCGCCAGCATGGTGCGCACCATCGAGTTGGTGCTGGGCCTGCGGCCGATGAGCCAGTTCGACGCCCTTGCGACGCCGATGTGGCGCATCTTCAAGAGTACGCCCAATCTGACGCCTTACACCGCCCGCCCCGAGATGGTGCTACCGACCCAACTCAACCCCAAGGCCGCCTTCGGCGCCGCCGCCTCGGCCGCGATGAACTTCGCTCAAGAGGACCGCGCGCCCGCCGACGCCCTTAACCGCATCCTGTGGCACTCCGCCAAGGGCGCCAACACCCAGTACCCCGTCACGCACTACCTCATTGGCAGCGGTGACGGAGACTAACGAGTTGCCAGTTGCCAGTGTGACGCTGGTACGACACTAGCCTGATGATAGGTGTTCGTGGAAGCGAGGGGCGTATACATACGCCCCTCGCTTCGGGTATGGCTCACGGTTGTAGTCCTGAGTGCGCGAGGGCCTGCGACTGAAGTCGCATGGCAAACCGCGAGGGCCTGCGACTGAAGTCGCATGGCAAACCGTGGACACTGAAGTGTCTTTCCAAGCCATGACCTATGCTTGACCAGTCACGCCCCCGACCTCACACGGTGCAGCCGAGCGACTTTAGTCGCCGTGGTTTGCCATGCGACTTCAGTCGCAGGCCCGCTCTCACAATCGTGAGGCGCACCCGATAGTCTCCTCGCTTCCACCGCGTTTTGCCGCAACAGCACCGACTGCTACAATTGCCTCTGGCAACTGGCAACTGGCAACTGGCAACTGGCAACTGGCAACTGGCAACTGGCAACTGGCAACTGGCAACTGGCAACTGGCAACTGGCAACTGGCAACTGGCAACTGCCTACTACGAAAGGATAGCGATGCTTTCTCCCCTCTCCTCGCCGTCGCCCCGCAAGCGGTTTCTGGCGCGGGGCGCGGCGAGCGGAGCCGCGCTGCTGCTGGGAGGCGGCGCGCTGGCCACGGCCGCGGAACGCGTCCTGGCGGAGCCGCAACAGGTCGGCGCGGCGGGACCCCAGGCGGTGGACCCCTTTGCCGACTACCCCGCTCGTAACCCGGCCCTCAACGGCGAGCAGGCCACCCTGCGCGTCTGGCTGACCCCCGATCTGGCCGCGCAGCCGGCCTACCGCGCCGCGATCGGCCTCTTCGAGCGCATGTACCCCCGCATCCTGGTCGAGCTGACCCCGGTGGTCAGGGACGACATCCCCGCGCGCTACAAGATCGCCGTGGCCAGCGGCGGCAACGCCGTGGTCCCCGACCTCGTCTCGCACCACGCCTATCTCTTTGGCGCGCAGGGGTTGGCCCAGGAGTGCGACTACCTGTGGGCGGCCTGGGGGCAGAAGGACAACTTCCTTCCCGCGGCCATCGACGACGTGACCTGGCGGCTCAACACGTTTGGCATCCCCCTGGTGGGCAACGCCGTGCTGACCATTCTTAACGCCGACATGTTCGCGCACGCCCGCGTGCCGCTGCCCACGGCCCGTACCACTTTCGCGCAGTTCACGAGCGCCGTGTCCGCCGTGCAGCGGGCCAACGGCTCGCGCTACGCCATGCTGCTCTCGGCCGACCCCGCCACTGTGACAGCCGTCGTCCATGCCAACGGCGGCGCGCTGCTACGCACCGAGCCGATCTCCGGGCGCAACCTCCAGCAGCTGACCGACCCGCGCGTGGTCGACGCCGTGCGCTTCTACACAGAGTTGGGCTGGCGGCAGCGTCTGGCCCCCCTGCCGCCCCAGGGCGCGACCAACCGGCTCTACCTGGCGCAGCTCTTCGCCGCGCGGCAGGCGCCGGCCTTCTTCGGCACGCTGGCAGACCTCTCCCTCATCTCAAGCGCAAACAGCGGCCCGCGCCTGACCGTGGCCCCCTTGCCCGGCGGGACCACCGGCCGTACCACCGGCTCGGTCAACGACGGCGCCAGCCTGGTGGTCATGGCGGACCCGCTGCTGACCGGTCGCCACCCGCACGCCGCCTTCGAGCTGGCCAAGTGGCTGGCGGCCCGCCCCCCCGCCCTGGCCGTGGCGCGGTCGCTGCGCCTGGCTCCGACCGTGGCGGCCTACTACAGCGATCCCATTTTCCGCCACGACGCCACCACGGCGGCCTACTTCGACGTGGCGCGCGTGGCCACCTCCATCGGCCTGGACGCCTACCCCGAGGCCTTCGACCACTACCGCGACGCCCTGCGCGCCTCCTTCGGCGGCCAGGACGCGGGCCGGCAGCTGGCCTCCGTGGCGGGGGCCGTGCAGGCGGCCATGGATCGAGCCGACGCCGGCATCGACGCGGACCACTGACCGTGTCTCTGAAACACCGGTGGCGCGCACACCTGGCCGCCTATTCCTTGATCGCACCCGCGCTGCTGCTGCTCACGATCTATGTGTTCGTGCCCGTCGGCTACACTCTCTATATCAGCTTCCAGGACGTGCATCTGGGCGTCGTCTCCTACAACGCGAGCACGGGGGCGGCGCCGACGGGCAGCGGCGCTCCGGGTTATGTCAACCCCGGTGCGCACAACACGTCGACGTTCTTCGGACTGCACAACTGGGCGCAGCTGGCCGGCGACCCCGACTTCCATGGGGCGCTGGTCAACACGGCGATCATGGTCGGCGGCGCCACGGGGCTGGGGACGGTTGGCGCCTTGCTGGCCGCGCTGCTGGTCTCCGTGCGGCTGCCGTTCATGGGCCTCTTCCGCACCCTCTACTTCTTTCCCGCCGCCGTCTCGCAGGTCGTGACCGGGCTGGTCTTCCTGTGGCTGTTCGACGAGAACACCGGCCTGGTCAACCACCTGCTGGGCGTCGTCGGGATTGGCCCTATCCTGTGGCAGGACAACGCCGGCCCCTTGCTGACCGTATTGACGCTGGCTGCGGCCTGGCTGACGGCCTCGTACAACCTGCCCATCTTTGCCGCGGCCATCCAGAACGTGCCGCGAGCGCAGCAGGAGGCAGCGGCCATCGACGGCGCCGGTGCGCTGCGCACGCTCTGGCACATCACCCTGCCCGCGCTGCGCCCGGCCACCTGGTTCGTGGTGGTCAGTTCAATCGTGGCCGTGGCCCAGATGCTGGGCCTCTACGACGCCCTGGCCAACACGGTCAAGGAGACCAGCACCTTGATCAAGTACATGTTTGCCCGCGCCTTCTACTACAACGACGTCGACTACGCCGGGGCCATCGGCTGCGTGATGATCGTGGCGCTGACCGTGCTGGCGCTGCTTGGGCTGCGCACTGGCGAACGCGAGGCCCAACACGGCGCGTGACCTCGGAGCCCGTTCAGGCCAGGCCGGGGACCAGCACGACCTTGCCCGACACCGTGCCGGACTCCGCCAGGCGCATCGCCTCGGCCGCCCTCTCCAGCGGCAACTGGCGAGCGATCTGCGCCTGGATACGCCCCTGGGCGAGCAGGGCGAATACCTCCGTCAGCGCCGCACGCAACTCGCGGTGGAACCGGCGCGGCCGCAGCGTCTTGCCGCCCCACACGTTGTAGAAGTGCGCGTGGCGGCCGTTCGGCAGAGCGTTCCAGAGGTAGATGCGCGCCAGGAGCGGGATGAACGCCAACACTATCGATCCCTGGGCGTCGCGCAGGGATGCGATGCCGTAGCCCACTACCGTGCCGCCCGGGGCGAGCATCCGCCACGAGTCGCGCAGGCTCTGGCCGCCGACGTGGTCGAAGACCGCGTCGACCCCGCCCGGCGCCAGCGCGCGGATGTGGGCCACGAGGTCGTCACCCTGGTAGTCGAGGGGTTCGGCGTCAAGCGCGCGCACCGTGTCGTGCTTGGCGGGGGAGGCGGTCCCAAGCACCCGTGCGCCGGCCAGGCGGGCGAGTTGCACGAGCAGGACGCCCACGCCGCCGGTCGCGCCATGCACAAGGACGGTCTGCCCGGCGCGCACCCGCGCCAACCGGTGCAGCATCTGCCAGGCGGTCACACCGTTGACGACCGCCGTCTCCGCCGCCGCGGCGTCCACGCCATCAGGCACCGGGACGAGGTCGGCCGCGGGCAGCACGACGTGGTCGGCCCACCCGCCCGTCTTGGTCATTGCCGCCACCCGCTGGCCGACCGCGACCCCCGCGACGTCAGGGCCAAGGTCGGTCACGACGCCGACCAAATCGTAGCCCGGCACGAAGGGGAACCGGGGCTGGCCGGGGTAGCGCCCGCGACGCATCGACCCCTCGGCGAACGAGACGCCCGTCGCCTCGACGCGGATCGCCGCCTCACCCGCGCCCGGCGCCGGCAGTTCCCGCCGCCGCACCTGCAGCGTCTCCGGCGCGCCCACCCCCGGTAACACGATCTCCGTTGCGATCATCTCTCCGCCCTCCTGAGTTATCGTCCGTTTCTTTTGTTAGATGCTCTAACAAGATCACTATATCCCGCTCTACTGGTTTTGTCAATGGCTATCACGATAGATATAGGAGATCTCTCCTGTTATACTATCTAAGTAGGGGCGGCGTGGCGCGATGTGCCGCGCCGTTGATGCTCTCCCGTGGAGGGTGGCGCGTAGGGAGGGGAGATGTGATGAGTGAACAGCCGCTCAGCCGCCGCGCGCGCTATCGCGCCGCGACGCGCGAGGAGGCCAAGGGGATCGCGCTGCGCCAGCTCGCCGCGGGGGGCGGCGAGGCCGTGTCGCTCAACGCGATTGGTAAGGAGATGGGCGTCAGCGGACCGGCGCTCTATCGCTACTTCGCGAGCCGCGACGCGCTGCTGACCGAGCTCATCGTCGACGCGTACGGTGATCTCGCCGCGACCATAGAAGCCGCGGATGTCGCCGCGCGGCAGGGCGACGAGGCCGCGCCGCGCGAACGGCTGCGCGCGTTCGCGGCGGCTTTCCGGGCGTGGGCGCTGGCCCAACCCCACCGCTACCTGCTCCTCTATGGCACCCCCGTGCCAGGCTACGTCGCGCCCGCGGGCACGGTCGACCTGGCGCGGCGCATCCTGATCCCGGTCCTGGTGGCGCTCGCCGCGCTCCCGGCGCCGGCGACAGCGGCCGACCCTCGGCTATCCGCGCTGGACGCGCAGTTCGCCTTGTGGGCGCGAGAGACCGATCAGCAGACCCCTGGCCCCGTGCTGCGGCGCAGCATGGCCTGGTGGACGCGCCTGCACGGCGCGATCAGCCTGGAGATCGAAGGGCACTTCGCGGGAATGGGCTTCGACCCCGCGCTGCTCTATGCCGCCGAGGTCGAGGCGCTGCTCGATGCCATGAGCACGGTTGATCGCGCCGCATCGGACGGGAGGAACGCAGTGCCGCCCGTGTGACGCGCCGTGTAGGCGTCACTAGCCGATCAAGGATCGCCGCTTTAAGAAACAAGGCGGGGAGCCGACTGATAACATAGAGGCATACTAGGTGTTGAGTACCCCGTGAGCGACGGCGCTTGCAGTCCGTCGGCTTTATAGTGTCGCCTTGCGGACGACCGTTTGTACAAGTGGCAAAGAGGCATGACCGTGGCAGAGCTAGACGCACAACCGCGAAAAACCTTGCGAGGCACGTGGGATCAGATACTGGCCCACAGCGACGAGATACCTGGAACGTCCGAGGTCGAAGTACGGGTCCTTGAGCCTGAGTCAGCCGACGTCGTCGATCCCACCATCGTCCTGTTAGAGTCATGGATTGCCCAAGCTCCGACTGATCGGCGCGCGATCCAGGACGCCGAGGACGACCTGCGCGAGTTCAAGCGCGGCATGAACCGTCCGCGCAAGGAGACCGGCGCGCGTCTACATTACCTAGAGGCCGAATGAGTCTAACAGTTTTTCTCGACACCGGCCCGCTAGGGATCATCACCAACCCGAGGCGGCCTCCAGAGACGGTCGGCGCTTTGACTTGGGCGGTTGCTATGATTCGGGCGGGGCATCGCTTCATCGTGCCGGCGATCGCGGATTACGAAGTGCGGCGCTAACTGGAACGAGCAGCCAGGACGGCTGGCTTGGCCGCACTCGACGCGTGGAACGGCGCTGCGCCCGACCGGTACCTGCCCCTGTCCGATTCCGCCCTGCGTCTGGGCGCGACGCTCTGGGCGCGGGCTCGCAATGCCGGGACCGCCACCGCCGATCCGAAGGAGCTCGACGCCGACGTCCTGATTGCGGCGCAGACGCTCGATAGGGGACTCCCGCTCTCGGATGTCATCGTGGCGACGGTGAACGTCGGACACCTCGCCTTGTTTGTTCCCGCCGCTCTCTGGACGAACATCACTCCGTAATATCTCTCGACGCACGCGGCAGCGAAAGTGACGCGTCCGCGCCGAGTTGACGTTGTCACGGCCTGACACTGCACAGGCCCCAGGGGATGGGCCAAAGGGACGTGACGCCGCTCCCGTGCGTCGGTGTCAGCGCGCGGTTGTGCCGCGGAAAGCGCGCCGGTAGGCCTGTGGGCTGGCGCCGACGAGACCTCTGAACCGTTCGCGAAAGGTGGTGGGCGAGCCAAATCCGACCTGGCCCGCGACCCTCTCGACCGAGTGGTCGGTGGTTTCAAGCAGGTATTGGGCCCGGCGCAGCCGGGCGCGGTGCAGCCAGTGCAAGGGAGTGGTCCCAGTCTGCTCGCGAAAGCGCCGGTTCAGGGTGCGGGTACTGACCATCGCGCGGGCCGCGATGTCGGCAAGCGAGAGGTCCCGGTGCGCGTTCTCGTCCATCCAGCGCAACAAGGGTTCGAGCGTCGCCCCGTCCGGGGTGGGCGGCTCGCGCACGATGAACTGCGCCTGCCCGCCGTCGCGCTCCAGGGGCATCACCGCCAGCCGGGCGGCGTCGGCCGCCACGGCGGACCCGTGGTCGCGGCGGATCATGTGCAGGCACAGGTCGAGCCCCGCGGCGGCGCCGGCGGAGGTCAGGATCTGCCCGTTGTCGACGAAGAGCACGTCCGCGTCGACCTTCACCGCAGGGTAGCGGCGCGCCAGTTCGCCGGCCGCGACCCAGTGGGTCGTCGCGCCCAGCCCGTCCAGCAGCCCGGTCGCCGCCAGGGTGAACGCCCCGGCGCAGATCGAGGCGATGCGCGTCCCGTTCGCCGCCGCCGTTCGCAGCGCGTCCAGCACGTCCGCGGGGATCGGCGCTGTGGGGTCGGCCAGGCCGGGCAGGATGATCGTGTCCGCCTCGGCCAGCGCCTCCAGCCCCCAGGGCGCGCGCAGGGTGAACGCGCCCGCGTCGACTTCGGCGCCGGGGGCGCAGACGCGCACCCGATAGGCGGCGCGTCCGTCCGGCAGACGGACGCGCCCGAACGTCTCGATCGGGGTGGACAGATCGAAGGCCAGCACCCCATCCAGGGCGAGAACGGCAATCGTATGCATGGCACTATCATACCCATTCGCCACCTTCTCGCCAATCGCGCCGACAGCTTACAGGCGCGCCTCCAAGCAATGGACTGCGGCCGAACAGACCTGCGACCGCCTGGCTCGACCGGGACCGGCCGCGGCCAGGCGGTCGCAGTCTTGGACTCCACCATCCTGGAACGTATCCACGGCCTATCCATGGGGAATGGCCGCTATGAACGCGGCTCACGCGCCGTGGCTAAAATCCGTCGATATATGGCAATCACGCCACTCCTCACCGATCTGAACGCGCCCTACACTGGAGGAGACGGCGCCATGCCGTCCTCCGTTGCGCGGCCCCAGTGAGATGAAAGGACCTTTGATGATGCACGCCCAGATCGTGTTGTTCGATGGTTTCGACCCGCTCGACGTCATCGCCCCCTACGAAGTGTTGTCCGCGGGAGGCGCCGCGGCTGGCGGCGCGCTGACCGTGGAACTGGTCTCGGCGGAAGGACCACGCGAGGTCACGAGCGGATCGCCTGCGCCCGCGACGGCCGGCCTCGTCTTGCGCGCGACGGCCACCCTCGACCCGGACGCTGCCGATCTAGTCATCGTGCCGGGGGCGGCGGGACCGATCAGCGCGCCCGAGGATGGGCGTGAGATCGACACCATCCCGATACTGCTGGCACGGACAATGGACACGGACCTGCCGGCGCTGATGCGCAAGGCCCTGGACGATCCCACGGTCACCGTCGCAACCGTCTGCGGCGGCTCCCTCGCCCTGGCCATGGCCGGCCTGCTCGACGGCCGCCACGCGGTGACGCATCACATGGGCATGGACGTCCTCGGCGCCACCGGCGCCATCCCGGTCCAGGCGCGCGTGGTCGACGACGGCGATCTGGTCAGCGCCGGCGGCGTCACCTCCGGCCTGGACCTCGGGCTGTACCTCCTCGAACGCGCGCTCGGCCCCCGCATCGCCCGCTCCGTGGAAGAGGTCTTTGAGTACGAGCGGCGCGGAACCGTCTGGCGGGACACGGGCCTCGACGCCGTCGCCCTGTAGCAGCCCACCCGCCCACCACGCATGACACCTATCTATACTACGAATAGGATGAAAGGACATCTATGTCTGTCGCGGGCGTCTGGAACATCACTATCGCAACCCCGATCGGCAAGCAATCCGTCGTGCTCGAGTTGACCGAGACCGACGGCGTCGTCGCGGGGCTCGCCAGGGGCAACGCGGAAACCACGCCGCTGATCGGTCCGGTCCTCGACGGCAATCGGCTCACCTGGGCGCAATCGATCACCAGACCCATGCGCTTGAACCTCACCTTCGACGTGACCATCGACGGCGACACCCTCGCCGGCACGTCAAAGGCCGGGAGGCTGCCCACGTCCAGAGTCACCGGCCATAGGGCGGCCGGCGCGGTATCGTCATGACGTCCCTCATGCCGACGCCGGCGTCCGACCACGGAGAGCGGGTGCGTCGCCGCTTGCGCGTCCTGCGCTACCTTGCCCTGGTGGACGCCATCCTGCTGGTCGCGCTCGTGCTCTCCGCGCTCAGCGGGACGAAGGATCTCGTCCACGTCCTGGGGCCGCTGCACGGCGTCAACTTCCTGATCTTGCTCGTCACCGCCGGGACCGCAGCGCTCGACGGCCTGTGGGGCTGGTGGTTCCCCGCGCTGATCCTGGTCACCGCCGGCCCGATCGGGACGCTGATCGGCGAGCGAGCTATCATACGCCGCGAGGCGACCCACGCCCCGGCGAGGGAGAGCACGTTGACGAGCGGGACCCCTCGCTCGTCGCGGGCGTCCGGGACCGGTGGGCGCGACGATGAGTGAGGTGGTCAGCTGGCTCGTCCGCTACGGGCACGTGCTGGGCGCGGCGGTGTGGACGGGGGGCTATGCCGCGCTGGCCCTCGTGATCGTCCCGCTGATGGAGCGAGGGGCGAACGAGGCCGTCGGCCGGCTCGCCGTCGCGACCGTGCGCATCGGTACCTACGCCGGCACGCTCGTGATCGGGTTCGGCGTCGTGCTGATCGCGCGCACCAACGGGTACGACCATCTCCTCGGCACGGCGTGGGGCACGCTCGTGCTCGCGTCCGCCGCGACGGCGCTCGTCTTGTTCGGCGTCGGGGACGGCGCGTTGCGCCCCGCGCTGGCGCGCATGGCCGCGGGCGGAGACGGGCGCGCCGCCCGCCGCTGGTCCCTCGTCGGCCTCGCGTTGACAGTATTGGCCATTGGCATGATGACCGGCGCCACCTACGTCGGGTGAGGGGACGAGGGGACGCGGCTGTTTTTCTCGTCAACCTGGCCCTGAGCGTTCGGCTCTATCTCAAGGTCAGGCGCTAACTAGGGGAGGCGCGGCCGCGCATTGCGCCGTCCCCGGCCGACCATTCCGTCCTATCGCTTACCTGTCACATAACGCGCCCCCTGCCTCGTCTCCTTTATGTATGACGCGACAACGTGAGCGCGCTATCTGGAGCGCCGCGTCGGGCTACGAGAGGGGAGATGGATATGGGGAGTGTGGCGCGGGTACTGGTGACGGGGGGCACGGGCGAACTGGGGCGCGCGGTGGTGGGGCGGCTGCTGGCGGCGGGGGAAGAGGTGCGGGTGCTCAGCCGGCGGGAGCGTCCGCACGTCCCGCCGGGCGTGGGCGTGGTCCGGGGGGACCTGGTGAGCGGGGCAGGGGTGGCGGAGGCCGTCGCGGGGGTCGGGATCGTCGTGCATTGCGCGAGCAACGGCCGCCGCTCCGGCGATGTCGAGGGCACGCGGCGGCTCGTCGGCGCGGCGGCGGAGGCGGGGGTCGCGCATCTCGCCTACATCTCGATCGTGGGCGCGGACCGCAACCCGTTCGCGTACTACCGCGCGAAGCTGGAGGCGGAGGGGATCGTGGCGGCGGGAGGCGTCCCGTGGACGATCCTGCGCGCCACGCAGTTCCACGGCCTGCTCTGGCGCGTGCTGCGGGCGCAGGGCCGCCTGCCCGCCCTGCTCGTGCCGCGCGGTTTCCGCTTCCAGCCGATCGACTCGAGCGAGGTGGCGGCGCGCCTGGTCGACCTGGCGCTGGGCGGGCCGGTAGGGCGAGCGCCCGACATGGGCGGCCCCGAGGCGCGCACGGCCGAGGATCTGGCGCGGGCCTATCTGGCGGCGGCTGGCCGGCGGCTCCCGTTGCTGCGCGTGCCCGTTCCGGGCGCGGTAGGGCGCGCCTTCCGCGTCGGCGCGCAACTCGCGCCCGGCCACGCCGACGGCACGATCACCTGGGACGACTATCTCCGCCGCCGTCTCGACGCGGGCGCGCCCGCGCAAACAGGGGGCATGAGGCCAGGCGCGGACATGGGGAGATGGTAATCATGCGGCGCCTATCGCTGAACCTGGGGCGGGGCGCGCCGCGCGCCGGCCTCGTCTTCCTGGCCCTCACGTCGGCCGTGACGGGCGCCTGGGCGCTCGGCGCCCGGCCTCCTTCTTTGCGACCTTTCCGGCCCCGGGCCACCCTTGGGTCGCGCTGCTGCCACCCTATAACGAGCACCTCGTGCGCGACGTGGGCGAGTTCAACCTGAGCTTCACCCTGCTCTTCACGTGGGCGGCCATCGCGCGCGAGCGGCGGCTCACGCGGGCCGCGCTCGTCGCCTATCTGGTGTACGCGGTCCCCCATCTGGTCTACCATTTAAGTCACCTGATGGGCTTCTCGCCCGCGGACGCGGTCGCGCAGACGATTGCCTTGCTCATCGCCGTCGTGATCCCCCTCGCCCTACTCGTCGACGTCAGCAGGCCCCCACGGTCGCCGCTCGTCGATTGAGGGGGCGCGACACGGCAAGCACATCGAGAGTGCGGGAGGGCCGCTCGATGTTGGCCGAGCCTGGTACCATGAGGGGCGCGGGACCGTTCGGGGCGCGCGACCCGCGCTACGTGGCCTGCGTCCCCGGAGATATGCGGCCGACGTTGGAGCGCGCTACACGGCCCTCGTGGCGCCGGCGCACGGTGCCGTCTCGCGGATCAAGGAGATCACCATGTCAGACAATCGCGCCCGCGCGGTGCGCTTCGACCGCTACGGCGGACGGGACGTTCTCTACGTCGCCGAGATACCGATGCCGGTCCCCACGGCTGGGGAGGTCGTGGTCGCCGTCCGCGCGGCGGGCATCAACCCTGGTGAGGCGTCGATCCGGGCGGGGGCGCTGCACGAGCGATTCCCGGCGACGTTCCCCTCCGGCGAGGGGAGCGACCTCGCCGGAGTTGTCACCGCCGTCGGCGAGGGTGTCGACGAGTTCGCGGTCGGCGACGAGGTGCTGGGCTTCTCGTGGCAGCGTTCCAGCCACGCCACGCATGTCGCTGTCCCCACGACACAACTCATTCGCAAGCCGCCGCGGCTCAGTTGGGAGGCGGCCGGGGCCCTGTACGTCGTCGGCTGCACCGCCTATGCCGCGGTGCGCGCCGTGAACGTCACGCGGGGCGACACCGTCGCCGTATCGGCCGCCGCTGGAGGTGTCGGCTCCGTCGTCGTCCAACTGCTGGCTGTGCGCGGCGCGCACGTCCTCGGCATCGCCTCGCCACGGAACGATGCGTGGCTGACGGCGCACGGCGCGACGCCCGTGCGTTACGGAGACGGACTCGCCGACCGTCTGAAGGCGGCGCCGCCGCGCGGCATCGACGCCTTCATCGACTGCTTCGGACCGGACTACGTCCAGCTCGCGGTCGACCTTGGGATCACGCCCCAGCGCATCGAGACCATCATCGCCTTCCAGAAGGCCCAGGAGGTGGGCGCAAAGTCCGACGGCAGTACGTCAGCGTCAACCACGGACGTCCTCACCGAGATGGCGAACCTCGTGGCATCGGGCGCCATCGAGATTCCCATCGCCGCGACCTATCCCCTCGACCGGGTCGCCGATGCCTTCGAACAACTCGAACGCCGGCATACCCGCGGCAAGATCGTGCTCATTCCCTAGACTGCCAGCCCTGGACGGTCGCGCCGCCGAAGATGCCGCGGTTCACCTCGTCCGTGAAGATATAGTAGGGGTGGGCCGGGTCGGGCCTGCTGCGCTCGTCCAGGGTCTGGAGCTGCGCGGAGGTGAGGCTGATGTCCAGCGAGGCCAGGTTGTCGCGCAGTTGCTCGAGCGTGCGGGCGCCCAGGATGGGCGCGGTGACGCCGGGCCGCGCCGAGGCGCAGGCGAGGGCGACCCGCGCCATGGGCTGGCCGAGCTCTCCACTGACCTCGCGCAGGGCGTCGAGCACGCGCCAGTTGTGGTCGGTGAACTTCTGGTCCCCGAAGGGATTGTCGCCGCTGAGCCGGCCTTGGCCGATGGCGCCCTGGCCCTCACCCGCGCGCTGGTACTTGCCGGCGAGGAAGCCGCCGGCGAGCGGGCTCCAGGGGCAGACGCCGAGGCCGCACGCGCGGGCGGCGGGCAGGTGTTCGCGCTCGATGTTGCGCTCGACGAGCGAGTACTCGAGCTGCAGAGCAATGGGGCCGGGGATAGAGTGCGTCTCGGCCAGCGTGGCCGCCCTGGCGACGTACCAGGCGGGCACGTTCGAGAAGCCGAAGTAGCGGATCTTGCCGGCGCGCACCAGGTCGCCGAGCGACTGCAGCACCTCCTCGACGGGCGTGACGCGATCCCAGACGTGCAGCCAGTAGAGGTCGACGTAGTCGGTGCGCAGCCGGCGCAGCGAGCCCTCGAGAGCGCGATAGATGTTCTTGCGGCCGTTGCCGCCCGCGTTGGGGTTGCCCGGTTCACCGCCGTGGAAAGCGAACTTGGTGGCGAGCGCCAGCCGGTCGCGCAGGCCGCGGTCGGCGATGTAGCCGCCCAGCAACTCCTCGCTACTCCCACCCCCATAGACATCGGCGGTGTCGATGAAGTTGCCGCCGGCGTCGACGTAGGCGTGGAAGATGGCCTCGGAGACCGCGTCGGGCGCGCCCCAGACCGAGGCGCCGAAGGTCATGGTCCCCAGGGCGAGCGGGCTGACGATCAAGCCGGAGCGACCAAGGGTGCGGTAGGCGGTGAGACTCATAGAGTTTCCCCTCTGATTTGACCCGAGCAATACTGGAACAACAAGGTCCATGGAAAGGGATGGAGGGCGGGGCGAACGGTCGTGGGAGAGCCGTTCCTGTGCGACAGGCGCCCACGACGGTCCCCACGGCGCTCAGGTTCGCGCGTCCGCGGTGTCTTGCCGGGAGGCAGCCTGCCGCGGCCGCGTCGCGCGCGCCACAAGGCGTGCGGCAAGGCCACGCGGTACGACGCGTGGCACTTGAATCATCAAGTAGTTGGCCAGGCCGTCGACGGCGTAGGGGCGGTCGCGCTCCAGGGCGCGCAGGCCGGTCTCCACGACCTGCTCCGGGGATCGCTTGGCGCCGCGCACCCCGGTGTCGGTTCCCAGAGCGTCGAAGAACTCCGTCGCGGTCGCGCCCGGACAGAGGGCCAGCACGCGCACGCCGCGCCCACGGTACTCCGCCCACAGAGCCTCGGAGAAGGAGAGCGCGAAGGCCTTGGTCGCGCCGTAGACGGCGCTATAGGGGCCGGGCATGAAGGCGGCCACCGAGGCCACGTTGACCACGGCGCCATCGCCCCGTGCGAGCATGGTCGGCAGGAACAGGTGCGTCAGGTCGACCACCGCCGCGACGTTGAGCGCCACCTCGTCCCCGTCACGCTCCGGAGAGAGCGTCTCGAAGCGGCCGTACGTACCGAAGCCCGCGTTGTTGACCAGCAGGTCGACGGCGAGGCCGCGCGCGTCCACCGCCGCCTGGAGATCCCGTGCCGCGCCGGGGCGCGTCAGGTCGGCCGCGACCGCCTCGGCGCGCACCCCGTAGTCGCGCGCCACCTCGTCCGCCAGCGCCCGCAGCCGATCCTTCGAGCGCGCGACAAGGATCACGTTCGCCCCGCGCGCGGCGAGCGCGCGGGCGAACTCGGCGCCAATTCCCGCCGAGGCGCCCGTGATGAGCGCCGTCTTGCCCCCGTACTGGAACATCTCTATCTTTGCACTTTTTGTTTGCCTACCACATGTTGTGGTTCATCAAGCGCCGAAACCACAACATATAGAGCGTAGAGGCCGTTTTACTTGACCATAATCGAAAAGTGCAAAGATAGTGGAACATCTTGCTTCCTTTCCTTTATCCGCTTATCCGCCGAAGCTCAGGCTCGCGCGTCCGCCAACTGCTGGACGCGCGCCTGGCTCCAGAAGCCCAGCATCCAGCCAGGGTATTCGGCCGGGAGCCCGCTCACCTCGTCAAGCGAGCGCAACTCCTCCTCGGACAGAACAACATCGACGGCCCCAAGGTTGTCATCCAGCTGCTCGATCCGCTTCGTGCCAAGGAGGACGCTCGTGACGCGGGGCTGCTGGAGGAGCCAGGCGATGGCGAGCTGGGCCACCGAGGCATGCTTGCGCTCGGCCAGATCCCTCAACACGTCGATCACGTTGTACGCGCGGTCCATCTCCACGGGCGGGAAGGCCATGGCTGTGCGCCGACTCCCTTCGACATCCGTCTGCTCCCGGCCGTATTTCCCGCTCAGCAGACCGCCCGCCAGGGGGCTCCAGACCAGCAGGCCAAGGCCTTCGCCGCCCAGCATCGGCACGATCTCGCGCTCCACGTCCCGGGCCACGAGGGTGTAGTACGCCTGGAGCGACGCAAACTGGGCCAGCCCGCGCTGCCGGGCGACGCCGAGCGCCCGCGAAATCTGCCAGGCGGCCCAGTTCGACACGCCGATGTAGCGCACCAGACCCTGCCTGACCAGATCATTGAGGGCGTCCAGCGTCTCCTCGATCGGCGTGGCGGGATCGAAGCCGTGCAGCTGATACAGGTCGATGTACTCCAGTTGCAGCCGCTCCAGGCTGGCCCTGACGGCGTCCAGGATGTGGCCGCGCGACGACCCACGTTGGTTCGGCTTCGAGCCCATATCCCCGAAGACCTTCGTGGCGACGACGACCTCGTCGCGCTTGACTCCCAGGTTTTTCAAGGCCTGTCCCGTGATCCGCTCCGACAGGCCCTCCGAGTACGTATCAGCCGTGTCGATAAAGTTGATCCCCGCCTCGAACGCACGGGCGAGGAGGGCGTCCGCGTCAACCTGCTGCACCTTGCCGACGGCGCTGAAGGCCTCGCTGCCCCCGAAGGTCATGGCGCCGAAGCACAACTCCGACACGAAAAGCCCCGTCGAACCCAGTTTGTTGTAGCGCATAGACCCGTACCTCCGCATTAATTGGCGTCGTTCCTCTGGAACGACCTTTTAGTACTACAACGTTAAGGCCAGCCTGCGACTAAAGTCGCATGGCACAATACGACGACTAAAGTCGTTGGGGCGCCACGTGGTGAGACACTTCAGTGTCCGTGGTGTGCCATGCGACTTTAGTCGCAGGTCAACGTCACGTTGTAATATCAGATAGCTGTCAGATAATGTGTCAGACGAGCGGCCGCCCGTGCATTCCCGTTCTCCATCCGAACAGCTTCAGGGTATCGCCGCGGGGCCCGCATGGAAATGATCGATCCTCGGCAATCATTGCCTGATCCTACGACCGCACGCCGTGATTGACCGATCCTCGGCAATCATTGCCTGATCCTACGACCGCGCGCCGTGACCGGGGAGAGAGATGGCATACTTGTAGAGGCATAGCTGACGAGAAGAGGGGAGGGCACGCGTGGAGCGCATAGACCACCTGGCGGCGTTGATCGCGGAATTGAGCGACCGCGACGGCTACTACGATACCCTGATTCCGGGCTTGTATCTCACCAAACTCTCCACCACGACCGTGCCGCGCAATACGGTCGATAGCGCCATTTTTTGTGTCGTGGCCCAGGGGGCCAAGAGCATCCTGCTGAACGACGAGCAGTACGTGTACGACGCCAGCACGTACCTCCTCATCTCCCTCGACCTGCCGCTCGTCGGACAGATCGTGGAGGCGACCCCGGAGAAGCCCCTGCTCTGCCTGAGCATGGACCTGGACTTCGCCGAGATCGGCTCGCTGATCCTCGAGGCCGGTCTGCCGGCCCGGTCGGACCCCTATACCGAGCGCGGTCTCTCCGTCAGCCTCCTGGATGAGGACCTGCTGGACGCCGTGATCCGGTTGGCGCGCCTCTTGAAGACACCCGCCCATATCCCGATCCTCGCGCCCCTGGTGCGCCGGGAGATCTACTACAAGCTGCTCCTGAGCGAGCAGAACGGGCTGCTGCGCCGCATGGCCGCCGGGAACGGTCAACTGCGACACATCGCGGCCGGTATGGAGTGGCTGAGGAAAAACGCCACGCGGCCGATTCGTATGGATGAGCTCGCGCGCGAAGTACACATGAGCCCGTCGACGATGCACGCCTGGTTCAAGGCGGTGACGGCCATGAGCCCCTTGCAGTTCCAGAAGAGACTCCGGCTGCAAGAAGCCCGACGCATCCTGCTCTCCGAGACAACCGACGCGACGGAGGTAAGCCGGCGCGTGGGCTATGAGAGCCCGTCGCAGTTCAGTCGCGAGTATCGCCGGCTGTTTGGCCTGCCTCCCTTGCGCGACATCGAGCGACTGCGGGCCGTGTCTGACGATCTCCATACGCCCCTCCGCCAGCCGGTCGACCATGCCGTCCAGCTGGCGGACCGGAGCGCATGAGCGTCGCGCTCGCCGGCGCTTGCCTGCGACCCCTTCCTCTATACACCAGGGCAATGTCGGATAGCGGGTAGGTGTCGCCGATGTCAATGCACAGTTCACCGATGGCCGCGAGATCGTTCGCGTTGCCCCGCACGCCTGGGCCAACTTTCTATTCTATTGATGGCGCGCCCTGTGAGTCCCGTAAGTGGATAGCGCGCTAGCGGGCGGGGCGGTTGAGGGCATGAGCGTCGGCGAAGTCCCAGACCGCGCGCAGGAACGGGTCGGGGGTTTCGATCCAGGGGACGTGGCCCGTGGCGGTCAGCAGCTGGAACCGCGCGCCGGGGATGGCGGCGGCGTAGGCGCGCCCGTAGTCGGGGTCGGCGATGCGGTCGCTGTCCCCCCAGAGCACCAGGGTGGGCACGGCGATGCCGGCGAGGCGGCCGCGCAGGGTGGGGTCGCCCATCGAGGGTTGGCCGCCGTAGACGGCGAGGGCGTCGCGGTTGGCGCCCATCGCGGCGCGTTGCTCCTCCGAGAGGGTGGCGACGTAGGCGCGGAAGGCGGCGGGATCGTGGTAGCTGAGCTGCGCGACCTGATCCATGGTGAGGGAGAAGAAGTCGGCGACCGGGTGGCCCGCGACCTCGATGCCGACCGCGTCGACGAGGACGACGCTGCCGAGGCGCGTGGGGTCAAGCAGGGCCAGCTCGGCGGCGATCCAGCCACCGATGGAGTTGCCGACGAGAGTGACGTCGCGCAGGTCGCTCTGGTCGAGCAGCGCGGCGTAGAGCGCGGCGAGCCCGGCGATGCTGTGCAGGGCGTCGGGGCGGGGAGTGCCGCTGAAGCCGGGGTGGGTAGGCGTGAGGACGCGCGCGTGCTCGGCAGTGCTGAGCAGGGTGGCGAAGCCGGCGACCGATTGGGGTCCGGCGCCGCCGTGCAGCAGCAGGACGGGGTGTCCCTCGCCGCGGTCGTCGAGCGTGACGTCGACCGGGCCGATGCCGGCGACGGTCAAGGTGTGCGTGGTGGCGCTCATAGTGTCTCCTCTCCTTAACGAACTGGTTCAGTGAGTGGGTCGGTCGTCGACACGGTCGGGAGCGTCGGGTTGAGACGGCATCGCGTTCGCCGACCGAACAGCAGCACGGCGACGAACATGGCGGCGGTCCCTGCGCGCTGCCCGAAGCCGTTATATCAACTAGCTTACATCAATATGCTGATATAAGCAAGTTGATGGTAATCTGCTAAGATGAGGGCGCGACGAGCACACCACACGGCGTCTAAGATGAGGGTGCGACGAGCACACCGTGGGGCGTCGGACTGTCCGTGACGATGAGGATTGGCCAGGATAGGGCGTGACGAGAACACTGCAAGACACCGGACTGGCCGTGAAGCGGCTGCAGATGCGCCACCACCGCGCGCTCAACGCCGCGCTGGCGTCGCTGGGGATCAGCCTCGTGCAGTGGGACGCCCTGCGCCACCTCGACCAAAATCCCGGCGCCTCGCTGCACGAGCTGGCCCAACTGACGTTCCAGAGCGACCAGTCCTTCGGCACGCTCGCCGGCCGCCTGATCGACCGCGGCCTTATCGAGCGGGTCCCCGGCCCCGGCCGCGCCGTACGCCACCGCCTGACCGACAAAGGCCGCGCGCTGCGCCGCGCCGGCGATCCGCTCGTCGATCGGGTCTTCACCGCCTCGTTCGCACCCCTCACGCCGACGCAACTGGCCAGCTTCGACACGCTCCTCGCGCGGCTCCTCAGCCTTCCCGACGACGAGGCGAGGGACGAGCCCTATCCCGTGGACCAGTAGCGATAGCCGATCTTCGTGCGGCGCTCTCTGATGAGGCGTCGTGGCCCCGATCATCCGCCGTTCGGCGCCGCGACGGTCGTGCGGCGCGACCGCCACTGGCGCGGCAGGGCGGAAGGGCGGCGCTCACTTCGCCGCCTCGAGCCTGGCGACTCCTGGGGCCCTGCTCAGGCCATGCGCGCCCTGTAGCCGGCCAGCAGCTCATGCGGGTAGCCCGCGGCCACCGCGCTGGCCTCGTCCAGGCGGCGGACGTGGCCCGCGTCCAGCTCGAGCGCGGCGGCGGCGAGGTTGTCCCGCAGTTGCGCCGGGGTGCGTGGCCCGACGACCGGGACGACGCCTTTGGCCAGCGCCCAGGCGATGGCCACCTGGCCGGGACTGGCCCCGACCTCGTCGGCGACGGCCAGCGCCGCGTCGATGACGGCGGCGCTCTGTCCCGCGTCCTGGTGGGCGACGCTCGCCGTGAAGTCCGTGGCCCGGCCCGTCTCGCCCGCGCGGTACTTGCCCGTCAGCAGCCCCGCCGCCAGGGGCGAGTAGCCCATCACGCCCAGCCCGAACGCCTCCGCCATCGGCAGCAACTCGCGCTCGGCGGCGCGCTCGAGTAGGCTGTATTCGACCTGCAGCGCGGCGATCGGCGTCCAGCCGCGCAGGTTCGCCGTGACGGCGGCGGTCGCCACGCGCCACGCCGGCATATTGGAGAGGCCGCCGTAGAGGATCTTGCCCGCGCGCACGAGGTCGTCGAACCCGCGCGCGATTTCCTCGACCGGCGTCACGCCATCGTCCAGGTGGACGAGGTAGAGGTCGATGCGGTCGGTCTTGAGGCGTCTCAGGCTCGCCTCGACGGACTGGACCATCGCCTTGCGATGGCCGCCGCGCGCGGCGACCGGGGGCTGTGGCCGCGTGGTGCGGCCGTACTTCGAGGCGATGACAAAGTCGTCACGGTCGGCGGCGACAAAGGCGCCGACCGCGACCTCGGCCTGGCCCTCCTGATAGGCGTCCGACGTGTCGATAAAGTTCCCGCCCGCGTCGGCGTATGCGCGCAGGATGGCGGGCACATCCTCCGGATCGGCGCCGTAGCCGCGCGCCTTGCCCAGCAGCGCGGTCCCGAGGATCAGGGTCGAGACCTTCAGGCCCGTCCCCCGGCCAAACAACGCGTACCGCACTTCTGACTCCTTCCCTTACCGTGTGTTTTATGTGACGATCTTCCGCCCGCGCCGGGGAGCGCGTCGCCCCCGACGATAGGCAACCGTTAGCGAGCCCGTTATTCATCTTGACCCTGGACCAGGCCTGGCCGATCGTACAGCCAAACGCGCGCCGCGCGATGATCGAAGCGTTGTCTCCCTATCCGAAATCCGATCATCTATAGTTTATCGCCGCGGGCTCGCCTGGACGTGATCGATCCTCGGCAATCGTTGCCTGATTCCACGACCGCGCATCGTGACCGACGGGAAAAGTTGCCAGCTGCGGCCGCGGCGGTGCGGTAATCGTTGACCCCACGGACAACGCACACCGCGCCTTGAGAAAGGTCGGACGCGCCGGTGCGCCAGAGTCATTGAGTGCCGTCGAGTACCGTCGAGGGTATGCGCCACCGCGTCCCGGTCGTGCATACTCGTGCATACTATGGAAGGAGAGGGATGAGGGCGAGGTGCGAGCGTGGGTGAGCGCGACGGCGGTCCCGACGGCCAACAGGACGTGACGGCTCATAACGGACATGAGAGCACCGGCGATGCGCCGCTGGTCCACCTACGCCCGTCGTCTCGCGTCCAGCTTGCCACGACGGACGAACTCATCGTCGAGTTGCGTCGGCGCGTGGATGAGGCGGAGCGGCAGCTGGCGCTGGCTCATCGGGCCGAGGGAGCCGTGCCACCGGTACATCAACGGGAGGCGACGGACGCGACGGACGCGACGGACGCGACGGACGCACGGCGCGGCGCGCATGCAGCGCGATCCGCGGGCGCCTCATCGGGCGACTCAGCCCCGCGCCATCCCTGGTGGGCTGTCCTGCGGCCGTGGTTTGCCCGCGGACCGGAGGCGCGGTTGCGGACAGATGACGCCCTCGGGACCGAGCGGCTGGTAGCCTTTAGCGATGGGGTCTTCGCGTTCGCCATCACCCTGCTCGTGCTCGGGATCGTCGTGCCGATCCCTGAGCGGACGGCGTCCCTCCCCCCGGTCTGGGGGTCGCCCCTCCTGTACGCCCTGACGCGGCAGTGGCCCGCCTACGCGAGCTACCTGCTCAGCTTCGCCGCCGTCGGCGTCGTGTGGGTCAACCACCACACCATGTTCTCGTATATCAAGCGCGCGGATCAGGTGTTAGTCGTGCTCAATCTGCTCCTGCTCCTGACGGTGGCGGTGATCCCCTTCCCCGCCGCCCTCCTGGCGCAGTACATCGGGCGCCCCCACGACCAGCAAGTGGCGGCGCTCATCTATAGCGGGACGTTTGCCCTGGGCGGCGTCGCGTTCAACCTGCTGTGGCGGCACGCCGCGCGCGGACATCGCCTCCTCGACCGCGACCTGGCCCCGCGCGCGGTGCGCACCCTCACGCGCCGCTACCTGCTCGGCCCCCTGCTCTACGGCGTCGCCTTCCTGCTGGGCTTCTGGAGCGGCGCGGTGAGCATCGCCATCTGTGTCCTCCTAGCCGTGCTGTTCGTCGTGCCGGGCTTCGCGCATCGCGCCTGACACGAGGCGGGAGCCGCGCGACACGGTCGGCCCGGACGACAAACCGACCAACAGGCGTGCGGGCATCTCCATGAGCCGCGCCATCCGCTCGGTGGTCCCCGTGCCGGCGACCGGCGTGGCGACGACGAGGCGTAGAGACGAGCCGTACTCGAACCCCGCGTAGGTGAAGGCAAGCGGACCGGCGACGGGGTGCGTGTAGTCGAGCCGCATCGTCCGCCGATCCTCCACATCGTGGCGCGCCCACCACGCCCGGAACTCCGGGCTTGCCCGCCGGCATCGCTCGATCACCGGCGCGAAGCGTGGGTCGCCGCGGCGCCGGCCGTAATCGAGGCGGAAGTGCGCCAGGGCCTCGCGGGCGTGACGCTCCCACCCCACGATCCAGGCGCGCTCGGGGCGTCCGAAGAACAGCCAGAGCGCGTTGCGTTCCTCAGGGGCCATCTCCGCCACGGCGGGGATCAGCGCCGCCTCCGCCTCGTTCCAGGCCAGGATGTCCCAGCAGGCGTCGACGACATAGGCCGGGGTGGGGCCGAGGCCGTCGATCATCGCCCGGACGTTCACCGGGACATCTTCCTGCGACGGGAGCGCCGGCGTCCGACCGGCCAGCACGAAGAGATGTGCGGTCTCATCGGCGTCGAGTTGCAAGGCGCGCGCGACTCGCCCCAACGTCTCTGCCGACACGGGGATCGGTCGCCCTTGCTCCAGGAACGTGTACAGCGTGATCCCCACATCCGCCAGCAGCGCCACTTCCTCGCGCCGCAGACCCGGCGTCCGCCGGCGATCGCCTCGCGGCAAGCCCGTCCGCTCGGGAGCGAGCCGGGCACGACGCGTGCGCAAGAAATCGGCCAACTCGGTGCGCCGCCCCTCCTCGGACATCAGCCTGCCCCCCTCCGCGCGTGACTGGTATGGATTGTTACCCGTATACGCCCGTACCTTCCGCGCGCGCCGTGGTCATGCGATGCTGGGGCAGAGGGGCGATGCGAGTTGCGGTGGCGAACGATGTACACGTAGAGGATACGACATTGCCCCTCACCTAGCGCCCCGCAAGGGACGCGCTCACCCCCGATACCTTCGTAGCGGCCGGCGCGAACGTACATGGGTAATGGCGTACAAGGGTAACAGGGAGAGGATACATGCCACAGCCACGCGTCGCGCTCGTGACGGGCGGCAATCGCGGGATCGGTTTCGAGGTCTGCCGGCAACTCGCGGGGCAGAGTTTCACGGTCATCCTGGGCGCGCGGGACCCCGACAAAGGCCAGGACGCCGCGCGGCAACTGGCCGACGCGGGTGGGACCGTCGTCGCCCAGCAGCTCGATGTGACCGACGGGGGCAGCGTGGAGCGGGCGGTGCGCGCGGTCGCGGTCGCGCACGGCGGGCTCGACGTGCTCGTGAACAACGCCGGCATCCTGTACGACACCTGGCAGCGCGGGGTCGACGCCGACCTCGGCACGAGGCGGCCAACATTTTCTATTCGGCGGTCTATCCGCTGAAGCCGCTCTATCGACAAGCAAGAAGGAGACGACAGATGCCACAGGTTACTCAGGAGCCCCACACCGAGCACCCGAACGCGCAGGTCTTGCGCGATTTCTTTGCGGCCTTCGGGGTCGCCGATCGCGATCGGCTTCGCGCGCTCACGGCGGACGACCTCGTGTGGCATTTCCCAGGGACGAGTCCCATCTCCGGCGACTGGCGGGGCGTGGACGGGCTCGTGGACGGCATCCGGGCAACGGCGATGGCGCTCGGGCGCGGCAACAATGGCTTTGAGTTGCTGCACGTCTACGCCGACGACGCCTCCGCCGTGACGGTCCACCGCGACTACTACACTGGCGACGACAACCATCTCGACTTGCGCTACGTCCTGTTCGTGCGCATGGACGGCGGCAAGATGGCCGAGGTCTGGGAGGTCCCTTTCGACCAGACCGAGAACGACCGCTACATGGGCGTGCAAGCCGGGACGCTGGCGCGGGGCATTGCCGGAGCTACAGCCACGCCCGCACGCTAACAGACAACGTCATAGGCGTCGCGCCGTTGTCTCCTGTCTCCCGTCCCTTCCTCGGATTGCCCGGTGAGAGCGCGCGCCTATCTGTGGCCATGCCCGACGCCGATGTAGCGGGCTTCACCCGCGCCGATATTGTCGAAGCGGTGGGGCACGTCGGCCACGAAGTAGAGGGCGTCGCCCTCTTGCAGGTCGTAGGTCTCGTCGCCCATCGTGACGCGCACGGCGCCGTGCTCGACCAGCAGGTAGTACTCCACGAGGGTGAGGTGCGGGGCGAGGTCGCCCGAGCTGGACCCCGCCGGCATGATCACCTGCACGATATCGACCGCGCTGCTGCCGAAGGCGGGGAACAGGCGCCGCTCGATGCCCGTGGCCGGATCGAGGAAGGTCACGCGCTGCTCCTTGGGCAGCCGCAGGGCGCGCCGCCGCTCGTCGGCCCCGATGAGCTGCGACATGGTCAGCCCCAGCGCCGCGGCGATCTTGGCGGCGACGACCAGAGTGGGGTTGTTCTCGCCGCGCTCGACCTTGGAGATCATGGCCTTGCTCACGCCCGAGCGGTCGGCCAGGGCGTCCTGCGTCCAGCCGCGCCGCGCACGCAACTCGTGAATCCGTTGCCCCAGGCGCCGCGCGTCCGCCGCTTCCACCTCGCGCGCCGCGAGCCCCGCGGGCGCACCATCCTCCATCGCTTGCGCCCCCTTGTCTCATATGTTACTATAAAATCAGATATATGATCTTAGCTAGAGGTGTCCTCTTGTCCGTAGTGTAGCGCAGCGCGGGAGTAATGATGGAGCGCAACGACGTAGGTGTACTATTCTGCGACGAGAATCCCGGTCTGACCTTGTATATGCCGGGGGACGGCACGCCGTCGGCGGCGGTCAGCTTCTGGCGCAGCGCCCTCTCGCCGGTCGGCACGGGCCACGTCCTGGCGCTGTGGCGCCGCAACGTGGGTGGTGCGGGGGAGGCAACCGTACGGGCCTACGCCCAATACGGTTCAGTTAAGGGACGGGAGCAGCCACGGCGTGTCTAGGGTGAGAGGATCGTCGAGGGGACAGGGCTGGTCGAGGGCGACGTGAGCGGGGGGAGCGGCTTGC
>JAABUZ0100001982.1_pt1 | contig 35935 bp, 28 predicted proteins | sample 5562091 | NCBI WGS metagenome assembly JAABUZ01 (sample SAMN12813069, study PRJNA571459) | rock metagenome | isolation source: Antarctica rocks | place: Antarctica: Victoria Land, Linnaeus Terrace sud | collected 2015-12-21 | reverse complement strand
TCCAGGCCAAGCCGTGGCGGGCCACCAGCCAGTCAGCCATGGAGGTGGCACCGTCTTCTTTCCACGCCCCTCGCCGGTCGTAGTCGCCCACCAGGAACAACAGCTGGGCCTGGGTGGCCATCTGGGCCGCCTGGAGCTGGTCCATGGCGTCCACCGCCTCGGCGGTGGTAGCACTGGACAGGTCACCAGGAATCATGGAACATAGTGTAGAGACACGGTGTGACAAGAAGATGCGCTCCGTCAGGATCGCCGCCAGCCATCAGCCGCGGCGCCATGGCTGGGTGACCGGTCACGGCTCCCGCCGCACGGCCAGGTCCCGGTGGTTGGTGTCTGCATCGGTCGTCACGCGCGGACCTGGATTACTCCTGCCCTGCGTGACAAGACACACCCCCCAGTGGGACGCACTACCGGACGGGTCTTACGGGACGCTGTGACCTGGGAACTCTCTCGCCGGAGGCAGTCCCCGAGGTATCGCAGTCGCGTTCGGCTTACGGGCACGTACCTGCCATCGCCACGCTATCGGGTCGCTCATTTGGAGACGCCCGATTCACGCTGGCAGCTCGCTCACAGAAAGGTATCGGCGGCGGCCAAAGGTGACGTAGTAAAGCGTTAATGGGCCGCCACCATTACAGCTGACCACGAGAACCCGCTGCTCGCCGGCTATCAAGTCGACATTGACTTCCGGACTCTGGCACCAACTGATCCGGAAGACTATGGTATGAGGCCCTGGCCGCAACGAAAGCACGATTTCAGAGGTGGGCTCAATGTCTGCGACATCGTATACATTTGGCCACTGCCAACTGCTCGGCACACAAATTGTACCGTCGAATTGACTTGAGATTTACATACACATCCTGACTGCCCAGCCAGGCAAACCGGACTTGTATTCGGTGGTTGCCGGCCGTGCACCTGGGCAGAGAGCTCGGCCTGGGACCAGGCACTTTTTCGCGCTGAGAGCACCGCCACGACCTCGGCCGACAGCGCCTCCCGGTCCACCTGGGCCACCGAGGGGGCTTGCCAGGCGATGGGCTGGCGAGTGCCGGGGGTGAAGTCCAGCCGGCGGTGGCCAGCTCGGTGCGTACCCGCTCGGCTACCTCCTCAGGGCTCTCGGGATGGTCCGGCTTGGCCCGGCGATCCTGGGCCCAGGCGGCCTGGTCCCAGCCGGTGATGGTCCTCCGGGAGGGCTGTCTGTCTGGGTACTTGGCCCCGCCAGGCGGCCTCGGCCCGGTCCCGGTTGGTGGCCACCTGGGCGGCCCGCTTGGACATGGCCATCAGGTGGATGTGGAACTGGCCGTCCCCCTCCCGGCTGGTGAGGTGGGTGACCCGGGCGGTTTGGATGGAGAGGTTGCCCACCTCGGTCGGGGCCCCCCGGGGGCCGAGGCGGGTGACCGCCACCTGGGACAGGTACCTGGCCACCTCGTCGGCCCCTGGTGGGCCAGGACCTGGGCCAGGGCCAGGGTCACAGCTATGGCCGGCTACTGGGAGGCCACCACACCTAGGGACTTGGGATGATGTCTCTCGACCGCCAGTCATCCCAGAGGGGCGAAGCCGGTCCCATCTGTCGAATCGGCAATCGGCTGCTCGGGCGGGACGGTTGCAGGGGCTGGCGCATCGGCTGCCTTCCCGCTTTCCACCTTGGTCGCCGGCCCCTCACCAACCTGGTGGTGGCGCTGCCACGTGGTGGCCAGACAGAGCAGGAAGGTCTCCGGCCACACGCCGGCCGGAATGGTGTGGGCGACGCGGGCGGCCAGGGGCCCGGCCAGCCGGCTGGCCAGATCGATGCGCGCATTGGGATCGAGGGTGGCGGCGCGCAGGAGGAAGTTCCTCACCGCTGCGTACTCGGTGACGCTGAGACCCGAGGCGTCGATGGTGGCGGCGTAGGACTCCAGCTCCGCAGGTACGCCAAAGCTGACCGCCTCGGGCATGGCCGCCCCGGTCCGCTCTCGGCGAACCACCGTGCCGGCCACCAGGTCCCCCAGTCGCTGATGGCGCCGAGACACCATGGCGCTGGCCACTGCCAACGAGCCGAAGGTGGCGTACAGCTCGACCACGCCGAGGGCGGCTCGGATGGTGGCGTGGCGGAACCGAGTGGGCCCTCCTTCGACGGTGACCACCCGGAGCCCAAAGGCAGCTTTGCCCAGTGACCGGCCCCGCCACAGCGTCTCCATCGTCACCGGGTAACCGAACAGTCCGGCGAAGATGACGAAGATGGCGGCGCTGATGGCCGCCCACTTGGGCATGGGGACCGTCGCGCTCAGGGCGGCGAACCCGCCTACCAGCAGGCCAGTGCCGAGCAGCTGCGCAGCGGCGTCGATCAACCGGGCCACCAGACGAGAGCCGATGTCGGCCTCGGCCAGGTCGACCACCACCGCCTCCGGTGTCACCACTCCGGCTGTGCGGCTCAAGGTCTGCTCCTCGACGCTACGGTGACGATGGGGGCAGAGCCCCTTCGGTCGCCCCTGCGGAGCAGTGTATGGATCTCGACAGCTTCCTCGCCATCAACCGGCCGGCCTGGGATCGCCTGGCCGAGCTCACTGGGCGGGCCAACCGCAGCATCGACCGCCTCTCAGCCGCCGAGCTGGACGAGCTGGTTGGGTTGTACCAGCGGGTCTCCGGCCACCTGTCATTCGTCCGAACCGCCTTCGCCGACGCCGGTCTCACCGCCCGGCTCAGTGTGCTGGTGGCCGGGGCCGGCGCCGTGGTCTACGGTACCCGGTCCACCCTGGTGCGCTCGGCCGGGCGCTTCTTCTCCGAGACCTTCCCGGCAGCCGTGTGGCACATGCGCCGATTGGTGGCGGCCAGCGCCGCCCTGACCGTCATCCCGGGGCTGATCCTTGGGATCTGGTTGGCCCATTCGCCAGCCGCCGTACGCGCCGCGGCACCGGCCGCCCTGCGCCAGTCCTATGTCCACCACGACTTCGCCGCCTACTACACCTCGGCCCCGGCTGCTGAGTTCGCCAGCGGTGTGTTCACCAACAACGTCAAGGTGGCCATTGTCGCCTTTGCGCTGGGCATCTTTGGCTGCGTCTTCACCGCCGGGCTCCTCGCCGCCAACGGAGCCAATCTGGGCGTGGCGGCCGGGCTGTTCGCATCGGCGGGGATGGAGTCGCGCTTTTGGGGACTGGTCCTTCCGCATGGCCTCATCGAGCTGACCAGCGTGATCATTGCCGGGGCGGCCGGTCTACGGCTGGGTTGGGCGGTGATCGATCCCGGGGACCGGTCCCGCGGCACCGCTCTGTCCGAGGAAGGCCGCCGGACGGTGGTGCTGGTGCTGGGAGTCATCCTGTCTCTGGCCGTGGCCGGCACCATCGAGGGATTCATCACCGGCTCCCCTCTGCCTACCGCCGTCCGGGTAGGCGTGGGCGTACTGGTTGAGCTGGCCTTTCTCGCCTACCTGGTCGTCTGCGGGCGGGCGGCGGCCCGGCGGGGCCTCACCGGCGCCCTGGGTGAGCAGTAGTCAGGTAGAACGGGTTAGTGGACTTGCGCCTGCCCTGCCCCCCAATGCCCCCAGCGAAAGGACAACCATGACCGACGCCGACAGGAACCCTGTCAAGAACCCCGAGGACTGGAAGACGGGCGACGAGCCCATGACGGGAGCTCAGCAGTCCTACCTCGCCACCCTGGCCCAGGAGGCGGGTGAGGAGGTGCCTGGGGATCTGACCAAGCGCGAAGCCTCCGAGCGCATCGACCAACTGCAGGAGCGCACCGGCCGCGGCGGCTGAGTCGCCGTCGGTGGCCCGGTGGCATGGCCGTCAGACGCCAGCTTGCATGGCCACCGACATGTATGCCAAGTGTGGCGCTGGCCTCGCATGGCCCGGGCGTGGGCAAGGTGGACGGCGGCTGTGCCGGCCAAGGCGGCCATCCATAGGAGACGAAGCCAGTCCGGTAGCAGGCCGAGGCCCCTGCCCATGTGCATCACCCTCCAGCCATTCACGCTCAGTCGCGGGCGCCCAGGCATCAGGGCATGATGCAGGGGCGAATGGATCGGCCCGCGCCGACGAGTGTTGCAGCGGCGTAATTGCAACTCTGGTCCGAAAAATGGCTGCTATAGCGACCATTATTCGGACCAGAGTTGTTTGTCCAGCTTGTGACCTTGTCAACCCGAGCCGGGGCGACCGACCATCAGCACGAAGGCGACCAATAGGCACAGGTCAATGCCGGCCGCCGCCAGGGACAGCCGCCGGCCGACCCGCCCGACCGGCCCGCCCCCCGCCCCACGCCCGGCTGCCCCCGCACCCGGGGTTAGCAGGACCTGCAACCTGCGTTCAGCCGGCCAGAGGACTCCCTGGGCCAGGGCGGCGGCCATCACCCACAGCACGGTGGAGAGCCACAGCCAGATCTGCTCGAAACGGGCCGCCCGGTGGCCCAGGAACACCAATGCCGCCCCCAGGAGGGGGACCAGGTAGAGCACCCGGGGCAGCCAGTTGGTGCCAGGCCCAAAGTACCGCCGCACTGCTCCCTGAGCGCTCGGACCACCTGGCCGGCGGGCGACGGAGGCAAAGACGCCGGTAGCCAGCACGGCCCCCACCGCCACAACCGCGCTCAGGACGTGGCTCACCAGGACCAGGTCGTAGAGGATGCCGCCGCCATCCATCGCCGGACCTACAGGCGACCGGTCGCCTTGAGATGGAGATAGGTGTCGGTCAGCTCGGCGGCCAGGCGTCCGGGCTCAGAGTCGACCACCGTCACCCCGAGGCCCCGGAGGCGGGCGGCCGTCCGGCGACGGGCGGCCATTGCCGATGTGGCGGCCGCCTGTCGGTACGCGGCCTCGGCCTCCCCCGCACCCCCCGCACCCTCCGCAATGCCCTGTGCCCAGGCCGCCACCACCGGGTCCCTCACCGCCGCCAGGACTACCACATGGTCCCTCACCACCAGGGGAAGGGCCGGGAGGAGCGACTCCTCCACCGCCGCCTCGGAGAGCTCGGACAGGACCACCAACAGGGCCCGGCGGCGGAACCGGCTGAGGGCAGTCAGGAAGGCCGCTCGGTAGTCGCTCTCGGCCAGGGCCGGCTCCAGTCGGTACACCGCCTCTGCGACCTGGCCCATGCCCCCCTGGCGGATCGGGGGAACCACCGCCCGTACCTGATCGTCGAACGCCAGCAGCCCGCAGCGGTCGCCCAGGCGTCCGGTCACGGCCGAGAGAGCCAGCAGGCCATCCATGGCATGCTCCAGGCGGGGCACCCCGGACACCCGTCCGGCCATGGTCCGCCCGCAGTCCAGCAGGCACAGGACGCGCTGGTTGCGCTCGGACCGGTAGGTTCGCACGATGGGCTTGTCGGCCCGAGCCGTTGCCGACCAATCGATCCGGCGGGAGTCGTCGTCCCCGCCGTACTCGCGCAAGGCCTCGAAATCAGTGCCACCGCCCAGCGCCCGGGCCGAACGCAACCCAATCTCCAGGACCCGGTGGCGATCGATGCGCAGCTCGGCGTCGCGTACCGAGCCCAGGGGAGGGTAGACCCGAAGCACCGAAGGCACCTGGCGTCGCCCCTGGCGGGCGGCCAGTCCCCAGGGACCGGTGACCCGCAGGGTCACCTCACTGATCTCGAAGCGTCCCCTGCGGCTGGGGCACAGCGTGGTGGTGGCGGTGGCCCAGCCTCCCGGGGGCACCGTCAGCCTGGCCCTGCGGTTCCCGGCCTGCAGGGACGGAGCCAGCTGGTCGGCCAGGACCACGTCGACCCCTCGCCTCCCGGCGTTGCCCACCCGCCAGCGCGCCTGAGCCTGACCACCCAGAGCCACCACGGCCGGTACCTCGCGCTCGAAGCCCAACTGAGAGGGCGCTGCCGTCCGACCCCAGTCGACCAGGGCGACCACCAGCACCACCAGGTCGACCACCACCAGGGCGACCACCGGCGTCACCGGCAGGGCCAGCACGGCCACCGACGCCACCGCCACCACCACCGCCAGGCGCCCAGTGGGCACGGGCGGGCTCAGCCGCCTCATCGGGGAACGGGCACGCTGGCCAGGATGCCGTCCAGGACCCGGTCGGCCGTCACTCCCTCCAGCTCCACCTCGGGACGCAGCGCCAGGCGGTGTCGCAGGGTGGGCTTGGCCACCGACTGCACCTCGTCGGGCGTGACGAAGGGCCGCCCGGACAGCCAGGCCCACGCCTTGGCGGCCCGCAGGAGCATGGCTGACCCCCTGGGGGAGACGCCCAGATTCACTGAGGGCGACTGACGGGTGGCCCGGGCCAGGGATACCACGTAGGCCCGAATCGCCGGGTCGACCCGGATGGCGTCCACCTCGAGGCGGGCCGCTCGTAGCTGGGCGGCACCCGCCACCGCCCGCAGCCCGGCGCCGGCCAGGTCGTGTGGGTCGAGGCCCTCGTCGTGGCGGCCCAGCACCGCCGCCTCCTCCTCGGCCGACGGGTAGTCCATGATCAACTTGAGCAGGAACCGGTCCAGTTGGGCCTCGGGCAACGGATAGGTGCCCTCGTACTCGATCGGGTTCTGGGTGGCCACCACGCAAAACGGCTCCGGGAGGGGCCGGGCCCGCCCCTCGACCGACACCTGGCGTTCCTCCATGGCTTCCAGCAGGGCGGCCTGGGTACGGGGTGGGGTCCGGTTCACCTCGTCGGCCAGAACCAGGTTGGCGAACACCGGTCCTTCTCGAAATCGGAATCCTCCTGCGTCGCCTCCTGTGCCCCGCTCACGGTCGTACACCACCTGCCCGAGCACGTCCGAGGGCATCAGGTCCGGCGTGAACTGGATCCTCCGGAATTCGAGATCCAGGCTGGCGGCCACCGCCTTGGCCAGCAGAGTCTTGGCCACGCCCGGGACCCCTTCGAGCAGCACATGGCCGCCCACCAGGAGAGCGGCCACCAGCCCGGTGACGGCTGCGTCCTGGCCCACCACCACCTTGGCCACCTCGGCCCGCAGAGCCAGGAGGTCGGAGCGGGCCGCGCTCGGCTCAGCGGACATCTGCCAGCTCCCGGCGAACGACCGCTATTGCCCGAGCCACCGAGACCAGCTGAGCGTCGGTGGAGACGGCCTGGCCACCCTCAGCCGGGTCACCCAGGGCCTGGTCCTGCGCGGTCTGGTCACCCAGGGCCAGGGCCACCACCGGCGCCGGCAGGTCATGACCAGAGCTGGCCAGCAAGGCGCTGGCCGCGGTCACCGGCGCACTGGGGTCCAGTCCCAGGCGCCCGGCCAGGTCCTGGCGCAGCCCGGCCCGCAGCACGGCCGCCGCGGCCTCCGGCCGGTGGGCTCGACGGAGCAGGGCGCCGACCGCCCGGACCAGCTCGCAGCCCTCGATCTGGACGGGCTGCGTCTCGGGAACCGGACGCCCCAGACGCCGAGCCCGCCACAACACGAGGACCACGAAGGCCAGGGCCAGCTCCACCAACGCCAACCTGACCCGCGGCCCCACCAGTCCGAGGAGGCCGGTCCGTCCGGTGCCTGGCCCCGGAGGCGCCAGCAGGTAGACGGCGCTCCCCGGCCGAGGCCCCAGCAGCAGGGCGGCTGCCAGCACGGCATTGTCGGCCCGTCCCAGGTTGGCGTTGGTGAAGGCGTCCGGGCCGCCCAGAGTGGTCACCATGCCGGCACCCTCGGGATGGGCGACCAGCCAGGGGTGGTGCCCCTGGTAAAAGCAACCCACCGCGCTCCGAGGGACTGAGAGCAGCGCGCCGCCAACTGGCTGGATGCGGCCGACCTGGCGGAGGCTGGGAAGGCTGCAACCGCTGAGGGTCCTGGTCCCATTGACCTGCCCGAGCGGTCGGAGGCCGGTCAACTTGGAGGTCGGATCGGCCACCACCAGGGCCCCGCCCGAGTGGGCCCATGCCAGGAGGCCGCGCCGGGTCCGGGCGTCGAGATTGTCCTTCAGCACCAGCGCATGCCCCTGCCCCTGCGCCTGCGGAACGCCAGAGGTCACGGTCACATGGGTGCCCAGGTCACCCAGGAGCTCGACCAGCGCCTTGGTGCCGAGAGGACCGGTGGAACCCGGATCCAAGGGAGGGCCTTGGCTCGACGGTGCCCCGGCCACGACCACCGCCGCCACCGTGACCAACACCACCACGGCTGCCGCGGTCCAGGCGGAGTGCCTGCGCGCCCCGTCGACCAGGGCGCTCATGAGCCGTCCGAGAGGCGATCGGGGCGCTGCGGACTGCCGGGCTCCGGTTCTTCCCTGCTGTGGGCCCGGCGGGCCCCCACCAACACGGTGTCAGACAGGCTTGCGGCCCTGGCCGTCTCGTTGGGCCCGGTCGAGCCCCCGCCGTACCAGGACGACTCGAACAGGTCGGTGACGGTACCAAAGGCCACTGCCCCCGCCGGCATGGCCGTGGCCAGTTGGTGACGGTACTCACCGGCGGTCCGCCCCGGAACTTCCTCGACCAGGCCGGCCAGAGCCAGGTCGGCCACCAGTGCCCGGTACCGGCAACGCAGGGCCTCACGCCAGGCGCCAACCGCCTCGTGGATCTGAGCCTGCGCCCTCCACTCGGCGCCGGTCACCGGCCGCGCCTGCTGGGACTCGATCCGAGGCAGCCGACGGGCACTGCGCCGGGCTGTGCGCGCCGCCATGACAATCAGGCCGACGATCACCACCACAACCAAGATCGCGGCGGCCAGGCTGATGTAGTTACCGACGCCCCCCGCCGACAGGCGGGAGAGGAGGTGGGCGATGAAGCGGACGACGGCGGCCAGACCCCGCTGGAGCAGGCTGGGTTGCGCTGGCTGGAACTCTGGGCGGCCCAGCACGGCATGGGCCAGCCGATGGACGTGCTCCGGGCTGACGTTGCTCAGGCTAGGGCCTGGCGCCACGATCGGCCAGGTCCGCCGCCACCATCGCCAGGTCAAATCCCTCGCTGCGGATGCGCAGGTCGAAGTAGATCAGCGTGGCGGCGATGCCGGTGATGGGCAGCACGATCAGGTCGGCCAGGGCTCTCCCGATGCCGGTGAGGATCCACCCATAATGCGAGCCGACCAGGAGACCTGCGGCCTGTGGGATCAGGCCGATGGAGAAGCCGAGGACGCTGGCCATCAGGCCGACCAGCAAGGCGATGCCCATCACCGCCCAGATCCGGCGCTTGGCCAGTCGCCAGGAGCGGCGCATGCCGGCCAAGGGTCCAAGGCCCTCGACCACGATGGCGGGGACCAGCGGCACGAACAGGGCCATGAGCAACAGACCGGGAAGGATGAACAGGACAAAGCCGGTGATCATCAGGACATGAGCCAGGAACCAGGCCACCAGTAGGGCCCACAGCCGCCCCAGCACGGTCCGTATGGCCGGCCCGGGCGGGAGGCGCTCACCCAGGTACGACGAGGCCACCACCCGGCTTATGGCCCCGGCCACCAGCACCAGCATCACCGAGTTGACAGCTGTCACGACCAACGTGGCGGTGCCCCCGAAGAGGCTACCGCTGCCCAGGCTGGCTGAGTGCACCTTGCCCACCTGGCTGAACACTCTCAGGAAGTTGCCTCCTCCCAGCAGGTTGCGGGTGAAGAAGGCGGCCAACAACTGGAACGGGACCACCAGCACAGCGATCACCACCGCCAGGGTCCCCAGGTTGGCGCGAAACAGCTTGAAGGCGCCGTCGAGGATGTCACCCACCGTCATGGGGTGCAGTGGCAGGGGACCGGTACGGGCGTTGCCGGCCTTGGGCTGGGGCTGCTCCCAGCCTTGGGGCGGGCCCCATTGCCCCAGCCCCCCCGGCGGAGGCGACGGTGCTGGTCCCCACTCACCCGAGGCCGCCGACGGAGGGGTGATGGGACGACCCAGCGGCGGGCCCGGGATGGGTGGGCCGGGTGGCGGCTTGGCGCCCCAGGGGCCGGCGTTGTCGGGAGTCTTCACCGCGCCCATTCCTAGCAGCCCGGCGCTCGCTGGGCAGGCGACCAATGCCCTTGGGCAACTTCGTGGGCAATTCGGCCCCCCGATGGCGGAGCGGGGCTACTGTGACGGGCGGTGGAAGCGTACGACCGAATTGTGCCTAAAGGGTCATGAGCCAGCTCCGCCTCGATCCATTGACCGGGCGCTGGGTGGCGGTGGACACCGACCGATCGACTCGGCCGGGGGCCTTCGCCGCCCGCAGCTTGACCGTTCAGACCGGTCCGGTCCGGCCCTGCCCCTTTTGTCCCGGTCAGGAGGAGGCCACCCCACCGGCCCTGGAGACCTACGGGCCAACTGGCTCCTGGCTGGTCCGGGTAGTGCCCAACCTCTACCCGGCCTTCGAGGGCGATGCCCCGATGGTGGTGACCAACCGCGGCCCGGTGTTCATCCAGGCCCCGGCCAGCGGGATCCACGAGGTCCTGATCCTGTCCCCTGAGCACGATGCCAGTTGGGGGGACCTGAGTGAGGCCCAGACGTCCCTGGTCATGTCGGCCATCCGCGACCGCATAGAGGAGCACTCCCACGCTCCTGGGCTGCGCTACAGCCAGGCCATCGTCAACGCCGGTCGGGAGGCCGGGGCTTCCATCGACCACCCCCATGGCCAGCTGCTGGGAATGTCGTTCGTCCCCCGAGAGCTGGTTGACGAACAGGCCGGATTCAGCCGCTTTGCCGGCGGCTGCCTGCTGTGCACCACCGCCGAGGCCGAAGCCGAGCTCGGGTACCGGGTGGTGCACTCCGACGACCAGACGGTGGTGATCTGCCCGTTCTGGAGCGGCGTGCCCTTCGAGATGCTGATAATTCCGCGGGCCCACGGCCCGCACCTTCACCGCAGCTCTCCGGCCGACTTGGCCGGCGTGGGACATGCCGTTCGTAAGGCGGTGGGCCAGCTGCGCCAGCGGTTGGGTGACGTGGCTTACAACCTGGTGTTCCACTCGGCGCCGTACCGGCCGTCGGGGACCTTCCACTGGCACGCCCACATCTGGCCCAAGATCACCACCCTGGCCGGCTTCGAGCTGGGGACCGGCGTGTTCATCAACATCGTGCCCCCCGAGCAGGCCGCCGAGGAGCTGCGGCTAACTGCGTCGGTGCCGACCGCGCCCGGCTAGCCCCGCCGGCGGTGATCGTTGGGCCATCCGCGGTGCGCCCAACGGTCCCCACCATGGCGGCGGCCAAAGTCGTAGGCGGCGAGCGCGGTATGAAAGCACTACGTCGGGCTACGGCCAAGGAGGAAGGTGACCCTCACGCAGAACGCCGAGAACCTCGTAGCGCTACGGGCTCTGGTGGGTCCCGCAGCGTGTCCCCCTCGGTAGACGAGGCAATCGTGAGCCATCTGGCGCGACGCCGAAATCTAGCTGCCGTGGACGAGTAGCTGGCGGAGACGGACCAGTCCCTCGGACCGGTGCCGGTCGAGACTCTGAAGTGGCCGGCCCGGATGACCGAGGAGTGGGAAGCCGATCGTGCCGTTCCGGCCTCGACGCGGAGGCCGCCGGACCGGCTGATGCTGTTGCTCGATGCCGCGGCACTTACTGCCTTCGCTCGGGGTCCGGCCGCTCGGCGTGATCAGGTAAGGGCGTTGGTGTCGAGATGAGGGCACGAGGCTTGCCGGTGACGACCGTGGCTGCGATGCTGGCTGAGGTCGTGCCTGGACGACGAGGCGACGCCGAGGTCTTCTCCGGCTTGCACTGGAGCGGGTCGAAGTGCGACCGGTGGACTTCCGGGTGGGGGTTGGCGCTGGGCTCCGATCTGGCCGTGGACGCCTTCGTCGTTGGGGTGGCTGACTTGGCCGGGGGCGCGCTAGTCGCAACTGTGGACGTTGAGGATCTCGAACGCCTCGCCTGCCACGTGCGGTAGCCTCTATTCAGCCGTGACGGCGCAGGTGCACGACTCGACCCTGACGATGACCGTCTTCTCCGAGCCCGTCTTCTCCGGGTCTAGTGTGGCCTTTACATAAAGCGGATTGCTCCCCATGCGCGTCTGCTCCTCTTCAGTTGCCCTTTTCGGAATCGGAACCTTCTTGCATTCTGAGTAGCTCTTCTCTAGGAAGTCGCCAGACTCGGGCGAGACAGCCAGATACGTCTCTGCGCCCTTACAGTCGTCATGGCCGCACCGCAGGAGCTTCCACAAGTCTCTGTACATCTTGTCATTGCTGTTGCCTTTGCCTGCCACATCGCTCGCCTCGAATACGAGTACCCGATCAGCGCCCGACTTGATCACCAGGTCATGGGCCTCGTCGGACGTCGTTGGGTCGCAGAACAGCACATGGCACCCCGTTAGGGACTCCTGTGCCCAATCGAGGGCAGCCAGAAGCCGCTCCACATGGGCGGCCAGGTTCCGGGCCTCAGAGATCTTTTGGCCCAGCTCGTTCGGCTTGTAGCGCTTCCAGGCGCACGCGGACTTCTGCACCGCTGCGCCTTCGGCCTCTCTCGTGGCCCCGAGCAATTCGTCGAGCTTTCGCTGAAGCTCGCCGCGGTATTGAGTCAGCTTCTTCTTCGGCTCGCCTTTCTCCCACTTGTATGCCTCGATAGCCGCGCCCATGCGTTAAGCCTCCTCCGCCACCAGCCAGAGCACTCCCAGGGGGGGCAGTGCCAGCTCGGCCGAGAACGGGAGGCCGTGCCAGCTGGCGTCGTTGGCCCAGGCCTCGCCGAGGTTGCCCACCCCGCTTCCCCCGAACCTCAGAGCGTCAGTGTTGAGCACCTCCCGCCAGCGGCCGCCCACCGGCAGGCCGATCCGGTAGGGATGGCGGGGCACCGGTGACAGGTTGGCCACGCACACGACCGGCGCTGTCCCGCTGGTACCCGAGCGCATGAAGGACAACACGTTGTTCTCCAGGTCGCTGGCGTCGATCCAGCGAAAGCCATCTCCCTCGAAATCCACCTCCCACAGCGCGGGCAGCTCCCGGTAGGCCCGGTTGAGGTTGCGTACCAGCTCCCAGACGCCCCGATGCCCCGGCTCCTCGAGCAGGTGCCAGTCCAGGCTGTGGTCATGTGACCACTCGCGCTCCTGGGCCAGCTCGGCCCCCATGAACACCAGCTGCTTGCCGGGATGGGCCCACATCCATGCCAGCATGGCCCGCAGGTTGGCCAGCTGCTGCCAGGGGTCGCCGGGCATCTTGGCCAGCAGCGAGCCCTTGCCGTGCACCACCTCGTCGTGTGACAGGGGCAGAATAAAGTTCTCACTGAAGGCGTAGAGCATCCCAAAGGTCAGGTCGTGGTGGTGATAGCGCCGGTGGATCGGGTCCTTGGAGAAGTACTCGAGGGTGTCGTGCATCCAGCCCATGTTCCACTTGAACCCGAAGCCCAGGCCGCCCAGGTACGTCGGGCGGGACACGCCCGGCCAGGCGGTCGACTCCTCGGCCACCATGGCCACGCCTGGGTGCTCGGCGTAGACCACCTGGTTGAGCTCCTTCATGAACGAGACCGCCTCCAGGTTCTCTCGCCCTCCGAAGACATTGGGAAGCCACTCCCCTTCCTTGCGGGAGTAGTCCAGGTACAGCATGGACGCCACTGCGTCCACCCGTAGACCGTCGACGTGAAACTCCTCCATCCAGTACAAGGCGTTGGCGGTGAGGAAGTTGCGGACCTCGTTGCGGGCGAAGTTGAACACCAGGGTGCCCCAGTCCGGGTGCGAGCCCCTCCTCGGATCCTCGTGCTCGTAGAGGGCGGTGCCGTCGAAGCGGGCCAGGGCCCAGTCATCCCGGGGAAAGTGGGCGGGGACCCAGTCCACCAATACGCCTATCTTGCGCTGGTGGAATGCGTCGACCAGCGCCCTGAAGCCATCCGGGTCCCCGTAGCGTGATGTGGGCGCGAAATATGACGTCACCTGGTAGCCCCAACTGCCCCCGAACGGGTGTTCCGCCACCGGCATGAGCTGCACGTGGGTGAAGCCGAGGTCGGCCACATAGTCGGGCAGCTGCTCGGCCAGCTCGGAGTAGGTGAGCGGGCGGTCGTCCTGCTCGGGACGGCGCCGCCATGATCCCAGGTGCACCTCGTAGACCGCCATGGGCTGGTCCAGGAGGCTTGACTGGTCCCGGGCCTCCAGCCACGCTTCATCGGCCCAGCGGTGCTCGGGCGGGGCAGCCACCACACTGGCCGTGCCCGGGGGCAGCTCGGCCCGCCGAGCCAGGGGGTCAGCCTTGATAAGGAGGTGGCCGGACGTGGTCAACAGCTCGTACTTGTAGCGGGCACCAGGCTCGACGCCGGGCACGAACAGCTCCCAGACTCCGCTGGCCCCCAGTGAGCGCATCGGATTGACCCGCCCGTCCCAGGCGTTGAAGTCACCCACCACCCGGACCGCCCGGGCATTGGGAGCCCATACTGCAAAGGCGGTGCCCTGGACTCCCTCATGGCGGCGCCAGTGGGCGCCGAGGACCTCCCAGAGCCGGCGGTGGCGACCCTCGCCCATCAGGTGGAGGTCGACCTCACCCACCGTCGGCCAGCATCGATAGGGGTCGGCCCAGCGCAGGCGACTCCCGTCCTGGAAGGTGGCCTCCAGCTGATAGGGCCCCAACTCGCTCTCTCCCAGGTCCGCCCGCCAGATCCCGGTTTCCCTGATCTGGTTCATCTCCAGTGCCGGGCTGGCCTCGGGGATGAGCCGCATGCCCCTGGCTCCTGGCCTCAGGGCGGTGAGGGTGGCGCCGTGGGGGCCGAGCAGGCGATGCGGGTCGCTGTGGTGACCAGCCGCCAGCAGGTCGAGCTCGGGCTCCGCGGGTAGTTGGGGAGTAGTGGCCATGAGCTCAGCTTCCCACCAGTCGTTCCAGTGCGGCGAGTGGAATGGCGACCCAGCCAGGCCGGTAAGCCAGCTCGTATCCCACCTCGTAGACTGCCTTCTCCAGCTCGAAGGCGCCCAGCACCGCCTGGAGCTCGGCCGGGTCGGCCGGCACTAGCTCATCCAGGCCTGGGGCCGAGAGGTAGCCCTGGAGGAAGGCAGTCCGATTGCGCTCCTCCCATGCCCCGCCCAGATCGGCCAGGTCAGGGCTCTCGGCCGATCCCCGCTCGCTGGCGGCCACCGCGGTGGCGTACTGGAAAGAGCGCAGCATGCCAGCCACATCCCTGAGGGGGGACGTGAAGCGGCGACGCTCGGCCAGTGGCCGGGCCGGCTCACCCTCGAAGTCGAGCACGTACCATCCCACCTCGCCCCGCATCACCTGGCCCAGGTGATAGTCCCCGTGGGCCCGAATGGACGCTCCTGGGTGAGCGACGGACCGGAGGCGATCGAGCAGCCCTGCAGCCCGGCCGCTCACCGGTAGCTGGACCAGAGCCTGGTCGTCCAGGACCTGGTCGTCGAGGGCGCGGATCTGGGCCGCGATGCCGTCCGCCCACTGCTCTGGTACGGCCACTTGTGTTCCGAAGGCCTGTGCCAGGGCCAGGTGCATCTTGGCCGTCATGGCCCCCAGTCGCCGGGCCTCGGCGCCAAAGTCCCCACCGGCTGCCGTCACCAGGCGCGTCAACAGGGCCCCTTCGATGCCACCCTCGGCCGGTTCTCCCCGGCTGGCGTCCCAGTCGGCGTAGGCGCTGGGGCCGCCCGGAGGCACCGCTGGAATCTGGCCGGTGTGGGAGGCCGACCCGTAGAGATCTCGCAGGGAGGTGAGGGCCAGCGCCCAACCGTCGGTTGCTCCCCCCAGGAACTCCTGGGCCAGGGCCAGGTCGTACTGGCCTCGTCGCCACGTGGCCACCGGCGCCGCCACGTGGTTGAACCCCACTCCGTCCAGGGCCAGGATGACCTCCACGTCGGGGTTGGGCCCGGCCCGCAGCCGGCGATAGATCTTGAGGATGAGCCGGTCGTCGTAGACGAGGGAGGTGTTGGACTGCTCCGCCCCGACCGGCCGGCACCGAGAAGCGCTCTGCTGGCCGGTCGTCACCAGTCCGAGCAGGCCGAGGCAAAGCTCAGCGTCGATCACCGCGTCGTAGGCCACCGCGTGGCCCAGCTCAGGGTCGTCGATCAGCCCCAGCACGGCGGCGTCGTGCCCAGTGATGACCCCAGTCCCCTCTGTCTCAGGGCGAAGACCGATCAGCACCTGCCACCTGGCTCCGCTTGCCTCCACCGCCAGCCAGACCAGGCGGGGGTTGCCCGCTCGCAGGACCTCGGCGTCCACCACTCGGGCAGTACCGGGAGGACCGTCAGCCGGGGGGTCGCCACTGACCGCGAACCAGCGCTGGCTGGCCAGGTAGGGACCGAGCAGGGTGGCCAGGTCTTCCCAGCCGGCTGGATCAGTGGTCACCATTGGCGTCGATCAGCTGGAACCAGTAGTAGGCGTAGGGCCCGAGGGTCACAAAGTAGGGCAGCTCCCCAACTCTGGGAAAGGGGACGCGCCCCAGCAGCTCGATGGGAGTGCGACCCTCCCAGCGGGCCAGCTGGAGCTCACACGGCTGAGCGAACCGGGAGAGGTTGTTCACGCACAGCACGGTGTCGTCCTTCCCGGTTTCGTCGATCCCTATCCGGACGTAGGCCAGGACCGAGGGGTTCTCGGCCGGCAGCACCTCGAAGGTGCCGGTGCCGAATACCGGATGCTGGTGGCGAGCCTCCAGTGTGCGCCTCACCCAGTGCAGGAAGGAGCTGGGGTTGCGAACCTGAGCCTCCACATTGACCGCCTGATAGCCGTACACCGGGTCCATCAGCGGCGGTAGGTAGAGCTGGGCGAAGTCGGACCGGCTGAAGCCGGCGTTGCGGTCGGGGGTCCACTGCATGGGGGTGCGCACGCTGTCGCGGTCGCCCAGGTAGATGTTGTCGCCCATCAGCAGCTCGTCGCCGTAATAGAGGACTGGGCTGCCTGGTAGGGAGAACAGCATGGCGTGTAGCAGCTCCCCGACCCGCCGGTCGTTGTCCACCAGGGGAGCCAGCCGCCGGCCGATCCCGATGTTGCGCTTCATCCGGGGATCCTTGGCGTACTCGGAGTACATGTAGTCGCGCTCTTCGTCGGTGACCATCTCCAGGGTCAGCTCGTCGTGGTTGCGGAGGAAAATCCCCCACTGACAGCCGTCAGGGATGTCAGGGGTCTGGGCCAGGACCTCGGTGATCGGGAAGCGCTGCTCGCGCCGCACGGCCATGAACATCCGCGGCATGAGCGGGAAGTGGAAGCACATGTGGCACTCGTCCCCGTCGCCGAAGTAGTCGACCACGTCCGCCGGCCACTGGTTGGCCTCGGCCAGGAGCACCTTCCCGGGGTGGCTGAGGTCGACCTCCTTGCGCAGCCGCTTGAGGTAGCTGTGGGTCTCGGGCAGGTTCTCCCCGTTGGTGCCGTCCCTGGTGAACAGGTACGGCACCGCGTCGAGGCGAAAGCCGTCGAGGCCGATGTCCAGCCAGAAGCGCACCACGTCGATCATGGTGTCAGCCACTTCGGGATTGTCGTAGTTGAGGTCGGGCTGATGGGAGAAGAAGCGGTGCCAGTAGTACTGCTGGCGCTCGGGGTCCCACGCCCAATTCGACTTCTCCGTGTCCACGAAGATGACCCGGGCGTCGGACCAGCGCTGGTCATCGTCGCTCCAGACGTACCAGTCGGCCCTGGGGTTGGTCCTAGACGAGCGGGACTCGACAAACCAGGGATGGGCGTCGCTGGTGTGGTTCATGACCAGATCGGCGATGATGCGGATCCCCCGGCGATGGGCCTCCTCCACCAGGCGTACCGCGTCGGCCAGGTCGCCGTACTCGGGAAGCACGGTGAAGAAGTCACTGATGTCGTAGCCGCCGTCGCGCAGGGGTGACTGGTAGAAGGGCAGCAACCACAGGCAGTCCACGCCCAGCCAGGCCAGGTGGTCCAGCTTGGCCGTGAGCCCGGTCAGGTCCCCGGTGCCGTCGTCGTTGGAGTCGAAGAAGCCGCGGGTCAGCACCTCGTAGAAGACGGCTCGCTGGTACCAGCGGGGATCCTCGGCCCCGTAGGAGACCGTGGGCTGGGGGCTGACGGGCGCCGGCCGCCTGGGAGGCGGCCCCGAGGAGAGCGTCACAGCCGCCGTCGCAGGTGGAGCAGGTGGGCCACCTCGACGGCCGGGTCCAGGCGCACGTAGGGATGCGGCCCCACCCAGGTGAAGCTCTGGCCGGACAGCTCGTCAACCGCGTCGAACGGCTCGTCCCACGGCAGTCCCAGGGTGGCCAGGTCCAGACCGAGGATCGACTCTTGGACGCTCCACGGATCGAGGTTGACCACCACCAGCACCACGTCGGAGCGGTCCTCGGTGTGCTTGGACCAGGTCATGATCCATGGGTTGGGACTGTCGTGGAAGGTGATGTTGCGCAACCGGTGCAGGGCGGGATGGGCCCTGCGCCAGGCGTTCACCTTGGTGATCCAGGGAGCCAGGGAGCCCGGGGCGTCCCATTGGCGGTGCTTCACCTCGTACTTCTCGGAGTACAGGTACTCCTCGTTGTCCTCGGAGGCCGGCTGGTTCTCGCACAGCTCGTAGCCGCTGTAGATGCCGTAGGTGGGCACCAGGGTGGCGGCCAGTATCAGCCGGGACTTGAAGGCGGCTGGAGGTCCGTTGCGCAATGGTCCCGAGAGGATGTCCGGCGTGTTGGGCCAAAAGCTGGGTCGCATGTACTCCGCGGTCGGGCCGCTGGTCAGCTCCCTCACGTAATCGGCGAGCTCGTGGGCATGGGCCCGCCAGGTGAAGTAGGTGTAGCTCTGAGAGAAGCCGACCTCGGCCAGCTTGGCCATGACCTTGGGACGAGTGAAGGCCTCGGCCAGCAGGATCACGTCAGGGTGCTCGGCTCGCAGGGCGGATATCAGCCACTCCCAGAAGGCCATGGGCTTGGTGTGCGGGTTGTCCACCCGAAAGATCCGTATACCCGCCGACATCCAGTGCTCCAGGATGTCGAGGCAGGCGCCCCACAGGGCAGCCCGGTCGGCGTGGCTGGCCGGCCAGAAGTTGATCGGATAGATGTCCTGGTACTTCTTGGGGGGGTTCTCAGCGTAGGCGATGGTCCCGTCCGCTCGGTGGTGGAACCATTCGGGATGCTCGCTCACCCACGGATGGTCAGGCGAGCACTGCAGGGCATAGTCGAGGGCGACCTCCATTCCGAGGTCGGTGGCCCGGCGCACCAGGGCATCGAGGTCGGCGCTGGTCCCCAGGTCTGGGTCGATGGCGGTGTGGTCCCCGGCGGCACTGCCGATGGCCCACGGGCTGCCTGGGTCGTCGGAGCCGGCGACCAAGGTGGCGTTGGCCCCCTTGCGGGCGGTCGTGCCAATGGGGTGGATGGGAGGCAGGTACACCACATCGAAGCCCATCTCGGCCACCGCGGCCAGGCGCTGGGCCGCCCCGGCCAGGCCTCCCTCGGACCGGGGGAACAGCTCGTACCAGGCCCCGAACAGGGCTCGGGGCCGATCCACCCAAAAGACCAGGTTGCGGGTGGCGGTGAGGTCGGGGGTCCCTTCGGGGCCGCCCATCAGGGTGGCGATGCGGTGATCGAAGGCCCGGGTGAGGCGGGTGGTCGGGGCCCCTCCTGCCCGAAGCGCCCGGGCGGCATCGGCCAACAGGCCCTGGGTGCCCCGATCGGCTCGCCGGGCTTGCTCCTCCAACAGCAGGGCGCCTTCTTGCAGCTCGACCTCGATCACGTCGCCGGCCGCCAGCTTGGCCGACACATCGTGGCGCCAGGTGGCCCATCGGTCGGTCCAGGCCTCGATGACCAGGTGGTGCAGCCCGGTCGTGGCCGGCCGGGCGATTGCCTCCCAGCGGTCGTTGCCCACCTCGTGCAGCACGGCGTCGGACCAGCCCCCGACCTGGTTGGGGGGCGCAGCCTTTCTGTCGGACGCCGGGCGCCACCGGGCGCGGGCGGCCAGGATGTCGTGACCGTCCTTGAAGATGTCGGCCGAGACCCGCACCGCCTCGCCGGACACCGCCTTGGCTGGGTAATCGCCGGTGGGTGTGCGGGGGTGGACGTCGTCGATGACAATCCGGCCTATCAGCGGCTCCCGATGCTGCTCTGGCCCCTTCACTTCTCCACTCTGGCACACGCCACCAACCGCCCGGCCAAGCGCCGGCGCCCGGGGCCGTGACATCGCCCGGACGACCGGGCTCTCGTCTACGATGCGCCACTCATGCGGGCACTACGCGCCTTTACCGTGCGGGTCCAGCTCCCGGTGCCACTGGCGCCCCTCCAGGAGCTGGCCACCAACCTCAGATGGTCGTGGGACGGGCGTACGAGAGATCTGTTTCGTTGGGTGGACCCGGACGGCTGGGAGCGATCGGGTCATGATCCCGTGGCCCTGCTCAGCCTGGTCCGACCCGAGCGCCTGGCGGATCTGGCCGACGATCCGTCGTTCCTGAGGTTCCTCCACGAGGTCCACGCCGACCTGCGTCGCTACCTGGAGGCCTCACGCTGGTTCCAGCGGCGGCAGGAGAGCCCGCTACGAGCGGTGGCCTACTTCTCGCCCGAGTTCGGCATTGCCGAGGCCCTCCCTCAGTACTCCGGCGGACTCGGTGTGCTGGCTGGTGACCACCTCAAGGCGGCCAACAGCCTGGGGCTGCCCCTGGTGGGTATGGGTCTGCTCTACCGCCAGGGCTACTTCAGCCAGCAGCTCGGAGCCGACGGCTGGCAACAGGAGCGCTACCCGGCCCTGGATCCCCACGCCATGGCCATGAGCCCACTAGAGGGGCTGAGCGTCACGGTCGACCTGGCCGGCTCGGAGCTGCGGGCCCAGGTGTGGCAGGCCGACGTGGGCAGGGTAAGGCTATTTTTGCTGGACAGCGACTTCGACGACAATGACGAGGCCGGCCGGATGGTGACTGACCGCCTCTACGGAGGGGGCACCGAGCATCGCCTGCGCCAGGAGATCCTCCTCGGCGTGGGCGGCGTGAGAGCCCTGGAGGCGCTGGGCCAGGAGACCCAGGTGTTCCACACCAACGAGGGCCACGCCGGCTTTCTGGGCCTCGAACGCATCCGCCGTCTGGTGGTGGGGGAGGGGCTGAGCTTTGCCGAGGCGGTGGAGGCGGTGCGGGCAGGAGCGGTGTTCACCACCCACACCCCGGTACCGGCGGGCATAGACCGCTTCTCGCGGGACCTGATGGCGAGGTACTTCTCGAGGTGGGCCGAGGAGTGTGGGGTGGGCTTCGAGGAGCTGTTGGCCCTCGGGCACCTCCCGGCGGATGGGCCGGACGCCCCGTTCAACATGGCAGTGATGGGCCTGCGCCTGGCCGGTGTGGCCAACGGTGTGTCTCGTCTGCACGCCCGGGTGAGCCGGGCCATGTTCGCTCCTCTGTGGCCTGGACTGGAGGACGACGAGGTGCCGATCACCTCGGTGACCAACGGCGTCCACGCCGCCACCTGGGTCTCCCAGGAGATGGACGACCTGCTGGCCAAGAGCGTGCTGCCGCGCTGGAGCGAGGCCGCTCCCGGCGCCTGGGATCGCATCTACGATGTGCCCGACGACCAGCTCTGGCGGGCCCGCCAGCAGGGGCGGGAGCGCCTGGTGGGCCTGGTCCGGGCCCGGCTGCGGGCGTCCCTGGAATCCGCCGGGGCTGGAGCCCACGACCTGGCCTGGTGCGACGAGGTGCTCGATCCTGGCATCCTGACCATTGGCTTTGCTCGCAGGTTCGCCAGCTACAAGCGGGCCAACCTGCTGCTCTCCCAGCCGGAGCGACTGGAGGCCCTGCTGTTGTCGGCCGAGCGGCCGGTGCAGCTGGTCTATGCCGGGAAGGCCCACCCAGCCGATCAGCTGGGCAAGGAGATGATCCGCCAGATAGTGCAGTTCTCGAGGAGGTTGAACGTGCGCCACCGCATGGCCTTCGTGGAGAACTACGACATTGCGGTGGCCCGAGCCTTCTATCAGGGTTGCGATCTGTGGCTCAACACGCCGCGGCGCCCGCTGGAGGCGTGTGGGACGAGCGGCATGAAGGCTGCTTTGAACGGGGCTCTCAACTGTTCGGTGCTCGACGGATGGTGGGACGAGAGCTACAACGGCGAGAACGGTTGGGCGATCTTTTCGGCTGAGGGTGAGCAGGACGAGGCGCGTAGGGATGCAATCGAGGCATCGAGTCTGTTCGACCTGCTGGAACGCCAGGTGGTGCCCTTGTTCTACGACCGCTTGGGAGGGAACGTCCCCAGGCGCTGGGTGGCGCGGGTCAAGGCATCCCTGCGCTCCCTCGGTCACCAGGTGGTGGCGCCCCGGATGGTCAGGGACTACACGGAGACGATCTATGAGCCGGTTGCCGCTCGAGCCGATGCCCTGGGGGCGTCGGGGGCGGCCCGAGCCCGGGCCCTGGCCGCCTGGAAGGCCAGGGTGGCCTGGGCTTGGCCGGGCGTGCGGGTGGAGTCGGCGGAGGCCGATCCTGGTAGCGCCGACCTCGGCACCAAGCGGACGGTGGAGGCGGTAGTGACTCTTGGCAGCCTGGAAGTCAGTGACGTCGCCGTCGAGCTCGTCCACGGGCCGGTGGGAGCCAACGACGAGCTGATGGCGAGCTCGGTGACGACCATGGATCCCGCGGCCGCCGACGGTGAGGCCCTCGGTGGTGAGCGTCGGCGTCGGTATGCCGGGAGCTTCGTGTGCGAGCAGGCCGGGCGCTATGGGTTCAGCGTGCGGGTGGTGCCCAGTCACGGCGACCTGGCCAGCCCGGCCGAGACGGGCCTCATCAACTGGGCCTGAGCCCGACAGGGGGATTTCTGATCGTCCGACCGGGTATACAGCCGACCATGCCTGCCGCCTGTGAGCACCTGAAGGGCCTGAGGAACAGCCCTGAGCTCATCAGCCGGCTGGCGGGGCAGCCCCGCTGGGGGCGCTAGAAACGGGGCAGAGTCACACACTGGCCCCCGTAGCTCAGAGGATAGAGCGTCGGTTTCCTAAACCGCAGGTCGTGCGTTCGAGTCGCACCGGGGGCACTGCAAAAGTCCAGGTTAGAGGGGTTATCTAGGCTTGGGAGCCGTTTCGAGTCTCATTCCGCGCCAGATGTGCGCCAGATGGAATTGGAACGACCGGTGCAGTGGGGGAGGGCGAGGCTTTTCGGTAGGTGTCGTCCAGGCCCGAAGTGACGGCTTCCTCCAGGCCTGGAAGCAGGTGTCCGTAGCGGTCCAGAGTGACCGTGATGCTGGAGTGGCCCAGTCGTTCCATCATCGCCCGGGGGTGTGCCCCTTGGCCGATAAGCAGGCCGGCGTAGGTGTGTCGAAGGTCATGGAACCTCAGTTCGGGGACACCGATGCGGGCTGTCGCCGGCTTGAAGTGCCGGGCGTAGAAGTTGCCGTGGCGCAACGGACCCCCGTTGGGGCCGGTGAACACCAGATCCTTGGCGCTCTTACCGGCCAGGGCAATAGACAGCGCTTCATTCAGTGCTGTGGGCAGGGGCACCCGGCGGTGCTCATAGGTCTTGGGTTCCCCAAAGATGAGCTCGCCGCCCACCTCTGACAGGCTCTCAGCCACTTCCAGAGCCCGGCGAAGCAGGTCGACCCGGCCAACCCGCAGCGCCTCCAGTTCCCCTGCCCTCAGGCCGGTATAGGCGGCTGTGCGGACCAGCAGACCGTACTCGGGGTAGTCCTCCCGGCGGTGCTCGCCGCCCCCTCCTCGCTTGGGCGGGTTGGTGATGGCCTGGGCCAGATCCTCCACCTGGGCGGCGGTGAGGAAATGCATCTCTGTCCGCTTGGGCCTTGGTTGGCGCACCCCGTCCGTCGGGTTGGCCCGTATGGCACCCGAGGCCATCGCGAGGCTGAGGATTTGTCTAGCGACTCCAAAGGCTGCGGCCACGGTGCCTGCTCCGGCACCCGTCGCCACCATTTCGGCCACCCACTTCCGGACGGCGGCGTGGTCGATTCGGCCCACCTCCAGATGCCCGAAGGCGGGCAGGACTTGGTTCCGCAGCGAAGTCTCGTACCGAGCCCGGGTCTTGGGTTTCAGGTGGGCGGTGGTGGCCAGCCAGTCCTCAGCCCACTCACTGAAGGCAACTCGGCTCCGGGAGGGGTCGACCCAAGCCCCACAGTCCATCTCGGTCTGCATCAAGGCCAGGAACCGTTCAGCCAGTTGCCGGGTCTTGAACGTCTGACCGGCGGTGTGAACCTGCCCATCAGGTCCGGTATACCGGGCCTCCAACCGGCCGCTACGTGATTGGCGGATGGAGCCAAAGCCCCGCTTCTCCTTGACCGCCTTGGCCTGTCGCTGCCCCTTGCTACCCTGTCCCACATCGACCTCCCTCGAATAGGTCGTCTAAACGTCGCCCCGGACTCCCCCGTCCGGGGCGACGGTCTGTCTGGTGTCTGCCAGTGTGACATCCGGGGTGGCTATGAGACCCGGTCGGCCATCCAACCGGTGGCGGGGTAGTAGCCCAGCGCTACACCTGGCTCTATCTCAGTGCGGCAATCGGGAAGAGTCACGTGTAGCCTGGCGCTACCCGCCTGTAGCCTGTGGCTATATGACCGTCGCCGCCACCTATGACTACCGGGCCGCCGATGGAACCTTGCGTTACCGCGTCCTGCGCCTGCAGCCCAAGGCATTCCGCATCGAGGACGCCGACGGCCGGCCGCTTCCCGACCCGCTGCCCGAGGAACTGGCGGTTCTCTACCGGGCCGACGAGTTGGCCGCCGCCCCACTCGGAGAGATGGTCTATGTCTGCGAAGGGGAGAAGGACGCCGACACCTTGGCGACAGTCGGCCTGGTGGCCACCTCGGCACCCTGTGGCACCCGTGGGGGCTGGCACCCGCATTTCACCACTGCCCTGGCCGGTCGCCACGTGGTGGTCCTTCCCGACGCCGATGGCCCCGGTCGTCGGTGGGGAGCACTGGTGGCCGAAGCAGTACGGGGCACGGCAGCCAGCGTGACGGTGGTGGATTTGGCCCGTGGGCGCAGAGGGACGTGGGATGTCACCAACTGGGCCACCAGGGGAAGGTCATCGCAACCAGTACCCGAACGCCTACGCACGGCGGTGGCCGCGCAACGCTATGCCCAGGTGGGCCTTCCGCGCCCGCCCACCCGGGCCGAGAAGGCCCGGCTCATCTTCGATGCCAATCCTGGCCCCAGCATCAAGCTCATGCTCCTCGTCGTCCAAGAGCACCTGGCTTGGGGGACCGGTCGTCTGCCGGTCGTCCGCCGGTTGGCCGCCGACGCCAGCCTGCACCGGGTGACGGCCCAGAAGGCCCTCACCGAGCTGCGCCGGACCGGCATCCTCACCGGCCCCACAGAGGCCACCAAGACACGCTGGGACGTACTTGTCGTGCTTCGACACCCGGGTAACGAGTAGGTCCCGCTCTCGGGGAGTTGGACGCGGTGCTGGGCTGGATGAACCCGGCCGACGGCCCCGGTATCGCCATCGGCACCACCGGAGCCATGAATGGGCTGTAAGGACTCGTCGTTGTCCAAGGCGGTGGCCATCCCGGCTCGCAGAGCGTCGTAGTGGGAGCGCAGACCGGCGAAAAAGGCCCGGGTCACCGCCTCCACGTCGAGAGCCCGGCCAATGGCGGCCTGGCTGGCCTCCCCTGTCCAGGCCAGGCCCTCAAGGACCCGAGCGTCGTGCTGAGTGGGATGGGCCAGGTCCACGTCCAGCTTGGCCAGGGTGATCCGTTGTCCTTGCTGGCGAGGCCGAAAGATCACCATCCGCAGCCACCGGCCATTTCGGTCGGTGATGCCGAGCACCCCCAAGGGCCGGTCGTGGATCCGCTCCCGCAAGACTCGGGCCAGTGGCCGCAGACTCGCCGGCGGGTGCTGCGTCTCGGCCACCACCACCCCGTAACCCGGCGCCTGGACTTGTCGCTGTGCAGGTGCTGGGCCCGGCTGACGCCGGGCAGGCCCACCTCGGCTACATCGAAGGACCGGGCCGGGGCCAGGTAACCCAGCTCAGCCAACAGTGCCACTGCCGTATCGGCTGACCTGACGGCCAATAGACGGGTGCGACCCAGGGCCACGACTTCTCAGGCCTTCAGCGCCCCGGCCTCGGCCAGGACCTTCATGGCCACGATGACCGGGTCGTTGAGGTAGGTCTTGCGGGCGGCCACCTTCCTCACCAAGGAGACCACCTCATCCACGCCGTAAACCTCGATGGGTCCGGCGCCGACTATTTGTTGAGAGCACCACTCAGTCGTTATCTGCCGGTCATCCCTGGTCCGAGTTGTTGCCCACTTGCCTGCGTACAGTCGAAGGTGGACCTGAGACACGTCGTAGCCGTACCGGTCTGCCGCGGCCTGCACGACACCGTCACGGATGACCGGGTCGTTGAGCAACATGTAGCCCGTTGTCTTGCCGCCGGCTCCGGTGACCTCCTTGGACTGCACCCCAAGGGAGCCGAAGAAGGACTTCACTGTCGCCAAGACCAGCTTGTCTGAGCGAGCACCGACTAGGTCAACCTCATAGCCATGTGTTTGCTCTTCCTTCGTCGTCCTGCGCGTCTGGCGCTTTACGGCGAACTTGACCCCCGAACAGACGACGAGGCCTTCTTCCTCGAGGGCGACGGCCACGAAGTGCTCGAACCCTTCCACAGAGGGGCCACGATAGGTGCATATCCGGGCCGCCGGGTCCATGGCTTGGCCGATCATCCCAATCCCGATACCGACCCCTTGGCTAGAGAGGCCATGCGGGGCATCTGCCGTGCTCTGGGCGTGGCCCCTCGCGGGCCAGAAGAAGGGCATCACCGACAAGGGTGTCAAGGGCAGTGAACCCGATCCTCGCGCATCGCGACCTGGCACGACGCCGAGTCGGCCAGCTGCGGGCGGCAGTCGAAGCCGAGCAGGCGCAGCGGAGATCGATCAGTAGCTCTACCGTTACGGAATGTCCATCAAACCGGCGTTGTCGCCAACGCCCTCCCTTGACCTGATCGCCGGTCAGGTTGCCGCAGAACGCTCCATCATGAATGGCCACGCCGAGAGTCTCGACACCAAGGCCGGCGTGGTTCTGGGCTTCGCGGGGGTTTTGGTAGTTCTGGGCGCTACAGCGCAGCCGGACGCGGTCAATAGCATCACGTTCAGGGTCGGACTCGGGTTTGCCGTAGCGGCCGGCCTGTTGGCCGTGTGGGCCTTCATGCCCCGGAAATATCCGGTTTTGGAGGTTGGGCCGCTGCGCCAGCGTTATCTAACCGCCCCAGAGATCGATACGCGGCTCATGTTGCTTGACACTCAGGTTCAAATGGTCCAGAAGGTGGCCGAACTCGTGATCCACAAGGGCCGCCGACTTCGCTGGGCCTTGTGCTCCCTGGCCACGGCCGTCACTCTGCTTGTGGCCGGTACACTTTCAGCAACAGGAGGTCACCATGCCTGAGTCGGAACAGACATCACCAGCAGACTCGCCGGTCGAGCCACCCAGCCAGTATCCCTCTCCGCCACCTTTTCGGCCGGATACTGATCTGATCGGCTACATCGAAAAGGGTCAAAAGCCCGTTCCACCGGCCGCTCCACCCAATGAGAAACGCTAAACCTCAGCTACTCCTGCCCGACCAAGAGGAGGCGTCTTCGGTGTCTCAAGTCGAGGCGGCAGCCGGTACGAGCACTGGCTACCCGGAACCGCCGCACTCTCGTGCAGACCCCGAGTTGATAGGTGACATCGACCTCACCGAACCCACGTCGCCGGACATCGTGGAGCTGGCTCGTTCGACTGACGAATAGTGATGCCAGAGGTCGGTTGGCCCATCGACGCGGACCAAGCTGCTGCCCCGCCTCGGCCCGTTCGCCCTCTACGGCCTGCTCTACACCATCGTCATTGCTACCAGCAGACGGGTCTCGGTCGACTGCCACTAAGTCTGCTTAGTGGAAGCACCTGAAGGCCGGGCTTCCACTAACGAGGCGGACAGCCAGTCGTAGGGGTCATTTCTCACTTCCACTAACAGCGCTGCCTCACGACACCCGGCCCCAACCCACAGCCGCAATCAGCGTTAGTGGAAGTGTTGGCCGCCGTTTTGGCGCCGTTACCCAGGAGACCCCATCTACGCCGAGGCCTCGCGGCGATGGCGGGATCCTCGGGCCCAGCTGCTCGACGGCCAGGCGTGGGTGAACGCCAAGGAGACAGTGCTGACCGCCCTATCGTTGCCGGAGCACCCTGACCTGCTCCTCTCCGACCACGTTCGGGTCCTCGACAGGCCTACCTTGACTTCGCCGCAGGCCTGGCGGGCGGCAGATTTCGAAGCCAGGGATCAATGATCACGGCGGATGCAATTGGTCCTGGTTGTAACCGGTGCAGTGACGTATTCAACAGGGACGGGTTCCCCGTCACCTGAGGGTGGCTGGGGTGGGGGAGTGAGGGTGATGACTCTGCTCTCTAGGAGCCAGGCGACAGCGCCTTGCGGCTGGGGTCGCTGCGCTTGGACGAGGTGCCCCAGCGCCGGGTGGTGGAGCTGGGAACCAAGGTTCGTAGGCGTTCAGGGCGGCCTCGGGCGGCCAGAGCCGCTTCGCTGACGTGCATCTCAGGGTCGCTGTTGCCCTCACCGCCCAGGCACTCAACGTCGGCTACACCCCGGGCGGGGTGAGCTGGTCCTGCACCCCGGTCGGCATGACCGGAGAGCCGCCACCAGGTCCAGGACGTATCCTGCTGCGGTGGGACCGACGCCCCCAAGCCGTCGATCAGTTGCCGGGTCGACCGGTGGTGGGATCGAGGTACAGCGGCCGCTGGTGCCGGTGGGCGAAGTCGAACAGTCCGTCGAGGCTGCCGGCCAGAGTATCCAGGGAACCGTCGCCGATCCGCTGGCCCCCCAGCCAGTTGTCCTCGATGAAGCGCAGGACGGACGTCTGATCGGTGATTTGGTGGCCCACAGCGTTGACCTTGCTGTACGGGCTCAGCAGCAGTAGGGGCTGGCGCGGTCCGTAGCCACACCGGTCCTGGGCGCCAGCCATCGGGTTGCGTCCTCCACACCGGCCGTCGTCCGTCAAGGCGTCTTGGGGGGTCTGGCTGTCGTTGACGATCGGGCTCATCTGATGGTCGTACCAGCCGTCGCTGTCGTCGTAGGCGATGACGACCGCAGTGTCCTTCCAAGCCGGCGTCTGCTGCAGCCGGTTGATGGTCTCGACCAGGAAACGCTGCTCATCGAGAGGGTCAGAGCTGGCCGCGTGCCCATTCTGGTAGAGCGCAGGCTTGAGGTAGCTCACGGCCGGCATCTTCCGGGCGTCCACCGCAGCCCAGAAGTCGGCCAGGTCGTACTGGTGGTTGGCCTGACCGTCGTGGCCGATCTCGTCCACCGAGGCGGGCGGCAGGTGATGTCGGTTGGCGGTGGACTGATAATACTGGAATGGGTCCACCCAGCCGCCGCTGTAGTAGTCGGTCTGGGGCACTCCTGCGATGTTGGCGTGCCTTGACGCGCAGACAGCGGTGCCATCGGCGCTTCGGGAGCTCGGTCGGAAGCCCCCGGAGAACCAGCCCCAGCTGATGTCCCTGGCATTCATGAGGTTGCCCACATTGCGACCAGACATCTCGACCTTGGCGCCGGTCGGTGGAGCACAGTCCTCGAACCTCGCCGATTCACCTCCGGTGGAGATCACCGTACCGTTGGCGACCGCGGCGGTGGGCTCGGACACGGACGCGCCGTGGGTCTGACCGGAGACCAGGTCGAGGTGGCCAGGCGTGGTAGGCCCGAACACGGTCGAATAGGAGTTGTCGCTCATGGCGAAGCGCTGCGCATAGTTCCACAGAGCGGTGACGGTGTTGCCGTCGTAGTAGTCCATCACCAGGCCAGGCTTGGATACATAAGCCGATGAGCAGCTGAGGTTCTGCGTGCTCTCGATAAACTTGTCCATCAGGCCGTGGTCGAACGCCTTCTGCTCGGCGGTGTAGTCATGGTCCTGGTCGCAGGTAAGCGCCTGGCTGCGGTCCAGCCGTTGCGGATTGGCGCGGTTGGGGTTGTGGGCCAGGAGGGCCGGCGTGAGCCCATTGACTGTCGGGGTGCCCGGAGCGGGACGGAAGGCTGGCTCACCGGGAGGGTTGGCGGCGTAGGGGTAGGTCCCGAAGTAGTGGTCGAAGGAGATGTTCTCGTCGTAGATCACCACCAGGTGCTTGATCGGGGTGGCCGTCGATGGGCTGCCGTGTGCTGCGATCGCCCCTTGGGCGGTGACGAGGGAGCCCAGCAGCACGGCGGCAGCCGCAATGGCGACATAGCGTCGGCTGATCATGGGCCTGTGCATTGTGCCCTCAGCCGACCACGGCGGCGGCGTAGCGATTGGCGGCCGCCGCCTGCGGACGGTCGGATCGAGGCCGCTGCAGGGTGAAGCGCTCGAAGGGGATAGGGCCCGACGTCGATGGGTCAGTGGTCAGGTAGTAAGTGGCATGCAGCTGGGTCAGGCCACCGGGCACCCCAGGATCCACGTCGAACGCCACGAAGCCATAAGCGTGGTGAGGATCGCGGAATGCCGACCAGGCGGTCGGCTCGGTCAGCTGAATCGAGGGTCGGTGACCACCTCCGGCCGGCCGGGGCCCTACGCCAATGGTGACGTAGGCGGTGTCACCCAACACCATGTCGGACGGGGCCGACGTGCCACCACCGCCGATGATCATATGTACCGTCCCCTTGGAGGTATCGATCACCGTTACCTGCTCAGTGACCACCCGAGGCTGCAGGGTGGCGCTGCCCGGAACGACCCCCCGCAGCGGGTAGGTCCGCTCGTAGTGATGCTCATGGCCGGCTACCACGAGGTCCACGCCGTAGCGGTCGAAGAGCGGGACGAACTCCTCCCGGATGCCACGATCGCAACCGTTGAAGTTGTGGGCCGAGGAGATGACTACCTGGTGGGAACACACCACCACCCAGTCGACGTGAGGATCGCTCCGGGCCGCCGCCAGGGCCTGCTCCAGCCAACGCCGCTGAGCACCGTCGCTGTAGCCCCTGATGTAGGAGTCCCCAGCGTCCTGGTAGCACACGTCGTCGTTGTTGATCGAGATCACCCGCACCGAGCCAACCGTGAAGGCGTACCACAGCCCCCGAAAGGTCACCTGCTCATGGTTGTCGGGAAGAAAGAAGCGAGTCTGGTAGGCCCCGAAGCCGTAGGGACCATTGCCCAGCTCGTTCTCATGGTTGCCGGCTGCCGGCATCCAGGGTCGGTAGCGGGCTGACCGCATGTTGTTGGTGAAGAAGTCTGCCCACGCCCGGGGACGGTCAGGGCTGATGTTGGCGTAGCAAAGGTCGCCGTTGAGCAGGTGGAACAGCGGCTCGACGCTCTCCACCTGGTCAACCACGTAACCGGCGTAGGGTGACGCCAGGCCGTCCCCGGCCACCGGAGTGGCCTGGTCGCCAAAGGAGGTAAAGCGGAACGGTGCCCGCCCCCGCGGCCCGGTGGTGAAGCTTCCGGCCAGGGGTGCGGCCCCATCGTGGAGCACCTCGTACACATAGGCGCTCGCCGGGCGCAGGCCATCCATGGCGGCGTGGTGAGTGAACACCTCGGTGCCGCTCTTGGCGTCGATGTAGGTCCGGGTCAGGGCCCCGATGGTCGTGCCGTACCCGTGGTCGGGGGTTCCCAGGCGCAGGCGCGGGCGACGCACGGATGTGGACGTGGCCCAGGAGGCGACGACCGAGCGGGACGCGTCGGCCCCGAACTGCAAGTGAAGCTGCTGAGCAGGGGGCGCCCCGGCCACCGATGGCTGTCGCAACAGGGTGGGTCCGCCAAGCGAGGCCCCGGACAGGTGAGGAGCGGCCACCACGGCCAGGCCTCCAGCACCGAGGTCGCGGAGGAACTTACGACGAGAGACGGCGTTGGATGATGCCGCTCGATCCTGGTCGAACAACTCTGTCATCGGGCCGACCTGCCTGGGATCAACTTACCGACAGTGGGATCCAAGAACAGCCGGTGGTTGGACGGGCGGGTGAAGTCGAACATGCCGGCGATGGATCCTGAGCGGGAGTCAAAGGATTGGTTGCCGATTCGGCCCAGTCCCCAGTTGTCCTCGATGAAGGCCATGATGGACGACTGGGCGGTCGGGGAATGATCGACGAAGTTCGCCTTGGCGTAGGGCGAGATGACCAGCTCAGGTGTCCGGGGCCCATAGCCGCAGAGGTCGAGGTAGGCCTCGGGTTTGGGCGTCCCGCAGAGGTGCGAACCGGCAAGCACATCCCGGACGGGATCGTTGGAGGGGTTTACGATCGGCGGCATCACGTGGTCGTACCAGCCATCCGACTCGTCCCAGGTAATGACCACAGCCGTGGACCGCCAGCTGGGAAGACGCTCCAGGCGATTGATGGTGGTGACCAGGAAGTGCTGCTCGTCCAGGGGATCGGAGAACCCAGGGTGGCCGATGGCGTAGCTCGGGGCCCGCAGGAAGCTCACGGCCGGCATGTTCCGTGCGCCGGCTGCCTCCCAGAAGTCGGCCAGGTCGTACTGGTGATGAGCTCGGTCGCTTTGGCCAATCGTGGCCAGGGAGCTCGGTGCGAGGTGGTGGGCGTTGCTGGTGGAGGCGTAGTACTGGAAAGGATCCTCTTCGCCGTTGAAGTAGTCGTTTTGGACCACGCCGGCGATGTTCTTGTGGCTGGAGCCGCAAACCGCGGCGCCGTTCACCTGGGAGGTGGGCCGGAAACCCCCAGTGAACCAGCCCCAGGTCACGCTCCTGGCATTGAGCAGGTCGCCTATGTTCCGCCCCGTCATCTCCAGGGTGGTCAGGTTCGGCGCAGCCGAGGCGTTGCAGTCGTCATGCGTCGGAGGCAGGTTGGCGATCACGGTGTCGTTGGCCACGGTCGGAGTAGGCCGGGAGGGGACGGCCCCATGGACCTGCCCGCTGATCAGGTTGAGGGCCTGGGGCACGGAGGAGCCGAAGGTGTCAGCGAAGTTGCTGTCGCTCATGGAGAAGTGCTGGGCGTAGTTCCACAGGGCGGTGACGGTGTTGCCGTCGTAGTGCCCCATAGTGAGGCTCGGCTGACAGCCCTTGCCGGTAGGACCAACCGCCTGGACGAAGTGGTCGACCAGGCCCTGGTCATAGGCCGCCTGCAGCGGCGTGTAGCTGTGGCTGTTGTCGCAGGTGACCTCCTGGCTGCGGTCCAGCCGGTAGGGACTGGCCAAATTGGGGTTGTGGGCGATCAAACCTTGGGTCAGGCCGTTTGCCGCCGGGGTGCCTGGGGCGGCACGAAAGGCGGGTTCCCCGGTCGGATTGGCCGCCTGCGGGTAGGTGCCGAAGTAGTTGTCGAAGGAGTGGTTCTCCTGATAGATCACGACCAGGTGCCTGATCGGGGTGGCCGCCGGCGAGCTCGGACCTCGGCCCAATGGGCTGGCTCCAGCCTGGGCGGGGCCAACCGCCAGGCTAGAGCCGATCAGACCGAGTAGGGGGACGACCGCCATGGCGGCTCCTCGACGGGCACCGGCGGGCAAGGAATCGGCCTTGGTCAGGCTCCTGACGGTCATCGGGCCGACCTGCCTGGGATCAACTCACCGACAGTGGGATCCAAGAACACCCGGTGGTTGGACGGGCGGGTGAAGTCGAACATCGAGGTGATGGACCCAGCCAGAGCATCGGCCGAGCCGTTGCCCAGGCGGCCGAGGGACCAGTTGTCCTCGATGAAGCGCACCACCGAGGACTGGTCGATCAGGTGGCTGCTGACAAAGTTGGCCCGGGCGTAGGGAGAGATGACCAGGAAGGGCACCCTGGGCCCGAAGCCGCAGCGGGCCTGCTCGGGTGCGCCGCCGTCGGTGCTGGGCACCTTGGCCGGGTTGGTCCCGCACTGGCCAGGCCCGCTCAGGGCGTCCAGCGGCGTCTGAGACTGGTTGAGGATCGGTCCCAGCTGATGGTCGTACCAGCCGTCGGAGTCATCATAAGTGATGACGACAGCAGTCGAGGACCATGTCGGCATCCTCTGCAACTGATTGATGGTGTTGACCAGGAAGTGCTGTTCGTCAAGGGGGTCCGAGGAGCCGGCATGACCAGACTGATAGTCGCCAGCCTTGAGGTAGGAGACCGCCGGCATGTGGCCGGTTTGGGCCGCGGCCCAGAAGTCGGACAGGTCATACTGGTGGTTGGCCTGGTCGGTGAGGCCGACGGCGGCCGCCGACGTGGGCGGGAGGTGCCGCGGGTTGGCCGTCTGGGGGTAGTACTGGAACGGCTCCCGGTGGGGGACGTAGTCTCTTACCGACTTTCCCCCGATGTTGTCATGGGCGCTGGCACACACCGGATCCCCGGTCGAGTTCCGAGTGCTTGGCCTGAAGCCTCCCTGGAACCAGCCCCAGGTGGTACCGGTGGCGTTGAGCAGATCCCCGATGTTGCGCCCGGCCATCCCGATCCTCGGGTCCTTGGTGCTCGAGCAGGCGTCGTAGGTGGGATCGTCGTCGCTGTAGACGGTGCCCGGGCCGGCCGGATGGATCACGCCGGGCGTGGCCGCGGCGGTGGTGGCGGCGCACTCAGGCACCGGCCCGTAGGTGTCGGCAGGGTCTCCGCAGGTGGCGCCGTAGGTAGTTCCGGCCGCCACCTCCAAGGCCCCCGGCGTCGAGGGCCCGAACCCGGTGTTATAGGCGTTGTCGCTCATGGCAAAGTGCTGGGCGTAGTTCCACAGTCCCGTGACCGTGTTGCCGTCGAAGTAGTCCATGACGGCGTAGTTGGGACTGGTTCCGGTGGCCGGCGCGGCGTTGCCCACTTTGGTGAGGCACTGCTGGAGCGTGAGGCCGCGACCAGTGTTCTGGACAAATTGATCCATGAGCCCATGGTCGAAGGCCTTCTGCTCGGCGGTGTAGCCATGGTCCTGATCACAGGTCAGGGCTTGGCTGGGCCCCAGCCGCTGGGGATTGGAGAGGTTGGGATTATCGCTGAGGAGGGCCCCGTTGAGCCCGTTCACCGCAGGTGTCCCCGAGGCGGCGTGGAAGGCCGGCTCACCGGGCGGGTTGAGGGCCTGGGGGTAGGTGGCGAAGTAGTGGTCGAAGGAGATGTTCTCCCCGTAGATCACCACCAGGTGCTTTATGGGCGTGGTCGTGGGAACCCGGATGCCGGGGCCACGCCCGTGCCGGCCGCCCTGGCCGTGCTGGGCGCTCGGGCTGGCGCCAGCCACACCCGGCCCGGCCGCCGTCAGCGTGGCAGCACCGAGACTGGCGGCACCGAGTAGCGACAGTCCCCTTGCTTTCCGGCGTGGTGCGGTCATGGGTCATGGCCTCCCTTATTGAGTGTCTGATCCACCTGGGCCCCGTTTGGCACCAGCGACGAGATCGCTTCGGGCAACCAATCCCGCCGCCGGATCACCGGGGCAAATACAGGCTCGCACGGGCGGTTGACCGACATGCGGCCTCAGAGTGAACGCCGGGGGACACTCAGGCGAACTGTTCTCCCGGCTGCCTGGTGTCGCTGGCCCTAATCGCCGCCATGACGTCTCGGGCACCAACGGCTTGGGCACCAGTTGGGTGAGCCAGGCTCACGGCGAGGCTCCGTCGCCCGGCACGGCCCCGATAACTGGGGCCTCCCATCCGTGGGAGGTCAAGACCAGGCGATTCCAACATCCGGTCGGCTGAGCCAGCCCTGCGCCGTCCAGGCCTGGGACCAGATGAGCCAGCAAGTGCCGGTTGACGGCGTCGTGAGCCACCACGGCCACCAGGTGGCCGTCCGCCCGGGCCACCACTTCCCGTAGGCCATCGACAACCCGGGCCGTTACTGCGCTGGCCGGCTCCACCCCGGGAGCGTTGTTCACGTCGCCAAAGCTGCGGTCCAGCTCCTCTGCGGATCGGCCGGTCCAGCGTCCGTAGTCGCGGTCCACGAATCTGGGATCGACCATGAGGTGCGCCCCTGCCTCCTGGGCCACGGCGGCGGCGGTGTCCCGGGCCCGGCGCAGGGGACTCGAGACCACCTGGGCCAAGCCCACCAGCTCGAACAGCCGGGCCAATCGCTGCGCCTCCTGCTTACCGATCTCGTCCAGCTCGACGTCGGAGAGACCCCGCAGTGCACCGGCCGCGTTGAGCTTGGTCTGTCCGTGACGCAGTAGATAGACGGTTGCACCGCCGGGACTTGCAGGTATCGGCGTACGATTGGTCATCAGGCCTCCTGGTTGTTGCTCTGCTCATGGCCCGGGCCGAGATCGAGAGGCACCGACCATTCGGGGGCGAGCCGCCAGGCGTCGGCCTCCTCGCCTGGCGGGTCATGGCGATACTGGTAAGACTGCTTGCGGATCACCTCGGCCAGCAGGCGACTGAAGCGTTGTTGACGGCTGGTTTGGCTGACCATGGAACGGCTGAGTTGATGCTCCTATAGATGTCAAGCCGCCTCAGCTAGATTCTTTTGATCAATATCTGACAGTACTGCGAAGACCTCTCGGGCCACGTAGCGCTTGAGACACCGGATGATCTCGGCCTTCGATTTTCC